>Ga0209554_1000053_pt1 | contig 81386 bp, 80 predicted proteins | sample MarorgKNORR_S2LV_5_FD_188221 | JGI IMG/M metagenome (GOLD analysis project Ga0209554, IMG submission 188221) | Marine microbial communities from the Southern Atlantic Ocean, analyzing organic carbon cycling - Bottom_A/KNORR_S2/LV (SPAdes) (version 2) | ecosystem: Environmental > Aquatic > Marine...
TCCTGCTGAAGAAGCAAAAAAAGAAGCTCCTGCTGAAGAAGCAAAAAAAGAAGCTCCTGCTGAAGAAGCAAAAAAAGAAGCTCCTGCTGAAGAAGCAAAGGAGAAAAAAGAAAAAGATAATAAATAATTCTTTTTATGGAATATACCCAAATAGGATATATCTCAAAACAACACGGGTTACGAGGAAACTTATTACTCAACCTTTTACCTGACTATAAAATTAGCATTACAAAAATCAAATATTTATTTGTTGAGATTAAAGCAAGTAAAGTTCCTTTTGAAATAGATAAAATAATATTTTCCAAAAATCAATCATATATTATAAAATTTAAAAATTATAATAATAGAGAAAGAACAAATCAATTTATAAGTAAAAATATATTTCTTGAAAAAAAATATGTTCAAAAAAATGATGATGAGTTGATTAAAATAATTAATTATAAAATAATTAAAAATGGAACTGAAATAGGAGAAATAAAAAATTTTTTTATAAAAAAACAAATTATTTTATTCTGTCAAATAGATAATAAAGAAGTTTATATACCTTATGTAGAAAAATTTATAAAAAAAATTGATCATAAAAAAAAGAAAATATATGTTGAACTTCCAAATAAGATATTAAATATGAATTAAATGATGCATATTGATATAATTAGTTGCCAACCAAAATTACTTAATAGCCCTTTAAATCATAGTATTATAAAAAGAGCTCAAGAAAAAAATATAGTAAATATTAAAATTCATGATTTAAGAAATTTTAGTCTTGATAAACACAAAAAAGTAGATGATTATGCTTTTGGTGGAGGAGGAGGAATGGTGCTCCAAATAGAACCTATATATAGATGCATTAAAAATTTAAAAAAGAAGAAGAAATATGATGAAATTATATTTATGACACCTGATGGAAATCAACTAAATCAAAATCTTTCTAACCAATTATCTCTTAATAAAAACCTTATTATACTTTGTGGCCATTATAAAGGAGTTGATGAAAGAATAAGAGAACATATTATAACAAAAGAAATAAGCATAGGAGATTATGTCTTAACTGGTGGGGAATTACCAACAGCTGTATTAATTGACTCTATATTAAGACTAATTCCAGGAGTAATCAATAATGAATCCGCAGCATTATCTGATTCTTTTCAAGATAATTTATTAGGTCATCCAAATTATTCTAGACCCGCTAATTTTAAAGGATGGAAGGTTCCTAAAGTATTATTATCTGGAAATCAAAAAAAAATTGACGAATGGAGAATAAATAAGTCTTATAAAAAGACAAAATCTAAAAGACCAGATTTACTTAAATAATGAAAATAATAAATTATTTATTAAAGTATACTCTTTATGAATTACAGATTATAAGTAGAAGAAAAAGAAGCAAAAGTCAAAAATAATAATGCAACTAATAATCCAATTATTATTCTTTTTATCGTCTTTACTTTATATGATTTTTTTAAAGTTGGAATATACATAACAAAATTATTAATTATCTTAATGTTAAGACAATGTTAAGAAATTGTTAAGAAATATCCAAATAGTGCTTATTCAAAATAATTACAAAAGAATTATTTTAAATAAATATTAATAAATTATATAAATCTGAAAATTAGAATCTAATATTAAAAGCTATTAATAAAACATTCCTATAGCTCCAATCAACAGCATTTTCTGACGATTTTCTATTTGCTTCTAATAAATAACTTGGTTTTATCTTAAAAGGAGTATTATTAATTTTTATGTTAATTCCTAGACTAACTCTATCTCTGACCAATTGCTTTTTTGAAATAAAAATTTCATTTTGAAAGAAAGGATTAAAATTGTCCCAAATATTAAGAGAATATGAAGATCTAAGTCTAAATCGAAATGCATTATCACTTAACTCTTGTATACGATACTCATTTCGAAGTCTTAATTTTAAATTATCATTAAACTTATATGAAAAATCTAAATGAGGCCTAAATTCAGAAACTCTACTTTCTTTTTTTATTTCATAAATTTCTCTATAAAATACTCCAATTGTTAATTCATTAATCTTATAACTCACACCAAAATCAACATGTGATGATCTTAACTGACTATCTTCATGACTATATTTATTTTTATACTCAAATTTTAATTCTATATTTTTTTTAACTTTTCCAGCTACATCAAGAACAGACCAATTTTCAAAGTTTGTTTGAGATTTAACATCTACAAATAAAAAGAGTAAAAAAAAGACTAATAATAATTTTCTAATTACAAAAAAATATTTTTCTTTCATATCTACAATTATATCTATTATAATTAGTTCATTTATTAAGTTAGGGTTAAGAAATTATTATTAATGTTAAATAATATAAAATCAATATTTAGAAAATATTAACTATTTAAAGATTAATTTTTCCGGTAAATACTTCCTGTGGAGAGCCAATTAAATAAATATTTGAAAATTTATCTTTTTTATTTTTTTTAAAAATAACCTTTAATTTACCTCCTTTAGTTTTAACGGAATTTATCACTAAATTTTCCTTAATAAATGTAGCAATTACAGAGGCTACTACTCCTGTACCACAACTTAAAGTTTCTCTATTAACTCCTTTTTCAAAAGTTCTAATAGAAATTGTATTTTTTCCTTCTATAAAAACTAGGTTAATATTGCATAATTTTTTTTTATAAAAATTATGCTTTCTAATATTCTTAAATTCTTTAATAATATTCAAGTTTAATAACTCCCCATTTACAAATTTTACATGATGAGGTGCTCCAGAGTTTAAATAATATCCATTATCAAGTTTTTTATATTTATTAATATCTTTCATTTTTAAATGAATATCATTCTCAATTATTGCCGTATGAATTCCATCAAATGCTTTAAAACTACAATCTTTAACAATAAATTTATTTTTTTTAAAAAAATGTAGAGCACATAAACTTCCATTGGCACAAAAACCCAAAGAACCATCTGGATTATAAAATATTATTTCAAAATCCATTCCTAATACAGAACTCAAAATAATTAAACCGTCTGAACCAACACCAAAACTATAATCACATAATTTAATTATTTGACTTTTTAAAAGAGATGTTTTGTTTTCTAAATTATCTATTAAAATAAAAGAATTACCTGATGACTGATACTTATAAAAATGTAATTGCATTACAAAAAAAAGAAATCTTTAAAGATTAATTCTAAAACTATATTTTTTCTTTAATCCTAGCAAGTTTACCTTTTCTTTTTCTCAAATAATATATTCTTGATCTTCTAACTTTACCTTTCCTAATTAATTCAATTTTTTTTATACTAGGAGAAAAAATAGGAATTATTCTCTCAACAGCAATTGAATCTGAAATTTTTCTTACAGTAAATGTCTCTCCATTAGAACCAACATTTTTTCTTTGAATAACCATTCCTTGAAGCTGTTGTATTCTTTCTTTATTTCCTTCTCTAATTTTCAGTAATACATTAATTGTATCACCAGCACCAAATTCAGGAAATGTTTTCCTCAACTCTACATTTTCTGGATTTAAGTTAATATTCATATTAGACATAATTTTATTTTGGTTGCAAATATAAGATTTTTTTAGTTTTACAAAATTTATTTCATGCCTTTTCCTGAGATTTTAATAAAAGTTTAAATTCCTAAAAAAAAAAAAATATCTAATATAATTGATATTAAATTAATTAATAATTAAAAGAATCATCCATTTAATACTTAATCTTTAATGTATAAATTTGAAGTAAATTTTATATAATGTTAGGCTTCTTAAATAAAGGTTTACGAAAAATACTAGGCTCTAAAAGTGAAAAAGACTTAAAAAAGCTACAACCATATGTTAATAAAATAAATGATGAGTATAAAACTTTATCAAAAATATCAGATCAAGATTTAAGAAATAAAACCAAATACTTTAAAGAAGAAATTAATAAAGAATTAGAACAAACATCTGAAGAGATTTTAAATCTAAAAAAATCTTACAAATCAGCAGGAGAAGAAATTGAGAAAAAAGAAAATATTTTAAATCAAATTGACACATTAAAAGAATCACAAATAAAAATTATAGAAGATAAATTAAATGAGATATTACCTCAAGCGTTTGCTATAATTAAAGAAACTGCGAGACGTTTTTCTGAAAATAAACAATTAGAAGTTATAGCAGAAGATCATGACAAAAAATTATCACAAACTAAAGATAATATAGAAATAAAAGGCAATAAAGCCATATGGAAAAATGAATGGATAGTTGCAGGTAGTAAGATTTTATGGAATATGATCCATTATGATGTTCAATTAATGGGTGGAGTTGTTTTGCATCAAGGAAAAATTTCAGAGATGTCAACCGGAGAAGGGAAAACACTAGTTGCTACTTTACCAGCTTATTTAAATGCATTATCCGGAAGAGGAGTTCACATTGTTACAGTAAATGATTACTTAGCAAAAAGAGATGCAGAATGGAATGCTCCAATTTTTGAATTTCATAAGCTAACTATTGATTGTATAGATAAATATGAATCTAATTCTATAAAACGAATTAATGCCTATAAAGCTGATATAACATACGGCACTAATAATGAGTTTGGATTCGATTATTTAAGAGATAATATGGTCAGAGAAAATCACGAGCTAGTTCAAAGAGAACATAATTTTGCAATGGTGGATGAAGTTGATTCTGTTTTAATTGATGAAGCAAGAACTCCATTAATTATTTCTGGACCTATTCCAAAAGGAGATGAACATGAATTTTTTAATTTAAAATCAAGAGTTCAACAATTATTTGATTTACAAAAAAAACTAGTAACTCAATACTTAGCAGAAGCAAAAAAATTAATAGCTGCAAAAAATGAATCAGAAGGTGGACTTTCTCTTTTTAGAGCACATAAAGGCCTTCCCAAATATAAACCACTAATTAAATATTTAAGTGAATTAGGGACAAAGGCAATAATGCAAAAAATTGAAAATTATTATTTACAAGACAATTCAAAATTAATGCCTAAAGCTGATGAACCTCTATACTTTACTATTGAAGAAAAAAGCAATAGTATCCAACTAACTGAAAAAGGAATTGATACAATTACAAGTGCTAGTGAAGATCCTAAATTTTTTATAATACCTGATATAGGGACTGAAATAAATGCTATTGAAAATTCAAATAAATCATTAGAAGACATAACAAAATCTAAAGATAAAATCATCCAAGACTATAGTGTGAAAACAAAAAGAATTCATACTATAAACCAATTACTTAAAGCATATTCCTTATTTGAAAAAGATCAAGAATATGTTGTTATGGATTCAAAAGTCAAAATTGTAGATGAACAAACTGGTAGAATTATGGATGGAAGAAGATATTCTGATGGACTTCATCAAGCAATTGAAGCTAAAGAAAATGTCAAAATTGAAGATGCATCTCAAACATATGCAACTATAACTCTCCAAAATTATTTTAGAATGTACAATAAATTATCAGGAATGACTGGTACAGCAGAAACTGAAGCTGGAGAATTTTGGGAAATTTATAAACTTGATTGTATTGTTATACCAACTAATCAAGAAATTGCAAGATCTGATATGGAAGACAAGGTATATAAAACATTAAAAGGAAAATTTAACGCTGTCATCAACGAAATAACTGAAATAAAAAATAATGGCAGACCAATTTTAGTAGGAACAACATCAGTTGAAATTTCAGAATTATTAAGTAGAATGCTTAATATGAAAAAAATCAACCATCAAGTTTTAAACGCAAAACAACATGAAAAAGAAGCATATGTGATTGCTGAAGCCGGAAAATCTGGAACTGTCACCATTGCTACTAATATGGCTGGTAGAGGAACAGACATAAAACTTACTGATAAATCTAAAGAAAGTGGTGGCCTTGCAATAATTGGTACAGAAAGACATGAATCTAGAAGAGTAGATAGACAATTAAGGGGACGATCTGGACGACAAGGAGATGTTGGATCATCACAATTTTTTATTTCTCTAGAAGATAATCTTATGAGACTTTTTGGTTCTGAAAGAATGATAAAAGTAATGGATAGAATGAATATGGACGAAGATGAAGTTATTCAACATAGTATGATAACAAAATCTATCGAAAGGGCTCAAAAAAAAGTAGAAGAAAATAATTTTTCTATTAGAAAAAGACTACTTGAATACGATAATGTAATGAACTCTCAAAGAGAAGTTATATATAAAAGAAGAAGAAATGCAATGAAAGGAGAGAGGTTAGATGTAGACATATTAAACATGTTATACGATACGTGTGAAGATATAGTATTAAGTTCAAAAGAGGCACAAAATTACGATGACTTCAGATTAAATTCTGTTACAATTCTAGGAATTGATTTTAATAAATTTTCTAAGGAAGAATTTGATAAAGAAGAAGCAATTACAATTACAAATAGTCTTTACGAAAAAGTCTTAAATAATTATAAAATAAAAAATGATCTTATAAAATCATCTGCTCTTCCGATTCTTAAAAAAATTAAAAAAGATAGAGGAGGAACAGTAAAAAATATCCTTATACCATTTACAGATGGGAAAAAACAAATAGGCGTTTCAATTAATTTAGAAAAATCAATTGAAAATGAAGGGAGTAATATAATAGATGAAATGCAAAAAATCATTAGTCTAGGAATGATAGATTTTAATTGGAAAGAACACCTAAGAGAAATGGATGATTTAAAACAATCCGTACAAAGTGCAGTATATGAACAAAAAGACCCCTTAATTATATACAAATTTGAGGGATTTGGACTCTTTAAAAAATTTATTGCCAAAGTTAATCAAGACACTGTTTCATTTTTAACAAAAGCTCAAATTCCTATTCAAAATTCTGATGAAATTCAAGAAGCAAAAAAACTAAAAAGAAAAGAAAATTATGTAACAAAAAAAGAAGATGCTAGTTCTGGATCAGTTAATGAAAGAAATAAAACTTTAGGACATAGAACTTCTCAAATTCAAACTACACAACCAATAAAATCTCAAAAAGTTTTTGGAAGAAATTCAAAAATTTCTGTTAGATATGAAGACGGAAGAATTATCAAAGATATTAAATTCAAAAAAGTAGAAAGTGATATAAATGCTGAAAAATGTACAATAATTGAAGATTAAATATTTATGAAAAATTATACTATTTTAATATTTATTATCCTTTTTTCTTGTAAAATTCAATCAAATAATTCTAATATCAATAAAAATCAAAAAGGATATTTTGAAGATTTATCATATACTAGAGATACTAAAAAAAACATCTCTCAAAGTAATTTTATACTTTCAAATAATAATAAAACTAAAGTTCCAACAATTAAAAATGAATTAGACAGTATTCTTAACATAATAAAATATGAAAATCAAAATAATGATTATATAGAAGGATACACAATACAATTATACTTAGGAGACAGCAGAATTCTTGCTGAAGAAACTGAAATTAAGTTAAATAAGTTAGATAGTTTAACTGAAAGAATAACAATTTTTACTCAACCAAATTACAGAGTCAAAGTTGGAAAATATTATAATAGATTTAATGCCAATAGAGACTACAATAAATTCAAAAAAACATTTCCAAACGCAATAATAATTCCTGAAAAAATTAAAATACAATAAAGAAAAATTTATTTAATTCAATAATTGATTCCACATATTTTCATTTACTGAAAATGCTATTATCAAAGAAATAAGTAACGCTATACCGGCATATAGAGCATCTTTTAAAATCATTTTGATACTTAAACTCACATTTGCCTTATTTAATCTTAAATTAATAGCAAGTTCTCTTCCTCCCAAAAGCCCAATAAACACCCATGTAGTACTAATAGGTATCGTATTCATTACTTTTAAATAATATAATAAACAAGCATAAATAAAATCAACAGTAGTAGCAGCCCTTACATCTATTATATCTGTTTTTTCAGTAACAATTTCTTGAATTCTATCACCTTTCAAATAAAATAATAAGCCCAAACCAAAGAAAATAAATGAAGCAACTATAAAAAATTGTTCAAAAGAAAGAGACCTTGGCAAGACAACTGCAACATTTGCCATATCCTGCATTATCCAAACAGACCAAAGAACACCACTAGATAACCATTGTAAAGGCATCCATAATTTTGATGGTTTCGAAGTTTTATATTTTTCAAATAATTTTGAAGTTATTAACCAGACAATTACCGCTACAATAAAAGCAATGAAGTAACCAAAAAAACTTTTCTCTAAAATACTTGTAATAGAACTAGCCTTTGTAGCAAACGTACTTAACAAAAGAATTGATGTTGATACTGGCATCTTAAATCTGGTCATAATTAATAAAGCAACAGGAGCAAATACTTGTAAAAATTTAAATTCCGTTGGAGCTTCATTTAACCCTTTAGATACTAACCTCTCATAACTTATATCTCCTCCATAATTCACCCAACTATAACTAACAGTAAAAAGAAAAATTCCTCCCATATATATCCACAAATAATACCATTTTTTATCCGAATTGGATGCAATAAAAGTTCCTATAGTTTGAATACTATCATTAGCTATTGCTGAATACGAGGCAAGAAAAAAAATAGTCCACATAGCTATTGCAGGATAGGGATAAACTATCCAGCAAATGACTGTTAAAATTGAAGGAATTATTAAATCATTTCTCTGAAATTTCATTTGATCAAAAGTAGATGAATTTATATCTGATAAATATTAATTCATATTAAATAAATGTTAATTGAATGTTAAGTAACATTTAATAAAAAGCAATTAACTTTACTATTATAATATGATTAAAATTGATAAGTTTATTGATTCAATAACATCTTTCCTTAAGGAAAGATTTGATATAATGAAAGTAGATCTTGTTGATAAAATATCATCAGCAGTTTCAAGAATAATATCTTTTTTTGTATTATTTCTAATACTATTATTTGTAATAGGATTTGCAAGTATTACACTTGGAAACTATTTAAATGAAATACTGGAAAGCAGTTATCTAGGATATTCTATAATAACTCTTTTTTATATAATAATTTTTATTGGACTTTATGCTTTTTCCAAATTGGGAAAGTTCAAAAACTTAATAGAGTCTGAATTTAACAAAGGAATAAAAAGATAAACTCAAAGTTCATTTATTCTCTTTTTCATCTTACCTGCTTGTACTCCAAACATTAATTTAAACCTTCTACAGAAATATGCGGTATCTCTATAACCCACGACATTACTAATACTTTTAATTTGTTCAGAATTTTCTCTTAAAAGTTCTATAGCTCTTTCCATTCTTCTATGTTCAATATAATCTTGAGGAGAAAAACCAATATTATTTCTAAAAAATTGACCAACATAATCTTCAGAAATATTTAAATGATTAGACAAAACTCTATTAGACAATTCTTTTTCTAAATTAGAATCAATGAATTGAAATAAGTCTATGATTTTATTATCATTAAAATATTTAAAATTTTCCTCAATGCTAGAAAACATCGGCTGTTTGGAAAGAATAATTCTTATAATTTCATATATTAATTGATTTGAAATTAGTTCAACAATCTTTTTACTTCCAGGATAACTGTAGTACATTTCTCTCATAATATCTTTCAAAAGTAATAATACTTTTGAATTATTAGAAATTACCATAGATCTTAAATATTTTGAATGAAAAATATTAATAAGGCCATAAGCCTTAACATCTACATTCATTATAAGATACCTATCAAATTTATAACTATGTCTTAAAACATTTTCTTCTATTAGATATTTTTTCTTAACATCTATAAAGTCTTCATATGCAAAAGTACTTGACCTATTTGATCCAAATGAAAGAGATATAGTATTATGGGCAGGGATAAATAATACTTCATTATTTAAAATTCTTTTTTTATATCTACCATATCTAAAATTTCCTGAAATTGGTAGAATTATGGTATTTTCAATATCATAATAATTTTCTATAGTAAAAGATTTTTTAACATTGATAACATTTACTTTTTTAAGTGAAAAAGATAGTGAATTGTTAATTACATTGATAAATGTTTTATCCATTTAATATTTTATTAATAAAAACATGAAACCAAATCTAAAATAATTTTAGAAATAATATTACCTTCTTCTAAAGAAAATTGAAAGATAATATACTAGAGTTACTAAAGACTGCAGAGCAACAACAACATATGTCATAGCAGCCCAATGTAAGGCATCTTTTGCCATTATTGATTCTTCATTATTCACAATATTTCTATTAACAATCCACGCAACAGCCTTTTTACTAGCATCAAATTCAACAGGTAATGTAATAAAAGCAAATGCAGTAAATGCAGAATAACATATAACTATGATAAGAATTGCAGAACTCATAGGAAGTATATTCGGTAAGCCAAAAGCACCCAATAAAATAAATATAAAGATTGTTTGAAGAACTTTTGAACTAACATTTTGTAAAGGAACAAGAGCGGATCTTAATTGCAAAAATGCATAACCTTGAGCATGCTGAACAGCATGACCACATTCATGGGCTGCAACTGCAGTAGAACTTACAGACCTTCCATTATAAACCTCAGTACTTAAATTAATTGTTTTGTTTATTGGGTTATAATGATCTGATAATCTTCCGGGAACAGAATGAACTTTTACATTTTCAATTCCATGATCTCTTAACATTATCTCTGCCACTTCCCTACCAGAAAAATCTTTAGAAAGTTTAATCTTAGAATATTTTATAAACTTACTTTTAAGTTTATTAGAGACATACCAGCTTAACCCAAAAAAAGGAAGTAGTATAATAAGTAAATTAAAATCATACATAAGAATATCTAAAGTTATTAATAAGTTTAATAGTTAAAAAATCTTTTATATCAATTAATCTTTTTTGGATTTAGATTTTATAATTATAAATAATAAAATAGAACTTACAAAACCAAAAAAAATCAAAGATACTACCTGTGATCCATGAATTAAAGTAGCAAAAAACAAACCTGTTTCATAAGAAATAGTATAATTCAATAAAATTGAAGCTACCAAAAAATGATATGCACCAATGCCTGCATTTACAGGAACAATCATTCCTAAAGTTCCTGCAACTAAAACAGCCAATCCAGCATTAAAGCCTAAGTGAGAAGTTTCTTGTAAAGCAAAAAATATTACATAACTCATCAAATAATATATAACCCACAAAAAAAATGTCGATAATAAAAAGTCCCATCTATAATAAACATCTTTAAAGGCAAAAAATCCAAATTCAAATTCTTTAAACTTAGCATTAATAAAATTGCTTCTTTTTACTAAAATCTTAAAAAGATAAAGCACAATAACAATAACAAAAAAAATGAAAACCATATTTATGAAATCAAAATTTATTTTACCAATAATATCTATCAATAAATTTACAAATATTTCATACTCTATAATAAGAAGTAGTACTGCTAAAACAATTAACGACAATACATCAATTATCCTTTCTGAAACAACAGTTCCAAATGAAGTAGATAACTTTATGGTATTAGTTTTAGAAATAAGGTAACATCTTACAAAATCATTAAACCGTGGAAAAATTAATGATGTGAAATAAGAAACTATCAAAACAATTGTTGTTTTAAAAGTCGTAAAAGAATCTGATTTTTTTTTCATTAATAAATTCCATCGAAATGCCCTTATTATATGTTCAAAAATTGATAAAATAATTGAAAGCCAAATCCATGAATAATTAACTGAATCTAAACGTGCAAAAAAAACTGATAAATCAATTTTTTGAAAAACAAAATACAACAGAAGTGAACCAAAAATTATAGAAACTAAAAAGTTAATAAAAAGAGACTTTTTTTTCATTGGATCAAAAAAATTAATAACAAATTTAACAATAATGTATTACGATAATTTAAAGATTGAATGAATAAATATTAAAAATTGTAAAGTGACTTATTTTGCTTAAATTTGTGGTTCCTTTAAATTAATATACACACAAAAAATAATGGCCAAAACTTTTAAAATACTTTATGTTGCCGCAGAAATTAAACCTTTTTTAAATCATACATATGTTTCTGACATAATAAGGAAACTCCCTCAAGCAATGCAAGAAAAAGGAATAGAAATAAGAATATTAGTTCCTAAATTTGGATGCATTAATGAAAGAAAAAATAGATTGCATGAAGTGGTTCGTTTATCAGGAATGAACATACCTATAGGTGATGAAGAAAAACCATTAATTTTAAAAGTTGCATCAATTCCATCAGCAAAACTACAAGTCTATTTTATTGATAATGAAGATTATTTTCAAAGAAAAACTATTTTTCATAAAAAAAACGGAAAATTTCATAGCGATAATGATGAAAGATGTATTTTCTTTTGCAAAGGTGTTCTTGAAACAGTTATAAAACTTGGCTGGCCTCCAGACATAATTCATTGTAATGACTGGATAACTTCACTCATACCACTGCTTATTAATACAACTTATAAAGAAAATCATATTTTTGATAATACTAAATCTATATATTCTATTCATCAAAATCCATTTAAAGAAAAATTAAATAAGAAATTCGTTGATAAAGTAGTTGATGAAGAAATTGATAAATCTATGCTAACTTCTCTCAAATCATTAAATTATAATAGTTTAATTAAAATTGCTTCTGAATACTCAGATGCCATCATTAAACCAAAAGAAGTTATGAACAAACCCATAGAAAAATTATTATCTGAAGTATCATCAAATAGCAAAATTTTTACAGTTGATAATGATGATGAAAAAATTGTTGATTCACACTTCAAAATATACAATGAAATTCTTAGTTAGAATTATAATTATTTCAACTTTTTTTTTATTCTCTTGTGACGAAATTAGTGAGATTGGAATAAATGAAATTTTAACTGATCAACAAAATAAAATAAAAGTTGAATATGTAGAAATTCCTTTAGAAACTTCAAACGTCTACTATGATAGTGTTAGAACAGATGACGGAGAACTTTTGTTTGGAAAATATAACGATCCTATTTTTGGAGAAACAAAAGCAATAGCATATACACAATTTACTTCAACCATTACCAATATACAACAACCAAATCAAGTATCTGAAAACTGGTGGTTAGACTTACCCAATGATTCATCAATTCTTGACTCTGCCATTTTATACTTAAAGCTTTCAAGTTATCATGGAACAAATTTTATTGATGAACAAGAAGTTTATCTCAGTCAAATAGCAGATACAATTTTTTCAACTGGACTATATTTATCTAAAAGACTTACTGAAATTAGTCCTACGAATAAAGGCTTGCTAGGCTTAACAAGATTTGTCGGTAGACCTAATGTAGATACAGCTAGAATTTCAATATCAATTAAAGAAAATTATGCTAAATTTCTATTAAATAGAATAGCAGAAGGAGCTTCTGAACGAGAGCTCATTAATCAAATAAGAGGCTGGGCATTAATTCCTGGAAATAATAACTCTATAATTGTTGGATTTGACTTATTAGATGAATCAAGTAAAGTAGTTCTATACTATAAAAATCCATATGAAATAGGTGATTCTCCAGTAAAAGATTCCTTAGAATATGTTTTTAGATTTGATTCCCCTTTAATAACACATTATAGTTATTTTGAAACAAATAGAGAAAATTCAGTGCTTTCTAATATAAAGTCTTTAGAAAAAAATGAAATATTTAATATTGGTGATGATAAAATTTATTGGCAATCTGGAACTGGGATATATCCTATCATTGATTTAAGCAATTTTTATTCATTTATAGATACTGCTGGAAGTATAGTTTTAAACAAAGTGCAGTTAACTATAGGTCCTATCGAGGATAATAATTTAAATTATATAAAGCCACCAGACAAAGCAATTTATTATTTTGCTAATTCCAATAACGGTATTAATTCTACTGAAATCTATTCTAACCCTACAAATAATGCAATTTTAAAAGATAATGCATACTATGGTGAAAACGTTGAAAATGCTGAATACGTGTATGACAGTTTATTTACAAAATCATATCTTGGTTCATCAACTATTTTCTTTCAGGAAATAATTCAAGGAAATATAAATCCTAAAAAACTTGTAGTTTTTCCAGACGTCGTAAGTTCATTCAATCAAGCTACAATAGATAAAAATAGCTTCATATTAAGAGTATTCTATACAGATTACAAAGAATAATAAGATTGAATTATAATTTAGAAATATCTGCATTCAATATCAAAGATTGCACAGATATATCAAAATTTGATATCAATAGAATTGAATTGTGTACAAACAAAGAAAAGGGTGGATTAACTCCTTCAAAAAATTCAATTATAAAATCATTCAAACTAAACATACCAATACATCCAATTATTCGCCCAAGAGGTGGTAATTTTTTTATATAATAAAACTGAATTTAAACAAATGATTGAATCAATAAAATTTTGTAAAGATATTGGTTGTCACGGAGTAGTTTTTGGAATACTCGATAAGAAAAATAAGGTCAATATTGAAATGTGTAAAAAATTGAAAACTTTTTGTGGAAATATGTCGACAACATTTCATAGAGCATTTGATGAAACATCGAAACCATTTGATGCCTTAGAATCAATATTTGATTTAAAATTTGATAGAATTTTAACAAGTGGACAAAAAGAAAATACAGAAGAAGGTGTTGAACTGATGATTCAATTAGCTGAAAAAAGTAAAAATAGAATATCAATTATGCCAGGATCAGGTATAAGATCAAGTAATATCAATTTATTTCTAAAACACAAAAATATTAATGAAATTCATACGTTATCATACTCTGATGGTAAGTTTTCCACTGATGAATTAAACAAATAATAAAAAAAATCACTCAATAGAGTAAGCAACGTATGAGGAACCTGATTTAGTATCCAACTTTCCACCTCCACATGCAATAACTATGTATTGTTTTCCATCAATCATATAGGTAGATGGGGTTGCATAACCAGCCGCCGGTAATAAATCTTCCCATAATAATTCTCCTGATTTTTGATCGAATATTCTAATTTTTTCATCCATAGTTGCAGCAATTATTATTATCCCACCTCCAGTTACAATTGGACCACCGTAATTTTCAGTTCCAGTTGTATTAAAACCATCAATAAACAATTCTTCATGATTTCCTAAAGGGATTTGCCATTCAATTTTTGCCTTATTCATATTTATTGCTGTTAATTGTCCCCAAGGAGGTTTTATAGCTGGAAAGCCATCTTCTGCATACATTTTTTTAAAACCACCAAAGGAATAAGGATAAGGCCAACTAGATTTATTATTACTTAAAGTATCCTTATTTTCTTTAATCAAAAAATCAATTATTGATTCAATTTCAATATCATCTAAACTATTAAAAGATGGCATAATACCCTTACCATTTATTAAAATAGATTTTAAATCCTTTTTTGAAATCTTATTTGAAATATTAGAGATTGAAGGTATGTTAGAATAAACCCCCTTATTTCCTTCTAAATCATTTCCATGACACGATAAGCATGCGGTTTTATAAATCGTTTCACCTAGTGCAGTCCCTTCTATTTTTTCCATACTTAAGTCCCAAGGCATTTCATTTGAATTTATATATAAAATATTTGTCTTTGGATTAAATGCTGCACCACCCCATTCTCCACCTCCATCAAGGCCTGGAAATAAAATATTACCTTTAGTTGTTAATGGCTCAAACTCTCCATAAATTCTATTTTCCCACAATTTTTTAGAAAATTCATAAGCTTTTTTACTTCGTAGTGGAAAGTCTAATTCAGTTAATTTATTTCTTGAAAAAGAAGGAAATACAGTTGGAACTGGCTGAGTTGGCCATGCTTTTTCTCCTTCTAATTTTGATGATGGAACATTTTTTTCTTTTATAGGATATATGGGTTTCCCTGAAATTCTATCCAAAACAAATAGGTATCCAGACTTCGTAATTTGAGCTAAGGCTTTAACTTTTTTTTCTTTTATTTGTATGTCTATAAGATTTGGAGCAGCAGGCAAATCTCTATCCCAAATATCATGATGTGTTACTTGATAGTGCCATAGTCTTGAACCATCATTAGGGTTTAAAGCAATAATACTATTTGCAAATAAGTTAGAACCTTCTCTGTCTCCACCATAGTAATCAAATGCTGCAGATCCAGTTGGAATATATACAATTTCATTTTTTAAGTCTAAACTAAATCCTGACCATGCGTTTGCTCCTCCAGATTTTAAATAAGCATCTTGGGGCCATGTATCATATCCAAATTCACCAGGATATGGAATTGTATGAAATATCCATTCAATTTTTCCTGAATACACATTAAAAGCTCTTATATGTCCAGGAACTGCACCTATAGATTCAGATGTCCTATGACCTAAAATTAATTTATCTTTAAAGATTACTCCAGGAGTATTTACAGCTAAAAGCATATCATCTACATTTTTTCCTAATCCTTTTTTTAAATCTACTGATCCTTGTTTTCCAAATGATTGAATTAATTTTCCATCTTTAGCATTAATAGCATACAACTTAGAAAAAGTAGCATATAGAATTCTATCTCCATTTTGATCTCTATAAATATTTAAACCTCTATTTACACCAATACCATGATTTTTATAATTTCCATTATAAGGATCAAAAATCCATTTTTTATTACCCGACGAACCGTCTAAAGCAAATAATTTCATTGTTGGAGTAGTTCCGTAAACAACGCCATCAACAATCAAAGGATTACATTGAATTTGAGATCTATTGTTTTTATCATGATCATCTGATTTAAATTCCCAAACTTTTTGTAATTTATGAACATTTGATACATTAATTTGATCAAATGGTTTATAATGAGATACTGAATTATCACCTCTATAGTATGCCCAGTCATTATCACTAAAGTTTCTTATTTTGGAGCAAGAAAGTAGAAAAATTAAAAAAAAAACTATTCTCATCCTGTTATTTTTAATATTTCTCTTACTTGAGTATAGAAATAAATCAAAATGCTAAAAACAATGATTTTTTGAGAAATTACTTGAATAAAAAGTGATTCGTTATCCTTAAAAGGATTTGGTCCAAATTCCATAATAAGAATAAAAAAGAAAAGAATAATTGTAAAAAATAAATTTGAAAAAATCATTTTATTTGATGATTTAGAATTATAAACTACAGCTAAACTTTGAAAAATAGAATATAGCATTAAAGATCTAAATGCAATTTTTACAAAAAATACATGCAATTGAAATGTAGCATTTTCTGCAGAAAAAATTGTTACTAAAACAAAACATATCATAGAAACCAATACAAAAACAAATGATATTCTTATAAAAATTTTACTTCGTTTCTCATCTAAAAAAAATTTATAGTATGACATATAAAATAAGGTATAAGATAAAGCCAAAATAAGCATTGATAAATTAAATAATAATGCTGAATAAAAATTATCCATACCATTTTTCGCTGTCCATTCACCTAGGTTGCTGAAAAAATTATAAAAAAACAAATATCCTTCAGTAGTTGAATCAATAATAGTTCCTCCAGGATAAAGAAACATTGCAATAAAATTGAGAATAAAAAAAAGAAAAATACCTACAAATGATTGTTTAATCATAATATAATTTATTCTAAAAATAATAAATCTATATTTATATTAACATTTAAAATAAGGATAAAAATATGAAAGTTGCGGTTATTGGTGCTGGAATATGGGGTGCCTGCTCAGCATATCATTTAAAAAAAGAAGGTGCAGACGTTGAACTATATGATATGTGGGGTCCAGGAAATGCAAGATCAGGATCTGGTGGTGCTTCAAGAATTATTAGATTGACTTATGGAAATGATAAAATATATACCGAACTAACAAATAAATCATTTACATTTTGGAATGAACTATCAAATAAAAGTGAGAGAGAATTGTATAATGAAAATGGGATGTTATGGTTAGTTAGTCAAAATGATAGCAGCTATGTAACTAACTCTTCTAAACACATTGAGAATTGTGGTCATACACTAGAAGAAATAAGCATAAAAAATGCAAAAAATATTTATCCTAACATTAATTTCGAAGACATAAATCAAGTTTTTTTTGAAAAAAAAGCAGGAACTCTAATGGCAAGCCGATGTTGTAAAAATGTTGTAAGAGAATATCAAAAAAATGGAGGAAAAATTAAAATTGGAGAAATAAAAATTGATGAAGATAAACTAGGTAAAAATAATGCAATTACACATAATGGGAAAAATATTGATGCTGATTATTACGTTGTTGCATGTGGACCTTGGAATAGAAAACTTTTACCAAATTTTTTAGAAAAAATAACTTATATATCTCGTCAAGAAGAATATTATTTTTCTGTTCCAAATAATAATGCTGAAAAATACAGCTTAAATCACATGCCTTGTTGGCTAGATCTTAATGCTAATAATCCTTCTTACTATGGAATTCCTTTTCATTTAAATAAAGGATTTAAAATAGCATACGATGAAAGAACTACTTTATTTGATCCTGATAAATCAGATCGTATTCCAATTCCTGAACTAGTTAAAAGAGTTAAAGAATATTGTTATAGAAGATTTCCAGGATTATCAGGATTACCAATTAGTGAGACAAGAGTTTGTCAGTATGAAAATAGTCTAGATGGAAACTTTATCATTAATAAGCATAATAATTTTAAAAAAATTATTGTACTTTCAGGTAGCTCAGGACATGGATTTAAAATGGGACCCGAAATAGGAAAATTAGTAACAAATATTATTTTGAATAATAAAAAAATTCCTTCATTTTTTGATAAGTCTAGACTTGAAAATGAAAAACAATCATCTCAATACTATAATGCTCAAATAAAATATCAAAAAACTAAAAGATTGTTTAATTAAATCAAAAAAAAAGAAAATGAAGGATAAAAAGATAAATAGTTTATTCATCAAAATAATTAGAAAGTCTATAATTTAAATTTTCTCTAATATTCAACCAGAAAAAATTATAATCAGCGAAATGAAAGCTTTCTTTTTTAAAAATTTTAATCCATGGAATAGCAATTTTTTTAACCTGTAAAGATCCTTCTTCCGATTCAACCACTATAGAATTTTCTTTTTTAATTTTTAAATTATTTATAGGCAACTTAAAAACATTATATTTAAAAAATTGAAAAAAACTGGGCATTAAAATACCTTTATGTTCTGTAATTAAATTAGGTTTATTATCTGAAGAAAAAGTGATAGGATTAGTTGCTATAACATCATCATATAATTCATTATTATATGGATTAAAATTTTGACCAAATGTATTCCATGACATAAAACAATTCATATCATCAGGGTTTTCACATGGAAAATAATCTTTAAAATTATTTTCGACAGGCATTCCAACTAAATAAGAAAGTATTAGCTTTTCTCTTAATTCTTCATTTGGTATAATAACTTCTTTAAGTAATCTAATAGCATGAAGTGTTCCCTGACTATGTGCAGCTAAGATAATTTTTTTACCCTGATTTTCTAATTCAACATATTTTAAAAATGCCCTTTTTAAATCACTATACGCTAAATCATAAGATTCTTTTGCAAAAGCACGTAGTTTATTATTTTCATAACTAAACAGCTTTAAAGAATTATAAAGTGATGAATAAAGCTCATCTTTATATGAATTAAAATTATTTTTTAATTTAGGATCAAAAGCAATTTTATTTAATAATTCATTAGAATTATGATATATCAAACCATCATAAAATAACTGCCTATATAATGGAGCATATACATTAGCTATACCAGAAAATATACTCGCTTGATTTTTTATAGCGAGTACATTAACTCTTTCTACATGATCTAAATCTTCAGTATCTGAATTCCATAAATTACCATTATAGCCTGAATAATATACCGTCGGATATATATAAAACACATCTACCTTAGATTTAAAATCTGATGAAGAATTAATATAATTCTTGGGAAGGGGAACTTCTTTTTTAGAAGATGATGCCCAATTTTTTTTGTATTTATAATCAGGAGATTTTGGATAACCATTATACGATACTAAATACTTTGTTGATGAACAACTAGAAATAATAAATATCGTTAGTAAAAAATAAAAATTTTTCATTGTAAATGATTAAATTGATTCAATATTTTATCTCAAAAATGAACACATTAAAAATAACATTTATAACATTATTTTTTGTACTTTTTAGTGGAAATATTATTTCAAAAAATCAATCCGATAAACCAAGAAAACTTTTCTTTCCAAATATTGATGGATACAAAACACTGATTTCAGATTTACACCAACACACAATTTTTTCTGATGGTTTAGTATGGCCAACTATTCGTGTGGATGAAGCAGTATACGATGGAGTAGATGTAATATCAATGACAGAACATCTAGAATATCAACCCCATAGTGAAGATATTCCAAATAAAGACAGAAATAGAGCATACCAAATAGCAAAAAACTATGCTGATAATTTAAATAAAAGAAAAAAAGATGATAAAAAACTAATAGTTATAAATGGTCAAGAAATTACAAAAAACATGCCCCCGGGACATATAAATGCTGTTTTTATAAATGAAGCAAATAATTTATTACATAAAGATTCACTTAGTGGAATTTTAGAAGCAAATAAACAAGATGCATTTCTTTTCTGGAATCATCCAGCATGGCCTGCTCAAAGAAGTGATGGAATTGCAAGATTAGATGACTACCATAAATACTTAATATCAAACAAATATTTACATGGAATTGAAGTAGTTAATGAGCTAGATTACTCAGAAGAAGCTCTTCAAATTGCCATTGATAATAATTTAACAATAATGGGAACTTCTGACATTCACGGATTAATAGATTGGATGTTTGAAATCCCTAGGAATGGTCACAGACCAGTAACTTTAATATTTTCAAAATCAAAAAAATTAGATGACATAAAAAATGCTCTTTTTAATGGAAGAACGGTTGTTTATTACAATGATTTACTCATTGGAAAAAGTATAAATCTAAAACCACTTATTGAAAAAAGTCTAGAAATATCCATAAAAAGGAAAATAGATCAAGGATACTCTGAAGATGGAGAAAGTTCAATCACTAATATAGAAATTATAAATCATTCAAGTGCAGATATTATATTAGAAAACCATACTAATTACACATTCGAAAATTATGCTAATGTATTTACAGTAAAAGGATTTAATTCTATAATTCTTAGAACTAAAGTAGGTAAAAGAAAAATTAAAGATCATTTAAATTTTAAAGTTTTAAATGGAATAATAGCACCAAAAGAATATCTTAAGATAAAACTAGCAACAGGTATTTAAGTCATGAATCTTAATATAAAAAATGAAACAGATACACTAGTATCTGTTGTATTAGGAATAGCAGAAAATTTAGGCCCTAAGCCAACAGTAGAAAATTGCATTGATCCAAAAACAAAATTTCATATATTAAACAATACATACCCCGAAGAAGATGACTGCATAAAAGAAATTGAAAATTTTAAAAACGTGTTAAAAAAACATAATATTAACGTTTTAAGACCCAATAATAACATCCAAAATCTAAATCAAATTTTTACAAGAGACATATCTTTTGTTGTTGAAGATAAATTCTTTGTCCCTGAAATAATTAAAGAAAGAAATAATGAAAAAAATGGAATAAATTCAATAATTAATAATCTTAGAAATGATCAAAAAATAATTATACCAAAAAATATCAAAATTGAAGGAGGAGACATAATACTTAATGATGAATTCGTTTTTATTGGATATAGTGAAAATGATAAATATATTAATTTTAAAGTATCTAGAACAAATAAAGAATCTCTTGAATACATACAAGAACAGTTTCCAGATAAAACAATAATTGGTATTAAACTGATTAAAAATGATGAAGATCCTAAAAATAATATATTACATCTTGACTGTACAATGCAACCAATTGGTAATAAAAAAATAATCATATATGAAAATGGTATTTATCATAAAAAAGATCTAGATACAATATATGATATCTATGGAGAAAAGAATTTAATAAAAATAAATCAAAAAGAAATGTATGAGGGGTGTTCAAATATTTTTTCAATTAATAAAAAAACTATCGTTTCTGATACAACATTCACTAGACTAAATAAAGAGCTTGAAAGACTTAATTTTTCAGTTGAAAAGGTAAACTATAGAGAAATATCAAAGTTTGGTGGTTTATTTAGATGTAGTACTTTACCATTAGAAAGAAAGTCATAAATCTTGGCTAAATCTCATTTAATCAATATAATTTAATATATTACAGGATACATTATAGGATACTTGTATGAAAATTCAAATTTGGAGAAGAAAAAATAAAGAAAAAGAAAAATATAATTTATACATCAGATACAGACTAAGCCAGATCAAAGCAAAAGTTGAAAGTTTAAAATTGTGGGAATGGATTTCACCTAAAAATATTAGACAAAAAGAACATAATTTAAATGTCAAAAGAGGATATGAAGAAATTCTTAGGAGAAAAAAAGATGATCTTGAAAATAGTAGAAGTACAATTGATTTTAACAGCAAACAATTTGATGAATTTGAATTTATTTTTAAAAAATATGCAAAAATTAAAAATTATAATGCTGTATTTAATTTTCTAAAAAAAATTGACTCTAACATAGAAAAGAAAAAAATTAAAGAAATAAACAAAACTTATTTAAATCAATTAAAATCTAAAATAGAAAATAAAATCAAAAACAATAATATAAAAGGGACTACATCTGCAAAATATTGGAATAATTTTAAAAGTGTACTAATACATTTAAATGATAATGGCATTTGTGACTACCCAAAAATTGGTGGAATTGCTTACAAAAAAGAAAACTCTAAAATATATACCTTTAACAGTCGAGAAATAAAAAAACTTGAAAAAATTGCTCCAAAAAAATGGCATGATTTAAAAAAAGCATTTTTTTTTTCATATTACACAGGACTAAAAATGAGTAAGATTGCAAAATTAAAATGGAAAAATCTATATAAAACAAACAATGAAAAAAAAATAATAAATTATTTCAAAATCAAAAATAATAATGAGATCCTGGTAAACTCATTACCAAAAACTATTAGAAAAATGATTGGAAAAAGAAAAGCAGATAATGAATTGGTATTCACATTACCAGAAAAACAATCAAATAGATCAAAAATATTTAAACAGTGGTTGAATAAATTAAATATCAATGAAAAGAAAAAATTTAATGATGCTGTAAATAATTATGCAAAAAACTTATATGATAAAACAAAAAATGTATACAAAGTAGCTGCAGCATTAGGACACAATTCTATCAACAAAACAAAAGAAATTTATAATTATATGGAAAATTATGATTTTCTAGAAAACGAAAATATTATAATAGAAAATTTAACAGAAGATACAAATCAAACTCAAAGTAAATCTCTATTTAAAAAAGGGAATTTATTAAGTTACAGAATAAAAAAATATCAGGATACATAATAGGATACATCATAAAAAATATAGATTAAATTGATAATAAAGTAATAAATAATAAAAATAAAATATTAAAAATGAACTTTTCACAAATTACATCAAGTTTAATAATGGTTAAACCTAAACACTTTAACTATAATAAAGAGACAGCAAATAATAATTATTTTCAAAAAGAAGAAAAGATCTTAAATAAAAATGAGATTCAACTAAAAGCAATTGAAGAATTTGAAAAAATGGTTAAAGTAATTAGAAAAGAAAAAATTGAAATTCATGTTTTTAATGATAGAAATAATATAAAGACAACAGATAGTATTTTTCCAAATAATTGGATAACTCTACATGAAGATGGAACAGTCATAATATATCCGATGTTCTCTGAAAACAGAAGAAAGGAAAAAAGAAAAGATTTAACAGAAAAATTGAAAAATAAAGGATATAATATTGACAAAATTATTGACTTATCAAGTTATGAAAAGAAAAAACAATATCTTGAAGGTACTGGAAGCATGATACTTGATAGAAAGAACAAAATATGTTATGCTGCATTATCTATAAGAACAAATGAAATTGTCTTAAACCAACTCTGTAAACTTATAAATTACAAACTTTTAAAATTTAAAGCCTACCAATCTTATAAAAATAAAAGAAAATTAATATATCACACAAATGTTATGATGTGCTTGGCTGATGAATATGCAATAATATGCTTAGAAAGTATTGATGATGAAAGTGAAAAAAAATTATTAATTAAAAGTCTAATTAATACCAAAAAAGAAATAATTGAAATTTCTGAAGAGCAATGCAAAAGTTTTGTGGGAAATATGCTTCAAGTAAAAAATAATAAAAATGACAAATACTTAATTATGAGTGAAACAGCACATAAAAGTCTCAATTTATCTCAAAAAAAATCACTTGAAAAATACAATAAATTATTATACAGTAACATAAAATTAATAGAAAAAATAGGAGGGGGTGGAGCAAGATGCATGATTGCAGAAAACTTTTTACAAAAAGAATAAAAGATGTAAATTGTAAAAAAAATAAATGAAAAAAAAAGCAATTCTAACAAAAAAAGCACCTTTACCAATTGGGCCATACAATCAAGCAATACAATTTGATAATTTACTATTTATTTCCGGTCAGATACCGCTTGATCCAGAAAACGGAAAATTAATTTCATCAGGAATAAAAGAAGAAACAAATAAAGTCATGACTAATATTCAATATATTCTCGAAGAAGCAAAAATGAATTTTAATAATGTTGTAAAAACTACAATCTTCCTAAAAGACATGAATGACTTTGTTGAAGTGAATACGGAATATGCAAAGTTTTTTGAAAATTATATTTCACCAGCTAGAGAAACTGTAGAAGTATCACAATTACCAAAAAATGTAAATATTGAAATTTCTTGTATAGCAATTAAAGACTAAATGTCAGATAATATTAGACTAAGGTTTGCACCAAGCCCAACAGGACCTCTGCACATAGGGGGTCTAAGAACCGCATTATATAATTACTTGATCTCAAAAAAATCAAAAGGAAAATTTATACTGAGAATTGAAGACACAGACCTAAAAAGATATAATAAAAAGGCAGAAAAACACATTTTAGATTCTCTTAAATGGTGCGGAATATCACCTGACGAAAGTCCAAAAAACCCTGGAGATTATGGCCCATACAGACAATCTGAAAGAAAAAACATATACAAAAAATTTATTGATTTACTAATAAAGTCAGGACACGCTTATTTTGCTTTTGATAAAAAAGAAAAGTTAGAAGAAAAGAGAAAAAAGTGTGAACAAAATGGAGAAACATTCATTTATAATTGGCGTAATAGATTAAAACTTAACAATTCTTTATCTATCAGCAATGAAAAAACTAAAGGACTAACTCAGAATAATAATTATGTTGTCAGATTTAAAACAGTTCATTCTGGTAAGAGTAACAATATAATAACAATTAATGATGAAATAAGAGGAAAAATACAAGTTGACCTAAATAATTTAGATGACAAAATAATATGTAAAAGTGACGGAATGCCAACATATCATCTAGCTAATGTAGTAGATGATTACCTAATGAAAATTACTCACGTAATAAGGGGTGAAGAATGGTTACCTTCATTAGCATTACACTGGCAACTATATAATGCTTTTGGCTGGGAAAAACCAAAATTTGCTCATCTCCCGTTAATACTAAAACCTACAGGAACTGGAAAATTAAGTAAGAGAGATGGAGAAAAATACGGATTTCCAGTTTACCCTATAAAATGGAAAGATGAATCAAATGAATCTGAAATTAAAGGATTTAAAGAATTAGGATATGAATCAAAAGCATTAATAAATTTTATATGTTTTATAGGTTGGAATCCTGGAAATGAAAATGAAATTTTATCTCTAAATGAATTAATAGATAATTTTTCAATAAATAGAATAATTAAATCTGGCGCTAAATATAATATAGAAAAAGCAAAATGGTTTAACCAATCATATGTAAGAAAATTACCTAATAAAACTTTTAGAATTATTCTAGAAAATAATATTAATACTTCCCAGCTAAACAGAGAAAAAATTAATAAAATAATTGAATTTTTGAAAGAAAGATTAATCTTTAAAAACGATATATTAATTGAATCAAATAATATTTTAGAAGAACCCAAAAATTTAGATGAAAATTTTATTAATAAAAAATGGTCAAAAAATTTAAATAACGTAATAATAGAATTAAATAGATATATTAAAGAGAATCATCTTATAAAGCCCAAAAAAATAATAGATTATTATGTAAATCAATTAAAAAATAATAATATAAAGATTGGAATAGGTATGCAAGCGTTAAGATTATGCATAATAGGAAAAATTAGTGGTCCAGATCTATTTATAATAATTGAAATATTAGGAAATTCTAAAATAAATAAGAGAATATCAAAAACATTAAACAAGATCAATGATTAAAATTGGTATAATTAAAGAAAATAAAATTCCAACTGATAATAGAACTCCTCTAACGCCAAAACAGGCTAAAAAAATTAAAAATAATGGAATAGATCTAGTTTGTCAGACTAGTAATATAAGATGCTTTTCTGATATAGAATATAAAAAACACAATATCAAAGTTGTTAGTAGTTTAGATGATTGCAATATCATTTTTGGAATAAAAGAAGTACCAACAGAAAATTTAATAAAGAATAAAACTTATTTTTTCTTTTCACATACTATTAAAAAACAACCTCAAAGCAAAAAATTGCTTAAAGAAGGCATTAAAAAAAAGATAAGACTTATAGATTATGAATGCCTAATAGAAAACAATTTACGAATTATTGGTTTTGGAAAATATGCTGGTATCGCTGGATCATATAACTCATTACTTGCATACGGAATAAAAACAAAAAAATTTTATTTAAAAAGACTATTGAAATTCAAAGACTATAAAAATTTAAAAAATAAAATTAAAAACATTAAAATAAATGAAGCTTTGAAAATCTTAATTATAGGTAATGGTAGAGTAGCAAGTGGAGCAACAGAACTGCTCGATTTATTAAAAATAAAAAAAATAAATACATCAAATTATATTAATAAGAAATATTCATGTCCTGTATATTGTCAACTTGAAGTCACGGATTATATGAAAAAACCCGATGATACTAGCTTTGTTGAGAACGAATATTTTAATAATCCAGAACTATTTAAGTCAAATTTTTATAAATATAGTAATGCAACAGATATTCTAATTAATGCAGCTTACTGGAATCCTAAATCACCAAAATTATTTGAAAAAGATTTTATAATGAATAAAAATTTTAAAACTAAAGTTATTGGAGATATAAGTTGTGATATAAATGGCGCCATACCATGCACAAAAAGATCTTCTACAATAAAAGACCCATTTTATGATTACAATACAAAAACAAAAAATATAGAAAAAGCTTTTAACAACAAAAGTAATATCACCATTATGGCTGTTGATAATTTGCCATCCGAACTCCCAAAAGATTCTTCCAAATTTTTTGGAAAAATTCTTATCAAAAAAATAATTCCTCTAATTTCATCAACAAAAAGATCAAGTATTATTGAAAATGCTACAATAATAAAAAATGGCCAATTAACTCCAAAATATGATTATTTAAAGGACTATATTAGATAATTATTTAATTTCTGAATTTAATAATTTATGAAATTCATTCCTTTTATTATAAACATTAAAATCACCCCCATACATTTGAGTAATTGTAGAACAAGAATCATCTATTATTCCTCTAGAAGTAACACATAAATGCTTTGCATCAATTACCACCATGACATTTTCAGTATCTAAAACAGAAATGAGTTCATTATAAATTTGAGTAGTTAGTCTCTCTTGAACTTGAGGTCTATCAGAATAATATTTTACTATTCTATTTAATTTTGACAATCCAATTACTTTTCCACTTGAAATATAAGCTACATGAGCTTTTCCAATAATAGGTAAAAAATGGTGTTCGCAAGTTGTATTAAGATTAATATTTTTTTCAATAAGCATCTTATTATAATTATACTTATTTTCAAACAATGAAATTTTAGGTTTATTCTTTGGATCTAAACCACCAAATATTTCATTAACATACATTTTTGCAACTCTATACGCTGTTCCTTTTAAACTATCATCATTTAAATCCAACCCTAACTCATCCAAAATAATCCTAAAATGATTTTCTATTGTTTTTATTTTTTCAAAATTAGATTTATCAAAAGCATTTTTCTTTAGTGGTGTTTCTATTGAGAAATGTTCATGATTATTTCCTATTAACTCAATTTGTTTTGTTTCCATATTTATTAGATTAGATTTAATTCAATTATACTTATTAATTATATAAAAATTTCATAAATGTAACAATGATTAATTATTATTTTTCCATGTATCTCTTAAAGTAACTGTTCTATTAAAAACCATATTATTATTATCACAATTATCCAGTTTAAAATATCCTTTCCTTTGAAATTGAAAATAATCATCATTTGAAGCTTTTTTTATAGATGGTTCAGCATAAACATTATTTAAAATTAATAATGACTTAGGATTAATATGAGACTTAAAATCTATTGATTGATCTCCATCTGGTGATTCTTTTTTAAAAAGTCTATCATAAATTCTAACATTTATATTAACTGCTTTATTTTTAGAAACCCAATGGATTGTTCCTTTTACTTTTCTTTTACTTTCAGGATTTCCAGATCCACTCCTAGATAAGGGATCATAAGTACAATAAATTCTTTTTATTTGACCGAAATTATCTTTTTCTACTGAATTAGCTTTAATAATATAAGCATTTTTTAATCTTACTTCTTTTCCAATTGAAAGTCTAAAATATTTTCTATTTGCTTCTTCTTTAAAATCATCCCTTTCTATATAAAGATATTTAGAAAAAGGAACCTTTCTAAAACCATAACTTTCATCTTCAGGATTATTTTCAGCATCTAAAATTTCTTCATTCTCATCAGGATAATTATTAATAATTAACTCAACAGGGTCTAAAACTACCATAACTCTTTTTGATATTTTGTTTAGTATTTCCCTTGTACAATAATCGAGCAAAGCATAATCAATTATATTTTCTCTTTTGGCTACACCTACTTTATCACAAAAATTAATAATTGATATAGGAGGAATACCTCTTCGTCTTAATCCAGATATTGTTGGCATTCTTGGATCGTCCCATCCAGTAACAAGATTTAACTTTACTAATTCAGCTAATTTTCTTTTACTCATTACTGTATAAGAAAGATTTAATCGAGCAAATTCTCTTTGTTTAGGAATAATAGAATTATCGTCATTAGGTATTTTATTTAAAAACCAATCATATAATTCACGATGTACTTCAAATTCTAAAGTACAAAAAGAATGAGATATTGATTCAATAAAATCAGATTGACCATGAGTCCAATCATAAGTAGGATAAATTTTCCACTTATTTCCAGTTCTATGATGAGATGCATTAATAATTCTATACATCACAGGATCTCTCATATGCATATTATGAGAACTCATATTAATTTTTGCTCTTAATACACAATCTCCAGGTTTAAAATCTCCTCTTTTCATTTTCTCAAAAAGAATTAAATTTTCATCAACACTTCTATTTCTAAATGTACTTTTCTTACCTGGGGAAGCAGGAAAACCCCTTTGAATGGAAATTTTTTCTTGGCTTTGATCATCTACATACGCATTATTATTTTTTATTAAAAAAATAGCCCACTCATATAATTGATTAAAATAATCTGATGCATAACACTCCGAAGTGTAATTAAAACCTAACCATTTAATATCTTTTTTAATTGATTCAATAAATTCAATGTCTTCTTTTTGAGGATTAGTATCATCAAATCTTAAATTCACTGAAGCACCAAATTTAATACCCAACCCAAAATTTATACTAATAGATTTTGCATGACCTATATGTAAAAACCCATTAGGTTCTGGAGGAAATCTAAATTTTAAATTTTCTTTTTTTAAATTATTATCTAGATCAGATCTAATAATATCACTTAAAAAATTATCGCTCTGATTTAAAAATGTAGATTTTATAATTGAATCATTCATTAATAATCAATTATAAACTTGCATTATCTTTTTCAACTTTTTGAGCCAAATCTGTTTTAAATTTTTTAACAGCATTTGAAATTTCTTGATTTGAAATTCCAATCATCTGAGCAGCCAATATTCCTGCATTTTTCGCTCCATTTATTGCAACTGTTGCAACAGGAATTCCACTAGGCATTTGAACAGTAGACAATAAAGAATCCCAACCATCAATAGAGTTTGAACTTTTGATAGGAACTCCTATTACCGGTAAAGTTGTTAAAGATGCTATTACGCCAGCTAAATGAGCAGCTCCTCCAGCTCCCGCAATAATTACCTTAGTACCATTATCAACTGCAGATTCTGAAAATTCAGCAGCTCTTTTTGGTGTTCTATGAGCAGACATAATTGAAACATCATTTGAAATACCAAAATAATCTAATATTTTAGATGCTTCTTGCATAACTGGTAAATCTGATTTACTTCCCATTACTATTGATACTTTTGCCATAAAATTTATTTTGAAATTATTAAAAAGGTAAAACTAAACAATAAGTTTAATTTTTTATATAATTCTTTACATCATCAAGAGAAATATTTCCTTCATAAAAAGCCTTTCCAAAAATTGCATTTTGAATTCCTAACTCTTTTAATTTATATATATCATTTAAACTTCTTATTCCTCCTCCAACTGTTAAATTAAGTTTAGGAAATTTTTTAATAATTTTTTTGTACATTCCAAAGGGAGGACCCTTTAATGAACCATCTCTAGCAACGTCAGTAACTTTAATATTTAAAAGTCCTTTTGATTGAAAATAGGCTATATGATCAAAAACATTAATTTTAGTTTTCTGTTTCCAACCATTAATCTTTAGACAATAATTAATTGTATCGGCTGCAAGAACAATTTTTTTATTTCCCCAAGTCATTAGACAATTTATAAATTCATGTTTATCATAGACAGGAAGTGTACCAAGTGTTACCTTACTTGCACCAGCAACAAAAGCCCCCCCTATTTGTTTCATAGTTCTTAATCCACCTGAATAATTTATTTTCAATTTTGAAAATTGATTTAAAATTTCTAACAATATAAAATTATTCCTTTCTAGAAATTTTGCTGAACCTAAATCAACAAAATAAATTTCTTTTACGCCAACATCTTCAAATTTTTTTAACAAATCTATAGGACTATCATCATAAACTTTTAAGGTTCTAAAATCACCAGATTTAACCCTAACAATTTTGTTGTTCTTAATATATACCGATGCAATTATATTCATATACTCTAATAAATAATTAAAATAAAAATGTAAAACAAATAAATTAGTCTAAAACCATCAACTTAAATCCATGACCATGAATTGTTTTTATTTGAACTTTATCATTATGACTAAGATATTTTCTCAATTTAGCAATGTAAACATCCATACTTCTTGCATTATAATAAGAATCATCACCCCAAATTTTTATTAAAGCATGATTTCTGTCTACTTTTTCATTCAAATTAATACAAAATAATTTTAATAATTCATTTTCCTTAGTTGTTAAATTAATTTTGGTAGTTCCAACAATTAATAAATTTTGCTTATGAAAAAAATTAAAACTAGCAAACTTAAATTCATCCTCTAATTCTATAACTTCTGTCTTTGGTAATCTTTTTTGAATAGCCTTAATTCTAACTAAAAGTTCGTCAATGCTAAATGGTTTGGTTAAATAATCATCAGCTCCAATTTTAAATGCTTTTAAAATATTTTCTTTTTGAGATTTTGCCGTTAAAAATATTATAGGGATTTTATCATCTATTTTTCTTATATCTTGAGCAAGAGAAAATCCATCTTTCTTAGGCATCATAATATCTAGGACAACAAAATCATATTGTTGATTTAAAAATTTTTTTAAACCAATCTCACCATTTTCAGCAATATCTGTATCAAACCCCTTCATTGATAAATATTCTAGCAATACTTTACCAAGATTTAGATCATCTTCAACTATTAGTATTTTATTATTTTCCATTATCAATTTTAAATTTAATTAAAAATACAGAACCCTTGTTCTTATCACTAATTACCTGAATTGATGCGTCGTGTTTTTCAAGCATATTTTTAACATAAGATAATCCTAAACCAAAACCTTTTACGTTATGAACATTGCCCTGTGGTTCTCTAAAAAATTTATCAAAAATCTTATTAAGATTTCCTTGTTTTATACCAATTCCTTTATCAGCAATTTCAACAAATAAACTATTATCTTTATTATATGTTTTTACTAATATATCTGGATTTTTAATACTATACTTATTTGAATTATCCAATAAATTATTAATAATATTTAAAAGATGGACTCTGTTCCCATTTATATATGAATTGCTAGCATATAGCTTCTGAGTTATAATTCCCTTTCTTTTTTCTATTTTAAATTTTATAATATCAACAGCTTTAGATAATATCAAATGAATATCGAGTCTTTTAAAATCCAATTTTATATCACCTTTCTCTAAAGTTGCAATTTGCAAAACTCTTTCAACTTGAACACTCAATCTTTTATTTTCATCATTAATAATTCCTATGTATTTATCTTTAATTTTAGATGATCTATTTAAGTCGACATCCATAAGAACTTCGCAAGCAAGAGATATAGTTGAAATTGGAGTTTTAAGTTCATGAGTCATATTATCTATAAACTCATTTTTAATATCTGATAATTTTTTTTGTTCAAAAACCTTAAGAACGACATAATAAAAACAAATGATAACTATAATTATAAATATTAAAGAGAAAAATAAATTCATCTGAGATCCTTTCATTAAAAAAGTGTCTTTATTAGGGAAATAAAGTCTAAGCTCTAAATCTGACTCTATTAAATCATTTTCAAATAAATTAATTTTATATATAGAGTTAAATATTTTAATATTTTCAGAATTTGACAATTCAATTTCTTTTGATATAATATTAACAACTATAAATTCAAAATCTATATTTATATTTCTTATTGATAGAGCTTTAGATATCATATTTTGTATGACAGAGACATCAAGATCTGATGATATAGACTTATCATTACTTAATAATTTATTTAATACAATTTGAATCATTTCAGACTTATCTAATATCTTATCTATCTCTTTCTGTAAACTAAAATCAATTTTAAAATCATCCATATCCTCAACTAAAATAGAAGCATTAATATCTGAAGTACGATTATCATTATCGAAATTACTACCAGATTCAATATCAAATTGCAAAGAATTAGATTTAAGCCCTTTATCAAGGTTATTTTCATCAATGGTTTTTTTACTGAATGTACTTTCAATTAACTCAATCTTACCACTTTCAGTACTTCTATTTATTTTAAACTGTACTTGCAAATTATCTTTAGTAAGATTTATTATTTCTTTTTCTTCAAGTCTTCTATTAACGTTAAAGAGAGCATCTTGAACATTTTTATTAAACCTATCCTCATTCAATTCATTAATATCTAAAATCCAATTAAACTGAAAATAAAGAATAGCTAGTAATGAGGTTACTAGCAAAACAATGATTGAAATAAATTTACCTTTTGACATTATAACACAAATTTAAAGAAAGTATCTATTTCAATAGAATTTAACGTCTATTAGTAATTTTTATTTAATTAATTTTAAATTTAGGGTTATTAGCTCAGTTGGTTCAGAGCACTGCCTTGACAGGGCAGGAGTCACTGGTTCGAATCCAGTATAACCCACAATTTTTAAATTTAAAAATTATGGAAAATATACTACTAGTTAGAACCTTTACAATTATTGATGGGATGTTAGTTATAACAACCATATTCTCAAAAATAGACAAAGCCCACGAAACCTCTATTGAAGCATGGTTTACAATAATTAGTTCATTTCTATTTTTATTTCTTACTTTTTTTTTATGCTAACTAATATCCAATTAACATTATTTATGTAGAAATATTTTCCGGATTTGTTGGTTAGAGTTTAGGACCCTCAATTGCATATACAGGAGAAATCTATAAATTTCGTCAATATCTAAAAAAAATAGGAGTTAAAGCTAAATATATAGATGATAATAAGAGTACTAAACCAGATATTGATAAGTTTTTTGGTATAAATAACAATAAGAAAACAGTTTTTTATTATGAAAAAGATAGCTCAATAACATTCAGTGTAGATTTGAAGGAAATACTTGAAATCAAAAAAGTTTAAAGAGGGGGTAACTCAAAAAGACATTGACTCATACAGTCAGAAATGGCAAAACATTGTCTTTCAGGCAATGATAGCTACTACTCTATTAGTTTTTTTAACGTTATTAGTAATCTACATAACCGATTACGATTTTGGCTTTCTTAGATTAACATTATTTATATCGTTATGTGCACTAATAATTGTTGAACCATTAAATTATTTTATATTTAAATCAACTAGGTTCAGGAAAGTAACTTTCTATTTTGGAATTCTACTTTTTACTCTTTATTTGGTATATGATTTTAATAGACCAGAAAAAGCAGCAGCCAAGAAGATGGGTCCTGGGGAACAGCTGTAAGAATAGCTGTACAGCTCTATTTAGAAATAATAAATTTATTTCTGAATATTCTAGAAAGTTTAGCTAATTAAAAAAATTTATAAACTCTTACTATAAAGAACGGGGTTAATTGGAGATGCTATTATTTCCCCTATTTTCACATTTGGACACCAAGTATTCCAATCATTTTTTTGACCATCATTTTCTGGAGATTTTAATCTCATTTCATGATCAATAAAAATTACTGTCATTACCTTTCTCATCTTATTCGTTTTATTTGGACCAGCCCTATGAAAAATCCATCCTGAATGAAAACTAACTTCTCCTATATCAAAAGGCTCTATAACATGATCAAAATCTTCAATTCTCAATTTTTTATCCATAATTTCTTCACTATCATCACTTATAGAAAGATTTCTTCCCCTCTTAATTATGTGACTTCTCGAACTAAATTCAAGAGGCCCCATTGATAGTGGAGTCTTTTGCAGAGGAATCCATACGGTTATAGTTTTATTAGATTCTACGGGCCAATAATATTGGTCAGCATGCCAAGGTGTTATACCGCCACCGGCTTCCTTAAAAAGGGCTTGATCATGGTATAACCTTACGCCTGTTACCCCCATCAAATCTGAAGCTATTTTAGCTAGTCTTTTACTGAACACGAAATCTCTTACATCTTTATTATGTTGCCACAAATTAAATAATTGCAAAAACGCCTTCCCATACGTATCTCTATCTTCCAACGGGACTTTAGTAATTTCCATCGATTCTACGGTTTTAGAAATGACTTCATTATAATGATTAATTGTTACTTTATCAAACACATTTTTTAGTTTAATAAAGTTGTTTTTTCTAAAGAATTTTATTTGTTTTTCAGAAAATAAATATGGATCATCTAACCTAATCATTTTAATTAATTATCCATTACATTCTCCATTGGTAAAGCTTGTAACACCAGCACTCTCTGCCACACAACTATTAGAATACGTTACATCATTACAACCACAAACCGGATCATATATTGTAATACAAATTGCATTCAAATCAATTTTTGATTCATCAATACAATTATCAACATTATCATCAACGCTGTTACAGCCAAAGGATAAAAAAAATACTATTACATAAATAATTTTCATTCTACTTTAATTTAACAAACTGTTTCCTGTCATTTCAACAGGTTTTTCAATATTCATCAATTCTAAAACTGTTGGTGCTATATCTCCTAACTTACCATCTTTCAAACCATTTTTAATATTGTTCGATATCAAAATTAGGGGTACTAAGTTGGTTGTATGATAGGTATGAGGGCTTCCGTCTTCATTAATCATTATCTCAGCATTACCATGATCTGCTGTAACTAATATTTGATAATTATTTTTTAGTGCTTTTAAAACTATTTTTTTTAATTCCATATCTACTTTTTCACAAGCTTGTACAGTAGCTTTAAAATCTCCGGTATGACCAACCATATCAGGATTGGCAAAATTTAGACAAGCAAAATCAAAAGATTTATTATTTATTTCTGAAATAAATTTATCACTTAAATCTTCTGCACTCATTTGAGGTTTTAAATCATAAGTAGGAACACTAGGAGAATTACACAAAATTCGAGATTCATTCTTAAAAAGAATTTCTCTTCCACCAGAAAAGAAAAAAGTTACGTGAGCATATTTTTCTGTTTCAGCAATTCTAAGTTGTGACTTGTTATACTTTTCAAGAACTTCACCTAAAGTATTTTTTAGATTATCCTTACAAAATAATACCTTAGCATTTTCAAGTTTATCATCATAATTTGTCATAGTTAAATAATCAATAGTTTTTTTCTCCATTGAATAATCCAACAAATCATCTTGACTCAAAACATACGAAAGTTGTCTCATCCTATCTGATCTATAGTTAAAAGCAAATACCATATCACCATTTTCAATTTTTCCTAGACAATTATTATTTTCGTCAACACAAACAACAGGCTTTATAAATTCATCTGTAATAGAATTATCATAAGATTTTTTTATAGAATCAATCAAATTTGTTGAAGATTCTCCCACTCCATTAACAATAGCATCATAAGCTAACTTTATTCTTTCCCACCTATTATCTCTATCCATAGAATAATATCTCCCTGAAACAGTCGCTATTTTAATGTTTGTATTTTTTATATAACCCTGTAATTTTTGAATTTCACTTATCCCCTTTTTAGGGCTCGCATCTCTACCATCTGTAAAAACATGAAGAAATATTTTTTTTAATTTTTTATCTTTTAAATAATCTAATATATAGTACAAGTGCTTTGAATGAGAATGAACACCACCATCTGACAAAAGACCTATCAAATGAAAATTATTACCTTTTTGAATTGCAGAATCAACAGCTTTTACAAATGTTTTATTATTTTTTATACCCTTATCTTTTAAAGACTTATTTAATTTTATTAAATCCTGATTAACAATTCTACCCGCTCCTATGTTCATATGCCCTACTTCTGAATTACCCATTTGATTTTTAGGAAGACCTACCTCAACACCTGATGCTATTAAAGTAGAATTGGGGTATTTTTTAATCATATCATCATAGAATGGCGTATTTGCTGAATGAATAGCTGAAACACTAGGATTGTTACCTAATCCCCAGCCATCCATTATTAATAATATAACTTTATCATTCATTTGGGCAAAAATAATTATAGAGAACTAGGTTTTTATATTATTTATTAAAAGATTTAAATATATGATTAAACTGGCTTACCTATTTACTTCTTTTTTATTTATAATAAGCACCACTTCTTTAGAGGATATAATTAATGCATTGTCCATTCAAAATTCAGAAGAAATAATAAATCAACTTGATAAAAATGGCGATATAATAATAAACGATAAAAAAATTTCAGGAAGTAAATCTGAAGTAATTAGAAGTTTGGATCAATTTTTTGACAAAAATAATTTTAACGAATTAAACATTATTCATTCTGGCAATTCAGAAAATAATATAATTTACTTACTTGGTGAGTACATTTCTAATGACGACCTTTACAAGGTTTTAGCATTAATTAAAAAAAATAGTAATAATCATACAATTCAAAAATTAACTATTAATAAAAAAGAATGATTATACGGACAAAAAAATTTCAAATAAATAAAGGCGTTTATATAAAAAAAGGGTTCTTAAATCTTTTAATAGAACAATGGTGGATTAGTTTAATTTATCTAGCAATCTGTTCAATACATTATCTTTGGATTCCTTCAATTTGGTGGATAATAGGTGCCTCAATAGGACTTGTTTTGTATCTATTATTTTGGCTAATTCAATTTATTGGTCTAACACAATTAGAACAAGGGAAATACATGTTTGAAAGATTATCATATGAAATTTCAAGCAATCAGATATTAATGAAAATTAATACAAAACAAGGTATGCCTATAAAATGGGATACAGTTAAAAAAGTTAAAATTCAAAAAGACGGATTTCTTTTTAAATTAAACAAAGTTCAATTAATACTTTTTCCTTTTAAAGTATTTAATTCTGACAACGAAATCAGATTTGTCAAAAGCATATTGAATAGAAAAGGATATGTCTCCTACTGAAGATAATTTTCAAAAATCAGCTCTAAGTAAAATAATAAATTATTGTAATTATAGAGATCGTTCCACTAAAGAAATAAAAATAAAATTATTGGATCTAAATTATTCAATTGAAATAATTGATTCTGCAATATCACAAGCTATAGAATTAGGAATCGTTGATAATTTTAGATTTTCAAAATCTTTTTCAAGAGGAAAAAATCAAAAAAATCGTTGGGGAAAAATAAAAATAGCATATGAATTAAAAAATAAAGGATTAAACAACAAAGAAATCACGCTTGGTCTTGAAAGTATAGAAGAGAAAACATACTATAAAATCTTAATGAAATCTATTGAAGTCTATAAAAGGAAATCAAAAAAATTTGAAAAAAACAAACTAATAAAACACCTAATTAATAAAGGGTATGAGACATCACTTGTTATTAGTACAATAAAAAAATTGAATTGCTAATTATTTTACCTTCAAATTATTCATAAAAAGAGCAAAAGATCTGATTATTAAAATTAATATTACAACTATCAGAGAATTATTAAATTCTTGTGGTAATAGATCCCATAATATTAATAAAACAATTAATGATGAAGAATAATATAGCATATAATAATGTAGTGCTTTTTTAAATCTTTTAGAATTTGTAATAAATGGAATTATAAAATTTAAAGGTGTTGCCCAAATAATATTATAATTATTTGAAGAAAGATGATCTGTAAAAAACCATAAATAGATAATTAAAAATCCTACTAACCCAGTAATAGTAAAGAGCAATAAATCAAAGTACTTATACCTTAACTCATATTTAAATTCTCTAAACGTAATAATTAATGTAATGATTAATAAAAATAAAAAAACATTTAATGGAGAAAATAAATTTCTAGTACTCTTTACATTATTACTATCTATTTCAATTGTATTTAAAATCAATTCATTTCCATCAGCAAGTTTTGCTTCAGCAAACGAATTAAATAAAAAATCAGGTAAAAACATTGACGAATAATTATCTGACTTAATATCAATTTCTGAACCTAAACATATGTCTATACCCAAATCTCCCCACATTTGTTCATCTAAATATAGATCCATCAAATTTCTAATAGATGAATCTGAAGATTCTTTGTTGTAAATTATGTCTTGTCCCAATATATTTTCTAAAATATCTCGAATTTTAGTAGCACAATTATTATTCACATAATTATACAAATAATATTTATTTTCATTTTTTATATTATTTTCTAAATAATAATAAAGATCATTTTTTTGAGAATTTGAAAGATTTAAAACCTGTTCTTTAATGAATCTATTTTCACTTATATAATACCTTTCTACAGAACCATAATCAAATTTACCAACCATATATAGCAATTTTCCATTTAAAAAATTTATATAAAAATTTGGCTGATCAAAATCAAATAAACCGTAATTATAAAAACTATTAACCCCTAAACTATCATCTCTATGCCTTATTCCACTATGACCAAATGCACTATATAATTCTTTTTGCACGGGTCCAATTGTAATAACAGAAAATTGAGAATTGGATGATACATTTTTTTGAAAATAAGCAAAACATTCATCTTGACATAAAATGCATAAAAAAATAAAACATAAAATAACTTTATTTTCCATCTATTATTAAAACAATTTCTCCTTTAATGATTCTAGTTTCAAAACTAATAAACAATTCTTCAAGAGTTCCCCTTGTATTTTCTTGATATATTTTTGTTAATTCTCGAGACACTGATGACTTTCTATCTTTACCAAAAAATATAATTAATTCTTTTAATGTTTTTAAAATTCTTTTTGGTGATTCATAAATAATTATGGTTCTTTTTTCATTACTTAATAATTCTAATCTTTTTTTTCTTCCTTTTTTGGTCGGTAAAAATCCTTCAAAAATAAATCTATCCGAAGAAATTCCTGAATTTACAAGAGCAGGGACAAAAGCAGTTGCTCCAGGGAGACAATCAATTTCTATATTATTTTTTATAGCTTCTCTAATAATTAGAAATCCGGGATCTGATATTGATGGAGTACCTGCATCTGATATTAAAGATATGATTTTTCCAGATAAAACTTCATCAATGTATTTTTTTACGACTTTATGTTCATTAAAAGAATGATAAGAAAACAAAGACTTTTTTATATTATACCTATCCAATAATTTTCTAGATACCCTTGTATCTTCACATAATATATAATCAGAATTTTTTAATGTTTTAATTGATCTGTAAGTAATATCTTCTAAATTTCCTATAGGAGTTGGAACAACAAATAACACAAACTTATCTTTCATAGAAACTCATCAATGGCTTTTGCTAAAGCATAATCTTTTTTAGACACCTTATTCCCAATATCATGAGTTGATAATTTAATTGTTACCTTGTTATAAACATTAATAATTTCAGGATGATGATCTAATTTTTCAGAAATTAAAGCAACCTTAGATAAAAATGAAAAAGCAGAAATAAAATCTTTAAAAGAGAAATGTTTAACTAATTTATTATTTTCTTTTATCCACATATTATAAAGAAATTATGCTATTAATTTTAGCTGCCTTATCATAAATATAAACTATTTCATCAGCATTCTTCATAATTGAAGATAAGGTAATAGAGACATATTTACCTTTTTTAGAAATTTTAATGTTTTTTTTTGCTTCAGGAAGAAGACTAATCACATCTTCTTTAAAATCATTTTTAATTATAAATTTAAATAAATATTCACAAGGAAAATCATACTCTTGATCAAGAGTATTTTTAAAATTTTCAATGTTATTCATTTTTTAAAAGAATTTATATCTATAATCTTCAATAGAAGAAAACTCTTTTATAGCATTATCAATTCGAAAGGGAGTTGACAATTGATTAGCTTGTCGTAGAGAACTAAAATATTCTAAATAATTTTCAATTGAATCTGCAATAATAAAACTATTTAAACCCATTACAAGAATCCCCTCATCATGCATAAATGGTTTAGTTAATTCTCCCTCTTCCATTGAAAATGCTATTCCTATAGCTTCAGGAGAATATCCAACATTAGATAAAGAATTCGTTGTAAAATCTAAAATATTCATATTATAAATTTTTCCTTTATTATTTAATTGTGTCAAATCAAATAAAGATTTATAATCTGATAACTTATTTGAAACGTATTCAAATTTCTTATTATTTAATATTTTTTTGGTTATAGAATTTTTGACATCATCTAAATCTTTGGTTCCTTTTTCTTTAATATCAGAAACGATTGCAATAACATAACCATCATCCATTTCTATAACATCTGAAATTGAATTCAATGAAGTATTATCACCATATGCCCAAATAATTATAGACCTTGAATTATTTAAATCTGTTATTTTTTTATCATTTTTATCTAAATTATTTGAAGAAAGCATTTTATAATTACTCTCATTAACATTCTTTATAAATGATTCTTTATTTTCCACCTGTGATCTAAATAATTCTGATTCTCTATAAACAAAGTTTTTAGTATAATCACTAGGGACAAGCACTTTTACAATCGTAGAAACATTATAAGACAGATTGATTTTTGTATTACTCACATAAATTAAATGATATCCAAATTCTGACTCTATAATTCTAGGAATTAGACCTATTTTAGACCTTGAAAAAACTGCATTTTGAAATGGAAGAACCATAGTACCTTCAGTAAACCAACCTAAATCTCCACCATTAGAAGCAGACCCATCCTGGCTATACGTTCTTGCTGTTTCCTCAAAATCACTCCCATTTTTTAATAAATTTAAAACTCTTTGAGCTTCTTTTCTAACTTCTGACTTAGGAATCACATCAAATTTAAAAAGTATATGTTTAGCTCTAGCACTATATTTATTTTCTTCAACTAATTCAGATAATTTATTAACAATAAAATTTCCATTTTGAAATTTAATATCAGAAATATATCCCACTTCTTTATTTTGCAATTCAACAGGAAGCTCATCTATTTTATAATTAACATACGCATTTAATTCATCTGAATTAACCACTGAAAAAGTAGAGTCATTTAATGCCTCAGATAAAAAACTATTTTTAATTCTTTCCATTTCATTAACAATATATATTGAATCATCTTTTGAAGGAGTTAATGGGAAAAAAATATAATCAATCGATCTAGATTCACTTTGGGTATAATCTTCTTTGTTTTTATTCAGATAATTTTTCATTTCATCATTAGAAATATCAAATAAAGAATCTTCAATTTCATAAAAAGGTATAAAAAAATATGATAAATCAATTTTATTATTTGAATTGTAGTATTCCTTTTTTGATTCTAAAACATTAACATTAGCAGTTAAAGACATTAAGTTTTCATACTTAGATCTCATGCGAATTGGTTTAAGATTTTTTTCAAATGCATACCATGCTTCTTGTTGATTCAAAGGCTGAGAACTAAGAGATTGGAGATAAGAAATAACATTTTGAGAACTAAATATATTTGTATTGGGATCAGTAAAGGCTTGCCTTACCATAGGATGAATATTGTTTCCTTGAACCATATCAACAACCTCATTACTTGAAACCTCTATTCCAAGTTTAAAATATTGTTCTCTATAACTAATATCATCAATTAATCTTTGCCAAACTTGATCTCTAATTGATTCTATCTCAAAGGCTTCAGGTGATCTTCCATTATTTAGAGAAAAATTATAAGATAACTCCTCAAACAATGATTGATACAACAGATAATCAACATCTTCTCCATTGATTTCAGCAATTATATTATTTTGACTATTAAATGCTTGATTATTCGGACCAAGTATATCGCCCAAAACAAAGGCAGCAATTGAAAAACCAACTACAAAGACAAGAAATTTGCCCATTTTATTTCTAAGTGTACTTATTATTGCCATAAAATAAATTTAGGAAGCCAAAATTAAATTTTTATATCTAATTATTATACATTCTCTTTAAAAAAAACACTATCTATTCTATTATCATTCATAGATAGTATTTTAATTAAATAATTATCAAATTTTATTATTTCACCTTTCTTAGGAAGATTTTTATTATAATCAAGAATAAAACCACCTAATGTATCATAATCTCCAACAGGTATTTTAAAATTATATTTTGAATTTAAATATTCAATTTCTAATCTAGCACTAAAATTATAAGCATTATTGTTAACTTTATTTTCTAATAATACATCATCATCAAATTCATCTATAATTTCCCCAAAAATCTCTTCTATTATATCTTCTAAAGTTAAAATGCCTGAAGTTCCACCATATTCATCAATTACTACTGCTATATTAATTTGTTCAGACATAAATTTAAAAAGAACTTCATTCGCCAAATTAGTTTCATTAATAAATGTTATTGGTCTTATAATTTCTTTAATTGTTTTTGGATTATCAAATAATGATAAACCATGACAATACCCTATAATGTGATCTATTGAAGATTTATAAATTATAATTTTTGAAAACCCCGATTCATCGATTATATTTTTCAATTCTAAAATTGAATCTCTCTCATCTATAGAAATAATTTCTGTCCTTGGAATCATACAATCTCTAACTTTTACAGTTTTAAGAGCCAAAGCATTATTAAAAAATTCTGTAACATTTTTAGATTGAATTTCTTTATCATTAACTACAACTCTTTTTATATAATCATTTAAATCCGTTAACTTAAATACTACTTTTTCATCTGAATAATCTTGATTTAAAATTTTAATTATAAACCATTTAGAAAAGATCATTACAACTTTAACTACTGGATTTAGAATTAAATAAATAATCAACAAAGGGATCGAAAATGTTATTAATAATTTATCAGGATTTATTAAAAAGATACTTTTTGGAATATATTCTGCAGTAATTAAAACAATTACTGTAGAAACTAATGTCTGAATAATTAAAATTGAAATATCATTATTAATAAAACTCAACATTGGTTCTAAAAGTTGAGCCATTACCAAACCATACATAACGAGAGATAAGTTATTTCCTATTAACATGGTTGCTATAAATTCAGAATTGTTTCTGTTGAAAAGAGCAAATATTTTACCAAAAACATTTTTCGATTTAGATTTAATTTCAAAATTTAATTTATTTCTAGATATATAAGCTATCTCTAAACCAGAAAAAAATGCAGAAAAAAATAAACATACAACAATGAGAACAATCTGTGTTTCTATGGTATTCATCATCTATTAATTAATTTAGATAGAAACAAAAACAGAAAAGAAATCATGAAAAATCCATATGAATTTAAAAAATCGAATTTAATGAAAACATAAACTCCAACTAAAAAAAAGATTATACCAATTATGAATAAAAAATATTTAATTTTCATCAATTTCAATTGTTCCGGTAGGTCTCAAAATTTTATAATTAGAAAAATCTTGATTTGATTCCATTCCTTCTCCACTATGGATTTCATTATTAGTTTTTATGGTAACAAATTTCTGCGTTTCAAATTTTTCATCATTTGGATACCAAAATAATTCTTCCGTTCTTAATTCATCATTCGACTCTAAATTAAATAATATAACATTTCCTGATGCTATATAATAATTATCATCACTATATTTTATAACATGATTAGCTTTAAAATTTGCAATCAAAATATCAGATGATTTAGAATATATTTCCATGAATAAACCATTGGGATAAATTTCATCTCCATTATCTAATACTTGATAAAGATCTGATATAAGCTTCAATCTAATTTTTGCCGAATCACTTAAAAAAGTATTGAGATTTTCAATTTCTAATACAGGGCCTTCGTAATCTTCTTGAATGTTTTGAATAGACTGGGTATTACAAGCAGTAAAAAAGTATAAAAAAAATATCAGATATCTTATCATTAATGAATAAGAAAATTAATTATTTTAAGAATCATTTTTCTCTAATATTTCTCTTAAATCTTTCATTATTACTTTCATTTCTTTTTGATCTTTCATTAATTCAACAATATAGTATTTAAGTTCAGAAATACCAGACAAATTATCACTCATTACATTTTCACTTAAACTTTCTAATTCACTTTTAGATAAATTATTATCAAGTTTTGTAATTAAAGTTTCATATGTTTTAGTTATTTCATCAAGATACTCTTTATCAACATTATTCGTTGAATTATTTTTCACAACATTTGACAAATCTCTGACCTCTTTCAATAAAGAATTATCAAAATTAGGAGAAAATTGTATAATCTCTTTTTCTTTTTCAATTAATTGCTTTGTAAGTTCTTTAATTTCACTTATTTCCTGCCTAGTAAAATTTTTAAATTCATCAAGATATTGTGTTATTTCATCTTTGAATTGATTAAACTCATCTGTATTATCTTCTATTGTTGTATTAGCTAATAATTGTATTGAAAAATTTTTTAAATCAACCACATCCTCTTTCAATTCATCAATATAAAAGACAATACTATCTTGATTTGCAAAAGTAGGTTTATTTTCTTGTTCCTGAATTTTTATATTTGTAAACGTGACTTGTTTTAATAATTCTGTTGCAATTTCTAAATCTTTTTTTAATTTATTTATTTCATTAGTTTTTTCATCAACCAATTCATCGTCTTGATTTAAATTATCAACTACAATAGTATTAATTAATTCTTTTTCATCAATTAAAGAAGAAATTTTATTTAAAAAATCTTCATTACTTAAACTACCTTCATTTAACAATTGTAAGGAAATTTGAGCAGATAAATTACTTAAATCACTTTGGAGTTTAGACATATCCCTTCCAATAGAAGCCATGTCTTCCTTATGAACATTTGTATTATCCTGTAAATCTGCAATAAATTTAACATTAGAACCCAAAATTCCTCTATCTGCATCTGATGAGAAAGCTTTAGAGACAGAGCTTAGTGAAACAATTACAAGAGAAAGAATAATAGAAAGAACCGATAATTGAAATGAAAAATGAGAAAAACGTTTATCTTTTATCTTACTAAACTTCCAATAAATCAAGGAGATTGTTGCAAAAACAAGTAATGCAATTACAATAAAAAAAATATAACTTGCATAAAGGGGTATTAAAAAATCTTGAATTATAAAGGCAAGTCCACCACTAAGGGCTAAATTTTTTGCAAATAATCTCAAAACTGGAACTTTTTCAATAAAATCAACTACATCTATGCCTCCTATCTTCATTAGTTATTTCTTTTATTTAAAACTACATTTTCTTTAATCCAACATCCAGTATTCATAGTTTGATACACTTCTAAATTTTCATTAAATATATCTTCCATAGATGGAAATTGTTCTCTAGCTTTATTTGCCAGAGAAATAAGTCCTCCTTTTTTATACATATTATAAGCTGCAATATATACAAGTCTATCTTTCACTCTACTTTTAGATTCTTTACAATCTTCATAAGATCTCATATATAAATTCCCTATTAATTTATAAGCATTAGGATTATCAAGTTTTAAAGTAATTGATAATTTAGCATTTTTTCTTGATTTTTCTTTATTACCAATAACCATATATAATTGTGCTTTATTATAATACATCTCTGATTTCTGATTATTATCTTGAGTTACTTCTATTGCTTTATCATAAAAATTTAAAGAAACATCATAATTTTTATTTGCTTGCTCCCTACCTGCAATAAATTTTGCTATAGCAAAATCAGGCTCTGAAGATAACATTATTTTAGCAGCTTCAAGAGCAATATCTGAAGATGTACATTTACCAGTAATACTTAATTGAAATATTTTTTTTGCTAAATTAACGGCCTCTAAAGAATATACACTTACTGGAGCAGTTTCATCATAATTCGTTTCTACAATCTCATCATTTAACGTTGAAACCTCAATAAGTTTTGGCCCTAAAGTGTTTTCAACAAAATTACAATCAACTGTAATTGTTGCTGTTAATAATTTATCAATAGTATCCTGATATCTCCTAAGTCTATCTATATTTTTAGGTTCATTTGATATTTTATAACTAATTATTTTAGAAATCACATCATAGTTTTTTAAAACTTCATCATCAGAAATAGTTTTAGAAGTTAATTTATGTTTTCTAATTATATCCATAAAAGCAACAAGATTACCATTTCCTATATCATTTCCATTTAACTCATATGCTTTTGAAAAAAGATTATACAATGACTCATACATAGATTTTTCTGACCTATAATTAGAGTATGCAAATGCTGTCTTTCTATTTAGAACGTAAGCTTCTCTTCCGAAAAATTCAATTCTAGAATCAAAAATTTCTAAAGCTTTTGAAATATATTCTTCTTTTTTAACTGGATCAGTTTCACTTTTTATTAAACACTGATAAATTTTAATTCCATTTTGATAAATTGAAACATGGAGATTTGGAACATTCTCTAATAACCAAGAATGAAATTCTAGGGCAGATAAACAATCTCCTTGTTTAAGATAGTCAGTATAAAGAACATTTTTTTCTTCAGCTAAAGATTTGTTATCCGGCCAATTCCACCCTGACTGAGAAAATAACAATTTATTAGATACAATAAATAAAAATATTAATATTAATCTTTTCATAAACATTAAAATTAATCAAATTTTTTTTTAATGAACCAAATATTGTTTATAGAGCTACCAACTATAAATTTCAAATACCTTTCTTTAACTAATATTTTGCTAAGATTTCCCCTTTTTCCTAATTCAAATGCCAAATTAATTCTTGATATAGCTCCCACTGGAAATGAAAAACCAAAAGTTAGTCCAATACTATTAATACTTCCACCATTAACTAAGTATGGAAAACTTTTATAAACTATTCCAGACCTATATGTAACTCTTTTAAAATAGCTATTGACATTTTCTGCTTCAGGTATAATCTCTATACCTGATGACAACTGAAAAGAATTTTTATAATGAATACTCGAATTATCAGTAAAACCACTTTGATCATTCCATGGTTGAACTTTAAATTCAAAACCAAAGGATAATTTATCAATAATTTCATAAGAAATACCTATACCATAACTTCTAGGGATATTAAAAGTGGATATTTCATTATCTATTAATGTATCTAAAACAACAGGGGAGACTGAACCAGATATTCTTCTTTCTAATTGTGAAAATCGATTAGCATTCAATGAAGATTTTAAATCATACACCATACCTATTTTAATAAATTTACTTTCTACTAATTCTTTTTTGTAAAATATTCCAATATTAAGTGAATAATCATTGTATACAGATTCTTCAAAATAAGTTGAATAGAATTGAGTTTCATTTGAAACACGTGCCGATATCGTATTTGTTATTTTACCAAATATATATGAGCCTTTTACACCTAAAGACAATTCATTTCCCAATCTAAATCCATTAGCCCAATAAGCTTCAGTTAAACCACCAGTACCAGAATACTCATAAAATGCAAAAGCCGAACTTTGAGCTATGAGTTTTTGATCAACTAAATTATAACTAACAGTACTGTAAGGATTAAAACCTACTGATGTTATCCATTTCCCTCCTTTAATCAATGGAATTCCAAAACCAATATAATTGATGTTTGCATTTCCATTAACATCTTTTGACGTTTCATTTATTATCTGTCTAATATCTGATGAAATACCCATTTCAAAAATGGTAAAACGATTAGAGGTTAAAGCAGCTGGATTTTGGTTATTAAGGTGCCAATAAGATCCATTGCTAATTCCTAAACCACCCATGGCAAAATTATTTGCAAATGAATTATCATTTAATTCTCCTATGGAATTCAAAGAACTAAATGGTGTTGTTAGTTGTGAGAAAGTGACATTACTAACAAAAAAAAGAAAAAACATAAAAACATAAAAAATTATTTTATGCATATTACTGGTAACATTACGTGTAAAAAGTTGAAATGCAAAGATGCATTCTTTAATTCAGAAATAAAAAGAAAAATTTATTCATGAATGTTAAAAAATATAAGGTTTTGGGAATCATGTCAGGAACATCCTGTGATGGTCTAGATATTGCATATTGTGAGTATTGGGGGAAAAACAACAAATGGAATTATAAATTATTAAATTTCACAACCATCAATTACAACAAAAAATGGAGAAAAAAATTATTAAACTGTTATAAAATAAATGCATATGAATTAAAAAAATTGGATGTTGATTTCGGAGATTTTATATGTCAATCAATTAAAAAATTTATAATAAAACATAAAATAAAACCTGATCTCATAGCTTCTCATGGTCATACAGTATTTCATAATCCTATAAAAAAAATTTCTCTACAAATAGGAAATCCATTAGCTATATTTTCAAAAATTAAAATTCCAATAATATATAATTTCAGAGAACTAGATATAATAATGGGAGGACAAGGAGCACCATTGGTTCCTTATGGTGAAAAACATTTATTTAGTAAATATGATTATTGTATAAACATAGGTGGCATTTTAAATTTAACAGATTTAAATAAGACTAAATTTTTAGCTTTTGATGTATGTCCGGCAAATTTAGTGCTCAACTTTTTAGCAAGAAAATTAAATATGAAATTTGACAAGAATGGTGAAACTGCTTCAAAAGGAAAAATGATAAATAATTTATATAACAAGTTAAATAATTTAAAATATTACAATTCTTCAAAACCCAAAAGTTTAGATATAAATTATATTGAAAAAAAAATAATGCCTCTACTAGAAAAATATAAAACAAAAGATACATTGCATACATTTGTTGAACATATTGCATTTCAAGTAAACAAGAAATTAAATAAAAAAAATTCTTCTGTTCTTTTAACTGGAGGGGGAACATTTAATAAATATCTGGTTAAAAGAATAAAAATTAACAATAAGGTAAAATCCATATTTGTTGTACCTGAAAAAAAATTAATTAATTTTAAAGAAGCATTGATATTTGGTTTTTTAGGACTAATGAGACTATTAAATAAAAAAAATGTCCTTAAATCTGTTACAGGATCAAAAAAATCAACATCATCTGGAGTTATTATTAACAATAAATTTTTTTAATTCATGTATGAATTAATGGTCATAGTTTTTGTAATAGGTTATATCTGTATAACAATTGAGCACAAAATAAAAATTGACAAGGCCGCAATTGCACTTGTAACTGGAATTTTATGCTGGACTATTTATGTCTCTGGAAAAAATGATATTGTAAGTCTTGAGACCATACAAGCATATGCAGAAAAAGAATTTAAAAATACCTTTCACGATGAAATAATAGAAACATCTAGTTCAACTAATAAAAACACGTTTGATATTGTTGAACACTACGTAACAGAAGTTCAATTATTTGAAATTTTAGGTGAAATATCAAGCATATTATTTTTTTTAATGGGTGCTATGACAATAGTCGAATTAATAGACTTGCATGGAGGATTTCGTGTCGTAACATCAATAATTAAAACCACAAGCAAATTTAAATTGTTGTGGATTTTTGGATTTATTGCATTTTTCTTTTCTGCTATTCTTGATAATCTAACTACATCCATAATTATGGTTTCTCTTACAAGAAAATTTATATTAGATAAAAAAGAAAGATGGCTTTTTTTAGGGCTTATTATAATTGCAGCTAATGCAGGAGGAGCATGGTCACCAATTGGTGATGTCACAACAACAATGTTATGGATAGGTAAACAAATAACAAGTTCAACAATTATTACTGAACTTTTTATTCCAAGTTTAGTTTGTTTTATTGTACCAGCTACTATTTTATCATTTAATATTAAGGGAAATATTAATATACCTGATAATAAATTTATGGTAACATCTCATCATACCACTGAATTTGAAAGAAGACTAGTATTTTTTGCAGGAATTGGAGGATTAATATTTGTTCCTATCTTTAAATCACTTACTCATTTACCTCCGTTTATGGGAATGATGTTAAGTCTTGGGTTTTTATGGTTACTCACTGATATAATGCATAAAAATGCAATGAAAGAAGATAGAAAATATTTTTCAGTATTTCATGCCTTGGAAAAAATGGATGTACCTACAATATTATTTTTTTTAGGGATTTTATTAGCAGTAGGAAGCTTACAAAGTGCAGGTCAATTAAATGAGGTTGCAGTATTTTTAGATAATAAAATAGGGACAAATACTTCTAATGGAGTTTATATTATTGGAATCATTATTGGATTTTTATCAGCCATTATAGATAATGTTCCTTTAGTTGCCGCTGCAATTGGAATGTACCCTATAGAAGCAACTGGATACTTTATGCAAGATGGTCTATTTTGGAAATTTTTGGCCTATTGCGCTGGAACTGGTGGAAGTTGTTTAATTATAGGTTCAGCAGCAGGAGTTGCAATCATGGGACTAGAAAATATTCCTTTTTTTTGGTATGTAAAAAGAATATCACTACTTGCAATTATAGGGTATGTATGTGGTGCAATAACATACATTATTCAAACTGTTTTATTGAGCTAACTATCTAAATTACTTTGATATTCGATCATTTTCAAAAAAGTATGGGCAGCATCTTCCCCCTTATTTCCACACTTTCCACCTGCTCTTTCAACCGCTTGTTTTTTTGAATTAGTTGTTAAAACACCAAAAATTACTGGCAGATTATGTTTTAAAGAAACATCTAGAAGGCCTTTACACACTGATTGAGAAATATATTTATCATGATTTGTTTCTCCTTTAATTATACATCCAAGAGCTATAACACCATCAATTTTTTTCTTATTTAATAAAATATCAGAAGCCAAAACTAATTCCATGCTTCCGGGAACATAATAATTATTTATATTATTTTTCTCTAAACCAGTATTAATTAAAAAATTATTGCATGAATTTTTAAGTAATAATGTTATATCATTATTCCACTGAGAGGTAATTATACCAACTTTAATATCTTTTATCTTATCCAAGACATAATTATGAGAAAGACTAGTATTAATACTCATTATATTTTTCCTTCTAATCTTGCTTTATTTTTTAATGAAGTTTGATATTCTGCTGATTCTTTATAATTATCAACAATATCTATATAACAATCCAATGCTAAATTTATATCATTTACTTCTTCATATACAAGAGCTAGTTTCAACAAATAATTAGGAGTAAAAAATTGATTTGGTTGGTAATTAATAGCTTTTTTAAAATAAATAATTGCATCATCATATTCTCCTAACTCAACATAAGCATCACCAATTAATGAATACGATCTAGCTTGTATTAAATAATCGCTAGAACTAAAATCTATAAAATAGCGAATTGCGTTGTTATAATCATGCAATTTAAGGTATGAAGAACCAGCATAAAAATTTGCAAGATTAGCTGCCTCAGAAAGATTAAATTCATCAATTATTTCTAAAAAACCATAATTATTTCCATCACCATTTAATGCTTTAACCAAACTATCAGATTCAAAATAGTAAATAGCCTGAAACATTTCTTCTTGAGCTATAGAGTTCTGATTTGTTTTAAAATAATTAAACAAAGAAAATAATAAAAAAGAAACTACAATAAAACTAAAAATTCCAAATAAAATATTTTTATTCTTATTAATAAAAACTTCAGATTTACTAAGTGTTTCAGAAATTATTTCTGGGTTTTCTATCGAAAACACTTCCTTTTTTTGACCTTTATATTTTTTTATTTTAACCATAATAACTTCTTTTTATTCTTTAATAAATGGATAATCTTTTTGAACATAAATATCTGTGAAAACTTCTTCTTTATTAGGATATGGTGATTTTTCAGCAAAATCTACAGATTTTTTTATTTGTTCTTTTATATTTTTATCCACTAATTCTATCTCATTAATAGATAAAATATTTTTACTTAATAAAAGATTTTTTATTTGTTCAATAGGATCTTTTTGTTTGTAATTTTCCAATTCTTTTTTTGATCTATATTGTGCTGGATCTGACATAGAATGTCCTTTATATCGATATGTTCTAAATTCAAGTAATGATGGTCCTTTACCATTTCTTGCTCTATTAGCAGCTTTAGAAACAGCATGATGGACATTTATAACATTCATTGCGTCTACAGGTTTTGAAGGAATGTCATACCCTAATCCTAATTTAAATAATTCCGTTACATTAGATGATCTTTTTACAGAAGTTCCCATTGCATAACCATTATTTTCTATTACAAAAATAACAGGTAGTTTTAAAAACATCGAAATATTTAATGCTTCATGAAAAGCACCTATTCTAACAGCACCATCTCCTAAAAAAGTTATACATACATTGTCTGTTTTTTTATACTTCTCAGAAAATGCAATACCTGCTCCGATAGGAATTTGATTACCAACTATTCCATGGCCTCCAAAAAAATTCTTTTTTTTATCAAACATATGCATAGAACCGCCTTTACCTTTAGATATTCCTGTAGACTTACCAAATAATTCTGCCATTATGTAATCAGGATTTGTCCCTAAAGCAATTGGATGAGCATGATCCCGATAGGAAGTAATATATTTATCACCTTCTTTCAATGCTGAAACACAACCAGCCACACATGCTTCTTGTCCTATATATAAATGGCAAAATCCTGCAATTTTCTGTTGTCCATATAATCTACCTGCCATCTCCTCAAATCTTCTCATCAAAACCATAGACTTTAACCAATATAAGTATGTAGAAGAATCAAATTCTTTAAATTCTTTAATGACTTTAACTTTTTTATCTTTTAAGACTGGCATAATAAATTTAATTGTTTAAAAATTTCTTTATTTACAGAAACAAAAAAATATTTAATTTTTGCACAAATATATATGCATCTAGACAAAATAAAGATTAATAATTTCAAAAATTATAATTCTATAATGATAAATTTTTCTCCAGAAGTAAATTTTATTTTTGGAAAAAATGGAGCTGTAAAAACTAATTTATTAGATACAATTTATTATTTATCATATACAAAAAGTGCATTAAATACTACCGATTATGAAAACATTAAAAAAGGAAAAAAATTTTTAACATTGAAGGATCTTTTAATAAAAAGAAAAAAAATACACATGTCTATTGAATGAAAAATATTTGAAAAAAATATTTGAAAATGATACTCCATATAAAAAAATAAAGGATCATATTGGAAAAATTCCATACGTTTTTATCACGTCTTATACTATAAACTTAATTAGAGGCTATAGTAAACAAAGAAGAAAATTTATTGATATGTTAATATGCCAATTAAATAAAAATTATTTAAATAATCTTATAACTTATAACAAACTACTAAAACAAAGAAACGCATATCTTAAAAATACTTTATCAATTGAAAATATTGATATAAATCAATTAAATACATATAAAGAAAGATTATTTATACTAAATACTTCAATTAAAACAATTCGAAAAAAACACATAAATTTATTTACCAATAGATTTAATAAAATTTCAAAACACTATCTCAGTCTAACATTAAGGCTTCAATTGAATACATATCAAATTTTGAAAATAAAAAAGGAATTAAACAGTATGAAAATGATTTTAAAAATGATTTTTATTCTAATAAAACATCATTTGGTACACACAATGATGATTATATATTTAAAATGGACAACGAATTAATAAAAAAGTTTGGATCACAAGGACAACAGAAATTATTTATTATATCATTAAAAATAGCAAAATTTTTTATGTTAAAATTTTTTTCTAAAAAAAATCCTATTATACTACTTGACGATGTTTTTAAAAAATTAGATGACAAAAGAATTAATTTGTTACTAAAATATTTTGATAGTAATAAATTTTCACAAATTTTTATCACTGATTCTTTACACAGTAGAATAGAAAAAATTAAAACTATAAACAAAAAAATTAAAATAATTAACATCAAAAATGGAGAAATAAATGGAGAATAAAAGAACATCAAAACCTTTAAAAATTAATGAATTAACTTCTCAACTTTTTGAACAAAAAAGAATTAAAAACAATATTCTGCAAGCACAAGTACAAAATACATGGGAAAAATTAATGGGAAATAATGTAATAAAAAGAACTAATAAAATTTTTATAAAAGAAAATAAACTAATTATAAAACTAACATCAGCACCACTTAAAAATGAATTAAACAATTCAAAAAAAAGAATTATTAAACAAATAAATGAAATTCATTCTGAAATTCAAGAATTAATATTTATTTGATTTAAAAAATGTTTTTTGAAAAATAATTAAAATAAAAACACCTATAAATATCAGAGAATCTGCTACATTAAAAACTGGCCACAAAGAAATAAAACTATCACCTAAAAATGGTATATAGGATGGCAAATACCCTTCCCAAATATCTATAAAAAACATATCAATAACTTGTCCATTAAACAATTCGAAAGGAGCATTTTTATGTGAATTATTTAATAAAATACCATAAAAAAGACTATCAATTACATTACCAACAGCTCCAGAAAAAATCATAGTAGTTGACAAAATAAAAGTTTTGTTAAAATTTTTTGCAATAATATATTTTAAATACATCCCAATAGCCACAGAAGCAAATAAACGAAATAATGTTAATATTAATTTAGTGTATTTAAAATCAAAATTAATACCAAATGCCATTCCGGGATTTTCAATATGATGTAGTTTAATAAAATTTCCAATTAAAGATATTTCACTATATAGAGGCATATTATAATGAACTAATAACTTAATAAATTGATCAAGAAATATTAAGAAAAACGCTAAATAAAAAAATTGATACTTTTTCATTTATTTTTTTTTAATAAAAAATGAATTGAATTATTTTCAAATTCAAAAATATGTTTAGTAATAAAATTATCTTTAATTTTTATAGTTGTAGCCTGAATTTCATTACAAACATAATTGTTAAATGATTTTATAGCTTTTATTATAATTGATTGATTATCTATTATATCAATAGAAATTTTATCAATAACATTCAACCCTAATTCTTTTCTTAAATTTTGAATTCTATTAATAAATTCTCGAGAAATTCCTTCTAATTTTAATTCTTCAGAAATATTTATATCTAATGCTATAGTAAATAAATCATTATTGGCTATTGACCAACCTGAAATATTACCATACTTTACAACAACCTGATCTAAATCAATTGAATAATTTTTATTATCTATTTTAACTTTAATAAAACCTCTTTTTTCTAAATCTATAATATCCTCATTGTTAAATCCTTTAATTAAATCCACTACTTTATTAGTTAAAGAACCATACATTTTTCCTATAGCCTTATAATTTGGAGATGCCTTTTTAACTAGTATCTTAGAAGAATCATCAATAAATACTAATTTTTTAATATTGACTTCATTTAAAATAATCCTTGAAACAGATATTATATTCTGTTTTTCAAAATCTGATTTAATTGGAATAAGTAATTTCCCTAATGGTTGTCTTACTTTAATTTTTTCCTTTTTTCTAATAGAATGAACAAGTGAAGAAATATTTTGAGCATATTTCATTTTAATTTCCAAATTTTTGTTAATTAAATTATTATGAACCTGAGGAAAATCTGAAAAATGAACTGATTCTAAATCATTGTTTTTTGAGAATGCATGCAAATCTCTAAATAAATACTCTGAATAAAATGGAATAAACGGTGAAGATAGTATTGCAATTTTCTCTAAACATTCAAATAACGTTTGATATGCCATTTTTTTATCATCTGAATAATCACCTTTCCAAAATCTTTTTCTATTTAACCGCACATACCAATTACTCAAGTCATTTATTAAAAATGCATTAAGGCACCTTGCTGCTTTAGTAGGATCAAAATTCTCAAGATAATTATCAATAGATTTTATTGTTGAATTAAGTTTACTTATTATCCACCTATCATCAAATGACCTTTTAGAATAATCAATAATTTTTTCATCATTTTTAAAACCATCTATATTAGCATATAAAGCAAAAAAATTATACGTATTAGATAAAGTACCAAAAAATTTTCTTAATACTTCTTTGATTCCTTCTTCATCAAATTTTAAATTATCCCAAGGATTAGAATTAGATATCATATACCACCTTGTAGCATCTGGACCATATTTTTTTATGATTTCAAAAGGATCTACAGTATTTCCTAATCTTTTAGACATTTTGTTTCCATCTCTGTCCAATACTAATCCATTAGAAATAACATTCTCAAAACTTTTTTTACCAAATAACATAATAGAAATAACATGAAGTGTAAAAAACCAACCACGAGTTTGATCAATACCTTCAGCAATAAATTTTGCTGGAAACATCTCTTTAAAAAAATTAGAATTTTCAAAAGGGTAATGATATTGAGCAAAAGGGACAGATCCTGAATCATACCAAACATCAATGATGTCTAACTCTCTATACATTGGATTTCCAGAATTAGATACTAAGACAATATCATCAACATATGGTCTGTGCATATCAAAAGTATCATCCAATAAACTTTCCATGAATCCTTTTTTATAAGATTTTTTAACTTCGTTTTTTAATTCTTGAAAACTCCCAATACATATTTCTTCACTTCCATTTTTAGTTCTCCAAATTGGCAAAGGAGTCCCCCAAAATCTTGATCTACTAAGATTCCAATCAACTAAATTTTCTAACCAATCACCAAATCTTCCAGAACCAGTAGATTTTGGCTGCCAATTAATTTCTTTATTTTGCTTAATAAATTGTTTTTTTAATTTAGTTGTTTTAATAAACCAAGAATCCATTGGGTAATAAAGAATTGGTTTATCAGTTCTCCAACAATGAGGATATGAGTGTTTGTGTTTTTTTACATCAAATGCTTTATTTTCTATTTTAAGTTTTATTGAAATTTTAGCATCAGTTGATAGTTCATCTTTAACAGAATTTTTATTAAAATCCTTTACATACATCCCAGCAAAATCTTTAATTTCTTTTACAAACTTTCCTAATTTATCAACTATAGGAACATCCTCCCCCTTATTATTTTTTACAAATATTCCAGGTAATTGATTTTTTATCGAAATTGTATAATCATCTGAACCAAAAGTTTTTGAAATATGAACAATTCCAGTACCTTCATTTGTTGAAACAAAATCAGCATCAACCACAGTAAAAGCAGGTTTTTCAGCTTTAACATATGGGAGCAGTTGTTCATAATCCAATCCAATAAAATCAGATCCTTTAAAGGTTGTTAATATTTTATATTTTAAATTTTTTTCATCTTCATCATCAATATTATTATGAACCTCATTTTTAAAATCAAAAAAATATGACAAACAGTCTTGAGCCAAAATAACTTTTATCTTATTTTTAGTGTACTTATTATATGTTTCTACAAGAGAATACATTATTTTTTTCCCAACAGCAAGACCATTATTTGCAGGTAAAGTCCAAGGAGTAGTTGTCCAGGCAAGAAAATAAATGTTATCATAAAATTGTTGAAAAATCTTTTGCGATTTTTCGTTATTTATTAACTTAAATTGAGCTGTGATAGAAACATCAAATATTTCTTTATATGAACCGGGCATATTTAATTCATGTGAACTTAATCCTGTTCCTGCTGCAGGAGAAAAAGGTTGTATTGTATAGCTCTTATATAATAAACCTTTTTTATATAATTCTTTTATTGACCACCATACTGATTCAATGTACTCATTTTTAAAAGTAACATATGAATTATTTAAATCCAGCCAATAACCAATTTTTTCAGTTAAATCCTCCCAATTTTTTTTATATTGCATTACTGTGCTTCTACACTTCTTATTGTATTCTTCAACAGAAATAGATTTACCTATATCATCTTTTGTTATTCCAAGTTTTTTTTCTACTTGTATCTCCACCGGTAATCCATGAGCATCCCAACCACCTTTTCTATAAACTTTAAACCCCTTTAAGGTTTTGTATCTACAAAAAATATCTTTGACAGTTCTTGACATCACATGATGAATTCCAGGCATTCCATTTGCAGAAGGAGGTCCCTCATAAAAAGAGAAAACATCTCCATTATTTCTCAAAGTAATTGATTTTTCAAAAATTTTCTTTTTTTTCCAAAAAGAAAGTATATCAGAACCTACTTCATAATAATTTATGGATTTATATTCATTAAATTTCTTATTCATCTATATACAAATTTAATTATTGGAATTATAGAAATATAAAATAATAGAAGGAAGTAAAGTTAAATTAGTAATCATAGCTACAAATAATATAATTGAAGTCAAAACACCCAATACTATAGTACCGCCAAAATTTGAAAACGCAAAAATAATAAATCCAAAAAACAAAATAAAAGAAGTAAATATCATACTTCTACCAGTTTCTTCAATTGTTTTTATAACAGCATTTTTTACATTTTTGGTTTGTATTAATTCATTTTTAAATTTTGCTAAAAAATGAATAGAATAATCTACCGAAATACCAAATACTATACTAAAAACTAATGCAGAACTTGGCTTTAATGGTATGCCAAAAATACCCATAATACCTGCTGCAATAATCAATGGAATAATATTTGGAATTAAAGATATAATAACCATTTTAATATTTTTAAATAAAAGCGATACAATCAAACTTATTATAATAAAAGCAAGCAACATACTTTGAAGTAAATTCTTAATTAAAAAATTAATTCCTTTAACAAAAATAAGAGTAGTTCCAGTAAGTTTTACTTCATTATCAGTTTTTCCAAAAATATTATTTATTTCTGGTTGAATAACATTTCTAAGAATAGAATCTATTTTATGGGAACCTAAATCTGCTATATTTAAAGAAATTCTAATTTTTTGTCCTAAAGAATCTACAAAAGATTTTGAAATATTTTCATTTTCAACATTATCACCATAACCTGAAGATAAATATCTAAGAATAAAATTTTTATCTCTTGAATTTGGCAAACTATAAAAAGAAGGATTATTATTATAATACGCCTGCCTTGCAGCTTTAACAAAACTTACTATAGATATTGGATCTGATATATAAGATTTCTCTTTTAAAAAATTTTCTAATCTGTCTATTTTTTTTAATGTATTTAAATTTTGAACACCTCTTTTCTTTTTAGTATCAATAATAATTTCTAAAGGCATAATTCCTGAAAAATTAGATTCAAAAAATTTCATATCTTTCATTAAAGAACTTTCACTTGGAACATCATCTATCAAAAAAGAACCTGCTTTTATCTTAGAAAAACCATACAAAGAAATTACTATTAATATTCCAAACAACACAAATACTTTTTTTTGATGATGAAAAGAAATGCTTTTAAATAGGTTTATTAAAAAACACAAAAAATTATAATTCAAATAATTTGTTTGTTTGGATTTTGGTTTTGGTAAGATTAAATATATCGTCGGCAGCAAAAAAATACTAACAAAAAATGTAGCAATTACATTAATTCCAGCAACAATTCCAAATTCATTTAATACCTTAATATCAGTTGTTGCTAAAACAAAAAAACCTACAGCAGTTGTAACATTTGTAATTAAAGTTATCAATCCAATTGTTTTAATAACATGAGAAATTGCTTTTTTTCTTGAAGAAAATTTATTTAGAGAAAAATGATAGTAGTTTAACATATAAACACAATTAGGAATGCCAATAACGACAATTAAAGGAGGCAATAAACCTGTAAGAAGAGTAATTTTATAATTCAAAATTGATAATGTTCCAAATACCCAAACAACTACAATTCCAATAACTAATATTGGAACTAAAACAGAATCCAATGATCTAAAAAGAATAAATAAAATAATGGAAGTTATTAAGATAGAAATAATAAGAAATATTGCTATTTCAGACTTTACATTTTCGGCTATTATGTATCTTGAATATGGCAATCCCGCATAATGTAAATTTATATTATTTTTTTGTGAAAAATTTTCGCTTACATTAATAAGTTTTACCATTAAATCATTTCTATCAGAAGAATTAAGAATTAGTTTATCAATTGTTATTAATAATGTTATTGCACCATTATCATTGAATATTTTATTTTCATAAAATTTCTGTCTTTTTGATAATATTATAAGACTATCAAGTTCATTTTGCGTTTCAGGAAAAGAACTATATAATTTTTCAAATTTGAAATTTTTATTTTTTTTGTCCTTTTTTAAAACCTTCAAATTAGATAAACTTAATACTCCATTAACGCCTTCAATTGATTCTAAACTTTGAACATATTTATTATAATTATTAAAAACTTTTAAATCAAAAATTGAAGAATCCTTTAACCCAATTGCAAAAACATTTCCATCCTCACCAAATATTTTTTTAAAATTTTTATAAAATATCATGTCTTCATCTGAATCAGGAACTGTTTGAGAAAAATTATAATTATATCTAACAAATTGACCCTGATAAGCCATATAAAGTGTAAGCAAAAAAATTAATGAAATAAAAAAAATTCTAAATCTTAAAATAAAATTTGAAAAATTATCAATCATTATATTTGTGTTAACAAATTATCGATTGATACATTATTAAAGATATAATTTTTTGTGGAAGATAATAAAACTCTTTCCTGAACCATAGAATTTCTATTTCTTATAGTTACGGAATTATCTTTTAGTGTATCATAGTCAAACGTTATACAATAAGGTGTTCCAATGGCATCCTGTCTTCTATATCTTTTACCAATTGAATCTTTTTCATCGTATTGAATATTAAAAAACATTTTTAGTTCATCATATAATAACTTAGCCTTTTCTGGTAAATTATCTTTCGCATTAAGTGGTAATATTGCAGCTTTTATTGGTGCAATTTTAAAAGGAATTTTAAGAAAAATTCTCTCTGTTCCATTTTTTAATTTTTGATTTTGATAAGAAGCTGATAATACTGATAAAAATAATCTATCTAAACCAACAGATGTTTCAATAACATATGGGACAAAACTGGATTTGGTTTTTTGATCATAATAATTTATTTTTTTACCTGACAATTTTTGATGACTTTTCAAATCAAAATCTGTTCTAGAATGTATCCCTTCTAATTCCTTAAATCCCATGGGAAATAAAAACTCAATATCACATGCTGCATTTGCATAATGAGGCAAGTTTTCATGATTATGAAATCGATATAAATGATCTCCTAAGTCTAAACTTTTGTGCCATTTCATTCTTTTATCTTTCCAATCATCATAAAAATTCATCTCTTTTCCTGGTTCAACAAAAAATTGCATTTCCATTTGTTCAAATTCCCTCATTCTAAACACAAATTGTCTAGCTATAATTTCATTACGGAAAGCTTTTCCAATTTGAGCAATTCCAAAAGGTATTTTCACTCTTGTTGAGTTAATAACATTTAAAAAATTTAAAAAAATACCTTGGGCTGTTTCAGGTCTAAGATAAATTGAACTAGATGTATCAACATTTGATCCAATTTTAGTTGAAAACATTAAATTAAATTGCTTAACATCAGTCCAATTTTGTGTTCCAGATACCGGATCATTAATTCCTAATTCAACAATCAACTTTTTTAGCCCAACTAAATCTTTATTTATTAAACAATGGTTTAATGTTTTTGATATTTCTTTAATTTTTTTTGAATTTTCAAAAACTCTTAAATTAGTTTTCAAAAACTCTTCTTTATCAAATTTATCTCCATATCTTTTTTCTGCTTTTTGAATTTCTTTAGAAATTTTAGAATGAATTTTTTCAATATATTCTTCAACTAATAAATCTGCTCGGTATCTTTTTTTTGAATCCCTATTATCGATAAGAAGATCATTAAATGCATCAATATGACCTGAAGCTTGCCAAGTATTTGAATGCATAAATATTGCAGAATCTAATCCAACAATATTATCATTTAATTGAACCATAGATTTCCACCAAAATTCTTTGATATTATTTTTAAGCAAAGATCCATAAGGGCCATAATCATATACTGCGCTTAATCCATCATATATTTCACTTGAAGGATATACAAAACCATATTCCTTACAATGAGAAGTTATTTTCTTCAATAATTCTTGATTATTCATCTCACAAATATACCTTATTGAAAAATTAAATTTTACTAAAGAAAAGACTAATCTGAAAAGAAGAAATGGATACTATAAAAACCACCTAACAATTAAATTATCTGAAAAGATATATGATTTAAAAATTCCAATATCTTACATTATAATTATTACACAAAGTTATTATAATTAGTTCTTTAAAATATGTCAAAAAAAATTTGTGTTTTTTGTGGATCAAGCAATTCTAAAGACAATATTATTATTGAAGAAACAAAAAATATTGGTAAAATAATTGCTTCTAATAACATGTCTCTTGTATACGGAGGTGCAAAAATTGGTCTTATGGGATTAATAGCAAATGAAGTTCTAAAAAACAATGGAAAAGTTATAGGAGTTATCCCAAAAATTTTATACAAAAAAGAAATCATCAATACAAAAATAACTAAGCTATATACTGTAAAAAATATGCATGAAAGAAAACAAAAAATGTATGATCTATCAGATGTCTTTATTGCTTTACCAGGGGGGATAGGAACTTTAGAAGAAATATCTGAAATTATAACATGGAAAAGTTTACAGATAAAAAAAACAAGTATTCATATCATGAACATAAATGGATACTACACTCCTCTTATAAATCAATTTAAAAATATGATAAAAAATGATTTCTTGTATTTTGATATTTTCAAAGAAATTATTATTCACAAAAATTCAAATAATTTAATAAAATATTTACTGCAATAAATTTTTTACTCCTCCTTCACATACCCGACTTATTTTAATAATTAATTATGAAAAAAGGTAATTAAAATTCCAGCTGCAACTGCGGACCCAATAACTCCAGCAATATTGCTTGCCATAGCATAATGCATAATATGATTACTGTTATCTTCATTTAATGCTAATTCATTAGCAACTCTACTTGCCATTGGAACAGCGCTTAATCCAGTTGCACCTATCAAAGGGTTAATTTTTTTCTTTGTAAACAAATTATATATTTTAACTGCCATTATTCCACTAAATATTGAAATCATAAATGCAAATAGCCCTCCAACAATAATTCCAATTGTTTCTAAATTTAAGAATGAAGACGGTGTCATCGTAGCTCCTATGGATAAGCCAAGAAAAACAGTACTAGTATTTAATATCGTATCCGATGCAGCTTTAGATAATCTTACAGTTGAAACACCTATTTCTTTAATAAGATTTCCAAACATTAAAAACCCAATTAACGGTGTTGCTGAAGGAACTATAATTGATATCATCAAAGTCATTAAAATTGGAAAAATAATTTTGAGAGCATGCATGTTTTTAATTTCTACTGAACTAGGATACCTCTCATCTTGTTTTTTCATATTAATTAAAAGTTCTTTCTTGGAAACAGTTAATTTAACAACCATAGGAATTAATACCGGAACTAATGCCATATACGAATAAGCAGCAATAGCAATTGGACCTAATAAATGTGGTGCTAAAATAACTGCAGTATATATAGCGGTTGGACCATCTGCACCACCAATAATAGCCAAAGCAGCAGCTTCTTGATTAGAGAAACCCATCCAACTTGCTAATATCAATACTGTAAAAATTCCAAACTGTGCTGCAGCTCCAAAAAAGACTAGTCTTAAATTTTTTAACATTGGTCCAAAATCCGTTAATGCCCCAATGCCCATAAATATAATTGGTGGAAGAAAACCAGTTTTTATAAGAGAATAGTACAATAAATTAATTATCCCATGTTCTTTAGCAATTTCTAATAAGCCAAGAGATTCCTTTATTTCAACTACTCCTAAATTAGCACCGGGAATATTTGCTATTAATACACCAAATCCAATTGGCACAAGAAGTAATGGCTCATATTTTTTTACTATTCCTAAATAAAGCAACAATAAACTTAATGAAATCATTAATAGATACTCTGGTTGAGAAACTAATTCTCCAAAACTTGTCATTTCAATAATTCTCTCTAAAAATTCCATATTAATCTATTAAAAATAAGACATCATCATCATATATTTCATCCCCATCATTAAAACAAATTTGTGCAATTCTTCCCGAAAATTCTGACTTTATTGCATTAATAACTTTCATTGATTCAATATAACATAATACGTCTCCTTTGTTGACAACATCATTAACTTTAATAGGAGTTTCATTAGATTCTTTTGTTAAAAAAATTCTTCCTTCAATTGGTGACAACATTTTTTCTCCATTACCATTAACAATATTATTAGAGGATTCATCATTTTCTATATGGTATTCAATTTCATATTTTTCACTATTTATTTCAACAATTTCAACAATTTTAGGATTTAGAAATTTTGGTATGAAATAGTCATTTTTTTTACTTAATTTTTTTCTTAAAACATCTTTTTCAAAATTTCTTTTTGCTTTTCCTAACTTAAAATCTATGTATTGAGTTTTATGTAAAGAATACTCCAACAATTCTTCATTATCTTTTCCAAGATCCCAACCCAGTTCATTCATTTCATTTTTGTTTTTTTCTAAAGTGTTTTCAAGCAAATCCTGAGGATTTTTTTTATAAAAAGTTTTATTTAATTTATTAGATAGTTTAATTATTTCATCACCTAATTTTCCTGGTAATTTACCTGATTTTCCAAGAAGCATATCCCAAGTATTATCATCTATAAGGCTCCACTTTTCTTTGCCTTTAATATTTTGAATTATATTTCCGAGTGCAACATTTTTTACATATTGGCTATAGGGAGTGACTAGAGGAGGATAACCTAAAATTGGCCAAATTAATTTTACTTCATCTAATAACAAAGAAAATAAATGATCTATTGAAATTTCATCTTTACTATTTTTTAATAACCACTTGTTAATACTTTTAAGACTTTTTTCTAAATCATTCATTAAACTACCCATCATTCCTCCAGGTAATCCAGATTCAATCAATAATGAATTCATAAATCTATTTTTTGGATTTATATAATATCCCAAATACTCATCAATAAATTCTTGAGTCAAATTTTTTACATCCATATATGACTTCATATTAATATCTTTCAATAAGAAACCATCGTCTTTTAGAATTTCGTAAATTGTTAATAAATCAGCATGTGCTGTACCCCACGAAAGAGGATCCATCGCAACATCAATAATATCAGCACCTGCTCTAGCAACCTCAAGTGAAGAAACTACTGAAAAACCAGGGGCAGAATGACCATGATACTGAACTAATGTGTTAGGACTAAATGACTTAATACCCTTAACTATTTTTCCTAATGAAGATGGCCTTCCAATTCCTGCCATATCTTTAATAGCTATCTCATCCGTTCCCATTTTAATTAATTCTTTTGCTAAATCAATATAATATTTTACATTATGTATTTTCGAGTGGGTTATACACAAGCAGGTTTGAGAAATCATTCCTGCAGATTTTGCGTATTTAATTGATAATTCTAAGTTTCTAGTATCATTTAGTCCATCAAAAGACCTTGAAATATCAATCCCTTGTTTTTTCTTAACTACATACATTAGTTCTCTAGTATCTTTTGATACGGGATACAGACTAAGAGCATTTAAACCCCTTTCAAGCATTTGAGTTTGAATGCTAGAATCATTAAATGGTTGTGTCCATTCCCTAACTGCTTTGTTTGGATTTTCACCAGCTAATAATTGAATTTGTTCAAATCCACCTCCGTTAGTTTCAACTCTATCCCAGCAATTCATTTTTATTATTGGATCGGCAACTTTTACTAATTGATCAACTCTTGGCATATACTTCCCTGAAGATTGCCACATGTCTCTATAAAGTAAACAAAACTTGATTTCTTTTGGCATCTTTAATCCAATTTTGTGATTTTCAATACACGCCCTTTACCATTAGTTAAATTATGTATTTTATTTTCAATTTCCTTCTCTACATCTAATGATATTTCTTTCACATTAAAAATATTTGAAAAATATATTAAAATTTTACCCAATACATAAACTAAAAAAAGAACTATAAAAACAATAAACATTCCAATTAAAAGAATGTTTATTAAAATAGATATATTGGATATAGCATCCATACAATAATATTTAAAAGGTTATATGTTGTTTATAAAATAATGAACTAAATTATTGAAAGAATTGTTTTTATGAAACACAAATTAAATATAAATGAAGTTATTTCATGTAAATGATAAAAAAACTGAAAAAAAATTTATAAATGTCGCATTAAATATATATTCTAATGAAAAATATTGGATACAACCATTAGATAAAGACATAAATTCAGTATTTAATAATAAAGAAAACAAAACATTCAAACACGGTAAAATTTCAAGATGGATACTAGTATCAGAAAATAAATTGATAGGTAGAATTGCAGTATTTTATAACAAGAAAAATTCAAAAATTAACAAATTATTAACAGGAGGATGTGGCTTTTTTGAATGCATAAACGATCAAAATGCTGCAAATTTGCTTTTTGATAAAGCTAAAGAATGGCTTATTAATGAAGGCTATCAATCTATGGATGGTCCTATAAATTTTGGAGAAAGAGATAAATGGTGGGGTTGTCTAGCAAAAGGATTTGATATCGAACCAAATTATCTTCAAAATTATGGGAAAAAATATTATACTAATTTATTTAAAAATTATGGATTTAAAATTTTATTTAAACAATTCACATTTTTAAAAAAAATTAAAACTCCACTCTCTAAAAAACTTCACTATAAAGCAGATATAGTAAAGCGTAATCCTAATTATAATTTTAAAATGCTAGAAAAGAGATACATCAATAAATATATTGAAGATTTTACGAAAATTTATAATAAAGCATGGGCACAATATCCTGGTGTTTCTAGTTTAAAATTAGCTCAAGCTCAATCTATTTTTAAGCAACTCAAACCAATACTAGATGAAAAAATATTATGGTTTGCTTATTACAAAAAAGAACCTATTGGTTTTTTAATTTGCGTACCTGAAATGAATCAGATTTTCAAACATGTAAATGGAAAATTGAATTTAATTGGTAAAATAAAAACTTTCTATCATTTAAAAATTAAAAAATCATGTAAAAAGATAATAGGTCTAGTTTTTGGAGTTGTACCAAAACATCAAGGAAAAGGAATTGATGGAGCACTAATAATGGCAAGTAGAGAAACTATCCAAAAAAAACTTGATTATACAGATATAGAATTAAACTGGATTCCAGATTTTAACAATGTAATGATAAGAATAGCAGAACAAATTCAAGAAACAGGTGAATCAAAACCAGGAAAAATTCACCACACTTATAGATATAACTTTGATACATCTATACCCGTTGAAAGAATTACGAAAAAATAAATTAATTATTAAGAGCTTCAGCTCCCCCTACAATCTCTAAAATTTCTTTAGTTATAGCAGCTTGCCTTGTTCTATTATAAGTTAATTTTAATTCTTTAAGCAATTCACCAGCATTATCAGTTGCCTGACTCATTGCAGTCATTCTTGAACCTTGTTCAGAAGCATTAGACTCCAAAACGGATTTAAAAAATTGTGTTTTTAAAGTTTGAGGAATTAATTTAGAAATAATTTTTGTTTTATCTGGCTCAAAAATATAATTTAAATTTGACTTATTTTCTTTTTGAGTTTTTTCCACTGGCAAAAATTTTTCTGCAATTGTATTTTGCACCGCAACATTTTTAAATTCATTATATATTATATCTACACTATCGTAATTAGATGATTCATATAATTTTAATATGACATCTGTTATATGAGAAGCTTTTTCATAATTAAAATCCCCTAAAGATTGCCAATAATCATCTATTAAAGAAAAATTTGTTTTTTTAAAATAATCATTTGTTTTTTTCCCAATTGGCAAAACAGTAATGGATTTATTTTTATAAGAAGCAGAAATAAAGGCATTAAATTCTTTATAAAGATTACTATTAAAACTTCCACACAATCCTCTATCTGATCCTATAACTACAATTAAAACATTTTTAATTTCTCTTCTTACAAAATACTTATCTTCAACACCTCCACTAGAAAATAAATTAGATAATATTACTGTTAACTTATTAGAAAAAGGACGTAATTGAATTACTTTATCTTGAGCTCGTTTTAATTTTGCGGCAGCCACCATTTTCATGGCTTTAGTTAACTGCTGAGTAGATGTTACAGAACCTATCCTATTTTTTATTTCTTTTATGCTTGGCATAAATATTTATTTATAATTAGCAGCAATTTTTTTAGCTGAATCTTCAATAATTTTTAAACTTTTATCATTTAAAATACCTTTTGATAATTCATCCAAAACATTTTTACAATTTGTATTAATATATTGTAGAAATTCTTCTTCTAATAAAGAAATCTTTGTCAAATTAACACCATCAAAAAACCCTTTTGTTGATGAATAAAGAACTGCACATTGCTCTTCAACTCTTAAAGGTGAATACTGAGCTTGTTTTAATATTTCTTGATTTATTTTACCTCTATTTATAATAAGTTGAGTTGCTGCATCTAAATCTGAACCGAACTTAGAAAAAGCTTCTAACTCTTTAAAAGCAGCTTGGTCTAATTTTAAACTTCCTGCAATTTTTTTCATTGGCTTTATTTGAGCTTGCCCACCAACTCTTGATACAGAAATACCAACATTAATTGCAGGTCTAATTCCTGAATTAAATAAGTTAGACTCTAAAAATATTTGACCATCTGTTATAGAAATAACATTAGTAGGAATATAGGCTGAAACATCACCTTCTTGGGTTTCAATTATTGGCAACGCTGTTAAAGAACCCCCTCCTTTAACTTCTTTCTTCAAAGAATCAGGCAAATCATTCATTTCTGAAGCTAATTTATCATCATTAATTATTTTAGCTGACCTCTCAAGTAATCTTGAATGCAAGTAAAAAACATCACCAGGATAAGCTTCTCTTCCTGGAGGTCTTCTTAATAATAATGAAACTTCTCTATAAGAAACAGCTTGCTTTGATAAATCATCAAAAATAACTAATGCAGATCTTCCAGTATCTCTAAAATATTCACCAATTGCTGCACCAGTAAAAGGAGCAAAAAATTGCATTGGTGCTGGAATTGAAGATGACGCAGCAACAATAATAGTATAAGGAAGAGCTCCATTTTTTTCTAATATAGATGTTACTTGAGCAACAGTTGAAGCTTTTTGTCCAACCGCAACATATATGCAATACACAGGTTCTCCTTTATCATAAAATTCTTTTTGATTTATTATTGTATCAATTGCAATCGCTGTTTTACCAGTCTGTCTATCTCCAATTAATAACTCTCTTTGACCCCTTCCTATTGGAATCATTGAATCAATTGCTTTAATACCTGTTTGAAGTGGCTCAGTTACTGGTTGTCTATAAATGACGCCTGGTGCTTTTCTTTCTAAAGGCATAGTATATAATTTTCCCTTAATATCTCCTTTACCATCAATTGGATTTCCAAGAGTATCTACAACTCTCCCACACATTTCATCTCCAACTTCAATAGATGCAATTTCTCCAGATCTACTGACATTATCTCCTTCTTTTATATTTCTAGAATCTCCCATTAAAACAACCCCCACATTATCTTCTTCTAAATTAAGAACCAAACCCTTAATTCCATTTTCAAATTGAAGTAACTCACCTGACTGAGCATTTGAAAGTCCATATATTCTCGCAACACCATCACCAACTTGTAAAATGGTTCCTGTTTCTTGTAACTCAGACTCTGATTTAAAATTGGATAATTGTTCTCTAATTATAGCTGAAACTTCATCCGGTCTAATATCTGACATATTTTTATATTTATTTATTTATTAATATTTTTTTTATTTCTTTAATTTTTTTTGACACAGTACAATCATACATTTTATCACCAACTTTTAAATTAAATCCTCCAATTATATTATTGTCTATTTTTTCTTTTAAGAAAATATTTTTCTTAATGATTTTTCTAGCAAAACTTTTAATATATTCAAGATTCTCATCATCAAGTTTTGATGTTGTTATAATTTCAGATTCAACTATATTAGTATAATCATTATAAATTTCATTAAATTTTAACAATATATTTTCAATAAGATTATCTCTTTTTCTGTATATAACGTTTAACATCATTCTTAGAGTTAAATCATTTAGTTTTCCTTTAAAAATTCTATTAGTAATCTCAATTTTATGATAAATTGGAATAATAGGATTAATATATAATTGAGAAATCTCTCTTGAACTAGAAAAAAGCTTTTTTAAATAATCTATATCTGATTTAACATCATTCAACAAATTATCTTGTATTGATAACTGAAAAAAAGATTTTGCATACCTCTCAGACACACGATTATTTTTCATGGTTTCGAATTATTAACTTCTTTAATTAAATCATTAATGTACTTCTGTTGTGAAGCATCACTTTCTAATTCCTTTTTAAGAATTTTCTCAGCAATTTCTAAAGACAAATTAGCAACTGTATTTTTAACATCCTTTAATGCATTTTGTTTTTCGGTTTCAATTACTTTTTTTGCATCTTGAATTATCAAATCAGCCATCTCTTTTGCCTTAGATTTAGCTTCATCTTGCATTGAATTAGACAATTTTTTAGCTTCAATTATAATCTGTTCTCTTTCTTTTCTCGCTTTAGACAATAACTCTTCACTATTTTTATTAATATTAATTAAATCTTCTTTTGCTTTTTTAGCTGAATTTAAAGAGTCTTTTATAAATTTTTCTCTTTCTTTTAAAGACTTAATTATAGGTTTCCAAGCAAATTTTGCTAAAACAAACAATAAAATGGCAAAAATTAATAATTGCCAAAATATCAAACCTGACCCTGGAGTTAATAAATCCATAATATATTTAAATCATTAAGATTATAAGTATGTTTCAGGAATAGCTCCAAATAATATCAATAAAGCAACAAGAGATCCTACTAAAGCAATAACCTCACATAATGATGCTATAATAAACATAGTTGAAAAAATTTTACCAAATTCTGCAGGTTGTCTAGCTATTGCTTGCAAAGCATTACCTCCAATAATACCTATCCCAATACCTGCTCCAACTGCAGATAAACCTGCGCCTATCGCAGCCCCTAAAAGAGCATTACTCATGTCTAATATCAATAATCCAATCATAATTAATTAATTTAAAAGTTTTACATAATTTTTTTAATGTTGCTGTTCAACTGCTGAGCCAATGTAAAATGAAGAAAACATTGTAAATACATAAGCTTGAATAACAGCAACTACTATTTCTATAATATTTAATAATACTGCAAATAATGCACTCAAAAGTCCTACAAAATAACTTTCAAAAATAAATGTCATTCCTATAAAACTCAACAAAATAATATGACCAGCAGTCATTGCAACAAAAAGTCTTATCATTAAGGAAAATGGTTTAGTAAAAACATTAATTATTTCAATTGGTAAAATAAGTATTCTCATAACATGTGGAATATTTGGTGTCCAAAATATGTGTTTCCAATAATTCATGTTACCAGACAAATTTGTTATTAAAAATGTTAATAAAGCTAAAACCATAGTAACAGCTATATTTCCAGTTAAATTTGCAGCGGCTGGTAATAATCCCAACAAATTACCAAAAAGTATAAAAAAGAAAAGAGTGAGCATATAGGGTAAATATTTTTCGAAATTTTTACCAATATTAGGTTTTACTACATCGTCTCTTATAAAAATTATCAATGGCTCCACAATAGATTGAATACCCCTTGGGGCATGATTTTTTAATTTATAACCCCTTGCCGCAAGTAGGAAAATTAACAACATTAAAAACGCATTTATAAACAAAAACAAAACGTTTTTTGTTATAGAAAGGTCTATAAATGAATTATTTGAGTCTAGTGTTTTTAAATGACCATGATCATACATATACCCCATATAACCATCTTTTTTAGGATTATGACTTTCATCAAAAAGATTTGATGATGAAAATATTTTTAAACCATCAGTTTTTGAAAAAATTATTATCGGTAACGGAATCACTAATCCTTCAGTTATTTCATATTGATAATCATCCAAAATATGATGCATTATCACTGGACCAATTTCAATTTTTTCTTTTTTATCTTCAGAAGAAGCAAAAACGAAGTTTGAAAAACACAAACAAACAATAAATGTAAAATAAATAATAAATGTTTTCTTTTTCAAATACATCTTTCGTCTAAATATGTTGCAAATTACTTAATAGAATTGTTATTTCAAATATTACAAATAACAAAAAAACAATTAAAAAATTTGAAACAAAAATTAGATAATTTTCTGATGAAAAAAGCCCAAAAAGAAAAAGAAAAAGAAAAGATAAAACCAACCTCAAAACAGTACTTAATAAGACAATAAAAACACCCTTTTCTTTTTGTAATAAAGCATTTTTATATAATGTTCTAAATAAAACATCAAGTGAAATATTAAACATTATAATAATCAAAAAATATTTATGAAAATATGTTGAATCAATAAAATACATAAGTATTCCAAAAGATATAATAAACGTATAAAAGATTTTACTAATTTTCATTACATTGATCACTTATCAACATTTTTATAAATTTTATACAATGAATAAAAAAAGGAAACAATTGGAAGGGTCATTGTAAAAACATAAAACTGAATTTCAAAAAAATAATCAATAGAATATCCAGCGATTACTGATATCAATAGAATAAAAAAAAATTCAAAACTAAGATTAAAGTATTTTAAAAAATATCTTTTACTAGTCATTATTATCATCAGATGGTTCATTATCTAGAATAGTTTCTTCTTCTACTCCCCCCATCTTACAAGCTCCATTAAAAATTGCTCCTGATTCAATAATTAAATTTTTACTTGAGATATCACCCTGTATTACTGCTGATGATTTTAAAACAAGTAATTCCGTAACATTTACTTTTCCATTAATTTTTCCAGCAATTTCTGCATTTTCAGCAATAACATTTCCATCTACGGTTGAGGTTTCTCCGCAAGCAACTTTTGAAGATGATTTAATATCTCCAATAACCTTACCCTCTAGTCTAATATTACCAGTAGTACTAAGATTACCTGTTAATGTACTTCCTTCCCCAATTATATTATTCGTTCCGTTTAAATTATTCACTTTTTAAATATTTGGTTTTTTAGTAATGTTACAAATTTAGTTATAATGAAATAAATTCAGAAGGATTTATAGATTTACCATCTAACCATAATTCAAAATGCAAATGTGGCCCAGAAGATAATTCTCCTGTATCTCCTATAATTGAAATCACATCCCCCGTTTTAACTGACTGACCAGGTTGAACAAATATTTTAGAATTATGCTTATACATGGAAATGATATTATTAGGATGAACTATTGAAATAACAAAACCACTATCTTTTGTCCATGAAGAAAATATTACAATACCATCAAAAACTGATTTCACTGGTTCATCTTTCTTACAAACATAATCTATCCCAAAATGTTTTTGAGATGGATTATAAACACTTGATACAATACCAGAAGAAACTGGAGAAATAAGATTTAAAAAAATATTTTCATTATAAGATGAAAAATCATTAATCTCAGAATAATTGATGTTTTTTTCAAATTCTTTCCTAAAAAAAGAATCGACAGCAGCATAATTAGATTTAATATCATTTCCTAAAGAAGATTTTTCTTCAATTTCTAATTCTAATTTTCTGTTTTCTTCTCCTGATATAATAACCATAATATTTTCAATAAATTGATCCTTTACTTCAACTGAACTAATTAATGAATCAATAGAAGTAGATAAATCAATTATTTGCTCATTAGCTTTTTGTTCAGCATATCTAGGATCAAACCATTTTTTTAATATTGTAGTTGATAAAAAAAAAGAAAATGAAAATATTATAAAGAAAAATAAAATCGTATAAATGATTAAATTGAAATTTGAAAAATCAAATAAGATTATGTCTTTAAAATCTCTTTCATTTCTAAAAATTATTTGAAGTTTAAACTTAAACCACTTAATGATTTTATGTCTCATATTAAAAGAATAATTAATACCAATTTATTTACAAAAATAATTATTAAAAAGAATCGTTTTCTAAAATGTTAAATTAAATGTATGATTAATTATACAAATAAAATTAAATTATATACATCAATCTTTGTTTTAATAACTTTAAATTCATGTAATTCTATAATAAATAAAATCTATGATGATACCACAGCTAAATACAATGCATATTTTGTTGCTAATGAAATTATAAATGATATTGAACTAAATCTTGAAAATAACACAATCATTAATTATGACAGCTTAATTCCAATAAATTATGCCATTGATTCTTCTGTAGTCAACCAACATAGTGAAAAAACAAAAAAAAGCATAGAAAAACTTTCTATACTTATTCAGAGACACCCTGAATCAAAATATGTATATCCCAGTTATGTTTTAATAGGAAAATCAAGATTACTTAATTTAAACTTAAAACAATCTATAATTACTTTCAAATATGTTAATTCTAAATCCAATATAAAAAAAACCAAAGATTTAGCTTTAATAAATTTAATGCGCTCATATACTGAAAACAAACAGTTTGATGAAGCTGAAGAGGTATACAAGTATTTCAAAAATAAAACTATATATAATGATTATCAAATAGATTTTTATAAGTATTCTATCTACTTATTTAAACAATTAAAAAAGAATAGTGAACTGCTTATTAATTTAAAAAAAATAGAAAATCTTACAAAAGATAGGACATTAGAAAATAAAGTCTATTTCTTAATCGGACAAATACATTTAAATAATAATAATTATGATGAGGCTCAAAAATATTTTGAAAAATGTATTAAAAATAATCCAAAATTAGACATCGAACTTTTTGCAAAATTATACTATGTTAGGTCATCAACAAAATCATCAGATGAAGAGACTATAAACAAATATTTTAAAAAATTAATAAGAGATAAAAAAAACCATGATTATTTAAATAGAATTTATTTCGAATTAGGACAATATTATTATGAAAAAGATTTTTTAAATAAAGCGCTTAACAATTATAAAATATCAATTCAAAAAACAATTAACAATAAAAATCTTTTATTCAAAGCACATCTAGAAATAGCAAATATTCATTATTATAAATACAATAATTATTCCATATCGAAACTATATTATGATAGCGCTTTACAAAATATTAATAGAGAAAATGTGCTTTATAAAGAATTAAAAGACAAAAGTGATATACTAAATAAATTAGTAGATAATTTATTAACTATCAATAAAAATGATAGTTTAATATCATTAACAAAACTATCAAAAAATGAACTAGATAATACATTAAATGATTATATAAACAAAATAAAAAAAGAAAAGAAAAAGAAAAAAGTCGAATTAAAAGAAAGTTTAAATTTTTATGATGAAGATTCTAAAATCATAACAACAACTAATAATTCTGTTTGGTATTTTAATAATATGTCAATTGTTAATAGAGGAAAAGATGAATTCTATAGCAAATGGGGAGATAGAAAGCTAACCGATAACTGGAGAGTACAATCAAAAATTATATTCGTTTCAAATAACGAAAAAGAAATAGAAATAGAAAAAAATTCAATCATAACTTCAGAAGAAAGAAATGGTGAAACTATTAATAAAGAATATTTAATCTCTCTATTGCCATTTAAAATTGAGGATAAAAAAATTCTATTAAATGAAATTGAAAAATCTTTATATGAGCTAGGAAAAATTTATATTCAAAATCTAAATGAAGTTAACAAAGGAATAAAAACATATACTCAATTAATAAATAGGTTTTCTGAATCAGAATTTTTACCAGATGTATTATATCAACTGTATCTACTCTCTGAAGAAAAAAATTATTATAAAAATTATATAATAGAAAAATTTCCTGAATCAATTTTTGCTAAGCTAATTATCAATCCTAATTATGAAATAGATGAATTTGAAGAATATAATTTATTACTTGAATTGTATAAAATATTATATGAAAAATTATTATCAGAAAAAAATGATTATGTAATCAGACAAATTGATTCTTTAGAAATACTTTACAAAAAAAATGAATACTTTGAAAACTTATCACTTCTAAAATCAATAGCTAAAGGTAAAAAATATGGAAATTTTACACTTCAATATGAATTAAAAAAATTTTTAAAAAATTCATTACTTGCAAACACATCAGAATATGCTAATTCATTATTAAACTCTGCTAAAGATGTGCAGAAAAAATTTATTTTTTCCGGACTACCAAAGCTTGTAAAAGAAAACGACTATAAATTTTATTTTATAATAATAAACAATGATAAATCAGATCTTGTTTTTAATATAATCAATAAAATTATCAAAGAATTAAATTTACAAAACGTCGTCTATATAGATGAGTTTATATTAAAAGAAAATTTTGAATTTTATGCTATATCCGAAATAAATTGGCAAGATTTAAAAAAAATAGAAAAAAAATTCAATGATTATGTTTTAAACAAAGAGTCAAAAGTAAATGCTAATTTTGTAATAGGAGAAACAAATATGAATATTCTATTTGAAGCAAAGAATTTTAATCATTTTACAAAGTTTTATAATAAATGAGTTCACTAAAAAAAATTATAAAAATAATATGGGTTATATCTACATTATCAATTATTATTTTTGTGTTTGGATTTTATTCAATAAAAATTGACCTATTTGGATTATTTGGTGGAATGCCAAGTTTACAAGATCTAGAAAAACCACAATCAGAATCATCTTCAGAACTTTATTCCAATGATACAATCTTACTTGGAAAATATTTTAGATATAATAGATCTCCCATTAAATATCATGAATTATCAAATGAACTCATCACAACTTTATTAGTAACGGAAGATATAAGATTTTACAACCATTCTGGAATAGACTTTAAAGGTCTTGTAAGAGCAACCTATGGAGTATTTAAAAACATAATTACTTTAGGAAGTAGTGGATTAGAAGGTGGAGGAAGTACAATCACACAACAATTAGCAAAAAATTTATTTAAAATAAGAAATGAAAAAAAAGGAAAATTAAGTAATATGCCTTTCATAGGATTAATTATATCAAAAATAAAAGAATGGATTGTGGCAGTTAAACTAGAAGAATTTTATACTAAAAATGAAATACTCTCTATGTACTTAAATATTGCTGAATACGGTAGTAATTCATATGGAATAAAGGTGGCTTCAAAAACTTATTTTAATAAGCTTCCATCACAAATTAATTACAATGAAGCTTCTATTATTGTAGGATTATTAAACAAGCCCACAAAATATAATCCATTTTACAATCCAGAAAATGCTATAAATAAAAAAACAGAAATTCTATATAATCTTTATAAATATTCTAAAATTTCAAAAATGAATTTTGATTCATTAAGTGCATTAGGTGTAAACTTAACATATAAAGTTGAAAATCAAAATACAGGACAAGCCACTTATTTTCGAACTGTAGTAAAAAATTATCTTATTAATTGGGCAAAAAACAATAATTATGATCTGTTCTCAGATGGACTAAAAATATACACTACTATTGATAGTAAAATGCAACATCATGCAGAAAATGCAGTTGCAGAACAAATGGAAAAACTTCAAAATATATTTAATAAACATTGGGATGGTAAAAATCCATGGATAGATGAAAAGGGGTATGAAATAAAAGATTTTTTAAAAAATTCAATAAAAAAAACTAAGCGTTATAAAGATCTTTTAAAAAATAATAATGGAGATACGACAAGGGTATTCGATATACTTAATGAAAAAAAAGAAATAAAAGTATTTAGTTGGAATCAAGAAATTGATACTATTTTCAGTGTAATGGATTCTTTAAAATATTATAAAAATTTCCTTCAGGCAGGATTCATTTCTATAGAACCAAAAACAGGTCATATAAAAGCTTGGGTTGGTGGCATAAACCATAAATATTTTAAATATGATCACGTTAAACAAGGTAAAAGACAACCGGGATCCACTATAAAACCAATAGTTTATGCTGCAGCGATAGATAATGGTTATTCTCCTTGCTATCCAGTTGTTGATGCTCCTGTTGTTTTTGAGTTACCTGGACAGGATCCCCCTTATTGGAGACCCGACAATCATAATGGTAAATGGACAGGTGAAACAATGACTTTAAGAAAAGCCATGGCAAATTCTGTAAATTCTATTACAGCATTCATAACCAAAAAAATTTCTCCAAAAACGATAGTAGATTATGCTAAAAAACTTGGCATTAAAAGTAAATTAGATCCTGTTCCTGCTATTTGTTTAGGTGCAGGAGGAGATGTTTCATTATTTGATTTAGTTGGTTCTTACAGTACGTTTATTAATAAAGGAATATGGACTGAACCATTTTTTATTTCTAGAATTGAAGATAAGTATGGAAATTTAATTCAAAAATTTATTCCAACTAAAAATGAAGCTTTAAGTGAAGAAACAGCATTTCTAATGCTACATATGTTAAAAGGATCAAAAGAAGAAGAAGGAGGAACAGCAAGAGGATTAAATCCTGAATTAACCTTAAATAATGATGTTGGAGCAAAAACAGGAACAACACAAAATGCTTCCGATGGATGGTTTATAGGAGTAACTCATAACCTAGTATCAGGAGCATGGGTAGGAGGAGATGACAGAAGCATTCATTTTAAAAATTGGACTTATGGACAAGGTGCAAGAACTGCAATGCCTATATGGCAACAATACATGTTAAGTGTTTATAATGACTCTACAACAAATATTAATAAAGGTAAATTTGACAAACCATCAAAAAAAATAAGTATAGAAATAGATTGTTCTGTATATAATAATGATTTGAAAGATGATTCATTAAATGTTTTCATTGATAAAATAGATGCATCAGACATCTTCTAAGCAATGAAAGAAAATATTAATAAAAACATCCCTAAACTACCAGGCATTTATAAATTTATAAATCATCAAAACAAAATTATTTATGTAGGAAAATCTAAAAATTTACATGATAGAGTAAGAAGTTATTTTAATAAAAATCAAGAAAATAGAAAAATTTCGAAAATGGTAAAGGAAATAAACCAAATTTCTTACATTATTTCTGAAAATGAACATGATGCCTTACTATTAGAGAACAACTTAATCAAGGAAATTAAACCAAAATATAATATTTTATTGAGAGACGATAAAACTTTTCCTTATATAGTCATTTCAAAAGAACCTTATCCCAAAATATATAGTTCAAGAAAAATTAATCCAACAAAAGAAGAAGTATTCGGTCCTTATACCAATGTTAAAGGAATGAAAAAAACACTTTCAGTTATTAATAAACTTTATAAAATTAGAAACTGTAATCTAATTCTAAATAAAAGTAATATTGAAAAGAAAAAATTTAAAGTATGTCTAGAATATCATATTGGAAATTGTAAAGGCCCGTGTGCTGGTCATCAAAAAGAAAAAGATTACATTCAAGGTATTCAAGAAATAAAATCCATTCTTCTCGGAAAGAATCACAATCTTATTAACAATCTTAAAGAAAAAATGAAATTTTATTCTCATAATTTAGATTTTGAAAATGCACAAAAAATAAAAGAAAAAATTAGCACTTTAAAATCATATAACAATAAATCCATAATCGTAAATCATAAATTAAAAAATTTAGATGTGTTTGGTATAGATAAAGACAACTTTAACTACTATATAAATTATATGAAAATAAATAACGGTATTATATTAAGTAGTGAAACATTTAAAACGAAAAGAAAATTAGAAAATGAATCTGATAGCTTAAGACAAATTATTTTTAATGTGCGAAAAAAACATAATACCCATCAACATAATATCATAACAAACCTTAAATTAAATTATTCAGAATATGATGGAATGAAAATATACTACCCCAAAACAGGAGATAAGAAAAAATTAATTGACATGAGTTTAAAAAATGTTCTTTTTTATAAAAAAAATACAATCAATAAAAATAAAATTAAAAAATCAAGAACAACAAATTTATTATTAGAAATCAAAAAAAAATTAAATTTAAAAACTATTCCATCAATTATTGAATGTTTTGATGTTTCAAATATGCAAGATTCTAATATTGTTGCTTCTATGGTTTCATTTCTAAACGGTAAACCAAATAAAAAAGAATATAGAAAATATAAACTTAAAAATATAAATAAATCAAACGACTATGAATCAATAAAACAAATTGTATATAGAAGATATAAAAGGATATTAAAAGAAAAAACCTCATTACCAAATTTAATTATTATAGATGGCGGTAAAGGGCAATTAAGCTCAGCTATTACTGCATTAAAAAAACTAAACCTATACAACAAAATAAATATTATAGGTATAGCAAAAAAGTTAGAAGAAATATATTTTCCAAATGATTCAATACCAATTTTATTAAATAAAAAATCTGAACATCTTAAATTCATTCAAAAAGTTAGAGATGAAGCACATAGATTTGCAATATCTTATCACAAAAATTTAAGAAGCAAAAATTTTATAAAATCTAAATTAGACAATATTTTTGGAGTAGGAGAAAAAACTAAATTTAAACTTTTAAAAAAGTATGCTTCAATAGAAGAAATTAAAAAAATTAAATTTGAATATCTTGCAAAAGAAGTTGGAAATAAAAAAGCAAAAAGTATTATAAAATATTTAAAAGAAAAAAATTAATATTCCCAGAGATTAGACTCCCATTCCATTAAATCCTGTTCA
>Ga0209554_1000054_pt1 | contig 81155 bp, 69 predicted proteins | sample MarorgKNORR_S2LV_5_FD_188221 | JGI IMG/M metagenome (GOLD analysis project Ga0209554, IMG submission 188221) | Marine microbial communities from the Southern Atlantic Ocean, analyzing organic carbon cycling - Bottom_A/KNORR_S2/LV (SPAdes) (version 2) | ecosystem: Environmental > Aquatic > Marine...
CTGTTGTCGAAACTCCGACGCATACGCCGGTCTCGTTCTTGGTATTTGGACCCCTTTCTCCTTGAGAGATCAGGTGTCCACCAAACCGGGTCAACTCCAGGTTGGTCCGCGCAGGTCGAAGGCCTGGACTTGTCCGCGGACGTGCTCGCATTGGCGGAGATCGTCCGCTAGCAGCCCGGGAAGGTTTCAAGGGAGCTTTTCCTGCTTGCTCGCCCCAGCGGGCCCCTCTACTCTGCGCCGTCACCGGTTTGCTTGCCCAAAGTCATCACCGGACTCGCTGACGCGGCTCATCATCTGGAGGTGTTGCCATGCGGACACTGCGGAGCGCTCTGTCACGGATTCTCAGCCCTACCATCGGAACCCGGTTCGCCGGAGTCCTGATTGCCGGAATCCTGATCGCCGGAATCCCCATAGCCGGCGCAGTTGTGTCGATTCCCGCTTCAGCGCTTCATGCTCAGGAGCGGCCAGAAGTTACGAGAGAAACGGTCGAGCGATGGATGGTGGATCTCTCCAATCGAGGCCGGTGGGGAGCAAACGACGAGCTGGGCACCCTCAATCTGATCACGCCCGAGCACCGAGTGAGTGCAGCCGGGCTCGTGAGGGAAGGACTCTCCGTATCGCTTTCGCACGACTACCTAAAGGAGCGGGCCGAGGACGCGACTTCGCCGTTTGGGCACGAGCTGCTAGGGTCCCCGCAGGGCGGATTCCTGAGTGACCGATACACGATCGCCTATCATGGCTACGCGCACAGCCACATGGACGCCCTCTGTCACTATTCGTCCGATGGCTTGATGTACAACGGCATCTCGCGGGAGACTGTCGACCTCGTCCAAGGGTGCGTGAGGCTAGGCATCACGAACGTGAAGCAAGGGATCGTGACGCGAGGGATCTTGATGGACATCGCGCGCCTGAAGGGGGTCGAGTACCTCGAGCCGGGCACGCCCATCTACGTGGAGGACCTGGAAGCTTGGGAGGAGGAGGCGGGGATCACGGTTGGCCCCGGGGACGTCGTGTTCGTCCGCGGCGGACGGTGGGCGCGGCGTGCCCAGGAGGGACCTTGGGCGACGGGCCGGCTGGCCGCAGGCCTGCATGCGTCGGTGGCTCCGTGGCTGAGGGAACGTGGCGTGGCGATGCTGGGCAGCGACTATACCAACGACGTATATCCATCCGGCGTACCGGGAGTCGTCCAGCCCATCCATTTGCTCACGCTCGTGACCATGGGGCTGTGGCTCTTCGACAACCTGGATCTGGAGGCGGTGGCCGAGGCCGCGGCGGAGCAGGGGCGCTGGGAGTTCATGTTCGTCGCTGCTCCCCTAGCTGTTCCAGGGGGCACTGGTTCGCCGCTCAACCCGCTGGCGATCTTCTAGGGGAGTCGCGGGAGCTGCCTCGACTAGGACCCAACTTCGAAGCGGTTCACGGGTGATGGCCCGAACGAGAGCCATGTGCGTGGGGTCACGGTTTGCCCGACTCCCGGCTTCGACCAGTCACAGACTCCGTCCGCGAATGTCGTCTGCAATCTGGCCCACTCTGCGTCGGTGAACTCCACCCCGTAGTCCACTTTCTCCAGCGGCTTGAGTTGGCACTTCAGCACATCGTTGGTCAGCGGCCCTCCGGCGATCATGCGTGGACCGGCGTGGAGGGGATAAAGCGAGTTGCAGAGCCCTCGCGTGTTGTCGTAGAGATGATGCGGGTCGAAGATTTGTGGCTCGAGCACTTGACCGCCGTACTCGTCCCAACAGCTGTCCACGAGCAGATGGGGCTTGGCGCGCACGACTTTTTGCGGAACCGGATCATGCGATTCATCGAGCGCGAGGTTGGTCAGCCACTCGTCCATCATCCGCAGGTTGTCCGAGGCGAGCGACCTCCCGCCGCCTCTTCGCTGCAGGACGTAGTTGTCCGCGTGACCGTTGTCCCTGCGCAGGCGCTCGCGCATGGCGAAGGAGTAGTAGCTCGTGTGGAAGTTCCCCGTTAGATCGAGGTAGGAGCGTTCGTCGATGATCGGGGTGACCGCCAGACCGCCAGCTCCGCTCGTCACTCGCCCTGTCTCGTAGGCTGCTTGCACCACCTCCGGATCCGACTCGGCTCTCTCGGGTCGCCACTGAAAGTCGATGTCCCATCCTCCGATCTGCTCGTTGAGGTCGAGGAAGAGTTCCTTGTCGATCAGCCCTTGGTTCAGCGCCACCAGTCCATACTGAACGCCGGTATTGTCGTGGGGGCTCCTCCCGAATTCGGTGGCTGGTGCCGGTGTGATCTCGTCATATTGCTTCGTACCAAACACGCTCCGCATCCCGTCGTAAATCGAGCAGCGAACGCCGGTCGGATTCTCGAGGGCGTCGTAGCGGGCGTCCTGCGGGATCGATGCGGGACAGTTGTCCGGCCCGATGCGATTGGGTCTGGGCCCGAGTGAGTCGTCGCAGGTTCCCCATGTCGCCCAGGCGCCGATCACCCGCTTGGTCTCCGCGTCCAATGGACGGTGGTTCAGATAGCGACGCAGAAGGAGCCGGCACTCAGGCGTGTCGATGAAGTAGGTGATTGCGTCGGGGAACGTCAGCGTCGGCATGATGCCGTTCAGGATGCCGGGATAGGCCCCCGCGATGAGGAGTTGTTGCATGGCGCCGCCCGATCCGCCCGATCCTATGGTATGCACGGGGGGGCCGTGCACCTCTGCGAACCGCTCCTTCACCATCATCGCGGTCTCTGCTGACAGCGGATCGTTGCAACCGCCCTGTGCATTCACGTTCAGCGAGGAAGAGGCGACGGCGTATCCCGCTGCGAGCATGTCCTCCCGCAGCACTCTGCCCGTCGACGTGCCCTGAAAGAAGCCGGCTTCGCAACCGCCTCCGAACGTGTAAACCAAACGCCCGTTCCAGCCGGAGCCTGGGTTCCATGGGTCCGGCTCGGGGTGCGTTGGATCGACCAACGTCGCGGTCTGGTAGATCGCCCGATTGATCGTTCCGGTTTCTAGTCGAACCACAAATGGTACGGTCTTCCCCTCGGATGTCGTGGTCTGCGCGACGTCGGACGGAAGAGACGCGAGATCGGCTAGCGGCTGGAATTCCGCGTCCTCCCCCGTCGGTCGGTAGACGAAATCGACTCGGGTCTCCAGGGAGCAGTTCGCCCCGTGTCCGCCGCCGTCGAGAAACTCGCCGTTTCCGATCGCGAAGCTGCGCGCCTCACCCCTCGCCGGCGGCAGGTCCTCGAGGCAGAAGTACGGCTCGAGATGCTCCCCGGAGAAGATGGGGCCGGCGATGGGGTAGTTGGTCACGGTGAGCGACGCGGCAGGCGCGCCGTCGACGCTGACCACGACCTCGTTGTCCCCGACAACGAGGCCGTCGAGTAGAACCAGAAGCGTGTGTTGTGGGCGGCCCAAGCGGTCGGGCGGCGCTGGCGCCGCAACGGCATCTGCTTCGCGTCCGTCCACGGTGATCGAGATCGCGGCGAGGTCTACGCCAGGCACCGCGTCGATGCGCAGTAGGGTCTCACCACCGCTCACGTACTGAGGAGGAGTCGGCACCGTGGTGATCGTTACGTCGCCCGACCGTTGGTCTGTCCCGCTGCAGGCGGTGGCGGTGATCAGGATGGCGGCGAAAGCCATCGACCGGAGAGCGGGAAAACGCAGTGCGCGGGAAGCTCTCATTGGTCGGTATCTCCAGGGTTGCACGGAGGGGCGCTATCGAGCCTCGCCTCGCACTGGGACTCGGACTACCCCTGCCGGGTCGCCGCGGGTGAGCACCTCCAGATAGAGCCCCGACGCGGCGTAGGCGGTGCGGTCGACTGCGCCGAGTGACACCTCGCCGGACTGGGCGGTGCGCAGCGGTCCCATGAGTCTATGGACCACGGGGCCCGGGTCGTCGGTGGCGCCGCGGTGGAGGAACACACCCACGACGTCGGGAGCGGTCACGCCGGCTACTTCGAGGTCGTACGCCAACGTTCCGGTCGACCAGTCGAAGGCCAATCGACCGGCTAGCCGAACGGTACCTTCACTCGCGATGAGTTGCTCAACGGGCACCGGCGCACGAGCGCCGACGAGCGCGGGCGTGAAGTCCGGAGCGCGGCGCGGTTCGGCCGCCTGCTCGTACGCATAAGCGAGGGCCACCAGCCGCGCGTCGGTGAGGGGCAGCCCCATCATTTCCAGGCCAACCGGGATGCCATCGTTCGTGAAGCCCGCGGGCAGACTCAACGCGGGGAATCCGGATGAGGCACTGAGCTGACAATTCGACCCGCGCTGCCGATCGCCGATGCGCGCGGCCTTACGCCGAATCGTTGGGTATACCAGCGCGTCCAGGTCCTCATCCTCTAGGGCCTGGCGTAGCGCCTCTTGCACCACCGCGCGCTTCGCCAGCGCGGCACGATACTCATCCGAGTCGCGGCTCTCGACCCGGTTCTGGCGGCGAAAGCTGGTCTCGAGCGCCGCGTGGTTCAGCCCCTGATCGAGCACGTCGCCAAGCGAACGCACGCCAGCGTCAGGCGTTGCCGTCAGGTAGTCCAACAGGTCGAATTTGAACTCGAATCCTATCATGCTCGAGCCGGCTGCGAGTGAATCGAAGCCGTTGATGGTGACGTCGATCACTGTGGCGCCGAACTCACCCATACGCGCCAGGGCGGCGCGTACGATTCCTCCCGTCTCACCATCCTCTGGCGCGTCGCCGAAGGACGACGTCAGAATACCCAGTCGGGCGCCATCGAGGGCGTTTGCATCGAGCGATGCCACGAAGCGCGGAAGCTCGAGGCCTTCAAGGATTCTCGTAGCCGCGTCGTTTGGATCCGGGCCGATCGTCGCGTCGAGGCCGATCGCGAGGTCCATGACGCTGCGCGCCAAAGGCCCACCAACGTCCTGGGTGTGCGACAGCGGAATGATGCCGTCGATGCTCGAGAGCCCCTTTGTGGGTCGCAGCCCGAAGAGGTTGTTGTGCGCCGACGGAATGCGGATCGAGCCACAGGTGTCGCTACCCCATCCGATTGCCGCGAAGCTGGCCGCGATGGCGGCACCGGTGCCACCACTGGAACCTCCGGGGTTCCGCGTCGGGTCGTACGGGTTCCTCGTCTGTCCACCAAGCCCGCTGATGCTGGTGATCCCCAGGGCCAGCTCATGAAGGTTCGATTTGCCGAGGATCACGGCTCCGGCCTCGCGCAGCTTCCGGACCTGGAAGGCGTCGTCGGGCGGAATGGAGGTCGCGAGCGCCACCGATGCACCGGTCGTCGGCATGTCGAACGTGTCGTAGTTGTCCTTGAGGATGATGGGGATGCCGTGCAGTGGCCCACGCACGTTCCCGCGGGAGCGTTCACGATCGAGCGCCTCGGCCTCTTCTCGCGCCCGCGGGTTCAGCATGATCATGGCGTTGAGAGCGGGGCCCTGTTGGCCGTAGGCCGCGATCCGGGCGAGATATGCGTCGATCAGCCCGGCCGAGGTGACGGTGCCGTCGGCGAGCGCGGCCTGCAGCTCCGCAATGCTCGCCTCGTGCACTTCGATTTGCGAAGCGCCCGGTGTCGGCAGCGCTAATGTCAGCGCGAGCAGGCCGATTGACAGACGGGCTGGCGGCCGCCTGTCTGGGTGGTGGCCCTGGCTTCGATAGCTCATTGGCACAACATGCAGAGCCATGCACGTGGTCGCGAGAGGCTGAAGCGCGCCGCGGATGTTGCAGCAGGCGCGTTGAGAGCGAAGGTTGCTCCATCGCTCCAACAACGCAGGGGGTAGGGTGAGGACTCTCCGTGGCTTCGTGCTCTTCGCAGCTATGTCGACGCTGCTGGTCGCCTCTGAGGCGCAGGCGCAAATCACCCGTATCGACCTGGAGGTTGTAGAGTCGCCTGCGCTGGGCGGCCGGAGCTTCGGTGAGGTCGGTACCTACGAGCGTCTCCGGGGCCGATTTTACGGCGAGGTCGATCCGGCGGACTCGCGTCACCGGGGCATCGTCAACCTCGAGCACGCTCCCCTCAACGCTAACGGACGGGTCGAATACAGCACGACCGTCGAGATCTACCGCCCGGTCGACATGCGTCGCTGGAATCGGGCGCTTTACCACACGGTTCCCAATCGCGGCGGCGCCGGCGCGGCCGAAGTGGCTCTCCTGGAGATGGGATTCGCGCTGGTCCGAGTCGGCTGGCAGGGCGACCTGACGGGGACGGAGACGAACATCGTGCCCTTCCTCCCGGTGGCCCGGAACGCGGACGGCACGTCGATCGTTGGGCGAGCGCTCGAGGAATTCATCTTCAACGACTCAGAGCGCGTCTCGTCCGCGAGGCTGAGCTACGAGGCCGCGTCCCTCGTCCCGGAGCATGCCAAGCTCACCGTACGTCGGAACCTGGCGGATCCGCGATCGACACCGAGCGATCTGACCTGGAGCTACAGCCACGCCGGGGAGATTCGCATCCAGCGACCGTCGGGATTCGACGGCGGAGCGATCTACGAGTTCGTGTACGAGGCGAAGGACCCCATCGTGATGGGGTTGGGGTTTGCGGCTGTAAGGGATGCCATCTCCTTTCTGCGTTACGAAACCACCGACGCGGTCGGCAACGAGAGCCCACTCGCGTTCGAGGGCGGACCGAGTACGGCGATCTCGATCGGGGTTTCCCAGAGCGGCCGCTTCCTCCGGGACCTGCTCTACCAGGGCTTCAACGAAGATGTACGAGGCCGCATCGTCTTCGACGGCATGCATGCCAACATCGCCGGCTCACGGAAGACCTTCACGAACTATCAGTTCAGCCAGCCGGGACGTTGGCAGAAGCAGCACGAGGATCACTTTTTCCCCGGCGACCAGTTCCCGTTCACGTACACGACGCTCTACGACCCGATAAGCGGACGGACCGATGGTCTTCTGGAATCGTGTTCTGGCTCGGACACCTGCCCCAAGATCATTCAGAGCGACGGCGAGGCCGAGATCTGGCAGGCTCGAGCGTCTTTGTTGGTTACCGATCCGGCCGGAGGACACATCGAACTGTCGGACAACGTGCGCGTCTATCTGATCTCGGGCACTCGACACGGCGGTGGTGGGGGCGTTCACGGCGCGACTCCGCGTGCCGGGATTTGTCAGAACCTCAACAACCCGCTGGCGATGCGAGATATCCGCTCGGCGATGTCCGTCGCCCTTTATGGCTGGGTGGCGGACGGAACCGTGCCCCCCCCGAGCCGCTTTCCCACGGTCGCCAATGGCGGTTTGGTGTCAGCGCCGGAGCTTGGGTTCCCGCGTACTCCGGGCGTGACCTACTCGGGCAGCTACAACCCGCTCCGTCTGAACGATCACGGCTCATTTCCTCCCAAGCAGGGGACCGCCTACACCGTGCTCGTCGGCAGGGTCGATGCCGATGGCAACATGACCGACGGCGTCCGCCACCCGAACCTGACTGTCCCCATCGGCACTCACACAGGCTGGAACCTGCGACGCGAGGGCTTCGCCGAAGGTGCCCAGTGCGCTGGGGCTGGATCATTCATCCCGTTCGAGGCCGACCTAGCGGCGCGGAAGGCTGCGGGAGACCCTCGCCTTTCGCTAGAGGAGCGCTACTCGAGCCACGACGCTTATGTGAGAGCAGTGGCCCGCGCGGCTAATGAGCTCGTTCGAGATCGACTGCTGCTCGAGGCCGACGCGGAGGCCATCGTGCGGCTCGCTCAGCAGAGCTCGGTGCGGCGGTGAGTAGGACGTGCAGCTAGCCCCATTGCGCGCCACTCGCGATGCGTGGGATGTTCGCCGCGTAGCATCCGTTCCCAGACCGTTCCTACCGAGGTGACCCTGATGTCTCTTCCGATCCTTCGGCGCGCCGCCGCCGTCCTGCCCCGCCTGCTCACCGTCCTGGCTGTCAGCGCCATGGCCTCAGCCAGCATTACCGCACCTGCGTTCTCGCAGACCGATACGCTGCCGAGCATCGAAGAAAAGACCACCGGCACCGACGCCATGGAGGGCTTCTTCAATCTCTATTGGGACGACGGGAGCGGAACGCTCTACTGGGAGATCGCTGAGCTCGACACGGAGTTCTTGTATCAGATCTCGATGGGGTCGGGTCTCGGCAGTAACCCGGTGGGCATCGATCGTGGGCAACTCGAGGGTACGCATGTGCTCGCGGCGAAGCGCATCGGACCTCGCGTGCTGCTCATGGAGCCCAACTACCGCTTCCGGGCCCGCAGTGACAATGAGACCGAGGTGCAAGCGGTCCGTGACGCCTTCGCGCCTTCGGTGCACTGGGGCTTCGACATCGTGGCGCAGACCGGCGACCGCGTGCTCGTAAACGCGACCGATTTTTTCCTCCGTGATGCCCGGGGAGTCGTGCGACAGATCGCGCAGAGCAACCAGGGCACATACACGCTCGACAGCTCACGCAGCGCGCTGCACCTCGCGGCCACACGCTCGTTTCCGGAGAACACCGAGATAGAAGCGACGCTCACCTTCACGAGTAGTGCGCCCGGCGGTCTGGTGCGGGGCGTGGCGGCCACCGGTGGCGCGATCACGCTGCGCCAGCACCACTCCTTCATCAAGCTGCCCGACGACGGATATCGCACGCGCACGGCCGACCCTCGCGTGGGTGTGGGCGGGCCTACCGTGTACGACTACGCGACCGCGATCGACGAGGACACCCGTCTCCGCTGGGTCTCACGTCACCGCCTCGAGAAACGCAATCCGGGTGCCGCGATGTCCGAGGCCGTTGAACCCATCATCTACTACGTGGACCCGGGCACCCCGGAGCCGGTGCGCAGTGCGCTCATCGAGGGCGCACACTGGTGGAACACCGCGTTCGAGGCCGCGGGGTTCATCAACGCCTTCCAGGTCGAGGTGCTGCCCCCGGGCATCGATCCGCAGGACATCCGCTACAACATGATCCACTGGACGCACCGGCGGACCCGAGGATACTCCTATGGCAACACCACCATCGATCCACGCACCGGGGAGATCGTGCGCGGCGTGGTGAACTTGGGCAGCCTGCGACTCAGGCAGGACTACATGCACGGCCAGGGCATGGTGCCTCCGTTTACGGGCGGCATCACCTCTCCGGGTGGGGGCGGTTACTTCGACTTCACGGCCGCGCCGAACTTCGAGTATCTGGCGCAGGTGGCGCCTGAGTCCGATGCGGTCGAGATGGCGCTCGCGCGTGTGCGCCAACTTTCAGCGCACGAGGTCGGCCACACGATCGGCTTCCCGCACAACTACATGGCGAGCTCCTACGGGCGAGAGAGCGTGATGGACTATCCCGCGCCGTTGGTCCAGATCGACGCCAACGGGGACTTGGACCTGTCCAACGCCTACGTGCAACGTATCGGCACGTACGATGAGCTCTCGGTGAATTGGCTCTATCGTGAGTTCCCGGTGGGGACCGATGAGGTGCAGGCGCTCGCTCAGATTGCGCAGCAAGGGGTGGACGAAGGCCTGATCTATATGGGGCACTCGAACAACAACTTCATCGGAGCCGGGCATCAGTACGCGAGCGTCTGGGACAACGGGTCGAACCTGGTCGACCACCTCAAGCTCGAGATTCGCGTGCGCGAGATCGGGCTCGAGCGCTTCGGCATGGATGCGATCCGCCCGGGGGAACCGCTCTCGAACCTGGAGTACGTGCTGCTGCCGCTGTACATGCACCACCGCTTTCAGTTGCGCTCAGCGGTGCAAAGTCTAGGAGGCGCCGACTACCGGAACGCGGTGAAGGGGGATGGCCAGATTCCCTTCGAAATCGTGCCCGGCGAGGAGCAGCGAGATGCCCTCGAGACAGTGCTGTCGACCCTCACGGTCGACTTCTTGGCGCTTTCGGAAGACATCGTGTCCATGATCCCGCCGCCGGCTTTCCGATATGAGGAGGGAGAGGCGTTCCCTGGACGGACCGAGCGACTCTTCGATCCGTTGGGCGCGGCAGAGGCTGCGGCGAGCTTCTCGGTGGGTGAGATCCTTCAGCCCCAGCGAATGGCTCGACTGGTCCTGTTCGGCGCCACCGCCGGGGACTATCCGGATCTGGAGGAGGTTACCGACCGCCTCATCGAAGTCACGTGGGACGCACCGACACCCGGTGACGAATACCGACGGCAAGTGCTGCGTGTAGCCCAACGCGCTGTCGCCGACCGGCTGATGCAGCAGGCGAGCATGGACCGGAACTCCGCCCAGGTCCGAGCTGTTCTATCCGATCGACTCGAGCTGCTCGCGCAGCGCGTCGAGGGCCTCGCTTCAGGGTCGCCCCATGAGCGACTCGTGGGCGCGGACATCCGGCGCTGGCAGGCCCGCATCGAGAACACCGTGCCGGGCCCGACCCTGGCCATGCCGGCCGGCGACCCGATCGGAGGGAGTAACCGGAACTAAAGTGCAGCGCGGGAGGGCGCTGTTCAGTGCCCTCCCGCCGCCATCGCTTTCTTGATGGCCTCGACCGTGACGTCCGTTCGAAACTCGATGAGCCTGCGGCCGTGCTCGATGGCTTGCTCGGCCGGTAAGATGCTGATGCCGTTGATCGACGCCTTGCCCGCGTCGATGCGCTGCTGGAGGCGCACGTATTCCGGGTTGTCGTTCATGATGATCGACGTGATGTAGTAGTCGTCGTGCAGGCGCTCCAGCTCGGGATCTTCGTCGACTCCGAGCACATCTCGTTGATAAACTAGGACGTCGTCGTAGTTGTAGTATTCGGGGATGTGGGCGATGACGACGCCCTGGCCCCTCCAGGCCTCGGCGAGCTCTTCGGCGACCGCGGCCAAGCTGCGCCGACTTCCACCGTTGTCTCCCAGCAGAAAAATGTCGGTGAAGCCCTGAGCCTTCAGGCTCGTCGCCATGTCCCGTAGCACAGCCTGAAACGTCTCCTGTGAGAGCCTGATGCTGCCCGGAGAGCTGGCGTTTTCAGGGTTGCCCGGCTCGATCGTCACAATGGGTGCTGCAAGCGCGTTGCCGAGCCTGCGCGCGATCGACTCGCCCATGACCCTCATGACATGGTTGTGTTTGCCTGTGGTCAGATAGGGGCCGTTCTCCTCGATTCCCCCCGTAAGGATCAACGCCGTGGTGGTCCCGTCCCGCAGAAGATCGCGGATCTCCAACACGGTCAGCTCTTCGATCCAAACATTGTCGGCGGCTGCGATGGGCCGCGGAAAGTCGGTCATGTCGAGGCGGGACTGCCGCTGCGCGGCCGCCTGGGACGCCAAGCCGACGCTGAGCAGCAGTGCCAACGTCGCCGGAAACCATTTCTTCATGGCGCTCTTCTACCTCAGATCTCTAAAGAAGGCTCGCACGTCGTCCACGAGCAGCTCTGGTTCTTCCAATGCCGCGAAATGTCCGCCGCGCGGCATCATGGTCCATCGAACGATGTTGAAGCCGCCCTCGGCCCACGATCGTGGTGTGAAGAGGATCTCCTTGGGGAAAACCGCCACACCGGTCGGCACGTCGATATAACCCACCGGGCGCGTCGCCGGCGTGTTTCCCGACTCGTAGTAAAGGCGGGTGGAAGAGGTGATCGTCTGTGTCACCCAATACAGCGTGATGTTCGTGAGTAATTCGTCCTTGGTGAACGCGCTCTCCACGTTGCCGTCGTTGTCGCTCCAGCCATGGAATTTCTCGACGATCCACGCAGCCAGTCCGGTGGGGGAGTCGTTGAGCCCGTATCCCAGCGTCTGGGGCTTGGTGCCCTGGATCGCCTGGTAGCCGCGGCCGTCCGCGAATGCCGCGGCACGCTCACGCCGGAGCTCCATCTCTTCAGCAGGAACGTCTGCGCTGGAGGCACCGCCCGCTGGCCCCGAGATCATGAAATTGGTGTGCAGCCCAATCAGACGGTCAGAATAATTGCCGGCGAGCGACCGGTTGATGATGGCACCCCAATCGCCACCCTGAGCGCCGTAGCGATCGTAGCCCAATTTTTCCATCAGCCCGGCCAACACGTCCGCCATGCGCTCCGGGTTGTAGCCCGTCTCGTCCGGTTTGCCCGAAAAGCCATAGCCGGGCAGCGACGGGATGACGACGTGGAAGGCGTCCGCGGCGTCACCGCCGTGCGCCTCGGGGTCGGTCAGGGGGCCGATGAGATCCGCGAATTCCACGAAGGAGCCCGGCCACCCGTGCACGAGCAGCAGAGGAACAGCGTTCTCGTTCGCGGACCGCTGGTGGATGAAGTGCACATCGATGCCGTCGACGTCTGTCTTGAAGTGATCGAATTCGTTGAGCCTGTGCTCCTGCGCACGCCAGTCGAAGCCGTCCTGCCAATAGGCCAGAAGCTCTTCCAGGTAGGCCTTATTCGTCCCTTGGTCCCAGCCTGTGCCGGGGATCTGCTCGGGCAAGCGAGCGCGGGCCAGGCGGTCTTGGAGGTCGGTCAGTACATCGTCGGCGACCTCGATCGTGAACGGCCTAATGGCCTCGGGGTCAGGGGTGGCCACGGTGTCGGTCTCCTCTGCGGTGTCAGCGGCGCATCCCGCCGAGAGCGCGATGACGAGTCCCGCCATCAACAATGTGGGCCGGTTCAGGCGGACGAGCGGAAAGGACATGGCAACGGTTTCTCTGAATGGGCGGTGGGACGAGCCAACATCCTGCTCATCGGCGCGGGAGGCAATGAGTCAGCGTCAGCGGACACGCACCCACGTGAGCTCGCTCACGCTGCGGGTCTCGACAGGAGCCCGCGAAGCGGGTGACAGCACGAGGCGATCGCTCCCCTCGAACCGGAAATGACGTACCTGCTCGGATCCGGTGAAAGCAGCCGACAGCCCGCCAGTCACATGGTGAGTCACGGTCGCGGCGCCGTCATCGATCGTGTACCCACCCCAATAGGCGAAATAGGTCGACGCGGTCAACGCTCGCAGTGCGGTTGGACCATCCATGTCCGCGAACCGATCGGGGTCCCGCTCAGCCCTCATGAGATGAGCCGACATCTGGCCCTCGCTCGTGTATACGAGTAGTCCCTGAGGCGCTTCGCCGAACGGATAAGTGATCACGCCGTCGGGGCCCTGCTGCGTCCAGTCCACCAAGCTCCACACGCCCAGGAACGGGTTCTCAGGTTCGGGCTCGGCTGGAGGCTGCGGAGGATCGCACGCCGAGAGGATGATCAGGCAACCCAGGGATAGGATCGTCCTGAGCTTGTGTCTGCGTGACGATGACATGGTGCCCCCGTAGCTGCGCGATTCGGTCGGCGATTGATCGGTCTCAAGCTAGAGTTGCGCCCCGAGGACCGCCAACGGGGCGGACCCGCCTAGCTCAGACCTCCTCGGTCTCCGGCACGGGTCCGAGCCGCAGCAGCAGATCGGCGCTCTCCACCACGTCGCCCTGACGCACCAGCAGCTCCTCCACCACCGAGTGACGCGGAGCCTGCAAGGCTGTCTCCATCTTCATGGCCTCGGTGACGAGAAGGTCCGCGCCCTTGCTCACTGTGTCCCCCGGCTGAACCAGGATCTTGACCACCTTCCCCGGCATGGACGCGCCAATTTCCTGCCAATTCTGTGGATCGGCCTTGGCACGCACATCGTGGTCGATCGCGACTTTCAGGTCCCGGACGCGCACCTCGCGTGCGTGTCCGTTGAGCTCGAACCGGACGGGGCGCGTGCCGTCGGCGTGCACGTCACCAATGGAGATGAGGCGGATGATGAGTGTCTTACCCGGCTCGATGTCGGCGGCGACACGCTCCCCGGGTTTCGGACCGTAGAAGAAGGTCCGCGTGTCCAGCGCCGAGGTATCGCCATACGCCGCGCGATGTGCGGCGAAGTCCGCGTATACGACCGGAAAGAGGATACGCGAGAGCACTTCTTTGTCGTCGGCGTCTCGCTTGACGGGCTCATCCTTCGACAGTTCTTCGACCTCGCTACGCAGCGCTTCGAAGTTCGCCGGATCGAGGTAGGCGCCCGGCCTGTCCGTAAGGGGCTCTTTCCCTCGCAACACCGCGGCCTGCAGGTCCGGCGGGAAGCCGTACGGTGGACGTCCCAGCCGACCCTCGAGAAGTCCCACGACGGACTTGGGGAGGCTCAGCTCCGATGCCTGCGCCAAGAGTTGCTCGCCGTCGAGGTCGTTCTGCACCATGAAGAGCGCCAGGTCCCCGACCGCCTTCGAAGACGGAGTGACCTTGATGAGCTCGCCGAGCAGAGCGTCCGCTTCCCGGTAGCGATTCACCACTTCGCGCCACCGCCCCAACAGACCCAGCGCTTCCGCCTGATGCTTGAGGTTGGTGAGTTGTCCTCCGGGCACCTGGGTCTTGAACACATAGGCGTCGGGGGCCACCGATCCGCGCTCCAGGAAGCGGTAGTAGGCGCGCACGGTGGTCCAATACTCGTTCAGCGGCTGGAGGGCGTCCATGTCCAACTCGGGCTCCCTTGCCGTTCCTTGCAGCGCTGCCGCAATCGCCCTCAAGCTCGGCTGTGACGTGCCGCTGGCCAGGGCGTCGATACAGCCATCGACTACGTCGGCTCCGGCCAACGCGGCCTGCACCGCGGTAGCCACACCGACGCCCGTGCTATCGTGCGTGTGCAAGTGCACCGGGAGGTCGGTGGCCTGCTTCAAGGCGTGTACGAGGACCTGGGCGGCCGCCGGTTTGAGCAGCCCCGACATGTCCTTGATCGCGAGAATGTGGGCCCCGGACGCTTCGATTTGCTTTGCCAGATCCACGTAGTAGGCCAGGTCGTAGCGCTCCCGACTCGTGTCCAGAATGTCTCCGGTGTAACAAAGGCAGACCTCGGCAATCTTTCCTTGCTCCCGCACCGCGTCGATCGCCACTTGCATGTTCGGCAACCAGTTCAGGGAGTCGAAAATGCGGAAGACGTCGATTCCCGTATCCGCCGCTTCTTTCACGAACAGCCGCACGGCGTTGTCGGGATACGCCGAATAGCCGACGAGGCTCTGACCCCGCAGAAGCATCTGGAAGAGGATGTGTGGAATGCGCTCACGCAGCTGCGCCAGCCTCTGCCAAGGATCTTCCTTCAGGAAACGATACGCGGTGTCGAAGGTCGCTCCGCCCCAGACCTCCATGGAAAACAGGTTGGAGGAGAGTCGGCCAGTATCTCTTGCGATCTTGAGCAGGTCGAAGCTTCGCATGCGCGTGGCGAGCAGCGACTGGTGCGCGTCGCGAAACGTCGTGTCGGTGAAGAGCACGCGATCGTGATCTCGAAGGTGGGTCACTAACGCTTCGGGACCGCGGGAGTCCAGAACGTGTTTGAACGTGTCCGTGGGAGGGCTCCAACCAGGCGCGGGTGCAGGCATCGGAGGTGCGCGAAACTCCGGCCTGATCCGGCTCTTGGGGCCCTCGACTTGACCGTTCACCGCGATATGGCCGATGTAGCGCAGCAGCCGTGTCCCCCGGTCTTGTCTGGGTCGGAAGTCCAGAAGTTCCGGATGCGCCGCGATGAAGCCCGTGTGGGTGCCCCCGGCCGCGAATTCGGGATGCGTCACCACGTTCTCGAGGAACCGGATGTTGGTCTTGAGGCCGCGAATCCGGAACTCCGTGAGCGCGCGCCGCATCTTGCGAACGGCGTCCTCGAAAGTCGTCGCGTGCGTGCACACCTTCACGAGGAGGGAGTCGTAATGCGGGCTCACGTAGGCGCCCGTAAACGCAGTGCCGGCGTCGAGGCGAACCCCGAAGCCGCCGGGTGAGCGGTAGTGGGTGAGTCTCCCGGCGTCGGGCAAGAAATCCTGCTCCGGATCCTCGGTGGTGACCCGGCACTGGATCGCGTAGCCGACAGGTTCGGGAATCACATCGGGAAGCCCGATTTCTGCGAGTGTGCGTCCCTCGGCCACGCGGATCTGCGCCTGCACCAGATCGACGCCCATCACGAGCTCCGTAACCGTGTGCTCCACTTGGATGCGCGGGTTGACCTCGATGAAGTAGAACTCGTCGTCCGCACCTAGCAGGAACTCCACGGTGCCGGCGCCCTGATAGCCCGTATGCACCATGAGATCCTTCGCGGCGCCACAGATCTTCTGCCGGACTTCGGGATCCAGACCGCGTGCGGGCGCCGTCTCCACGACCTTCTGATGCCGACGCTGGATCGAGCAATCCCTCTCCCACAGGTGCTCTACGCGGCCGTGTTGGTCGGCAAGGATCTGCACCTCGATGTGGCGAGGACTGCGGACGAGCTTCTCGATGTAGACGTCCCCACTTCCGAACGCTTTGCTCGCTTCCCGACGTGCCACGTCGAGTACGCGCCGGAGTTCCTCGGCGTCCCGCGCCACGCGCATCCCCCGACCGCCGCCTCCCGAGACGGCTTTGACCATGACCGGATATCCGGTGTCCGATGCGAAGGCGATCGCGTCTTCGTCGCCCACGGCTTCCGCGGTGCCAGGTATGACGGGAAGGCCTGCGCTCTCGGCCAGCTCCCGCGCGCGCAGCTTGTCGCCGAAGTGGTCGAGCTGCTCCGCGGAAGGGCCGATGAACACGATGCCTTGCTCTTGGCACCTACGCGCGAAGTCTGCGTTCTCAGCCAGGAAGCCGTATCCCGGATAGATGGCGTCGATGTCCTTCTCAACCGCCAGCGACACGATGCCGTCGATGTCGAGATAGGCCTCGACCGGCCCGAGCTCAGACGAGAGCAGGTACGCCTCATCGGCCTTGTATCGGTGGAGCGAAAGAGAGTCCTCGTCGCTGTACACCGCCACGGTCCGCTTGCCCAGTTCGGTGCACGCCCGGAATGCGCGAATCGCGATCTCGCCGCGGTTGGCGACCATGACTCGCGAGAAATCGTTAACAGACGAAGCGGCGGACAAGGGGTTCCTCCTCAGGGTCTACCGGGGTGACTCGTGGCCTGCGAGCAGTCGCTATGGCACGAGCGGGTCAGACACAGTTACCCTGATCCGGATTCCGGTCAACGCAGGTCCTGTCTACTCGTGCGTGAGCGATCGTCCAATGAGGAAGACCTACACCCGTCGCGACAGTCTCAAACTCATGGGATCCGCGCTCGTCGGATCGCAAGTAGTCGGAAGCGCCTCGTTGTCCGCGGCGCCCACCACGGGAGTCCGGGCGGTCCGGGATGAAGACATGCGGGGCATCTTCGTCATCCTGTCGACGCCTTACACGGAGTCGGGCGCGGTGGACTACGACGACCTTGCCTTTCAGGTCGAGTGGCTGGATCACGCGGGCGTGCACGGACTGGTTTGGCCGCAGAACTCCAGCGACTACATGAGGCTGACGACCGACGAGATCAAACGCGGGATGGAGGTTCTCACGCGAGCCAACCAGGGTCGCTCGATGACGCTCGTGCTGGGCGTCCAGCAGGACTCGACGCCCGAGCTGGTGAAGCTGGCGACCTTCGCCGAGGCCCTCGAGCCCGACATGATGATCGCGATGCCGCCGAAAGTGGGCAGCACGCTGGACGACTACCGCGAGTACTACAGCGCCCTGGCCGAGGTCACTATGCGGCCCATCATGATCCAGACGACGCCCAACTTGCCTGGCCTCGTGGTAGAAACCGACCTGATTTTGGAGCTCGCGGCCCGCTATCCCCATCTCGGATACGTAAAGGAAGAATGGCAGCCAGTCTTCGAGCGCATCTCAGCGCTGGTGGGCCAGCCGCAGATCCAGCGCGTGTACTCCGCGATGCGTGGCCGCTATTTCGCCTATGACTTGCGCTTGGGCGTGGACGGATTGGTGAGCGGAATGGCGATGTACGCGGAGGTGTTCGTGCGCATGTGGACGGCCTCTCGCACCGGCGATTGGGATGACGTGCGCGACATCCACGGCAAGCTGCTGGTGATGCTGACTTGCGAGACCGAGATCCCCGGGGCCGGCCGCTACCTGCTCCAGCGCAGAGGCATATTCAAGTCGAGAGCGCAGAGGGGCCGCGACTACTCACTGTCAGCGGTGCAGATCGCGGAGATCGAGCACAATCTGAAGGGGCTCGAGCCGTATCTGGTGCCGATGCCGTCGCGGGGGGGTAGCAGCGCCACCGCCGTGTCAGCTCACCACGGCCAGTATCGCGGCACGCTGGCGAGGTAGGCGTCGTACTCTGGGCCGAAGCGATCTCGAAGCTCGCGCTCTTCCAGAATGACGATCATGTGGATCAAAGGGATGCTCACCAGCGCCAAGACGTAGGGGCCTACGTAGTTGGAGAATGCAGCGTAGGCGAACACGCCCAACACCATTTCGATATAGCGCGGGTTGCGGACGACCGAGTAGGGGCCTTCGGTGAGCAAGCTCCCCCCCTTACCGCCCTCCTCGAGCTCGGGAAGCCCCATCAGGATGGCCGTCGTGAGGTGCTTCCTGCGCTTGAACGCGATGTAGGCCGCGCCGGCCGCGAGCACGACTGCGATCGCGGTCGTAACGAGACTCGTACCTAGATCTGCCATCAACAGCGTGTCGCGCACCCAATACAGCGGCACCATGCTCGCGAACAGGAGCGCCAGGCCGACGATGAAGGTCAGCTCCTTGCCGACGCGACGCCACACGTCGATGAACGGATGGATCACGAACCACCAGACTATACCCGGAGGAAGACCGATTACGATGAGGCAGCCGAAGAAGTAGCGTGCTGAATCCATGACAGGGTCCGATTTTTAGGCTAGCCTAAAAATTGTGGAAATCGAGTCTTAGTCAAGGTGCGCGCGCGACCGTCTCACGAGACCCGATCTGCCGGCGCTGTCAGACGCGGCGGTGCGCTGTCAGAGCACCGCCTCAATCAGATACGGCCCAGCCTCGCCCAACCCGCGCGCCAGCTCGCGGCTGAACTCCTCCGCGGTGCTCGCGCGTGCGCCGTCGACGCCCATGCCCCGCGCGAGCTGCACCCAGTCCAGGTCCGGTCGCGACAGGTCGAAGAGGCTCTTGGCCCTCTCGGACGGAGCGCCGACGCCGACACGATGGTACTCCATCTCCAGGATCGCGTACCTGCGATTCGAGAAGATGACGGTCGTAACGTCCAGCTCTTCTCGCGCTTGGGTCCAGAGCGCTTGAAGCGTGTACATCCCGCTTCCGTCCGCCTCGAGCGAGATCACTTTTCGGTCGGGGCACGCGACGGCAGCTCCCGTGGCTGCCGGCATGCCCTGGCCGATGGCACCGCCGGTGAGGTCGAGCCAGTCGTGCGGCGCCGAAGCGCGGAGCGCGCTGTAGATGGGACGGCCGGCGGTCGCGGCCTCGGCCATCACGATGGCGTGCTCGGGCAGCAAGTGCGCTAGGGCCTGTGCGATGGCCTCGGGCGTGAGGGCGCCGGTCGGGAGCCGCGGGCGCTGCTCGGTCTCGATGGCGGGTGGGGTCTTACCCGCATCCAATGCCTCCACGAGCGCCGCGAGCGCGCCCCGGCCGTCCTCCTCAGGCTCCGCCAGGCAGTGCACAGAGCATCCGTCGGGCGTGAGCTCGCCTGGCTTGTCAGGGTATGCGAAGAACGAGACCGGCGCCTTGGTCCCCACGGTCACCAGGTGTTGGACGCCGTCGAGCACCTTTACGACCTGTTCACCGAAGTAGGGAAGGCGGGATAAGTGACCGCGCCCAGCGCCTCGCGTGACTCGAGCGACGAATGTGTCCCGAAAGAGTCGAGCGCCCGTTGCGGCCGCGATCTGTCCGGCGAGCGCCACGCCCTCTTCAGAGAGCGCCGACCCGTTCAATAACAACACCGCTGAGCTGCCCGCGTCGCGCAGTGTGCGGGCGATTTCTTCCACGCGCTGCGCGCTCGGTAGCCCCGGCGAGCAGGGCGTCAGAGGATCAGCAGGGACGCCTGATGACTCCCAGGCGGTGTCCGCCGGGAGGATCAGCGTGGCGACCTGACCCGGAGGGCCGTAGCTCGCGGCTACGGCACGCGCTCCGTCGGCGGCTACGCTCTGCGAGTCTTCGCAGACGTGAATCCAGCCCGACACGCCCTTAGCGATGCTCTCGATGTCCGACGTCAGAGGGGCATCCAGGTGGCGGTGATAGGTGGCGTGCTCGCCGACGATGTTGACGAGCGGCACCTGCGCCCGGCGGGCGTTGTGCAGATTGGCGAGGCCGTTGCCGAGGCCCGGCCCCAGATGCAGCAGCGTGCAAGCTGGCTTCCCGGCCATGCGTGCGTAGCCGTCGGCGGCGCCGGTGACGACACCCTCGAAGAGCCCCAGAACGGCGCGCATGTCCTGTTCCGCGTCCAGGGCCGCGACGAAGTGCATTTCCGAAGTGCCCGGGTTCGCGAAGCATACCTCGACGCCGCTGGCAATGAGCGTCTTCACCAGGCTGCGCGCGCCGTTCATGGCATCGTCAGATCGTGGGGAGCCATGCGGCGACCGCCTCACCGATCTCGTGCGGCGAGTCTTCCTGAACGAAGTGGCTGCCTTTGACAGTGACCTCGCGCTGGTTGGGCCAGCTTCTCGCGAACTCCCGCTGCGGACCGACGAGGATCGAGCCCGGGTCACAGTCGATGAAGAGCTTGGGCACGTCACTCTTGGACAGCCAGTCCGCGTATCCCTGCACGATCTCGACCATGTCGGCAGGTTCGCCGTCGACTGGAATCTCTCGCGGCCAGGTGAGGGTCGGGCGTCGGCACTCACCAGGTTCCAAGTACGGACGGCGATACTCGGCCATCTCCTCTTCGCCCAGGTCCCGGAGCACCGCACTCGGCAGGATGCGCTCCACGAAGACGTTCTTCTCCAGCACGATTTCCTCACCGGCCGGCGAACGCATTGCTTGGAAGATGCCTCGGGCCGCCTCAGGCCACGCGTCCCACGTCACGGGCTGCACGATGGCCTCCATGTACGCGATGCCGCGCACCGCGTCGGGATGCCGTCGCGCCCAATCGAAGCCGAGGCCCGAGCCCCAGTCGTGCACCACGAGCGTCACGTTGCTGGTGGCATCGACTGCTTCGAACCAGGCATCGAGATACCGGCCATGGTCGGTGAAGCGATACCGCCCCCCTTCCGCCGGCCCCGAGTTCCCCATTCCGATTAGGTCCGGAGCGAGGCAGCGACCCATCGACCGGACGTGGGGGATGACGTTGCGCCAGAGATACGACGACGTCGGATTGCCGTGCAAGAAGACGATCGGCTCTCCGCTTCCAACCTCGACGTAAGCCATGTGCGAATCGAGCACTGGGATCGTCAGGCGCTCCGCGAGGGGCGTGGCCGAGATGTCTGTGTCCATTGCGATGCTCCCTATTGGACGCCGATGTGGGCTAGACGCCGATGTAGGCTCGGCGCACCTCGGGATTGTCGACCAGGGTGTCGCGGTCCCCCTCGAGGGCCACACTCCCGCTTTCGATCACGTAGCCCCTTTGCGCCACCTTCAACGCAGCATGGGCGTTTTGCTCGGCGAGGAACACAGCAGTGCCGCGCCGGTTGATCTCGAGGATCGATTCGAAGACTTCCTCGACCACCAGGGGGGCCAGGCCCAGAGACGGCTCATCGAGAAGCAGCAGCCGCGGGCGCGCCATGAGCGCACGCCCAATGGACAGCATCTGCTGCTGGCCTCCGGACAAAGTCCCGGCGGCATCGCCCGCCTTCGTTCGCAGCATGGGAAACAGGTCGAAGACCTCATCCATGGACGCCTCGACTCCTGCGGGGTCCCGCCGCCGCACGTAGGCGCCAAGCAGCAGGTTCTTGCGTACGGAAGCCTCGGTGAACAAGTGCTTCCCTTCGGGCGCGTGGGCCACTCCCTCCCGAACGATCCGGTGGGCAGGTAGGCGACTCATGTCCTGTCCGTCGAAGTAGATCGTTCCTTCCGAAGGGCGCTCCAGTCCGCTGACGGCCCGAAAGAGAGTGCTTTTTCCAGCACCGTTGGCGCCGAGAAGCACGACGATTTCACCCTCTGCGACAGACACGCTCACTTTCCGCAGAGCCAAGAAAGAACCGAACTGTACGCTCACCCCCTTGAGTTCGAGCATGGGCTCAGGCATGGCTGCTCCCCCCCAGATACGCGTCGATGACCGTGGGGTCGTTTCGGATCTCTTCCGGCGTGCCCTCCGCGATCTTCTTTCCCTGATTCAGCACGACGATCCGGTCTGAGAGGTCCATGACCATGCGCATCTTGTGCTCGACCAAGCAGACGGCGATCCCGCTCTCCACCACTTTACGGATGAGCGCCGTGAGTCCGCTCGTCTCCTCTTCGTTGATGCCCGCCGCGGGCTCATCCAGCAGCAGCAACTGGGGCTCCGCCACGAGAGCCAGCGCGATGGCGACGCGCTTTCGGGCCTCCTGCGGGATGCTGCCCACCGGGAGAGCCTCCAGGTGCAGCACGCCGGCGAACTCCAGCGCCTGCCTGGCCCTTTCGCGGCACTCGGCGGCCTCGGTGCGAAGCCGCTTGGTGCGCAGAATCGCATCGAGCACGTTGCTCTTCGTATGCTGCCGTCGGCCGATGATGACGTTGTCGAGCACCTCGGCTTCAGGGAATAGCTTCGTAGTCTGGAAGGTGCGCGCCACGCCCAGACGGGCGATGCGGTGAGGAGCGAGCCCGGTGACGTCCATGCCGTTTAAAGCGACGCGGCCCGTAGTCGGTGTGCAGAAACCGCTCACCACGTTGAAGAACGTCGACTTCCCGGCACCGTTGGGTCCGATCACGGCGGTAATCTCCCCCTCCGGCACGTCGAGGTCGACGTCATCCACCGCCTTCAGCCCACCGAAGTGCATGCCTAGGTGTTCCACGCGTAGCAACGGGGCGCTCATCGTCTCCACCGTTCAGGCAGGAGCTTGGCCAGCCCCGCCAGGCCCTTGGGGAAGAAGATGATCACGACCACCAGGATCGGTCCGAGCGCCATCATCTGATATTCCGCGAACGCCTGCAGGAACTGCATCAGGCCCGTCACCAGCAGCGTGCCCACCAGCGGGCCTGCGAGCGAGGCCACGCCGCCGATCATGAGATATACCAGCATCATGAACGTCATCTGGACGCCGCCCATGGCTGGCCCGATGTAACCCAGGAAGACCGCGTAGAGCGCTCCGCCAAGACCCGCCAGCGCCGCCGAGATGACGAATGAGAGCTGATGCGTTTTGCCCGCGTCGATGCCCACGGCGCGAGCCAGTTCCTCGCTGTTGCGGACCGCGACGAACGTGCGTCCGACCAGGGAGTTCACAAGGCTCCACACGACATAGATCGTGAGCACGAGGAAGAAGAGCACGAGGTAGTACTGCGCGGTGAGTGAATCGAAGCGCAGGGGGCCGATGCTGGAGGGCGGGGGAATCCCGATGAGTCCGTCGGTCCCTCCGGTAACGCCCTCCCATCGCTCGATGATGATCACGATCATCACCCCAACCGCGAGCGTGAAGATCGCAAAGTAGTCGCCGCGCGTGCGCAACGCGGCAAGGCCGATCACGTAGCCTAGCGCAGCGGTCATCACCACAGCCGCTGGCAGAGCTATCCAGAAGGAGACCTCGTAGGTGGCCATCAGGATGCCGGCGCTATAACCGCCGATCCCGAAGAACCCCCCTTGGGCAAGAGACAACTCCCCGGTGTAGCCGAGCATGACGTCCAGCCCATAAACCGCGATCGCGGTCACGTAGGCCGTAATGACCACGCTGACGAGGTAGGGGTTGTCCACGAGCAAGGGGAAAAGGATTGCGGTCAGCAGCAGGAGCGAGAGGGCGACGCCCCGGGCGGGAGGCAAGCGCACCGCTCAGACCCCCTTCTGGAAAAGGCCCGTCGGCCGGATCACGAGCACCAGCACCAACAGTCCGAAGGCGATCAACTCGGAGAAGGCGAACGACACATAGGTCCCGGCCATGGTTTCCGCCAAAGCCAACAAGTATCCGCCGAGGATGGCCCCTGGGACGCTTCCCATGCCTCCCAGGATCACGATGACGAACGCTTTCAGAATGATGAGCTCGCCCATGTTGGGGAACACCAACAAGAGTGGCGCGATCAAGGATCCGGCGACTGCCGCGAGAGCTCCGGAGATCGCGAATGTGAGCAACGCGACCCGGCGTGTGTCGATGCCGACGAGAAGCGCGCCCTCGCGGTCCTGCGCCATGGCCTCGATGCTCATCCCCACGAGGGTCCGCTTCAGCAGCAGATAGAGCCCGACCATCGTCACGACCGCTGCGACTATGACCAGGATGCGCTGCTCGGTGATGTTGACGCCCAGGAGCGTGACGACGCCGTCGAAGGGCGTGGGCACCTGTCGGAAGGTGGGGCCCCAGATGACGTCTGCCGTGCCTTCCATGAAGAAGAGCAGACCGAGTGCCGCAATCATCGAATGCACCGGGGTTTTGCCTTCCAGCCGGCGGAAGACGAGCCACTCCATGCTGCCGCCCAACACCGCCAGCACCACGACGGAAACGGCCATCGCGACGATGTAGGAGGCCCCGAACGACGTCAGCATCACGTAGCTGACGTACGCTCCGGCCATATATAGCGCGCCGTGCGCGAAGTTGGGCACTTTGAGTACGCCGTATACGAGCGTCAGGCCCAGTGCGACCAGGCTGTACACGCTGCCTAGCGCGATGCCGTTTACAAACTGCTGTAAGAAGAGGGTCAGCTGACGGTGGCCCTCAACTCCGGCGGGCGATTACGGTGCAAGCCACTAGGGCGCGCCGCCGGGAACGGGGATCCTTATCGACACGAACTCTCCGTCCACGATGTGGGCCGTGAATACGTCACGCGTAATGAGGCCGACGTCGGTAACCCCCGCCACCTCGTAGACGCGGACCTCCTGGGGAAGCGTTCGTGCCGCTTCGTCTGCGCGGGCGCGGATGGCTTCTGGGTCCGTGGTGGTACCTGCCAGCGTCATGGCGCGCGCGATCAAGTAGAGCGCCTGATAGTTGATCGCGATTTCGCTGGTCGGAGACGGAGAGTCCGCACCGAAGCGCTCGTAGTAGCGCGCAGCGAAAAGAGGTGCACCGGGCGTCGGGTAGGTCTCCACCGGATAGACTCCGATCGCCCCCTCCAGAGACTCGATGGGCACGATGTCCAACATCTCCATGAACTTGGCCTGATCCATGATGAGCAACCCGCCTTCAAAGCCCTGCTCGCGGGCTGCCCTGATCACGAGCGCGGTGGGCTGAGACGGGCCACCGATGAAGAGCACGTCGGGTTCGTCGGCCAGCGCTCGGCTCACCGCACCTGTGAAATCCGTGGTCGTGTTGTAGTCCACGCCGTGGTCGCGTCCCAGCGTCCCTCCTTGGCGCGTCCACTCGGCTGAGACGGCCTCGGTCCATGCGCGGCCGTACGCGGTAGTCGTCGGGACCAGCGCCAGCCGAGTCCCGAACCGCCCCATCATCACTTCCACCCATGGCTCTTGGTACCCGTCGAAGCGGGGGGGAAGCATCAGCATCAGAGGGTTCTCAGCCTCCAGGATGCTCGGCTCGCTGCTGTAGGCCGCCAGCAGGAACTTGGGCTCACGCGTGTTCATCTCCTGGACCACGCGAATGCCTCCGGCGTGCGGCACCAGGATCACCGGGGTCTGGTTCTGCTGGAGAAGCCGACGCACGGCGGTGGCCGTTTCATAGGGCAGGTAGCGGTCATCCAAAGAGACGATCTCGAACCGGAACCGTCGGCCATCGACCTCGAAGCCTCCGGCCTCGGCGATTTCGTCGGCCGCCATGGTGATGCCGCGCTGCACGTTCCTACCGTAGTAGGCGGCTCCACCACTCAGCGGCCCCACGAAGCCGATGTTCACGACCTCCAAGCCGTCGGAGTCGGTTCCGCCTTGGCCGTCTCCTGAGCACCCCGTCGCCAGCAGCAGTCCAGCGAGAAGAACCGTGCCGAGCGAGCGTGGCCGGTCGCGAATCGGATGGTCTGACATCATGGACTCAGGCGCCTCCCACAATTCGGAATGGCCGGCCGGCTTGCCCACCACTGCACGAGCGTAGATCTGTGGGTGGACGACGGCAAGTGACCGCCTTCACTCGGCCTCCCTCAACTCCACCCGCCGGATCTTGCCCGAGATAGTCTTGGGCAATTCCTCGACGTATTCGATCTCTCGCGGATACTTGTAGGGCGCCGTCACTGACTTGACGTGTGCCTGGATCTGTTCGGTGAGCTCGTCCGATCCGGTGAAGCCTGGCGCCAGGATGATGTAGGCCTTCACGATCTGGCCCCGTTCGCGGTTCGGCTTGCCCACCACTGCGGCCTCGGCGACGGACGGATGCTCGATGAGCGCCGACTCGACCTCGAACGGCCCAATGCGATAGGCCGCTGAGAGGATCACGTCGTCCGCGCGGCCGATGAACCAGATGTAGCCGTCTTCGTCACGGCGGCCTCGATCGCCGGTATAGTACCAGCCATTGCGGAAGACTTCGGCGGTAAGCTCAGGGTCTTTCCAGTAGCCCCGGAACAGTCCGATGGGCCACTCGTCGGTGCGCACGGCGATGTGGCCTTCTTCGTAGTCCTCGAGCACTCGACCGTCGTCGTCGATCACGTCGACTTGCATGCCCGGCGCGGGACGTCCCATCGAGCCTGGCTTGACCGGCTCGGAGGGGTGGTTCACCACAAGACAGACCGACTCGGTCTGGCCGTACCCGTCGTAGGGGGTCGTGCCGGTGGCTTTTTGCCACACCTGGATGACCTCTGGGTTCAGCGGCTCGCCCGCCGCCGTGCAGTGGCGCAGTGACGACCAGTCGTACGCGGAGAGGTCGAGCTGGGTGAACGCGCGATAGATGGTTGGCGGCGCGCAAAACGAAGTCACCCCGAGCTCCCCGATCAACTCGAGCATGCGCGCCAGGTCCGGCTTGCCGACGATGTTCCACATCACCACGGTGGAGCCGACGATCCATTGCCCGAATAGCTTGCCCCACGCGGCTTTGGCCCATCCGGTGTCGGACACCGTCCAGTGGATGTCATCGGGGCTGAGGTCCTGCCAGAAGCGCGCCGTGATTTCGTGACCGAGCGCATACGACTGCACGTGCTGAACCATCTTCGGCTGCCCAGTCGTGCCCGACGTGAAGTAGAGCAAAAGGGCGTCGTCAGCCGTCGTTCGTGCGGCCGCCGCTGGCTCGGCGGGCGCCTCCGAGAGGGCCTGCCGCCAGTTGGTCCATCCTTCGCGCGAACTTCCGGCGACGAAAAGACTCTGCAGTGACGGGCAGTCCGCGCGCACCCGGTCCAGTCTCTCCGCGCCCTCGTCGTCGACGATGGCGACGGATGCGCCGGCGCGGTTGATGCGATACGCCTGGTCCTTGGACATGAGCTGCGTCGTTCCAGGCATGGGGACTGCACCGATCTTGAATGCGCCTAGCAAGGCTGAGTACCAATCGATGACGCGCGGCAGTTGCACGAAGATGTGGTCGCCTTTTTCGACCCCTCGTGCCCGCAGCACGTGGGCGGCGCGATCCCCCAGCGTAGATAGTTCGCCGAAAGTGTACCGGAGCACGGTGCGCCCGTCCGGTTGCACCGCGATGAGCGCGAGTCGGTCGGGCTCCTTATTAGCCCAGTCGTCGATGACGTCGCGCGTGAAGTTGAATTCTGCGGGCACGTCGATTCTGAAGCTCGCCCGAGCTTCGCTGTCGTGGCTCATACTCGGCATCGCCAGCCTCCTCGGCCGCCAAAAGGCTCCCCTCGCCAACCTCCGCGACGCCATAATGGTTGGCCTCGCGCCAATGCGCACGGCCGGAGCGGCGCTTCCCGTCCTTGCTAGCCGCCCCAGCCAGACCTACCGTGCCCTTCGGCCGACTACGCAGCACAGAACTGCTCGTTGAACTGAGGGAGACGCGTGGTAGACATCTCGCGACGAGATCTTTTCAAGATCACCGGGCTCACAGGGGGCGGGTTGCTCGCGAGCTCACTGGGCTTCGACCTGAAGCCGGTGTATGCCGCATCCCGTGGCCTCAAGATCTCGAACGCCAAAGAGTTCAAAACGGTGTGCCCGTACTGCGCGGTCGGCTGCGGCACCATCGCTTACGTGCACGGCTCGGGCGGGCTGAACACCGTCAACGCTGTGGTCCACGTCGAAGGCGATCCCGACAGCCCCATCAACGGCGGCACGCTCTGCCCCAAGGGGGCGTCACAGATGGCGCTGGCGATGAACCCCCGGTTGGAGAAGGGGCCGAAATACCGCGCCGCCAACGCCACCGAGTGGCAGGACGTGGACTGGGACTTCGCGCTGGATTGGCTCGCCAGGAAGTTCAAGGACGCAAGGGACGAGACCTTCGTCGAGCGTGACGAGCAGGGCCGGACTGTGAACCGCTGCGAGGGCATCGGCTGGGTGGGAAGTGCGACCGTCAACAACGAGGACGCTTACTTCATCACGAAGACCATGCGATCGATGGGGCTGATGTACATCGACCATCAGGCCCGAATATGACATAGCCCCACAGTCGCCAGTTTGGCGGCAACGTTCGGTCGCGGCGCCATGACCAACCACTGGAAGGACATCAAGAATGCCGATGTCGTTCTGGTCATGGGGGCCAACCCGGCCGAGAATCACCCGTGCGGCTTCAAGTGGGCGCTCGAGGCGCGCGATGAGCGCGGAGCACAGATCGTCACGGTCGATCCACGGTATACGCGCACATCGGCGGTCGCTGACCGGCACCTTCAGATTCGCCCAGGATCCGACATTGCTATGCTGGGCGGATTCATCCGGAAGATTCTCGACGAGGACCTGCACCACGAAGAGTACGTCCGCCTCCATACGAACGCGTCCTTCATCGTGCAGGAAGGTTTCGCATTCGACAACGGCCTGTTCAGCGGCTTCGATGCGGCGACCAGTTCGTACGACAAGTCATCCTGGGACTACGAGCGCGGCAGCGATGGTTACGTCCGTCGCGACATGACGCTCGAGCACCCGCGCTGTGTCTTCCAGATCCTCAAGGATCACTACGCCCGCTACACACCCGAGACCGTCGCACAGATCGCGGGCTGCTCGGCGGAGGACTTCAGCAGGGTCGCCGACATCATCTGCTCGACGGGAACCGCCGACCGCGTCGGCACGATCATGTATGCCGTGGGCTGGACCATGCACACCGTCGGCAGCCAGATCATCCGCACCGCGGCGATCATGCAGTTGTTGCTGGGCAACATCGGACGGCCGGGCGGGGGCATCAACGCGCTGCGCGGCCACGCCAACGTGCAGGGCGCCACGGATCACGCGATCGTCGCCGGCATTCTGCCGGGCTACCTGCGTGTGCCCGCCCCCCATCAAGAATCACTGTCGGCACACTTGGCGGATTCTACTCCGGAACCACTGGTCCCGGACACCGTGAACTACTGGGGGAACTACCCGAAGTTCTTCGTCTCGCAGATGAAAGCGTGGTTCGGCGATGCCGTGGGGCCGGAGAACGACTTCGGCTACCACTATCTGGCCAAACCCGCAGACGACTCCACGTGGCTCTCCATGTGGGATCAGGCCTTCAAAGGCCGCCTCAAGGGGATTATCGCGCTCGGCTTCAATGCGCTGTTGGCCGGGCCTGATGTGCCCCGCCTGCTCGAGGCGATGAAGAACCTCGAGTGGCAAGTCATCATCGACCCGTTCATGCTCGACTCGGCCGAGTTCTGGCGGGCGCCGGGAGTCAATCCGGAAGAGGTCGCGACCGAGGTCCTCTATATGCCGGCGACGCACTGGATCGAGCGCGCCGGGTCCTTCACCAACTCCGGCCGCTGGGCCCAGTGGAAGGAGAAGGCGATCGATCCGCCGGGCGACGTGCGTTCCGACACATGGATCCTCTCGGAGCTCGCTTGGCGCGTGAAGGAGCTATACCAGGAAGAAGGCGGCGCCTACCACGAGCCGATCTTGAACCTGCAGTGGAACTACTTGAATCCTCGCGAGCCCACGCTCGAAGAGCTCGCACGGGAGATCAACGGCTACGACCTGACGACCGGTCGGCTGCTGTCGTCGTTCGCGGATCTTCGTGCCGACGGCACCACGGCATCCGGGAACTGGCTCTACAGCGGCTCGTTCACCGAGGAAGGCAACATGATGGCCCGGCGGGGCACGGCAGACCCGGGCGGCATGGGCTTCCACCACGACTGGGGCTTCAGCTGGCCGGCCAATCGCCGCGTCCTTTACAACCGGGCGTCAGCGGATGGGGATGGGCAGCCTTGGGACCCGACTCGTCCCGGCATCCGCTGGAACGGGCGCGAGTGGATCGGCGACGTGCCCGACTACGGACGCACCACGCCCCCGGATCAGGCTGGCGCGTTCATCATGACCGAGGAGGGCGTGGCGCGCCTCTTCACTACCTACTTGAACGACGGCCCGATTCCCGAGCACTACGAGCCCGTGGAGAGTCCATCGCCGAACATCCTCCATGACGATGTCGCCGTGAACCCGGCGATACACTGGTACGACGGCGTGCGCGAGGCGCTCGCCGACCGCGCCGACTACCCGTACGCATGCACGATCTATCGCGTGGTCGAGCGCGAGCACTTCGTCACGAGCAACGTCGCGCGCTTGGTGGAACTGATGCCGGACTTCTTCGTCGAAGTGCCCCATGGGCTGGCCGCCGAGAAAGGGATCGAGAACGGAGAGCGCGTACGCGTTTGGTCCGCGCGCGGTGAGGTCGAGGGCGTCGCCATCGTTACCAAGCGCATCAAGCCACTCACCGTGAATGGAGAGACCTGCTGGACGATCGGGATCCCGGTGCATTGGGGCTTCAAGGGCATCACGCACGGCTCGATGGCCAACAACCTCACGCCTTTCGTCGGCGACGCGAACACGAGTTGTCCCGAGTTCAAGGCGTTCCTCGTGAATCTGGAGCGAGCCTGATGCCCCAGTTGCCTGGCAGCTCGTTGGCGGTCAAACGCATTTCGGCCTCGCCGGATCCCGCGCCTTCGATCCGCACCGCCGGACCGGAGTTCGCCAAACTCATCGACATCTCTCGCTGCATCGGTTGCAAAGGCTGTGAGGTAGCGTGCAAGGAGTGGAACGAGCTGAAGGTCGAGCCGACCAGGAATTTCGGCAGCTTCCAAAGCCATCAGGACCTGAGCGCGGATACCTGGCTGCTGATGCGCTTCACCGAGATCGAGGTCGACGGCGACCTCCAGTGGCTGATCAAGAAGGACGCCTGCATGCACTGCGAGGAGCCGGGCTGCTTATACGCTTGCCCCGCGCCCGGCGCCATCGTCCAATACGAGAACGGCATCGTCGACTTCAATCCCGACAAGTGCATCGGCTGCCAACTCTGCATCTCGGGCTGCCCTTTCGACGTTCCGCGTTTCAGCGCTGAGACCCACAAGGTCTACAAGTGCAACATGTGCGTCGATCGAGTCGAGGTCGGGCTCGAGCCGGCATGCGTGAAGACGTGCCCGACCAACGCGATCACGTGGGGCACCAAGGACGACATGGTCGCTCTTGCCGAGCAGAAGGTCGACCGACTCAAGGACCGGGGCTTCGAACACGCGACGCTCTACGACCCATCCGGCGTGGGCGGCACGCATATGATGTACGTCGTGCCGCACGGCGACCGCCTCGTCGATTACGACCTACCAGAAGACCCGACCGCGGCGCCGGGGGCGCTCGCTGCGCTGGCCGGCCTCAAGCAGCTCGGCATGGGGGTCATGGGTCTCGGTCTCTTGGGCACGGCGCTGCACTATCTGAAGTACGGACCGGAGGTGGCTGACGAGGAAGCGTCGGACCCGGCCTCGCCGGAGCCCGGCTCCGGCCCTGATGCGGAGAACACGTGAGTCGACTTGAACGCTTCACGTACTTCGAGCGCGTGGTGCACTGGACGCTCGGGCTCTCGTTCCTCTATCTGTTGATGACCGGGCTGGCGTTCTCTCACCCAAGGCTTTTCTGGATCACCGTGCTCTCGGGCGGTGGTCAAACGGCGAGGTTCCTGCATCCCTGGATCGGGATGCTCTTCTCGGTTTCGTTAGGGAGCATGTTCTTCATTTGGGCGAAGGACATGAGACTCGAGAGCAACGATCGCCAGTGGCTGATGGCCGTGCGCGCTTATGCCACCCGCCAAAAGGATGGGGTACCGCCGGCCGGGAAGTACAACGCGGGTCAGAAGCTCTTCTTTTGGGCGATGACGGTTCTGGGTGTCGTGCATCTCGCGTCGGGCATCCCGCTTTGGATGCCCGCGGGAGTGCTGGGCATCGGTCCGTTCTATGGTGGCACCGTCAACACCATGCGCCTCCTGCACTATGCGACCACCCTGGGCGGCGGCGGGCTGCTCATCGTGCACGTATATCTTGGTACGGTGGCCTACCCGGGCACGCTCGGGGCCATGTTGCACGGGCGCGTCAGCCGCGGCTGGGCTCGGCTCCACCACCCTCGGTGGGAGAAGGAGCAAGCTGGCGATTGAGTGCGGGCCTCTGGCGGCGGCGTCGCTCCCGGGCGATCGAGCTGCTCTCGAGCGCGCCTCATGCCGACGAGATGCTCGAGTTCTATGTGGGGCTGGTCGAGCTTCAGGAGGCCGTTGCCGATGAGGTGTCGCGCGCGGGGGAGGGCTTTGCGGTTCACGGAGCCGAGGGGTCCGTCATGCAGCTCGAGCAGCTTCCGGCTGACGCGATCGAACCCCTCTTTGCCGACTTTCTTCTCGGTGTGGAGCCGATCGGAACTGTCGTGATCGCCGGTGCGGCCCGAGCCCTGCTCGATTGTGACGCCGCAGAGCGGGCCCAAACGTTGCGGACCTTCTGGCTCCAAAGGAGCCCTGCGGACTTTCTGCCGAGGGCCTTCACTGAAGGCTTGGCGTGCTTCATGGCGGGCAGAGACGCGGCAACTCCCGCCGACGGTCACGTTCAGACCAAGGGCGGTCAGTCCGAGGACGGCCCGCCCACTGATGGAGAACGCGGTGCCTCGGCACTCCAGACGAGATGCCCGGTGTGCGGTTCCCCACCTCAGGCAAGTGTTCTACGAGACGACCCGGGAGCGCTCGGGAGGCGCCTTCTGGTCTGTTCGCTCTGCGCCACGGACTGGGCGTTCCCTCGGCTCACCTGTGCACACTGCGGATCGGTGGACGCGGATCTACTCCACTTGCACGAGGTTGAATCGATACCGCACGTCCGGATCGAGGAGTGCGCCGCGTGTACTCGCTACATCAAGGCGGTCGACCTGCGGAAACTGGGAAACGCGGAGCCCATCGTGGATGACCTCGCCACCCCGGAGCTGGATCTCTGGGCGGATCATCGAGGTCTCGTGAAGATCCACCCGAACCTGCTCGGATTGTGAACGAGGCAAGCCTGATTGCGGTGCACTCACGTTGGGCGGTCCAGGCGCTCGCGTTAGCTTTCGGGCTCTCTAACAACCAGGAAAGATGATGCGCATTCGCCAGGGTTTGATGTTGCTCGGAACGTCGATCGTTCTTGCGGCCTGCAGTGGTTCGGGTAGTGCCGTGGGCGACTACGAGTCGGCGGCGCTCGATACCGACGATCAGATAGCGTCCTACGGGATCGGCTTCAACGTCGGTGGCCAGATCACGGAGACCAAGAGTCGTCTCGATCGGGCAGCGTTTTTCCGCGGTATCGAGGACGGCCTGCAGGGTAGAGACCCAGGCGTAGATCAGGGCACGCTCGACGAGGCTCTTCAGGCGTTTGGTGAGGAGATGCAGGCGCTCGCCCAGGCAGAAGCCGAGCGCGAGGCCGAAGAAGCCACTGAGGCCGGAGCCGCGTACCTGCTCGAGAACGGCGAGAAGGCCAGCGTCGTGACGACCGAGAGTGGGTTGCAGTACGAAGTGCTCGAGGCCGGCGAGGGCCCCACCGCCACTATGGGCCAGAGCCTTCGGCTCCACTATCGAGGAACCCTACCGGACGGGCGGGAGTTCGACTCCTCCTATGACGGTGAGCCCGTGGTGTTCTCAGTGGGGCAGTTGGTCCCCGGATTCAACGAGGCGTTGATGCTGATGTCCGCTGGGAGCCACTATCGGGTGGTCATCCCGGGGGATCTCGCTTATGGTCCCCAGCGTCGCAGCGAGCTGATCGGGCCGAACCAGACCCTCGTCTTCGAGATCGAAGTGTTGGAGCTCGTCGACGGCAACTAGTCACTGGAGTCCACGCCAGCTCCCATCGGCGTGTCTCTACTCTCGCGTCTTTTCGGATCCAAGGAACCCGCTCCTCCCCCGGGAGTGATGACTCTGGACGACCGTTTGGCAAAGCTGGAGCAGGAAGCCGGAAACGCGCCCGCTGGCTACAAGGGTACCCCGCTCAACAAGGCCGGAGACGTCGCCCTGAGGGACGGAGACAAGCCGCGCGCGTTCGACTATTACGGGCGCGCGATTGACGCATTCCTGGAGGACGACCAGCGCGAGGCCGCGAGGGGTGTGGCGAAACAAGCTCATCCGAGTTCATCCGGGGGCGGTACGGACGCTCTGTACGCTGTTGTGGTTGGATCTCGGCGCGCGCCACATGGCGACCGCGCTCATGCACCTCCGCGATTACATCGAGGCCGCGATCCGGGTCGAATTGCAGCCTCTCGCGGGCGCACAGATCTTCGAGATGGCTCGCCTCGCGCCGCAGGCGGAGTTCCTCGAAGCGGTGGCGGACGGTCTCGACGCCCTCGACCTGGAGGCCCTGGCAAGCGAAGTGCACGGCTGGACCGCGGCTGGGGGCTCTCCGGACGCCATCGAGGACGGGGACCTGCTGGCCCCCTCGGCATGCCTCAAGGCCGCGATCCTGACCAATGCGCCGCGTACGGCCGAGGCTGAGGAGAGCGCTTCGGAGTAGATCAGCGCCCCAGGGCTTCGTTGAGTCCGCTCACCAGCACTCCGGCGCTGAGGGACATCACGTGCCCTTGGCCTCCGACGACGTCCAAGACCGTCTCAACGCCTTGGGACTCGAGCGCGATGATTGTGGCTTCAGACGCCGTTCTCCAACCGGTGTCCAGCTCGCCGACGATCAGCCACACGGGCTTTTCTGCCAATACGGACAGCGCCGCGGCGTCCCCGTCGTACCGTCCTGGCAGCCCCATCAAGGTGGCGAAGCGGTCCGGGTCCGCGAGCGCGGCGTGAAACATCCCTCTCCCTCCGTTGGACGCTCCGACCAGCGCGACCTGGCTCGGATTGTAGTCGAGCTCCTGGTCCATCCAGTCGAAGATCGCGGGGATGACTTCGTCCGCGGTGTGCTCCAGGTCCGATCCACGCACTGCTGGAGAGACTACGTAGTAGCCCTGGAGGCCCGGTACTCGGCTCCAGTAGCTCGACATAAAAGTCAATACTAACTCTTGAGACCCGGCACCCCACGGTAGCGCGAAAATCACTGGGTGCGGCCCGCTGGTCTCGTCGGCGGGCCGGAGCAGCGCGACCTGTATGGTGCCACCCGACCACGATACCTCGAACCACTCCATCGGAGCCGGTTCAGGCCCCACCACTGCGTCGTCCCCGCACGCGGCGGGTGTCACCGCAAGGGTGAACAACGCGAGCAGAGCGAGCGGGATGGAGGAGCGGTACGCTTTCATGGGGAGCAGGTTACCGTCCCGTGCTTCCAGTCAACAGGCCCTCTCGGATGCGCAGCGCCTTGGCGCTCGCGTCCGAGTCCTCCTGGATGCGAGAGTTGCTCACCTCAGCGAACTGCAAGGTGGTCATCAATGACACTCGCTCGCCGGCACGCATGACGACGATCTCGTAGGCCGTGCCGGCCGTCTCGTTTCCGAACCGAGCGCGAAAGCGAGCGCCAAAGCTCGCGTCCTCGGCCGCGATGCCTCCGATCTCGACCAGGACGTCCCCCGGCAGTACGCCGGCCTGTGCGCCCGAGCCCCCGGGCACGACCTGCGTGACGCGAATTCCACTGGTGTCCGTGATCGTCGAGATGCCGATGCGGGCGACATCAACGGTTTCGTCGATCCACTCGAGGCCGGCGAGCGGGAGAACCTCCGCCCACGGGAAGGGATCTCGACCGTCGATGAACGCGTCGTGGAACTGCTCAAATGAGCGGCCGTTCGCGGCGGAGCGCACCGCATCCCACCACATCTGCTCGGTGAAGCCTTGCCCCTGCTCGTAGGCATCCTCGTACATCGCCTTCATCACGTCGTCGAGCGAGTGTTCGTTGTCCGACGCGTCACGGATCAGGATGTCGAGCATGAAGCCCGCTAGGGATCCTTTGGGATAGTAGATCGACGAAGTGCCATCGGTCGGGCCGATCCATGCGCTGAGCGATGCGTCCTCGAGTGCCACCGGCACGGTGTTGTTCACGGTGCCGATCTTGCCTTGCGTGAGGCCGTAGAAGCCCTGCGCCGGAACGATGCCGCCGCGCACGAGCGCGAGGTCGGCATAATAGTCGGTGATGCCCTCGCTCACCCACAGCAACTCGGTGGGCATCTGGCGACCGTAGTCGTACGGCCACATCTGAGCCGGACGGATACGTTTGACGTTCCACGCGTGGAAGATCTCGTGGGCCGTGATCGACGCGAGAGTCGGTGTGCCGATGAAGCCGGGGTGATAGACCCCCAGGTGGGAGTTCGAGTGCTCTAGCGCTGATCCCCCCCCGAACCCCTCGTCGAACACCGTCATCGTCGTGTATCGATCCCACGGCACGTCGCCGGTAACCGCCGCCATGGGCGGCATCATCGCTTCGATCTGACTCCACAGCGTGGCCCGCGGCTGGCCGGCCAACGCACCCACGGGATAGCTCGCCAGCCGGTACCACGTTCCGTCGATCTGCGTGCTGTCCATGTCGAAGTCGCCGACGAACGTTGGCATGTCGACCAGCTCGTGGTAGTCCTGGGCCGTGAATTCCCAACCATCGCCGGCGGACGTGAGGCCCGTTGCGACACCCCAATCACTCTCGGTGTGAAAGGCGATTTCCGATGGGAAGGACAGGTCCTGCCCCTCGGGGTAGAGAAAGAGATTCGTGCCGTTGAAGAACGCGAAGTCACTCGCGGCCCATGCTTGACCGACATCGAGTTGGTCCGCGCGATAATCGAATTCGATCGTCACGCGTCCCGCGTCGGTGGGGTAGACTCGCCAGGTATCGAAGTCGGACTTGTCCCAGCGTATCTCGCTCGATCCCAGGCTGGCCGAGACGTTGCGCACGTTCTTCGCGAAGTCGTCGAGCTGGTATGAGCCAGGCGTCCATGAAGGCAACGACAGAGCCACGGTCTGCTCGTCATCGACGTCGAACGACATCGCGACATGGATGAGCCGGCCAGGTGCGGTCGACGCATCGAAAGTGACCTCGTAGCGCACATTGCTGATGCCATGACGTTCGGGCGCCTCCACCGGGTCGGTGTATCCTGCTGCGGCCAGCAAGAAGGCTAGTACGCCTGTAATTCCTGTCTTCACGAGTCCCTGCTCCACATGTGGGTTGATGGGCTCCAACGCCCGTGTCTGGACGACCAACCTTGGATTGGTCGAGCGCGCACGCGGTTGCACAGAGAGCCAATACCGCGCCCATGCCCGATGAGTTTCACATCCCGAGGAAACGATTTGCACCTTTTTCCCGTCTAAGAATGCAGGGGATTCGGTCGAACGGATCGAGCCCCGCACGTGGCTCATAGCTGAGAGAGTGAAAACGTGGGATTCATTATCCACACGCTGGTAAGTGCGGGGCTGCTCTACATCGTAGGGCGGCTGATCGATGGGGTTGCGGTACGGGATGGGAAGGCTGCCATTTTCGGCGCGCTTGGACTCGGACTGGCTAACGCGTTTGTCCGCCCGATCCTCATCAAGCTCACACTGCCAATTACGGTCATCACGCTGGGCCTCTTCGCGTTCGTCGTGAACGCGCTCATGATCATGCTCGCAGCCGCCTTCGTGGACGGCTTCGAGGTAGACGACTTCCCGTCGGCGTTGTGGGCGGCGCTCGCATTAGGCGTGATGAACTTCCTGGTGGCCATGTTCTTCGGGCTCTAGCGCGCGGGGCCGTTATTGGGGTCGTACCTCGTACACGCGTCGCTTTCATGTCGAGGCTGGCCATCGGTCCACGGTTTCCAGCCAGGTGACCAGAGGGTGCGCTTCTAGCCCCAGTGGAGCACGGCTGATACGCCGAGAAGCAGCGGTAGCGGTAGCCCGGCTTCGGCCGCTTCACGCTTGAGGCACGTGCGCAGGCGCGTCCAAAGCTCGGTGAGGCTCGGCATCGAACCATGCTACCGAACCGGCGCATCAGCGGGAAGGCATGCGAGTGTCCAACCTGGTTTGCGATGCCGTCATTGCGTGGGAGCGACTCCGGGGCACTCCAGCATGCCTCGAAGAACGAGTCCGGGATCTGTCTCACGGAACGCTCTCGAAGCGAATCGGCGACGCGTGGTCGATCCAGGAGCAGTTCGGTCACCTGTCGGATCTCGAACCCCTGTGGTACGGCCGGGTCGAGGACCTCTCAACCGGGCGTGCTCAACTCAGGACCGCGGATCTCACGAATTCCGCAACCTGGGAAGCGGGGCGTCGCGCGAAGTTGGTTCTCAGGCTCGAATGGCTGAATCCATCGATCTCCAGCGGGCTTCGCTGCATCCGCGACTACAACAGTCGATGACAGTGGTCGACCTGAGCTTTTTCGTAGCCGAGCACGATGACCATCACCTGGCCACCATTTCGGTATCGCTGAGCAATTCGTAGTCCGGGAGGCCATTCAACGCCCTCCAACCGCCTCGGCCTTGAACGCCCGATAGACCTCGCGAGCCTCCTCGAACTGCCCATACACGTGGTCCTTCTCGGTCTGAGAGCGCCATCCCGTCCACTGCTCGGCTAACTGCTCCAGTTTGTCGATCCACGCTATCGAATAGTCGGCGGCTTCCGCCGAACGTACGGGCGCGCCGTCAACTAGAACCCAGACTGGGTTCGTGAGCGCCATCGCATATCCGATATCAAACGGAAATTGTTGCCCGCGGGCGCCCACCACGCGCACGTGGTACCAGCCCGAGCGCTCCGGGCGAAAGCTGCGCTGGAAGTCGAGCGACTTTCGGTCGCCGGTGAAGTCGGCGGTTGCGACTACCTCGCCGTTGTAGACCAGCTCGGCGCGCTCCAGCGGCGCGATGGAGGTAACCGTGAAGCGCACCCTCACTTCGCTGCCGGCGGAGATGTCGACCTGTTCGCCTGAGATTCGCCCGTCGACTTCGAACTCGATGAGTGGACCTGTGGTCATGAAGGCGTGCCCGTTCGCCATGGCCTCGAACCAGCCCCGCATCGACAGTTCTCCGTCGGCCGTTTTCACATACGTGCGCACCGATGCGACCAGCGGCGTCTGCTGCAGATTGCTGATCGAGTCCTCGCCGCCCACGACGGTGATGTGCAGCCCGTTGTTCCAGACCGCATAGAGCGGAGGATAACCGTCTTGGGACGTCGACCACTCGACCGCGTCAGTGGTCGCTAGCGCCGCATCGACCATGAAGCCCTTGGCGCCGCCGAGGTTTCCCTGCAGCGGGTCTCCGTTGTAGAACGAGTGCACGTATCCGGTCCAAGCACCCTGTGCTTTCGCCTTCCTGAACATGTCGGTGTTCGACGGATAGAGGCTCTCGATGGCCGTGCCTTCGTACCCGGTCGTGAAAGGCGAGATCAGGTGATCACGCATGCCGTACATGAAGACATGACCGTAGAACGGCGGTCGATACTCCTGGCCGACGACGAGTATGCGGTCGGGCTGCGACAACGGATGCGGCCCTCCGCCAGGCACGAAGAACTGGTGGTCCAGGATGCGGTTGTCCTTGTTCGCGATCTGCTCGAGCACGAGGTCCTGGTCCTCCGCCTCGGACATCATCATGAGATTCTCGAGCGTGTTGTGCAGATTGCCGCCGTAGTTCATGTGCACGTGCGTCGAGGCGTTGAACCAACCCTTCTCCGCCATGTCCACGACCTCGTCTAGCTCGAGCGTCAACTCGGTGGTCTCTCCAGCGATGATCTCGGCGGTTGCGAGTGCCGGCTCATGCTCGAAGCCCTTCACGGCTGCGATTTGCACGTCGCCAACCGGGAGCTCGACCTCGAACGACCCCGCGTGGTGGAACGCCCACTGCCCGAGCCGCGGAGCGATGCGCGCATACTCCGTCGTGGGTGCGTAGAACTTCCCGTCGGACGCAGTGAGATGGATGCGCGAGCCGGTTGGGCCGTCCGCGTCCACGGTCGTGACGCGTAGCGTGCCCATGGGGTTCTTCCACCGTCGAGCCGTTATGGCGACGTCGACGATCCTGCCGCCGTACGTCTCGAGCAGCTTGAGCTGGGGGAGTCCCGCCCGGTTGTCGATGTAGGCGATCCACTCGCCGTCCGGTGACCACCGAGGGTGAAAGGCGTCGTGCTCGAAGAAGGTCAGCTTGTACGGTTCGCCGCCCAGCGTGGGCTGCACGTAGAGGTTGTTGAACTGGTCTGCGGCTGCGCGCGTCGACGAGAAGACGAAGCGTCGTCCGTCGATCGAGACGTCAGGCTGCGCGCGATAAAGCGTCTGCTCAATGAGCACCGGCTCTCGGTCCGCGAAGCCGTTCGCCCGCGCGGGCACGCGAAACACGTTGCCGCTGCCGAGCGGCACGTCGCGATTCGAGATGAGCAGTAGCTGCTCGCCCTCCGGGAACCATGCTGGTGTTATGTGGATATCCTGCGACCCGAAGTAGAGCCGGTCGCGTCCGAAGTCGTTGTCCTGGGTGACGGCCACGGCATCTCCCGTCCAGTTCCCCTGGTCGAACGCGCGCAGGTAGACGTTGAAGAAGCCAGCCGGTGCCGTCGAGACGTAGGCGATGCGGGCGCCGTCGCGGCTGAACTTGGGGTCGGCGTAGACTTGAGCGTCCTCGGTAAGCGCACTCGTCTCGCCGGTCGCGACGTTGAGCACCTCCAGCTGAATCGAGCGCCCATGGTCGTCGGCGGTGTAGACGAGCCAGCTCCCGTCTGGGGAGTAGTTCGGCGACGAATAGTACTTGCCACCCGATACCAGTTCGACCGCGAGACCCGTGGCGATCTCGACGCTCCAGATCGAGCCTTGCATGGCGATCGCGATGTGTTCACCGTCGGGATGCCAGCTCGGATACCACGGGCTCGAGCTCGGGGCAGGCGGCAAGTAGAAGTTCTGCATGTAGGCGCCGCCCATACGCGCCCCTGGATAACCGCCGAATTGCTCCTGAGCGCCCACTAGCAGCGGCGACAGAGCAAAAACGGCCAGCACGACGTTCAGGGTCCGTCGAAGTCGTCGCAGCAAGAGGGCCTCCCGGGGGATGAGTTGGATCGACAAGCTGCAGTGGGTGGGGGCGCGCGGACAAGATCTGGTGACGCGGGCGGAGTGTCGGGCTTAGCTTGCAGGAAGCCGCCTACGCCTACGCACGGCATCGGAGCGAAGCGTCATGCATTGTCGACCCCTTTCCCTGCTCCTGCTCGCAGCAGCGTTACTCACGGCGTGTGCCTCGGCCGGCGATCGACTGAACGAGGGTATGCAACTGCAGGCCGAGGGTCGGTACATGGAGGCCGCGTACCGATACGCGGACGCGGTCGACAAGGATGAGACGCTCACAGAGGCGCATGAGCGCCTGGGCACGGTCGCGGCCTCGGCGCTCCAACGCACGATGGATTCTGCCGAGGACCTCAGCGGGGGCGGAGACCCGATCGCCGCAGCGGACGCGCTCCTGAGCGGCGACCGACTTCTACGCCGCATCCGCGATGTTGGGGCGCGCTTCACCGCGCCGCAAGGCTACGACACCCAGCGCCGCGAGACGTTCGACCGGGCGATCGCCGCGTTGATGTCGTATGGGGAGCTGCAACGCGATCGGAGTCGCTTTGCCGACGCGCGACGAGCTTTCATCCGGGCCCGCAACGACTTCGCGGCCACGAGGGCGCAACGTGAGGCGTCGTTCAACGCCGAGGCGGATCTGCTGCTGCGCATGGCCGACGCCGCGCTGAGCGACGGCGCCAACAGAAGGGCCTACGGGTACGCCGGCGAGGTCCTAGACCTCGTTCGCACCTCATCGCGCTCGACCGCTGACAGGGTCGGTTGGATCCAAGAGACCGCGCTGCGCCGGGGCACGGTTCGGCTTGCCGTGCTGCCCATTTCCACCGTAGCGGCGGTCCGCGAGAACGGCGGCAGCGAGCTCGCGATCCGGCTCTCCGACGATCTGGAGCTCGACTATTGGCGGGATCCCCCGCCGTTCGTGGCGGTAGCGGACCCGGTTCTGATTCGCCGCGCTGCGCGAATTGCTGCCAGGGGCGCGAACCGACTTTCGGCCCGCGGCGTGGAACGGGTCATTGGCTCGGTCGATGCCGACCTAGGTGCGCTGATCGAGTTCAGCTTCCTACAGGTGCAGGAGTCCAACGTCGAAACCGAGCTGCGATCGGCGCGCACGAACCGTGGGGACATGGTCAGCTATTCGATCGTGAAGGGTCGTGTCACGTATCAGGCCATGGTCCAGGTGATTCTCGTCGATGCGGACGGTGACGAGCTCACCGACTTCAACGTGTCGGCACGCGAGACCGGTCGCTTCGAGCGTGGCGCGTATCGCGGAAATCCGCGCGAACTCGACCTCGGCAGGAACGAGGCCCGACTCTTCGCCCCGGACGTGATCGCCGGCCGACTCGCTACGATCGAGCAGGAAATGTTGACGGAACTCGCCGCCAATGTCGCGGATCGACTCTTCGATCGCGTGCTGTCGCGGGTGCGCTAGTCGTCGCTTGGGGTGCTAGGGCCTGTTGCTGGCCCCCATCCCCGACTGCAGCGTGGACATGTGGAACTGTATAACCTTCCAGCCCTCGTCCGTCTCGATGCGTGTCTCCGAATAGCGCCACGTCGCCTCTAGCACCAAGCCACCCGGCAGCGTGAGGGAGCCTTCGATGTACGCGACAGTCACAGCCATCGATCCGTGCATCTGGACGTCGAGGTCACGCACGGTGACGTCGGCCTTGAAACCGGCTTGAGCCATCGCTTCCAGCGCCGGCGCGCTGAACCCTTGGATCAGGGAGCCGCCGTCCAAGAAGAATCCGCGCGCGTCGGCGTGGTAGTAGCTCACGAACTTTTCGTACTCGCCGTCCGCCCAAGCGGTGAGGGTTGCGGTCACCGCATCCGAGACCTCAGTCTCTTGAGCGCGTACATTCGGTACGGCTGCCAGGAGCAGCACTACCAGGCCGAACCCCAGAACACGTTGAGACACGCCGACCTCCGGATGAAAGCTTACGTGCGATGCTGATGCCACTACGACCTCGGAGGTGACCGGATGTTCCCCCGTTCCTGGACGTCTGCCGCCGCCCCCTGGGTCGCTTTGGCGCTGGCCGTGTTCGGTTTGCTCGGTGTTTGGGCCTTCGTCGATCTTACGCCTGAGGTTTCGGGCGACTTCTTCTTCGCCGAAGACGACCCACAGCTTCAGGCGTCGCGACAGATAGCCGAGCGATACGGCTCCGGCTCCCTGATCGTCGTTCGCGCGGCAGACCTTCGCGGCGACCGAGACGCATACGAGGAGCGAATAGAGAGCCTCACCGAGGCGCTCGCGGCCATCGACGGCATCTCCGCCACTTATAGCATCACGACGGACGATCCGAACATCTCTCCGTTGTTCCGCCGAGTTCTGCTGACGCCCGACTCGAGCGCGACCAACGTTATTCTGACCGTCGAAGACGCCGATCCGGAAGCGCTGCTGGTTAGCCTCGAGCAGCTGATCGAGGCGCATGACGGGCCCGACCTCGACATCGTGATGTCGGGCGTCCCGGTCATCGTAGAGCTGATCCGTAGGAATCTCTTTCGCGACCTAGTGATCTTCAGCCTCGCGGCGGCGCTCGTCTTCGGAATCCTGATCGCTTTGATTTACCGCGACGCGGCCATCGTGGTGGGCACGCTGACGACGTGCTTCGTGTCCGTCAGCGCCACGCTGATGATCACGCAGGTGCTCGGCGTTGGCATCGGGCTGCTCACCGCGAACCTCGTCACGATCGTGTTCGTGCTCACGCTATCGCATGTGGTATTTCTGACTGCGAATTGGTTGCGCGTCAGTCAAACCGAGACCGATAAGGGCGAGGCACTGCGCCAGGGCGTCCAGCACACGCTGGAGAGTTCGTTCTGGAGCATGACGACCACTTTGTTGGGCTTCCTCAGCCTGCTCGTCGCCACCGCGAAGCCGCTTCGGGAACTCGGCATCGCGGGCGCCATCGGGACGCTGACTGCGATCGCGGTGGCTTACACGGTCTACCCCGCTTTTCTCGGCAGATGGGCGTCGGCAAGAGCGCGTCCCGAGCGCGTGACTGAAGTCGGTTCGCCGGCCGGCAGCAACATGGTGGTGGGGGTGACCGCTGCGATCGTGGTCCTACTGGGCGTCGGAACGTTCCGAGTCGATACCGATCCAGGCCTTCTGACCTACTTCGCCAAAGGGGGCGAGCTACGCGACGGGCTCGAGCGCATCGATGCGGATGGTGGCAGTAGTGCGTTGGACATCATCATCCGCGACGCGGAGGGCGGCCGCATCGATTCCGACGTCGTTTTCCAGAAGATGCAGGCCATGCAGGCGGCGCTCGAGGCGGACTCGGCGGTGGGGGTGGTACTGGGCCCCTCGGTATTGCTCGAGCACGCGCGCACGTTGCCGCTGGCTCGCTTCATGAGCTTGGAGGTTCTGCTGGATATGGCCTCGAACCCGCAGCTCGGATCGATCGGTCTGGGTTATGTGTCCGAAGAACGCGACGAGGGCCACTACTTCTTGCGCATGCGCGAGGCGGTCGATGAGCCTTCCCGTGACGCGGTCACCGACCGGTTGCGTTCGCATGTCCGAGAGGCGGGGCTCGAGCCGGTACTCGTGGGGGGGCTCTGGGACCTGCAGGCTCAGCTCGGCAAGCTGATTCTGGCGAGCCTCAAGATCGGGATCGGAGGTCTGCTCTTGCTCTTCCTTGGCGTGGCGTTCGTAGTGTCTCGCTCGCTAGCGACGACCGCGCGCATGTGGGTGTGCCTGGCGGGTATCCCGCTGGTAGTGCTGGGTATCTTCGGCCATTTGGGTATTGCCATCGACATCATCACCTCACCCGCAGCGAACGTAGCGCTCGCGATGGGGGTCGACTCGATGATCCATCTGGTGGTTCGAGTCCGGCGGCTGACGAGTTCGGGTGTGCCGGCACCTTGGGCCGTCGCTCTTAGCCAGATTCGGGCGCCGGTGCTCGGCGCGACCGGCATCATATGTGCGGGCTTCGGCATATTCGTCCTGTCGACCTTCCCGCCCACGCAGCGGTTCGGCCTGGCTGTGATTCTGGGCACGGTTACGGCCGCGACGATGGCGTTGGTGGTGCTGCCGAGGATGGTTTCGCGACGGGTCGCTAGTGAATCACAAGTGACGGCTGCCTGAACGACGCCGGACTCCCCGCATATTCGGCGCGGATTTCGTCGAGCCGCTGGGCTAGTGTGCCCCGTGAAAGCCACAGCCCACGCGCCATGCTTGGCCGACCGCGTCCTCGCCCCTTACGTACGACGTGGGGCAGGAAGACTGTCGGCAGCGCCGCATCGCTTGCGCCATCTCCGCACGAGCGGGCAGCTTGCGCCGCTGGCCGATCGCCCCTCAGCACCTCAACGCCTATGCACCCCGATGTCTGACGCAGCCGCGCCCGCGACGACTTCCACCGGACTCGCTCGCCGGCTCGGCTTCATGGGCCTGGCCGCAACCGGGATTTGCTCCATGCTCGGCGCGGCGATCAACGTCGTTCCGTTCATGTTGCAGAGGAACGTGCCGGGGATCGGACCCTACGTGATGCAGGCGTACCTGTTCGCGGCCGTTCCGGCGATTCTCGCGGCCCTCGCGTATGCGATCCTGGCGTCCGCGATGCCCCGTGCCGGGGGGAGCTACATCTATGCCAGCAGGGGCTTGCATCCGTACCTGGGCTTCGTCGCGAGCTTCTCTCAGTGGTTCGGACTATCGATCGCGATCGGCGTCGTCTCCTACGTGCTGATCCCGTTCGTGCGGGACGTTTTCGCGGCGCTCGGCATCGACGGGATCGCCGCACTCCTGGACACGGGCCCGGTCCGGGTCGGATTGGCGCTTGCGTTCCTGTGGACCTCGGTGGCCATCAACATGCGCGGCCTGCAGCTCTACGAGCGCATCCTGGTACCGCTCATGTTCCTGATGTTCGTTCTGGGCGGCGTCGTGATCGTCGCCGGGTTCTTGTTCGACCAAGGCGACTTCGCCGCCGGGCTGCTCGCGAGTGAAGGCGTGACCGTGCCCGATGCGGCGCCCGCCGAGTTCAGTTGGACGAGCTTCCTCGCGGCGTCGGCGATCCTCTTTTCGAGCTTCATCGGATTCGACTCCATCGCTCAAGCCGGAGGAGAGGCCAAGAACCCCGGGCGTTCGCTCCCGCTCGCGATCGGTGTCTCGGTCGTGACGGTTGGCACCTTCTATCTGCTCTTCACGGCGGCGGTGTACCACACGGTGCCATGGCAGTTCGTGGCGGAGCGAGCGATGAGCCAAGACCTCACCGCGCCAGGCCTGCTCGGCTATGTGCTCTCGCCCACTTGGACCGTGCTCATCGTCCTAGGGGCGGCGATCGCCCTCGTAAACGACTTGCCAGCCATGCTTCTCGCGGTATCGCGTCTCATGTTTGCGTGGGCTGAGGATGGTGTCTTCCCAAAGGCCGTGAGCAGGGTGCACGAGCGCTGGCACACGCCCACGGTGGCGCTGATGCTCAGCGGGCTGATGGCATCGGCCGCCATCCTCGGAAGTCACTTCGCTGGCGACTTCTTCCTGGGCGTGGACATCCTCGTCACGTCGATGCTGGTGAACTTCATGGTGATGTGCATGGCGGTGCTATGGCTCCCCAGGATCAATCCGGGCATCGCGGCCGACGTGACCGTTGTCCCGAACCGGAGGCTTCAGGTACCCCTAGCCGTCGCGGGCATCGCGCTGTTGCTTGTCTTCCTGGGTGTGCACGTGCGCAAGGACCTCACGGCAGAGCTGGACGCGTGGTATTTCCATTCGACGCCTCTTTGGCTGATCGTGCTCGGCATCGCGTCTTTGATTTATGCACGTGAGCTGAGCCGCCTGAAGAAGAGCGGAGTCGATACGCATCAGCTCTTCCGCACGCTTCCCCCGGAATGAGTCCGATGATGGAGCGATTCGAGCTGGCACCCGGGTTACAGATCTCCCGCGTGCTCACGGGGCTCTGGCAGGTCGCTGACATGGAGCGGGACGGAACAGAGGTGGATCTCGACGCCGCTGCCCAGGAGATGGACCGCTACGTCGAGGCTGGACTCACCACTTTCGACATGGCCGACCACTATGGCTCTTCGGAGCTGATCGCTGGGCGCTACGAGGCTATGCGGCCCAATGCCTCGCAACTGCTCACCAAGTGGGTGCCCAAGCCCGGTCCGGTCACCAGGGACAGCGTGCGAGGCGCGGTCGAGCTCGCATGCGAGCGCATGGGCCGGCAACAACTCGACCTGCTTCAGTTCCACGCGTGGAGCTACGCGGACCCTGGCTGGCTCGACTGCATGTTCGAGTTGCAGGCCCTCAAGGACGAAGGGCTGATCCGCCATCTGGGTCTCACGAACACCGACACCGTCCATCTGCGCATGCTCGTGGAGAGCGGCATCGAAATCGCGTCGAATCAGGTCAGTTACTCGCTTCTCGACCAGCGAGCATCGGGCGCCATGACCGAATTGTGTCTCGAGCATGGCGTGCACCTGCTGGCGTTCGGGACCGTGGCGGGAGGCTTCTTCACGGAGCGCTGGTTGGGTGCGCCGGAGCCGGCCATGGACGAGCTCGAAACCTGGTCGAAGATGAAGTACAAGCGCTTCATCGATGCCGCCGGAGGCTGGCAGAAGTTCCAGTCCGTGCTTTCTACGGTCGCCGACGTGGCGGCTCGCCTGAACGCCTCCGTGGCCAACGTAGCTTGCAGGCACATCCTAGACGCGCCCGCCGTTGCAGGCATCATCGTGGGGGCCCGATTGCTTCACAGTGAACACATCGACGACACCCTCACGCTCTTCGACTTCACGCTCGACGAAGAGGGGTCCAGCGCGATCGCTTCGGCGCTCGGCGAGCTAGACGCCATCCATGGTGACTGCGGCGACGAATACCGCCAGCCACCGTTCTTGACCGCCGCGGGGGACCTGAGCGACCACTTCGACGAGTTCCCTCCGCCTTACCCGACTCAGGTCGGAGGGGACGGTCGCAAGAGGGCATCGAGCGGGACGGTCTGGGAGGACGTGGCCGGCTTCAGTCGGGCGGTCAGAAAGGGGAATCGGATCTTCGTGTCTGGCACGACCGCCACGCACGGGGACAGGTTGATCGGCGGCTCGGACGCGGCGAGCCAAACCCACTTCATCATCGACAAGATCGAGGGTGCCATCCGCTCGCTCGGGGGTCGGCTCGAAGACGTAGTGCGCACACGAATCTTTATTCATGACCCGGCCGTCTGGGAGCCCGTCTCGCGTGCCCACGGTGCTCGCTTCTCCCAGATCCGGCCCGCCAACACGCTGGTAAACGCTGGTCTCATCGGGGAAGGGTACTTGGTGGAGATGGAGGCCGAAGCGATTGTAGAAGATGTTTGAGGGTACGATCTCCCTCTCGGAGCGACTAGTCGCATGCCTTTCGTGACCATCTACCGCCCTGACGGTGTGTTTTTGGGCACCGGTAGCGGCGTGATAACCGCCGAACAGTGGATTGAGGAGGCCAAGAAGCTGTACGCGGATCCGCGTTTCGTGGAACCGACCCGCGTGCTTTGGGATCTCAGGGACGCGACTTTCGAGTGGCCGGGCACCTCCGTCGATGCCGAAGTGGAGTTCGTTCGCCCCGAGCGTACGCAGGGCCGTGGCCGAGTTGCCCCGGTGGTATCCACCGATCTGGCCTTCGGGGTCGGGCGCATGTTCGCGCTCAAGGCCAGCCAGCTTGAGTTCGAGGCGAGCGTCTTCCGGGAGTGGGCGCCGGCCGTGGAGTGGATCGAGGAGGAATTTTAGCAGGAGGGCGACTTCCTCGAGAAATGGCTGCGGACGAGAAGAGACCGAGATGGAAGCGACGAGGCTACGCTGCTGCGCTGTTGCTTCTGGTCCTGTTGCTCGCTGGCTTTTCTTTCCTGCGCGTCGGCAGTTGGCTGGTTGTGAGCGAAGAACCGGCAGCGTCAGCCGCCATTGTCGTGCTGAGCGGTGAGGTGCCGTTTCGCGCCATGGAGGGTGCCGATCTGTACAACCAGGGCTGGGCCCCGGAGGTATGGCTGACCCTTGACCGGGATGCGCGGAGGGATGCCGCTGCAGCGCCGCTCGGTGTCGATCTCTTCATCGCTGCTGACGACAATCGACGCATCTTGGAGGCGATGGGTGTGCCGCCCGATGCGATTCATGAGATCCCCGGGGCCGTTCGTAACACGGCTGATGAGGTGCGGGAGATCTCGAAACGACTCTCCGAGACTGGGGGAGAGCGCGTGATCCTCGTAAGCTCCAAGTTCCACACTCGGCGCGTGCGCACGCTGTGGACACGGCTCACCGGGAACCCCGCCGGCGCGATCGTTCAGCCCGCTACCAGGGACCCGTACGACGGGTCGCGGTGGTGGCGTTCGTCGAATAGCATCGGGTACGTGGCCAAGGAGTTGCTGGGTTTAGTGAACGCTTGGATAGGATCGCGCGTAGAACCTTGGTAGCAGGGGAACATTCGTGACCGACACTGTGAGTGACGTCCGTGGATAATCTACTGGACCTTTTCTCCTTCGAAGGCCGCGCCAACCGTGCGTGGTACTTCTGGCACATCCTGCTGGACGACCTGGTGATGTTCACGCTCGCGACGGTCTTCGCAGTGCTGATGTTCGTGACCGGCACTCCCTTGTTTGCGGTGCCGCTGGCAGGTGTCGTAATCGGCGGTATCTGGGCGGGCGTCGCGGTTACGGTGAAGCGGCTGCACGACCTCGACCGACCCGGGTGGCATTGGTGGCTGCTGTTGATCCCGCTCGTGAACATCTACATGGGCCTCGTTCTGCTCTTCGCCAAGGGTACGCAGGGGCCTAACCAGTTTGGGCGGGACCCGCTCATGGCCGCGAAGGTGGACGGGTACCTCGAGGCGTAGGTGCCCGGGGGAGAGCGGGTCTCTCTCCGCGAAAGGGCTAGCGCGACATCGTTGCGAGAGACCCGCCCTCCCCCAAGCTTCCACCGCCCCGGGCATTCCTGGCACGCGGGGCTTACTACGTTGGCCAGGACGCGGTCAGGGGGTGGCTCGTAGGAACCGCCTCGCCAACTGGGCTACTCGGTCTTCACCGGTGGCTTCTGCTTCCTTCAGGATTTTCTCGATGTGGGACGTCAGCATGGGGTCGCCCCATTGGTAGCCGGTCGCGGATTCCGCGCTCCTGGAATCTCCTTCGTCTGCGCCCTGGATCAGGGCCCAGGCGGCCGCCTCCTCGTAGTAGGGTGAGTCGGCGTCCGGGAGGCGGAATTCGGGCTCCTTTTGAGCGTCGTCGTCTTTTACGAATGCGCGGGACACGGCTCTAGGCTCCTGCCGCTTTCGGGAGCTTGATTTCAGGATTCTCCGGATGGCGACGGTACAGGACGATCGTGCGCCCGATGGTCTGAGGCACGTGCACGTCGTTGAGGTGATCCGAGATCTGATCGGCGGTGGCACGTGCCTTTGCCGGGGCTGCCTGGAGCACCTTCACCTTCAGCAACTCGCGCGTCTTTAGAGCGTCCGCGATGGAAACGATCAGCGCTGGGCTGACGCCCTCCGCGCCTACGTGCACGACCGGCTTCAGACTGTGCGCGAGTTTGCGTAGAAACGCGCGTTGCTTCGATGTGAGCTCGTTCATCAATGTCTGATCTGCCTCGGCAAAGGGGGCGGCACAAGCTGGGCCGGCGGGCGCGCGCGCGAAAGCGAACGCGCTGCCCTCGCTGGCGTGCCCTTAGCGCCTCATGTTGTCCTCGTAGCTTCCGTTCCCGAAGTCGCCTCGAGGTTCTTCATGCCGCTGCGTAAAATCTATCCGACCGTCCTCCTGTTGCTGGCCCTCGGCGCGCCTCACGCAGCCACGGCCCAGCCCGCTCAGTTGGACGCATGGAAGAGCCAACTGGTCGAGTCGATCGAAGGCAGGAGGAAGTTTACGGCCAACATCGTCGATCAGATCTTCAGCTTCGGGGAGCTCGGCTTCCAGGAGTTCGAGACCTCGCGCTACCTGGTCGGGTTGCTGCGCGACAATGGCTTCACGGTCGAAGAAGGCGTAGCGGGCATCCCGACGGCATGGGTCGCCACATGGGGTTCAGGCAGCCCGAAAATCTCCCTCGGCACGGACATCGATGACATACCGAAGGCGTCTCAGACCCCCGGCGTCGCTTGCCATCTACCGCTGGTAGAGGGCGCGCCCGGCCACGGTGAAGGGCACAACTCAGGCATGGCGGTCCAGATCACCGCAGCGCTTGCGGTCAAGGACCTCATGGAGAGGGAGGGGCTGCCGGGAACGATTCAGATCTGGCCCGGTGTTGCCGAGGAGTTGGTAGCGACCAAGGCCTACTACGTGCGCGCGGGCATGTTCGAGGACGTCGACATCGTTCTCTACGCGCACGTTGGCAACAACCTGTCGACCGGGTGGGGCATGACGCCCGGCACCGGATTGATCTCGGCGATGTTCACGTTCGAGGGCTTTGCGGCGCATGCCGGGGGTGCACCGTGGCGCGGGCGCAGTGCCGCCGACGCGGTGAGCCTCATGGAAGTCGGTTGGAACTTCCGCCGCGAACATCTGCGCTTGCAGCACCGCTCGCATTCCATCGTTTACAACGGCGGCGATCAGCCGAACGTGGTGCCGTCAGAGGCCTCGATCTGGTTCTACTTCCGCGAGAAGAACTACCCACAGATTCTCGACCTCTTCGCCATCGGCGACTCGGTCGCCCGCGGTGCCGCGATGATGAGCGGGACCACGCTCAAGGACGTGCGCCTCATCGGAACCGCTTGGCCTGGTCATTTCAATAAGATCATCGCCGAGACCATGTACGCGAACATAGAGCGCGTAGGTCTGCCCGAGTGGACCGAAGACGACCAGCGCTTCGCCCGCGCCACCCAGGGAGAGGTGGGCGGCGCCCAGACCGGGCTCGCCACCGAGCTCAGCCGCTTGCGACCGGCACCCACCGAGGCACAACGCACCGCCGGCTACGCCGACGACATCGGTGACATTTCCTGGAACGTGCCCACCGCGACGCTTTCCTATCCGTCCAACATGCCCGGCCTGCCGGGCCACAACTGGGCGAATGCGATCGCCATGGCGACCCCGATCGCGCACAAGGGCGCTACTCAGGGCGCGCTCGCACAGTCGATGACTCTCTTGGATTTCATGGTCCGTCCGGATCTGGTCGAAGCCGCGTGGGACTACTTCCGCGATGTGCAGACGGCCGACCTGCAGTACACGCCGTTCATTCGCCCAACCGACCAGCCCGCGATCGAGATGAATGCCGGCATCCTGGACGAGTTCCGTGAGGACATGCGGCAGTTCTACTACGACTCCGACCGGTACGACTCGTATCTAGATCAGCTCGGGGTTTCGTACCCGACGCTCAGGCAGCCGGATGGGCGCTGCACGATTGGGTCGGTTAGTGAGCAGCAGGGAGGGGGCTCCTGAGCTGACCTGCCCTCAAGCTCTTCGTTCTGCTTCTTGCCGCGTCGGTCGCCGGCTGCTCTGAGGAGGACGAAACACAAGCGGCCGCCAAGACAGCGCCCTCGAGTCAGCCGGCCGGCGCTGTGCCCAACCTGCCCGAGCCGACCGACTCCGTTGCCGTGTCGGGCGACGGCGAGCCAACCTTGGTGCGGGTCTTCTACGCAACCGACCGTGCGCGCACCGGATCCCGCGATCCCGACGACTTCCATGGCGGGGACTTTGCCGAACTCGAGTACGGGCGGGTCGAGGTCAGCATCCCGCCGGGCCACGAGGTGGGGGAGCTCGAGAGTCCTTCGATCCTTCGCTTCGAGTTCCGGGCCGACCCCGACAAGCACGTCGCCGTGATGATCTGCTCCGGCGTGTGTCGTCTCCTGCTCATTTCTGACCTCCTCCCTGAATCTGCGACCAGCGCAAGATCCTAACATTCGCGCTGGTCTCGTTTCAGGGGTCACGTCACCCCTACTCCTCCGGATCCACCCACACTCCGTGCTCGATCTCCCCGATCGCGATCGACTCGATCTTCTCCTCGATCAACGCGATGAGTCCTTGACCGAAGTTCCCGAGGTCGCAGCGAAGGATCTGGAGATCGACGTCGGCACTCGGCTGCGTGCGGTCGCGCGTGAGGTCCAGGCTCAAGCCCTCGGAGTCTCCGATGACCCACTCCCAGCGCTTCTCGCGCCGGTACCTGGGCTCGTGTAGCCCCAGGACTTCAGCCACCTGAAGGATCTCCAGTTCCGTGCGAAGCCAGATGTCTCGATTGCCCTTGTGCTTCCGTCTCTTTCCGAGCCAGGGCAACATCAGGTCCTCGCCTCCTGGCCGCGCAGCGCATCGATCGCGTCTTCGGCCGATCGCCGCTCGGGGCTTCCGACGAGCGCGGCTGCGAGTACTCCGGTGGCGTTCGCCACCGCGAAGCTGATGCCGTTGAGATTGCGATCGGGCGGCACGCCTGGGATCGGGCGTGGGTAGCCCGACGCGACCAGCGCCGAGCCGCCAGTCTCGAGAGCGACTGGCGTTACCGTCTCTCGTGGGTGGTTCCAGAACAACATCACGCCCACGACGCCCTCCAGGCAGCCGGGGTACATGGCTTGCCCCTCGTGCTCGAGCGCGGAGACGATGACCGTTCCCCGCTCGATCGCGCGCTCCACGGCCGGCGCCAGCTCGTCAGCACGAAAGTCGTTGGGCGTGCCCAGGCTGAGGTTCACGAGTCGTATGCCGCGCTCGGATGCCCAGTCGATCGCGCGCACGAGCGTAGGCACACTGGTCGCGAGAGCTTTCTCGAAGACCTTCACGGCGTAGATCTCGGCCTCCGGCGCCTTCTCGTGGATCGCCGAGGCCACAGCAGTGCCGTGCCCCAATACGTCCGCATAATCCTCTTGCTCCTTTCCCGCCAGGTCGATCGCCACCCCGCCCGCGACCCCGGGCAAATGCGGGTGGGGCACGCTGACGCCGCTGTCGACGATCGCGACGGTGACGGGGGCGTCAGTCATGGTCGGCAGGTGCCGACTCCAGCTCCAGCCGCTCGAGTGCGTCCAGCACTCGGTGCGCCGAGCGTTCCTCGCGCGCGAACAGGTATCGCCAGGGTGCGATCGTCGCGAGTGCGCCGCCGGCGAGCGCAATCGGCAGGATGACCAATGCTCCTGCTGCGCCCAGCGAAGCCGCGAGTGCCCCGACCCCCGTGGCGACTACGAGCCCAGCGCCAAGCGTCATCCCCATCATCCGGTCTCGGTAGTTTCCGGGGACACGAATCCGCGCCTGGTCGCCCTCGGGCCGAATGGAAACGTAACGGCCGCCCATGCCGCTTCGGGCTCTCCATTCGATGCCCTCGAGAACCTTCTCGACAATGCCTTGGCGGGCGAATTCGCTGCGTATAGCGTCCAAGGGCTGGGGCAAATCCTCCGGCACAAGACGCACTGGCACGACTCTGTCGAGCTGGGCCGTTGTGGGAAGCCCGAGCACCGACCCCGTGATAGGACGATCGTCGCGCCGCTCGAGCGTCCTAGCCGCGTCTTCGATGCGTGCCGCGTCGATGCCGACTTCGATGCCAACCTCCTTGAGCTCGGAGAGGCTCATCCCCTTCCCCGTGGCTGTTGCGCGGTCGTCGGCCCCGGCATCGACAGCCTTCCGAAGGATCAGCGCGACTTCGTCTTCATTGTAGCGACGTTCGGTCATGGCGCCCCCGGCAGACGGCCCCCGCCATGCGGCGCCCGGCTCATCCGCTGAGCACGTCCAGGAAGATATCGCGGAAGGCCCGCCCCTCAGCCTCTAGCTTCTTGGGCGGACCGTCTTCGGCGACCTTGCCGTGTTCGATGACCACAACCCGGTCCGCCTGTCTCGCCAGGTCGATACGGTGTGTGATCACCACCGTAGTACGACCGCGCATGAGCTTGTCATAGCCCGCGAGCACCGCGGCCTCGGAGGCTGGATCGAGTGCCCCGGTGGCTTCGTCGAACACCAGCACCGCGGGGTCGGCGAGGAACGCCCGCGCGATGGCGACCCGTTGGCGTTCGCCGGCCGATAGTTGGCTTCCGCGTTCGCCTACCACGGTCGCGGTTCCGTCGGGCATGGACGCGACCAGGTCGGCCAGACCCGCGGCCTCGATAGCCTCGTCGACGTCGGCGTCGGTTGCGTCCGGACGTGCGTAGCGAACGTTCTCGGCGATCGTCGAGTGGAACATGAAGGGCGCGTGCTCAACGACCGCCACCTGCGCCCGAACGTCCTGCAGCGCCAGGGACCGCAGATCGTGACCGTCCAGCAGCACTCGTCCCTTTTCCGGGTCCAGCTGCCGGGAGAGTAGATCTGCGATCGTCGACTTGCCGCTACCACTCGCGCCCACCACGGCGACGACTTGGCCGGCCGGGATCTCGAGGTCGACGCCCGCCAGCACCTCTCCACCGCGCCCGAAACCGAAGTGCACCTGCTCGAGCTCGAGCGCTCCGGCGCATTCCCTCAGCGTCGCGGGTTCATCGGGATCGGTCACATCGGCCGGTGTATCGAGCAGATCGTGCACGCGCACGAGCGACGCGCGCGCAGTGGCCAGGTTGGAGTACAGCCCCATTAACCCCTGGATGGGCGACATGAGGCGCATTTGGTACGCCATGAAGGCGATGAACGTCCCGAGCGTGGTCTCTCCATTGATGACGCGGTAGCCTCCGTACAGGAACACCGCACCGGTGCCCGCCGAGAGCAGCAACCCGGGCAGGCCCCCCGCGAGGTAGGTGAAGAGGCGCATGGAGAGCAGCGCGCCGACGAAGGAGTCGTTTTTGCCCCGGAAGCTCGTAACCTCTCGCTCCTGTGCGTTGGCGCCGACCACCGTGCGCATGCCTTGCAGGGTCTCGATCAGGAACGTGCCGATGGCGGCACTGCGTTCCCTAAGCACTCGTACCCGGTCCTCCAGCTGTCTGCGATACCGCACGAGCGTGAAGAGAGCCGGGGGAAGCGCGATCAGCCCGACCATGAGGAGTCGGGCGTCGAGGTAGATCAGCATGCCCACGGTGCCGACCAGCGTGATCACCTGACCGAACCAAGAGAGCGCCGACTCCGTGGTCACGCGCTGGATCTCGCTGATGTCGCCGTTGATGCGGGAGACGACGTCGCCTAGAGGCGTCTTGGCGTAGAAGCGAGGTGACAGACGCTGCAGATGCCGATAGAGGTGCAGCCTCATGTCGAAGAGGATGTCGGCCGACACCCTGGTGTAGCGCATGCCGCTCGTCACGTTCATGCCGAACGAGATCACTGTGACCCCTACGAACAGTCCTACGATTCGTACGAGTACGCTGAAGTCCTGCCCGATCAGCGCATCGTCGACGAGCCCTTTCGACAGGTACGGAAGCACCAGGTTCAGCGCGGTCCCGGCCAGCGAGAGCAGGACGACCGGGACCAATGCCCCCATATAGGGCCGTACAAAGACCAGCGCCCGCCGGAAGTGCGGATCGAGCAGCTTCACGACGGGCGCTGGGGTTGGGGACGTCAGGCCTACCGCTTCACGCCTGCGATTGCTCCACTACCGAAGTCGCCGAGCGAGATATCCCCCACGAACCCGTCGCCTTCGTAGTTCACCTTGAAGCCGATCGTGATGTCAGGCGTGACCCCCTGGAACGTTACGGCCATGCCGTCCACCATAAACTCCGAGAGCGGGACGGTACCGAGGTCGGTGGTTAGACTACCCGAGTAGGCGCCGTCCATTTCTTCGATGGTGAGCGTGCCGGCCATCTGCTGGCCCATGGCGTCGAAGGAGACGTCGAAGACGCCCGCCGCGGTGAACGGAGGAGGCGGTGGCGGCTCCGGCGGACCTGACGAGCATGCGGCGACCATCAGGACGAGGGTAAACGTCGTAGCGAAGCGTTTCATGGTGTGCTGCCTCCTTGGGGAATCACCGCCACACCGGTCATATCTTCATCGAAGGTGACCGTGCGTAAAAACTCGAATGTGCTCGAGTCGTAGACGTCGATCGTGTTTCCAGCGACGTGAATGTACAGTTTCAGCCCGTCCGCGCTCACTTGCAATCCCATGCGCGGTCGGCCCTGGAACGGCACGCGCTTTGCGACGCGCCGATTTGTGAGGTCGAACTCCCAGAATTCGTACCGGCCAATCTCCGAAAAAAGCGCGAAGGCCTTCTCTCCGCCCGGGGCCACGCTGAATCCGCCGACCGGCTCGTTGTTGCCGAGCGTGTAGAACTCGACTTCTTTCTCGGAGAGTCGCACGCGCGCGACGCCCATCATGCGCCGGTTCTGCGCCGGGTCGGTCATGCGGAAGAGGCTGGTCGCGACACCGTCCTGATCGTACGTGCCCGGGAATACTCCGAAGCTCGGCCGACCGAGGCCGGGCTCGAGTGCCTGGGAGATCTCCCAACGATCGACCTCCTCGAAGGTTTCGGCGTCTACGGCGATGATGTCGTTGGCGAAGAGGTACAGCGTCTCGCCATCGGGTGAGTACCGGAAGCTGACGTTCTCGCGCTCTTCGCCGTCCGGCCACGGGATGGTATCGCTCACCGTCTTGGTGGTGAGATCGTATTCGAGGATGAACGGACCCTCGATTTCGTATCGGTCGGCGTGCTTGGTATAGCGCTTCACGAACAACGCGGCGCGCTCGTCCGAGGGATGCGGCGCGAAGCCGTTGATGCGTACGGTCACGTTCCCCTCGGAGAGCGTGAACTCGTCGATGACGCGGTTCTGCTCGAGATCCACGATCTCGATGCTTTCGGCACGCGCCTCCATCACGTAGAGGCGGTCCTTGTCTTCATTTACCACGATGCCGGTGGGAATGAAATTGCTCACTTCGATTCGGTCGACGACCTCTTCGCTCGCTTCGTCCCATACCAGCAGGTGATTGGTGTACGTAGCGATGTACCAACGGGCATTGGCCTGAGCCTCCAGCCCAGCCACATCAGCAGCCGTCACCAGGACGAGCACCACCGCGCTGCGCACCAACAAACGCATCATATCAGGAACGTGCCGGCGTTAGGGGAAGATGAGGTCGAGCTTCCGCCAATCTTTCTGGGCAGAAGCGCAATTGCCGGTCCAGTCTGGCGAATGATTGAGCTGGTCGGGAACGTGGGCCGGCCAGAAACAACTCAAGTGACAGTCGAAGAGGTCGCGCTCCACGGGCTGGCACAGGCCTGCGGTCCCGCCCTGCTGATCCGCTTCCCAGCCGGGGAAGAAGACGAGCGAGCACCCAAGCGGGAAGTGCGGCCCATCTTCTTCGTGTGGGGGTTTGGGCGTCTCGAGCGCGACTACGTCGAGCTCGGTGGCGCGCGCTTGGGCGGCTTCGTACTGAACGTACGCCTCGATGCGAGCGGCCTTCTGGTTGATGCCTTTCAGGTGCTTCACGTGTCGTCTCCCTTTCCGATCACCCTTCTATGCATCGAAACGCTCCAGGAACTTGGGGTTCTTCTCCGCCAGCGCTCCGTAGATCTCCAGGCACGTGTGCGTCCAGCTCCGCACCCAGGTGCAGTAGTGCAGGTTCGCGTGCGAGGACTCACCGTACTGAACGTGTGCCTCGTGGTAACATCCGCCTGAGCAAATCGGGCGGGCCCAGCATGTGTGGCAGTCGGTCTTCGAGGCGATGTGGTGATCCTCCAAGAACTTGTTCTGCACATCACGATCGATGCCTTCGGTGACCGAGCCGATCTTGTGCTCGGGTGAGCCCGCGAAGCGGTGGCACAGCGCGACATCGCCGTCGGTTGCCACGCCCATCAAGCCGAGCCCGGCACCGCATCCGTACGCCTTGCTCACGCCTTTGTGGATCTCCTCGAGCGTATCCTTCACATTCGAGAAGCCGTGGTGCTCGTCACGGAGCGCGCACTGGAGCCATTCCTGGGCGAGTACCTCGAACTGGCTGAGCATCGAGTCTTTGCCCTCGGGGGTGATGGCGTAGTCCCGCTGGTCCTGAGTGGTCACCGGCGCAAGGCCGACCTCCCAGAAGCCCATGTCCTCCGTGAGATGCCGGAAGATCTCGAGCACGTCCATGTTCTTCTGCGTTAACGTGACCCGCGCGCCGATGGGTCGGGTCCGGTGCACACGCAGCAGCTCTTTGATCTTCGGCTGCACCACATCGTAGGTGCCCTTGCCGTTGTGGAAGACGCGCAGTCCGTCTTGCACTTCCTTGGGACCATCGATGGAGATCGTCACGCCGATCTGGTTGTCGGCGAGCCACTCGATAATCTCGGGCCGCAGCAGCGTGGCGTTGGTAGTCAGCGAGAACTCGATGCGCTTGCCTTCCTCGGCTGCGCGCCGGCGCGCATAAGCGACGGTCTGTTGCAGCACCGGGAAGTTGAGCAGCGTTTCTCCACCGAAGAACGTGAGGTGCGCGACCTCTTGCCCGCGCGACTCCGCGAGCAGGAACTCGACGCTCTCTTCGGCGGTCTGCTCGCTCATGAACTTGGGCGCGTCACCGTATTTGGTATCGACGATCTTGTCCTCGCCGTACTCGTAGCAGTAGGTGCACGCCAAGTTGCACTTGTTGGTCACGTTCAGGACCATCGTCGTGAGCGGGAAGCCCTCCGGCGGTAGGTCGTTGGGAACCTGCTGCTTGGGCGCATTCACGTCTCCGATCGCCCTGATCTCGGTGAGCTCCTCGATTGTCTCCACGATTTGCTCGAGGGGGTAGTCGGACGAAAGCTCCTCGATGAGAGACTCGGCCCCCTGCGGCCCGAGCTGGAGCGCGTCCAGGATCGCTACCGACGGACCATCCATGCGGAAGATACCCGCCGACGGAACCATGTAGAGGAAGCGAGCACCATGCGCCTCGAAGGCGTGGAATTCGCGCAGCGCGAGGGGCTGCGAAGCTGTGGCGACCGGTGGGTTCATCGAGAGACCTCCTGCCAGGGTTCCCAGCGCATGTAGAGCGGAACCGTCACGAGCAGGTGCGCGCGTGCGCGCAGCTCTTCGCCGTCCGCAGTTCTGTGCGTCGCGATCACCCACGCATCGCCGACGTTGTTGCGACTGCCCACGCGCTCGGGGTTGGGCCCGTCGATTGCCGGGACAAACGTCCCGTCCTGGCGCATTGAGCCGATGAACTGGACGTCGTCGTCGCCGAACGTGGCGGCGTATTCCTCGACGGTCCAGGACACGTCGACACGACCGAGGTTCAAGTCGTCGTCGGTATCGGACTCGCTGTCCGGGCCGTCGTCGAAGCCGATCGCCTCATAGGTCTGGTATCCCTTCGGGAAGTTGCCGCCACCACCCACGCGGGCCATGCCCGCCTCCGGAGTCACCGCGATGCGGTCGACGCCGTCATGCACGATGAGCGCGCCCTCGAGCAATGAGCCAAACGCGAAGAGATCGCGTGCGCCGATCTGGGCGTCGCCCGCGATCGTGAGGCTCACACGCAACGATCCGTCACTCGGGCCGCTTACGGAGACGACAGTGACGCCGGAGCCGAAATCGAGGCTCGCTCCAGATCCGGCGGTCAGCCCCCCGCCGAACACACGAACCTCGACCGACTCTCCGCGCGCCACCGCCTTCGGAAATACTCCGCTGACAATCGCTTCGCCGCCCACACGCTGCAGCTTCACATCCGGTCCGATCTCATCGTACGCACCCGTGTACCAGCGGCCCGACATCTCGCGCTGATTTCGCTCCACGAACATGACTTCGCGCAGCTGCGAATCCGTGCCAGGATTCGAGCGCCCACGCCATTGGTATCCCGTGTAGACCAACGCCTGTCCCGAGTGCTCGACCTTTTCGCCACTCTCTGCGTACACGTAAGACGCGGTTGTCGTGAACGCCGCTGAGTCGTCCGGGTCCTGCGAGATGGTGACCGTTCCGTAGATCGGGCCTTTGCCGGGCTCGTAGCCTGAGAGCGCCCAAGTCCCCGCTAGGCGGGGCGAACGCATGGTCGCGGACCAGGCAGACCACTGAGTGCTCTCGAGCGGGTAGACGCTCGAGAGATGATCGATCGCCTTGTCCATTGGATGGCGGGCATCTGGCGGCCGGCCGTCCGGACCGGGCTCGGTCGGGGCCGGTCCGGATCGCCTGAACTGGAAGCGGTCCACCAGCGGATAGAGCGCGCGATGCGTGGCGATCAGCAGTCCCCATTCGTCCTTGGTACGGCGTTGCGTCATCACGCGCCCCATGGAGTGACACTGGATGCACGTGAACTCGACCCCGGAGTCACCTTCGTAGTCGTGATCGGTCAGGCGTCGCTCCACCTCGAAAAGGGCAGGGCGCAGCTCTTCGGGCGCGATGCCCTGCCGGTCCGAGAGGTAGCGCACGATCTCGCGCGCCGCATCGGGCGCCAGCCCGACGTTGTGCAGCGACACCATCCTGCGAATCGACGTCTGCCAGCCTTCGGGTGTCTTCCGCAGGTATGAGATGCGCGTCATACGACCCTCGTCGTCGAGGGTATGACAGCGTTGGCAACTCTCGATCACGGTTTGGTTGGTGATCGCGTAGCCCTCTGGATCTTCGTCTTCCTGCGCAAATGTCGGCGCTGCGGTCCAAGCGAGCAGGACGGCTAGGCCAGCGAGTGGAACAGCAGTGTGTTTGGCAGACGCCATCAAGCGAGTGGGGTGTTTGGGAGTGGACACCCAGTCATCCTGGGAAGCAAACCGACGATTCGCCAGGGCCGATGCATCAATCGTTCCGATGCTCGAGCATGCCCGCGGCGAACGCGGTGGCGAGCGCTGTCAAAAAGTCTGGGAGTGGCACGGGCGCTTCGACTCCATTGTACGCGCTCCACAGGTCGGGCACCTGCTCGTGCTCGGGCGCCAGTTCACTCATTGTTCGCAGATCCACGCTTCTCACGAAGCGGATGCCCTCGGGGTGCCGATCGGTCGCCAAGTGCTGCTCCAGCACGATTCTCTGGTGAGAGATCGCCGCTCTTTCGACGGTTCGCACGGTCGAGCCACGGACCGCTGAGAGAGACCCTCGCGCACGGATTTGCTCGAAGGCCGTACGCACGTCCCGCTCGGGCACGGGTGATGCGCCAGGTGCCTCGAGTCGATCGGTGTCGAGGCCGTCTCCTTCGCCGCCGGCGGTGCGCGCAGCTTCAGCGCGCGTCGACCAATATGCGTGTTCGTAGGCATCAGCCGCTTCCTCGAAGAATTCGGCGGCGCGCCGCCGGTAGCTTCGGTATACCTCGCGTTCACGGGCGTCGAAGAAGTCGACGGCGACCTGCGTCATGGGAGCGTCGATGAGGGACGTGTGCGCCGTGACCCCGGCAAGCCATCCCGACGCCAGCGCCTTCTTCACGCCGTAGGACGAGAGCGGGTCGATGAACGATCCGGCGTCGCCGGCGAGCGCAAGACCCGGCTGAGCGTATTGGGATGCGCAGTAGAGCGACGCCGGGCACGCCCAGCCGTCGTCCTCTGGGGTCGCGTGCTCGAGCAACACGCCGAGGTGTCGAGTCTTCGCAAGCTCCGTGTCCAGCATCGCGCCAACATGGACGCCTGACAGGTCGGCGTGGCGCTGATCGACCATTGCCGTCGTGCACCGGATCTCGGCAGAGAGCGGGACAGACCATACCCACCCGTCCTCGTAGCTCTCGATGAGCGTCTGGCCGAGCACGTCATCCCCCCAGCCGCCCGGGCGTCGAAACCTGCGGACCAGCGCGAGTGTGGTCGTCGAGCGGTCGGGCTCGCGCACTTCACGGGCGAGCAGCCCATGCCGGCCCGTGGCGTCGATGAGCCACGGGGCGCTCAGCTCGAGGATCCCGCCGTCGGTGCCCTCACAAGTGACACTCCAACCGTGTTCGCTTTGCACCGCGCTCCGCGCCGACATGCCGAGCAGCAGCCGCACGCCGCACGCTTCCGCAGCGGCTACCAGCACGCGTTCAAGGCCGACTCGGTCAACGTGGAAACCAGGCTCGTTGCCCCCGAATCGTTCGCCGCGTGCATTGGCGTTCGCCCACCACACGGTGTTACCCGTGTTGGCGTAGAAGCCGGCCGCTTCCACTGCGTCGAGCACGCCCAGCTCGGAGAGCAGCCGCCGCGCGGACGGAGGAACCGATTCGGCGAGCTGCCCGGCCGGAGGGGAAGGGGGGCAGACGAGCACCACCTCGTGACTCCGGCGGGCCAGCAGCGTGGCCGCCGCGGTACCGGCGGGGCCACCCCCGAGCACGATGACTTCGAACGAGGTGCGGTCAGACACTCAGTAGCAGACTCGATCCCGGCGCGATTCCTTCGCGCGGTACAACTGCTCGTCCGCAGCTGCCAGCATTTCTTCGAAGCTTGCCAAGCCCACGTCGGCACTCAAGCCCATACTGATGGTAACCGCCAGCTCCGGGTGGATATCGGTCCAGGGATGCTCCTTGACCGCGACGCGAAGGCCTTCGGTCAGGCCGACGGCTTCCTTGATCGGCGTCTCGGGAAACGCGATCACGAACTCTGGGAAGCTCTCGGCCGCGGCGGCGGCCTTCCAGGAACCGTAGTACTCATAGTACGCGGCGATGTCCTGACTGAATCCCGCGAAGGCGCGGTCGAGCACCATGTCGTCGAAGCGACTGAGGATCATGCCTCTGGCGGTGATCCCGAACAGCGTGATCGCGGCGAAGCTGCTAGCCAAAAGGGCCGCGGTGACTTTTGCCTTGAGCGACATCATGGGGCGGTAGTCTATCGAGGGGTCGGGTGGGGGCAAGCGCCCGGCAGCTCACGCGTTGGGGTGCTCCGGTCGCCTGCTTCTTCCCGGCCTGTAAGAACTCCGTCAGACCGCCCCGGCGGGGCGGTCTGACCGGATTGCCGCACTCCCGCTGCGAACGATGCGCACGCCTCCGTTGGTCGTCATCGCACGCACGGTCGCGCCACCCTCACCCAACTCGATGTCGAGTGAGTGACCGATGCGGCCCTGGACCGTCACCGGAAAGTCGAGGCTGATGCCACCGTTCACAGTGCCGGTCTCCAACCGCGCCGAGTAGCCTCGCGGTACATGGATGGTGACGCCGCCGTTGGTGGTCCTGACGTCGAGGCCCGAGCCGGTTCCAGCGGTCCCCGTCGAGGTCGACGTTCAAGCCGCCGTTGGTCGTGTGTCCTTCGACGTCGCCACCTGTGCCACGAAGGTGCACGCCACCGTTGAGCGCGTCGAAACGGATGCGCCCCCGCACGTCGCTGATCGCGATGCCGCCGTTGTGGGTCTCGAGATCCAGGTCCGTGTCGTGCGGCACCATGACCTCCCAGCTCACGCCACAGCTCTCTCGCCGGCCCGTGTCGGGGCCCTCGGCGCACAGGCGGCCACGGTCGGCCGTGACACGTACGGCGCCCACGAGCTCCTCCGCCCTCGACTCACTGCAGGCGTTCGCCTAGGCTTTGGCGCGCACCTCGACGATGTCGCGGCTCCATCCCTCGACGCTCGCCCCACCGTTGAGGCCGCCATCGATGGTGAGCCGACCGGCATCAGCCAGCTCTGCCGAGAGCGTTACACAGACGCGATCCTGGTTTCGCCCGCCCCCCTCGCACTCGGCCGCGTCACTGCGCTGCCAGACTTGCGCTTCGGCCGTCGCCACACCACCCACCACCATCGCCGCCAACGCGAGCATCCACTGACTCCGTACCATCTCCACCACCTCTCACCATTGCAGGGACCTGTCCTCTATGCTGGTCTGACAGGCGAAAGGCCTCGCAGGTTGCAGAGTTCGGGGCGGTCACTCAGCTCCGGTGGAAGCCGCGGAGGCGACGGCGCCCGCCCGGGGCTCCGCGAGCTGAACCGCAGCGGTCGCGGCCTCGTGCAACGGCACGTCCATCCCTGTTTCGTGCGCCATGCGGACGATCGCGCCGCCGAGCTCCTCCATTTCCGTCGCTCGCCCACTGTGCAGGTCGTGGATCACGCTGGGAACGAAGTCCCGAGGGAATGCGTCCAGTGCGGCGCCGACCGTCAGCTCGGCTTCTCGAGGCAGCTCGACACCCTGTGCGCGCGCCACGGATGTGACCTCGGCGATCGCCCGTTTCTGAAGGTCGGCGCCGAGACGATGTTCCCGGATAGGGCCCATCGACTTCCCGGTGAGTCCACAAAGCACACACAGCGCGCACACGACTGCCATCTTCATCCACAACTCGGCGGCGATGTCGTCCGAGACCACGACCTCGACGTCGGTGTCGGCGAACGCCTCTTCGATCCGGCCGATCGCCTCCGGGTCGCCCCCGGTCGACGATCCCACGAGTAGCCTGTGGTGGTCCGCCTTGCGTTCGATTCGACCCGGCTCGGTTCGGAACGCCGTCATGTAGGCGATGCCTTCCACGATCCGGTCCCTCGCTACACCGCGCTCAACGAGTCTGTCCGCGGCCGTCACCCCATTCAGAAGAGGCACAACGATCGAGCCGGCTCGCGCGAGATGCGCGACCTGGTCAGCGACGTCGCCGAGCGAGTAGGCCTTCACTGTCACGAACGTGAGGTCGGCACCGCGCAGATCGAGCGCCGAAGCGGCGCACTTGGGGTGCACGTCGAAGTCGCCGGCCACGGTGTGCACGTGGAGACCGTCCCGGCGGATCGCCTCCAAGTGTTTGCCGCGAGTGACGAGGGTCACTTGGTGGCCGGCCCGCGCGAGCAGTGCCCCCACGTAGCTCCCCAGGCCCCCCGCGCCCACAACGACGATCCTCACGCCTCAGCCCGGCCCCGACCGCACTTCTCGGTCCCGGACGGTATCAGACTGTGCGCGGCACGAAGGCCAGGAAACGGCGCGGGTTGTCCCGCTGGATCGCCCGCAGCACGTCCGCGTCGATTCCGGCCTCGCGCAACAGTGGGGCGAAGACCGTGATCGAGTTGCCGTACCCGGGTCGCGCTTCGGAGCGACGGCCCGTGAAGTCAGACGAGACCAGCAGCTTGTCGCCGTGGCCAGCCTCAAGGAAGGCCATGATGGTCTCGACCTTCTGCGCATCGTCGACCCGCCCTCCGGTCACGCGGTCGAAGCCGACGAACGCGCCACGCTCGGCGATCTGGATGAGCACGCTCGCCGAGGGGTCGTCGAGACAGCACGCGTGACCGATGACGATATGTTGCGCGCCGACACCCATCGACTCGAGCACGTCCAGCTGCTTGAGGCCGGCGTCGGCTCTGACATTCTCGCCTGTGCCGTACGCGTTGTGCGTGAAGACCGGAAGACCCGTGGCGACATGGGCTTTGCCAACCGCGCGAAAGACTTTGAGCTCGTTTGGCGTCATCTCCGCGGCGTTCGAGCTCTGGCCGATCTCACCGAACGCGCCCAGCCGGTCGCGGCCGGCCTCGGCGACCAGGTCCTCAGCGATCTCATTCTCGCTCTTGCTCGTGATCTCGGGCGGATAGAACCGCTCCATGTAGTAGCCGCCGGAGGCCACGATATGCACATCGGTCTCATTGGCCACGCGCAGCACTGCGTCGAGATCCCGCTGTAGGTCCGCGTGCCCGCCGTCGACGATGCAGCCGACCCCTTCTTCGGCCGCCACACGGATCTCGCGCACCACGTTGTCGACGTCGTCGGTCGCGGCGGGCCGATCCGACATTCGGATCGACAAGTGCTCGTGGAACAGCGTCACACCGATGATGGCGTCGGGGCTGATGTCGCCACGCAAGGTGCGGATGATCGCCTCTGCCGTCGCGGATTGATCGCCGGCGTCCAGTTCGCCCGATTCCGTGCAGCCGGCCACTAGACAGAGCCCGGCCGCTCCACCGAGCAGTTGGATCGCTTCGCGACGCGTGAACTGAGTGGGGTGATCAACACCGTCCATACTGGCACCCTCTACATCCGCTGTAGACCGACTCCAGACGTTCGCGGGCGAGGCGTCAGCCGCCCGCCCGCGAACGGGATCGTCGACACTACCGAGGCGAGCAACCCTCGGCAAGCAACTCCTCTGCCGCCTGCCCGGACACTACGTAGGGGTTGCTGGGGTGCGAAGCTCCTGAGGGTCCTACACCGCTCGTTCTCCAGCACCTGGAGCGAGATGCTAGCGCGGTTGGAAGCGGCCGCCCAGGTACCGAGGTGGCCCCCGCTACGCCTGCGGCACGCAGGCGCAGCCGGAGCCGCAGCCCTGGAAGCCGGCGTCCTTCCCGGACCCGGTCAGCGGCACCGGAGCGCTGAGCAGCTTGTCGACCGGAGCGTCGGCCGGAGTCGTGCCCGCGTCGACGCCGGCGCGTTCCGCCAGCTCACCCCACGTCTGGAGGCGCTCGTCCATGCTGTGGCGCACTTCAACGGTCTGCTTGTTCGTTTCGCAGCGATATTCGTAGTATGGCATGACGTTGGTAATCCTCACGCGGAAAGGAGTTCCCAATTCAAGATACGCGTCGGACCCTTCTTTGCGTTGCGGTGACACTCCTGGCGGCGCCTCATGTGGGTGCGCAGATCGTGCCGCAAGAGGGCGATCTCGTGCTCCTGGGCGGCGTGCTCTGGGACGGCACCAGCGACGCATCCCGTCCCAATCCGGGCATCCTCATTCGCAACGGGACGATCCTGACGGTCGGGCGAGTCGATGCAGCCGGTAGTGGAGCCGACGTCATGAGTCTCGGGGACGATGCGTTCATCATGCCGGGCCTCTTCGACCTGCACGCGCACTACGCGGTGGATCTGTTCGCAGAGGGTCGCGTCGACGAGTACACCGTGAACCCGGTGCTATTCCTGGCCAACGGAGTGACGTCGACGTTCCCGGCGGGCGAGGTCGACCCTGACGAAGCCCGTACGGGTCGAATGCGGGTAGCATCCGGCGAGATTCCGGGTCCGCGCATCTACAGCTCCGGGCCGTACTGGGGTTCCGCTCGACGGGGGTGGAGCCATGCCGCGATGACACCCGACTCGATTCGAAAGGAAGCCACGTACTGGGCCCTGAACGGCGTGCGCGGCTTCAAGGCCAAGGGTATCCGGCCCGAGCAGCTCGAGGTCCTGGTCGAGGTCGGACACGAGCACGGCATCACCGTGACCGGCCACCTCGACTCTGGGGTCCGCAACAGCGTGAACCCTCGCGACGCGATCCTGATGGGAATCGATCGCATTGAGCACTTCATGGGTGGGGACGCGTTCCCAAGCACTCAGTCGGCCTATGCGTCGCTGGAAGCGTTCGACCTCGATGATGCGACGACGCTCGCGCGGCTCGAGGCCCAGACCAGCTTCTTCGTGCAACAGGGCGCCTACTTCGATGCCACGCTCACGGCTTATGGCTACTACGCGGGCAAAGAGCCTCAGGTCTACGACTATTGGCAGGACGAGCGTGGCTTCCTCACGCCCTATGCACGGGCCCAGGTGGAAGCGCGACTACCCAGGGACCCACTCGAGCAGTTCGAACGCATCTATCACATGAAGCGTCGCACCATCAAGCTTTTCTTCGATGCCGGCGGCGGCGACAACATCTCGCTCGGTACCGACCACCCCAGCTGGGGGGAGTGGTGGAGCGGCTTTGGTGTGCACCGTGAGCTGCACGCCTTCGTGCTGGCCGGCATTCCGAACGCGTCAGCGCTACGCTTTGGCACGATCAATTCCGCGCGTGCGTTCGGCGTGGACGCTAGGCTGGGCACGGTGGAGGCGGGCAAGTATGCCGACCTGCTCATCGTTCGAGGCGACCCACTGACCACGATCACGGATACGCGCAACGCGATCCACGTGATCCGATCGGGGAGGCTCTACGATCCGGACGCGCTCTTCGATTCGGTCCTCGGCAAGATGGGGCCGAAGAACGAGGCGGAGGCCGACTGGTGGAAAGGGAACCTACGCCTGGGTCGGTAGCTGGCGAAGGCTACGCGTGCGCGTCGGGCCGGAGGCTAGGATCTCTCGACGACCCTCGTCCTCTTCCACCGCCCGAGCGCGTTGAAGGTGACCAGGTACGTCGTCTCGCGGGTTGAAAGCGAGATGCCGTTGCCCGAGACTCCGCACACGCTACACATCCCCCGCGCATTGAAGGTGAGGCTGTCGCCATCGATGTTCGAGTCGAGCCCATTCAACTCGAAGTCGGTCTCCCAGCCGAGGCCGGACAAGAACTGGCAGCCACGTGTGGGGCCTCCGCGTCCCTTGTCGCCTCAACATGCCCGATCTAGGCTTTTCGCGAGAACCCAAGCGAAAGGCGGATCATGGGCCAGGTCCTGGAAGGCATTCGAGTGCTCGACTTCGGGCGCTACATCGCGGGCCCATATTGCGCGTGCCTGCTGGGTGACATGGGCGCCGACGTCATCCGCGTGGAGAAAAGCAGCGGCAGCGAAGATCGCTGGGTGACTCCGGTAGCTGAAGGAGGCGAGGGCAGCCTCTTCATGCAGGTGAACCGGAACAAGCGTGGCATCACGCTCAATCCGCGCAGCGATGAGGGGCGCGAGATCGTGCGCAAACTCGTGGCGATGAGCGATGTGGTGGTCGCCAATCTCCCTCCGCAGACGCTCGAGTCGATGGGGCTGGACTATCCCACTCTGTGCGAGTCGAAGCCGGACATCATCCTCACTACCGTGTCCGCCTACGGCCACGGCGGGCCCTGGAGTCAGCGCGTGGGGTTCGACGGGGTCGCGCAGGCGATGTCGGGTGCCATGCACATGACCGGGCACGAAGATGAACCCATGCGCCTTTATTACCCCTGGGTCGATTTTACGACGGCCATGCTTACCGCGTACGGCACCATGGCCGCGATCCTTGAGCGCCAGAAGACCGGGCGTGGGCAGCAAGTGGAAGGGTCGCTGCTGATGTCCGCACTGACCGTCGGCAATACCACCCTGATCGAGCAGAGCGTCATCGAGGCCGATCGGGTAGGCACGGGCAATCGAGCTCAGACTGCGGCGCCTTCGGACTGCTTTCGTACTGCGGATGGCTGGGTGCTGGTCGCCGTAGTAGGCCATCCACTCTTCAAGCGCTGGGCGGACCTGATGGGCGAGAGTCACTGGCTCGACGACCCGCGCTTCAAGGACGATCTCGCGCGCGGTAACAACAGCGACGACATCAGCGAACGCATGTCCCGATGGTGCGAGAGCCGCACGACCGACGAGTGCTTATCTGAGCTCGGGGAGGCGAGAATTCCCGCCGGCCCCGTTCTGTCGCCGCAGGAGGCTCTAGATCACGAGCATATTCAGGCCATGAGATTCATGCTTCCGGTCGACTACCCCGGCCTCCCCAGGCCGGCGCCAGTAGCCGACATGCCGGTGCGGCTCTCAGAGACTCCCGGCGGAATTCGCCACCGCGCTCCGGTGCTGGGTGAGCACACGGAAGAGGTGCTGGCGGAGATCGGATACGATGACGAGGCTGTGGCGGGACTGCGGGAAGGCGGCGTGGTCTAGTAGGGCGGGTCGGGAGAGCAAGGCCTGGACGACGGACCAGCGCTGGAAGCCACGTTCAGATATCCGAACGACATTGGGGTCAGCCCCCACGGTCGGTATCTGTACGTGAACGACGTCGCGGATCTCGCTTCTACGGGGATCTTGTTGGCCCCGATGGTCGTCCGCCGGATTCGCATCGGCGGTTGAGCGGGGCCATTCTAAGATTTCGAAGCGTGGTTCCGATGCTCAAGGATGTCCGGTCGAAGTAGGCAAACGACGCGTATGCCTGCGACTCTGGCCTGATCCCGTTTCGCGATCTGCAAGGCTCAGCTCTCATGGCCCGCATTCTCGTTATCGACGACGACCCTTCCATCCGCCACACGATGGAGCGCGTGCTGGCGAGAGATTCACACATGATCGAGTCGTACGAAGACGCGCGGGTGGCGCTGGACGCTCTACGCCAAGAGCAGCCCGATCTGGTCATCACAGACGTTGACATGCCGGAGATGGACGGCATCGAGTTCTTGTTGTCGCTCCGGGAAGCTGAGCCTGACCTCCCGGTCATTGTCACTTCCGGCGGTGGGTCCGCATCCTCGGATCACCTGCTGACGGACGCGGCTTATCTCGGGGCCACCGTGACCTTGCCGAAGCCCTTCGAGATCGACCAACTGCTGGAGCTGGTGCGGAGCGTGTTAGAGGGATGAGCGGGCAGCGGGGCCGCAACTGAGAGTCACCGGCCGGGAAGCGCCGCGAGGAACTCCAGCAGCAGGCGGTTGACCTCATCCGGTTGCTGTTGCTGCACCCAATGTCCGGCTCCGGCCAGGAGGTGGGCGCCTCGTGGTTGCGTTGCTGCTCGGCTCAGACCCGCGGTGAGCAAATCCTGAGTGGCTCCCGCGATGACCGGGTCCTCGTCACCCGCGATGAACATGGCCGGCTGGGGCACTGGCTGCCCCCTGAGCTCGGGCGTCATCTCCCAGTTGCGATGGAAGTTGCGGTAGTAGTTGATGCCTCCGCGGAACCCGCTCCGGGTGAACTCGGCAACGTAGTAGTCCAACTCCTGGGAAGTGATCCAGGATGGGAAGTCGGTCGGCTCCCCCATGCGGGGAATCCAGCCGCCGGCAGTGCGCAGCGGGTCGGTGACCTGAGGTGGGTTGCGAGTAGCACCGGCGAGATAGAGTCGACTCAGGATGCCTCTCGGGTCCGCGTCGAACTCCGACTCGGCGACACCGGTGCCGTCCTGGTTCAGCTCTTGGAAGTAGAGGATGTAGTAGAACTTGTCCCCGTACTGACCCTTCCAGATGTCGATGGGAGAAGTGGAAGCAAAGCTTCCGAAGGGGACGCTCATGTTGACTACCGCTGTGAAGCGATCCGGCTCCAGCCGCACGCAGTCACGCGCCACCAAGGCCCCCCAATCGTGCCCGACCAACACGGCGTCCTGCTCACCCAGGGCGTCGATGAGCCCGACTAGGTCACCGCAGAGGTGGAAGATGTCGTAGTCCTCGATCGCCGAAGGTGCGTCTGTGCCGCCGTATCCGCGCATGTCGGGCGCCACAGCGTGGTACCCGGCCGCGGCGAGCGCGGGGATCTGGTGCCGCCAGGAGTACCAGGACTCGGGCCAGCCATGCACCAAAAGCACAAGCGGCCCCTCGCCTTGCTCCACGAACCTCATGCGAAGGTCGTTGACGTCCAGGTAGCGGTATTCGACCCCCTGGAGCGGCGGTTGCTCGCTCACCATCTCAGCTCCGGTGTCGATGTTGCCGTTGGAGCCGGCGCCACAGCCGCCGACGCCAAGCAGCAGGACGAGCGCGACCGCGGCCGGCCCCCTCAAAAGATGGGCGACCGGATGTATGTGTCCGACCTGGCCCACGCCTCGAGAAACTGCTCGTGCGCGCTGTTGGCCTCGTGGTCCTTCCCGAGTGCCCGCAGGGAACGCTCTAACCCGAACAAGGACCAGCCGTTGTTAGGATGGTCCAGCAACTCTGCTTGGAAGACCTCGATGGCTTCTTCGTGCCGTTCGGCTTCCCAAAGGGCGTCGCCCAGCCAGTGACGAATCGAGAAACCAAGCGGCTCGGGTTCGTCGTAGCGTAGTCCATCTTCGATCTCGACGCCGGCCTCGAACACGGTGATGGCGCCGTCCAGGTCGTCGTCGGCCCGGAGGAGCTCGCCTTCGAGAACTGCCGCGACGATACCGAGAAGCTGCTCGGCGGAATGCCCACGGAATCTACCGGAGCCCTCCCCAGCGGTGGTCTTCACCTCGTGCAGGTAGAAGCGCGCGGTACCTTCATCGCCGGTCCGCAGGTGCGCGTACCCTTTGCCGAAGTCGTAGAGACCACGGAAGATGTCTCCCTCCGGTGGGTCGCTGAGCTCCAACAACTCGTCGAACCGACCGAAGCGGAAGAGCGAGAGCGCCTCGTAGAACGAGTCGCCACCCATGAGGTCCGAGTACTCCCGGCTGGCTTGCACCGCAACGGATCCCTGGCCGTCGTTCGACGCGGCGAAGAGCAGCATGTGCAGGTTGTGCGACGGGTAGATCGCGAAGCCATCTCCGTACTCGGCCTTGAGATCGGAGTGCCAGGCATCGGTGTTGGCGCGCACTGCGTCACCCCAGCGTCCGACACGATTGAACGTGTGCGACGGCATGTGCTGGATGTGGCTAGCGCCCGGGATCGAGCTGCCCAGGTAGTTGGCGCAGGCCTCGGCCCTACCGGGCTCGACCGAGGGCTCAGTCGAGTGGATGTATAGGTGACAGGTACCAGGGTGCGTGATGTCCTGGGCCAATACCGACTCGAGCACACGGTTCAGTCGCTGTACCGAAGGCTTGGCCATGTCCCAGGCTCCGCGGCGCGGCTCGAGCAGCATGAGCGCTTCACCCGCGAGAAATCCAACGTCGAGGTCGTTGGGGTAGGCCTCGTACAATTCGTTGATACGGTCGGCCCACTTCTCGTCGAGCTTGCGCCGCTCGTCGCTGTCGTGCTCGGGCACGTAGCGCACCGCCATCGCCTCGATCAGCGCTCGCTCGACCTCGGTGGTGTTGCCGTCCATGACCTCGACCGCCTTCTGGATCGCGGCGTGCGCTCGCGGTGCGTCCGCCGCAACCATGGGGCCGTTGAGGTACGGACCCCACGCCCACGCCTCACCGAAGTAGCACATCGCGCAGTCGGGGTCGAGTTGCCACGCCGCACGGAACGAGCGCGCAGAGAGGTTGGGCTCGAAGGCGTACAAGAGCTGTACGCCTTGATCGAAATAGAGCTGTGACTCGGAGGAGCTGGTGGTGATTGAGCGCGAAAAGGGCCCGAGTCCCTTGCCGTCGTGGTGGAGCGGCATCGGCTCATCGAAGCCGTCTGGGAGCTCGAGCCCATTCTCCTGCGCGCCCTCCTGCGCTGACGTGATGGCGGGGATGAGCAGGCAGACTGTGGCGGCGAGCGACATACATCGGCGCATGACGAAACGACTCCGATACGAGGTGGGTGCGAGTCCGAAAATGTGTGGGCGACTCGCGCGTACGTCCAGCGGGGCGCAGGTTGACGCACGTGGCGCGGGCTATTGTACTTCTGCCACGGCTAGCTAACTCGAAGGAGACAGCCATGTCATCGAAGGGCGGTTCCCCGATCTCCCGTCGTGCCTGGCTGGGCGCGACCACCGGCGCCGTCGCCGCCGGCCTGATCAAGACTCAGGCTGACGCCTTCAAGCTGGACGCGCAGGAGGTCCAGGTGGCTGCGGATCCCACCAAGGTGCCCGGCCGGCTCGTTTCGGAACTCGGTCAGCGCGCTCCCCGCGAGCAGCCGCGCCGACTGGCTCGGCGACCCGGGCTCTCCAGTTCCTCTGGCACGCCACTGCAGGATCTGTGCGGTACCATCACCCCGTCCGACCTGCACTTCGAGCGTCACCACGCAGGCATTCCGACCATCGACTCCGACGAGCACGAGTTGCTCGTGCACGGGATGGTAGACCGCCCGACGGTCTTCAGAATGGCAGACCTGAAGCGCTATCCGGAGGCGTCGCGCATTCACTTCGTCGAGTGTTCCGGCAACGGGGGCGGTGCCTACAACCCGGAACGGATGCGCACGGAGATGTCGCCGCAGTCGCTGGACGGGCTACTCAGTAACAGCGAGTGGACCGGAGTGATGCTGTCGACGATTCTGCAGGAAGTGGGCGTGCAGCCCGGTGCAAGTTGGGTTCTGGCAGAGGGCCGCGACGCCGCCATGCTGTCCCGCAGCATCCCGCTCGCGAAGGCGATGGACGACGCGATGCTCGCGTACGGTCAAAACGGCGAAGCCATCCGACCGGAGCAGGGATATCCGCTCCGGCTCGCGCTCCCAGGCTGGGAGGGCAACGCCCAAGTGAAGTGGTTGCGCCGCCTCGAGGTCAGCGACCGACCGACGATGACCCGCGAGGAGACGTCCAAGTACACCGACCCGCTCGAAGGCGGGACCGCGCGCCAGTTCAGCTTCGTCATGGACGCGAAGTCGATTATCACTTTTCCCTCCTATCCTTATGTGCTGCCGGAGCAGGGGTGGTGGGAGATCAAGGGCCTCGCGTGGACGGGCCGAGGCAAGATCACGAGTGTCGAGGTGAGCACAGACGGAGGGCGGAACTGGACCGAGGCCGAACTCCAGCCCCCGATTCTATCCAAGGCCACGGTTCGTTTCCGGCACCTTTGGAACTGGGACGGGAACGAGACGATTATTCTGAGTCGCGCGATCGACGAAACAGGGTACGTGCAGCCGACGGTGCAGCAGCTCTGGGAGGCGCGCGGGCAGCGCACCCGGTATCACATGAACAACCAGCGCGCGTGGAAGATCGCCGCTGACGGATCCGTGACCTTTGGCCTCGGGGAGTTGATATGAGGCAGGCATTGGTGCTTTTGAGCGCCGTGCTTATCGTTGGCTGTGGAGCGCCTGAAGTGGATCGGGCGCCGGGCCCCAGCGACGACGGCTCAGCGGTATTGGCTTCGTTCCCGAGCAACGCCCCGGACCATTTTGGCTTCGGCTCGGACGCTTCCGCGGCTCGCGTCGCAATGTGGGACATCGACGTCAAGCCGGATGGCGAAGGGCTGCCGCCCGGGAGCGGCACCGTCGCGCAGGGCCAGCGCGTCTTCCTGACCCACTGCGTCGCGTGTCACGGTGCCACCGGCACCGAAGGTCCGAACGACCGTCTCGTCGGCACCGCCGCGTGGGAGCAGTGGCCCAATGGCCAGACCGTGGGCAACTACTGGCCGTATGCGACCACGCTCTACGACTACATCAGGCGGGCTATGCCACAGCTGACGCCGGGTATCTTGACCAGCAACGAAACCTACGCGGTAGTCGGCTACATCCTGAACATGAACGGCCTCGTGCCGGCGGACGCCGTCATGGATGCGGCGACCCTGCCGGCTGTCGAAATGCCCGCCCGCGATCGCTTCGTATTGGACGACCGGGAGGGAGGACCCGAGGTTCGATAGGGCCGAGGCTCAGCCTCTGGGTGGTGCCAGTCGATTGAGGTCAGCCACCATCTGGCCCGCCATATAGCCGAGCAGCGCGCGCGTCGCGGTGACCTGGTTGACGGTCGTCAGCTCGAGCGTGAAGACGGCTTCGTTGTCTGCGTCTTCGACGGTATGCACGGCGGTTAGTCGGATCGGCTCACCGGCCTGTAGGCGCACCACGTGCCTCGCGTCGAGTACGACGGGAACCTCGATCAACTCGCCGGTACCGGCGGGGCCGGTCCAGAGCAGGTCCGCATCTTCTGCCGAGCCGAAGTGCAGCACGTAACTGTCCTCTCCCGCGAGCGACTCGGGCAGGGTTGCGCGCACGGCCAACGAGGGCGCGTACACCAAATCGGGGTGCTCGAACTCGAAACCTAGAGAATCGAGGATCTCCTTGAACTCGCCGGCTTGCTCTTCGGTCAGGGCTCTGCGGTCCAGGATGAGCGGGGAAAACGCGACCGTGAGCACAACGTTTCCGTGGCGCGCGAAGGCGATGGTCCTCGCTCCGCCCAGTGTCCCGTTCGCTTCGAGCTGCAGGCCACCGGGCTGGGTCCAAGGCCGCAACTCTTGCACGCCCCAGAGGTCCTCCGGGGTTTCCACGAACGAGTACCCCGGAATGCCGGCCGAGTCCGCCGCCGCGTCACACACGGGACTCTGCTCGGTCTCGCATGCCTCGATCACGACGGGTCGGATCAAGATGGCGCCGTCGCAGGGGTTCGCTTCCGTTCCAAGGCCGTCCGACGTGTCGATTATGGCCTGCGCTTCGGCCTGGATCACTTGTGCTTGCGCCTGTACCTCCCCTCGAATCTGCTCGCGGCTTATGGTCCGTTGCTGTTGCAACGCCTGGTTTCCCGTGTCGAGGATACTCTGCGCCAAGCGCCCGTCGGATACGAACCAATCGTAGACGGCGGACTCCGTCGGATCCTCCCGGTCGAGCGAGTCCATGATGTTGCGATCTTCGAGCCCGATTGCCCCGAGTAGAAGACGCAGTCGCTCGGCCCGTAGGCCGAGTGGCTGAAGCGACTGGTTCAAGTCGTCCAGTCGCTTCAGCACACCGACGCACTCACGGGAGCGGTTGATCTCGAGCTCGGCGAAGCCGACAGGTGGCGCTTCCTGCGCGGCGATCGACGCCGGAGCGGCTGTCGCGCACAGGAGGATGGCGAGAGTTCTCACGTGATTGGGCCGCATTCCTGGCAACTCAGCCGTCCTGCTTGGTTCCTTCGAAGATTCCGGCTCCCGCCGCGCCGTATTCGCACTCGCCCGTGATCGTATTGCCGTCGATGACTCCCGAATACGTGGCCGTACCCGCATCAGCCGCATCGAAGGTGAAGTTCACGACGTTGCCTTCTATGGTGCCCATCAACTCCGCTTCGCCGAATGCCCCCGCGTACGTGCCCGTAATCTTCCCGTCCTCGACGGCGAACACAAAGCTCACTTCTCCGCTGCCGGCGTCTAGATCGACGTTGATGATCCAGTGGCCGGCGAGGTCCTGGGCGGCCAGTGGAGCCACCACAGCGCCTGTGCTCAGCACGACGGCGGTGAAAAGAAAAGTCCGGAGGATTTGCGTCATCCGCGTGTTCATACTCCTGCTCCTTACTCACTGATGAGTGGGTTCAAGCCGCGTTCCGCCAGAAGACGGTTGAACGCGGCCAGGTCCTCCGAGAGAGTTGTTTCGAGCTCCTCTCGGGCATTCATGAGGTGGTCACGCAGCAACACCTGCACCTCGCCCTGCTGGTCCGCAGGCCTGAAATCAGCGGTCCCCACGCCATTGGCGAGGTGTCTGAGTTGGCCTACGACTTTGGAAGGGTACCGCACTCCGTCCTGGCCGGTTCCAGTCGAACGCAATTGGATCAGCTGCGACTCGATCGCGATGAGCGATTCATCGAGAGCTCCAGCACCCTCGACGAGGTCTGCTGAACTGCCCTGATCCTCGAGAACATCGACGAGGTCGTAGAGCTGTCGCCTCACCCATTCGATGCGATTGATGGCATCGGCGGCGGCGTCATAGTCGTTACGGATCTCGGACATGAGATCGAGTTGGGCTGTGATCGATGCCATGGTGCCATCGGAATTGGGGTCCTTGAGAACCTCGAGTGTCTGCGACTGCTCTTCGCCATCTACGTCGAGCGTGACGGTGTATGTGCCCGGCGGGTGCCGCAGCGACAGGCCGTTCTGGACCCGCACTCGGTCGGGCCCGTAGTCGACCCAGTCGGCATAAAGTGGTGGTACGCGTCGACGGATCGGGGTGCTAGGCTCGCCGCGGAAATCCCAGAACACGCGGTTCATGCCCGGCTGGCTCGTGCCCGCGAATGTGCGCACGAGTGCTCCGGATGCGTCGCTGATGCGAAGCGTCACCTCCGCCCCCGCGCTCTGCCCACCCAGCCAGTAGTTGATGTAGGCGGCGTTCCGTGGATTGGTGCCCTGACTCAGGTCGATCGTCATTGCCGCCGGAGACGTGCGCGGGTTGAAGCGGTAGGCGTCCCGAGGCTCGAATAGATGCGCGCCGCCTGCGCGCACCTCGTCTGTGAGTTGCTGCAACGGCGTGAGGTCGTCCATGATCCAGAAGCCGCGGCCATATGTGCCGATCACCAAGTCGTTGAAATGCTCCTGCACGACGATTCCGTACATGGGCGCCGGTGGCAGGTTGTTGATCAAGGGCCGCCATGCGTCGCCGTCGTCGAAACTCACGTAGAGGCGGTTCTCAGTGCCGAGGTAGAGAAGGCCAGGTCGCACCGGATCCTCTTGGATGCTACGCGTGAAGCTGAGGATGTGGTCCGGGATGCCCGATGTGATCTTCGTCCACGAGGCTCCGAAATCCTCGGTCCGGTAGGCGTAAGCCGCGAAGTCGCCAACTTGGTGTGCTTCCACGACCAGATACGCCTTGCCCGGGTCCCATTTGGATGCGTCGATACCGCGCACCACCCCGTCCACCGGCCAATCCGGCAGGTTGTCGGTAACGTCGATCCAGTTCGCGCCGTCGTCGCGGCTCACGTGCACTTTGCCGTCGTTCGAGCCTGCGTAGAAGACCCCCTGTTGAGCCGGCGACTCGTCGAAAGCGTAGATCACGCAGCAATACTCCACGCCGATATTGTCCGGCGTGAGCCCGCCGCTGATGCCTTGCCGGCTCTTGTCGTTCGTCGTGAGATCGGGGCTGATGACTTGCCAGCTCTGCCCAGCGTTCCTCGTGCGGTGCACGTTTTGACTGGTGACGAAGATCGTGTTGTGGTCGTGTGGAGAGATGAGCAATGGGAACGTCCACTGGAAGCGGAACCGCACTTCGTCGGCGGCGTGTCCGCCGGTGCTTTCCGGCCAGACCTCCACATTGCGGAACTGGCGGTTTTTCTCGTCGTGGCGGACCACGATGCCACCTCGTGCGCCGGAGCCCGAGGCGCTCGACCACACAATGTCTGGGTCGGTCGGGTCGGGCGTGGCGAAGCCACTCTCACCCCCGCCGACCTGATGCCAGTCTCCGCGGGGAATCGAGCCGCCGCCGCCGCCACCGTAAAGGGAATTGCTCGGCCCTCGGTAGGACGGCCCGTCCTGTCGATTGCCCAGGACGTTGTACGGAATCGCGTTGTCTACGGTCACGTGGTACATCTGCGAGATCGGAAGCTCTACCCGCAGATAGGACGCGCCTCGGTTGACGGAGATGTGCACCCCCTGATCGTTGCCGATGACCAGGCGATCCGGATTGTCAGGGTCGATCCACAAGTCGTGGTAGTCTCCGCCCGGGCGCTCGACGCCCTGGTGGGTGACGTACGTGAGTCCCCCATCGTACGTGCGCGAAAGCGCCGCTGTCAAAAAGAAGACCTCGTTCTCGTCGTCCGGGAAGACACGGCAGTTGTTGTAGTAAGCGGTTCTGCCGCCGAGGTCGCGGCTGTGGTTCACTAGCTGCCAGTCGTACCCGCCGTTGCTGCTCCGCCAAAGCTCACCGTCCTCCGTTTCTTGACCGTGCCAGGGTACACCATCGCCCGTTTCGATCAGCGCGTAGATGCGGCGTGAGTCTGCCTGTGACATGCACACGTCGATCTTGCCCACGGGCAGCGTGGGAAGGCCTCGACCCTCCAGCTTGGACCAGGTGTCGCCGCCGTCACGCGACATGAAGATGCCCGAGCCCGGACCACCGCTCTCTCTGCCCCAAGCGTTGACCTGGACCGTCCACATGCCCGCGAAGAGAATACGCGGGTTGTTGGGGTCCATGATCACGCTCGAGGCACCCGTGTCCTCATCCACGAAGAGCAAGTGCTGCCACGTCTCGCCACCGTCCAAAGTGCGGTAGATCCCCCGTTCCGGTTGCGGTGCGTGTGCGTGGCCGAGCGCCGCCGCATACACGATGTCGGGGTTCGTGGGATGGATCACGAGGCGACTGATCCTGCCGGTCGCGTCGAGCCCCATATGCTGCCAATTGTCCCCGCCGTCCATCGACTTGTAGACGCCGTCGCCAACGGTCACGTTCGATCGGATGTGTGGCTCCCCCGTGCCGGCCCACACGATCTGGGGATCCGAGAGCGACACCGCGAGCGCGCCCACGGAATGCACGTCCAGCTCGTCGAAGAGCGGACGCCAGCGGACGCCTCCGTCCTCGGTCTTCCAGAGCCCTCCCGACGCGGCTCCCGCATAGTAGACCAAGGGGTTCCCGGCGACGCCCGCCACCGACGCTATGCGATTTCCGACGACTCCGATGTGCCGGAAGCTGAGCGAGCTCAGCAACTCGCTCGAAGAGGTCTGTGCGTGCGTCGACGCAGGGAGAACGAGTGCGAGGGCGGCTAACAGGCCCGTCGTGCGCTGCTGGAAAGACATCGGTGGGCTCCTGCCTCTTTTTGGCGGGCGCCTCACGTGATGCGGCGCCTCGGTGGTGGTTTGCGTCATCGGCTCACTCCAACAGCCAGGGGATTAGCACGTGGGCGGAGATCAGGCCCCCGATGGAGAAGCCGATGACCGCGACCAGCGACGACGCCTGTAGGTTGGCGAGCCCGGAGATCGCATGACCCGACGTGCAACCGTTGACGTAGCGAGCCCCGAAACCGACCAGGAAACCGCCGAGCAGGATGATCACGATGCCCGGGACCGCGAACAGCACCGCGAGCGCGAAGACGTCGTCGGGCACCATGCCCGTGAAGTCGGTTACGCCGAGGCCCGCCAGGTCCGAGCGCGTGGCCTCTGAGATGCCCACTACATCATCGGGCCCTGACAGCACGCGCCCGCCGATGAACCCTCCGAGTATCATGCCGGAGGCCATCGCCAGGTGCCACGCGCCCTTCTTCCACCAGTCGTACTGGAAATACTCGATCCGTGCCGGCACCGTCGCCGCACACAGGTGCCGCAGGGTCGAGGACACGCCCCACTCCTTGCCGCCATACCAGTACACGAACGGCACGACCAGACCAATGAGTGGTCCGGCCACGTACCATGGCCACGGCTGCATCACTACTTCAGGCAATCGACGCTCCTTCCGGCGCACGAAGACATGCGCCAATGTGTGCGTCGACCGCTCCCTAGGCTACTCGAATCGAAGCGCCACCACGGGATCGACCTTCGCCGCCCGCCGCGCAGGCACATAGCTCGCCAGAAGCGCGACCGTCGATAGGCCAAGCGCGACCGAGCCGAACGTCACCGGATCCATCGTACTGACACCGAAGAGCAGCGAAGACATGAGCGTCGTAAGGCCCATCGCGCCGGCGACGCCGCTTTCAATCGCAAAACCCGCCTCGCGCGAGGTCTGCTGCAGAAGCGCCGAGCTCTGCGTCTCGAGATATCCGAGCTCGGCAAACTCCCAGATTTCCCGGGCTATTTCCCTGAACGTCTCGGCATTGTCATCGATGTAGGTCGCGACCATCGCTTTGCCACCCTGCCCAGTCGCGAGAGCGGGCGTCGCGAGTGCGGCGACGATTACCAGGGTCGTGCGTGCGTTTCGCAACATCGTGCTAGCTGCAGGAGCTGATGGTTCTCTCGTTTTCTGGTCGGTGGCCGGCGAAATCAGTTGCCGCCGCGCGCCGTCCTTGGGCCACGCGCACTGCCTTCCCAGTCGGG
>Ga0209554_1000056_pt1 | contig 79777 bp, 71 predicted proteins | sample MarorgKNORR_S2LV_5_FD_188221 | JGI IMG/M metagenome (GOLD analysis project Ga0209554, IMG submission 188221) | Marine microbial communities from the Southern Atlantic Ocean, analyzing organic carbon cycling - Bottom_A/KNORR_S2/LV (SPAdes) (version 2) | ecosystem: Environmental > Aquatic > Marine...
GGTGTCGACGCCGGCCTGGGCCTCGAACTCGAGGCGCACTCGTGGACGTTCCGCAACTACGCCCCGAACGAGGCCGAAGCCTTCAACGTCGCCGACGCGGTTGCCCTGTTCGGCGCTGACTCCGTGTGCGTCGAAGCACCCGTCGACGGCGCCTGCGTCCCCACCCCGGAAGCCACTGCCTGGATCGACATGGTTGCAGGCGCCATGGTGGGCGGTGCCTGCGAAGGCATGACCGTTTCGAGCCTCGACCGGTTCCTTGCCGGAACGACACCGTCTACCGGCGACCTGCCCCGCTCCGACGCCTACCTGCGCCGGATCGCGCTGCTCTACGCCACCCAGTTCCTCGCCGACGTCATCGATGCCACCCAGTCGTGGCGATCGGCTGCGCCCAGCCAGATCCTCGGCGAACTCGAACGGGCGCTGGCCGACCCGGCACACGAGCAGTACACGCTCGGCCTCTACCACGGCAACGGCGGCCACAGCGTGCTCCCCATCGCCATCGAATCAGTCGACGCGACCCGGTCCCGCATCGTCGTCTACGACCCCAACTGGCCACAGGCCGACCGGTGGATCGACGTCGACCTCGACACCGAGGAGTGGGTGTTCTCCTACGCCGGCACCAACCCCGACAATCTTGAGGATGCCTGGAGTGGCGGAGCACGCGAGATGGTCCTCACCCCCATCTCGGTGCGCGAAACACCGTTCCCGGAACCGTTCAGCGGGTCGGGTACCGGCAGCGACCTGCTGCTGGCGATCACCAGCCGCAACGGCGCCTGGACAGTCACCGCCGCCGACGGCACCGTCACCTCCGGCCTCGACGCCACCCCCGGCACCGATGGCGTCCTCGAAATCGCCCGCGGCGCACTCGGCCGCCAGACCATCCTCGTCGCCATCAACGGCACCAGCGCTGAAGTAGCAGGCGACCTCGAACGCCTCGCCTTCCAGAGCGCCGCCTTCGACGGCACCATGGTTCTCGAAGCACCCGACTCGCCGTTCGACCCGGAATGCAATGGCACCTGCCCACCTGTGACTTGGCCTTCGAGCGTCGATCCCAGCAGCGACGAGTCCGAAGGAACCCGGTTCACGATCGTCGTCGAACAAGACAACCTCGTCATCGAAGCCGCCCCCGAGACGAATGCGGTCATCAGCGTCGCCACCGCCAACGAATACATCTCCGTGGAAGCCACCCCCGAACTCGAAGTCGAGATCACGACGGACACCGAAGTCACGCAGGTCGCCTGGACCGATGAGACCGGCGAGGTCGTCCAGGCCGTCGAGATCCCGGTCGCAGAAGTCCGCGTCGACGTCGACATCACCGTCGACGGCACCGTCACTGCAACCGAACCCGAACCCGAATCCGTCGAACAACCCGAAGAACCCACCTTTGCCCGCGGCTCAATTCTCCCCACGACAACCGAAGCACCCGAAACCACGACCACGTCGACCGAACCACCCGTAACCACCACCACGACCACGACGACCACCACGACGACCGAACCACCCGCAACCACCACGTCGACCACGACGACCGAACCACCCGCAACCACCACGTCGACCACGACGTCGACCACGACGACCGAACCACCCGCAACCACCACGTCGACCACGTCGACCACCACCACGACCACGGCTGTTCCGACCACGCCCGCCGACCTCGACGGCCCCAGCATCGACGACCTCGACTCCCGCCTCGACATGGTCCTCGTCGGCGGCTACACCCCCTCTGACACCCCAGACGGCTGGTACGTCGAAGTCACACTCGACGACGGCACGACCACGACCACCAGGAACGTCGCGAGACCATCCGAAGGCGACCCCTGGGTGATCTGGTTCACCGACGGCCAGGACCTCGACCTTGTCTGCGGCGACGACTACACCGTCACCGCCCGACTCTTCGACCCCGCCACCGGCCAGACCGGCCCGGCCACGACCACCATCCACACCCACACCTGCTGAAAGCCGCCGTGGACCTCCCCCGTTCATCGGATGAAACCTCCCGGACGATGCGACCGGGAACGCCATCTGGGATCGACCGGTACCGGCGGGGCCGCTTCGACCCGATCGAAGGCCTGTTCCTAGGATCGCCGACATGACGGACCGACTGCTCCTGTACCACAACCCGGGTTGAGGCAAGTCCCGTGGCGCCCTCGGCATCCTCGAGGAGCGCGGCGTCGAGTTCGACGTCATCGAGTACCTCAAGGAACCCCTCGACCGGAAAACGTTGGAGGGCTTCCTCGACCTGCTTGCCGGTGAGCCCGCCGACCTCGTTCGCTCCGACGACGAACTCTGCCCGGACCCCGGCACACTCGACGCCGACGGCGTCGTCGACCTGCTCCTCGCCCACCCGCAGCTGATGCAGCGGCCGGTGGCGGTCCTCGCAGGCCGGGCCGTCATCGCCCGGCCCTTCGAACTGGTCCTCGGACTCCTCGACCCCGTCGACCGGACATGACCGGCAGCGTCCCGCCCAACGCCGAGGATCCCGTCGAGGTCGTCGACACCGGCCGCCCGACCCGTCCATCGCCACGCTTCTCGATCGTCCACGAATCCGACGTCCCCTGGCAGGAGGTCCGCGCCCAGCAGCACGGCGACCGCCGGGTGTCCGTCCACGAGAAGTTCCTCGAGTGGTCCGGCGACCGGATGGTCGTGCTCGGCCACTACGACCCGGGCATGATCGTCGAGCGTCACGGCCACCGCAGCGACCACCTCGTCTACGTGCTCGAGGGCTCCGTCGACATCGGTGGCCGGCACTGCCCGTCCGGCACGCTCATCGTGCTCGAGGAGGGCGCCGCCTTCGGGCCACTGGTCGCCGACGGGGACGAGGGCTGCATCATGTTCGAGACCTGGCTCGACGACCCGCTCCCGGTCCCCGCCGACGTCGACGGCTTCCGGTCGCTGCTCGCCGAGCACGGCGTCGAGCAACTCCCCCACCCGCCCTTCGACGCACCCGACCACCTCGAGGGCCGATGACCGCTACCCGGCCGACCGCCCTCGTCACCGGCGCCAGCCGCGGCATCGGCCGGGCCACGGCCATCGCCCTTGCCGAAGCGGGCTGGGACGTGGCCATCACGGCACGCACCGTCCATGAAGGCGACGCCGTCCACCAATCCGTCGACGGCGATGTGGCGATCCCCGGCAGCCTCGACGACACCTCCGCCCGGATCGAGGCTCTCGGAGGACGCGTCGTCCCGATCGTCATGGACCTGCTCGACCGGGAATGCCTCGCTCCTGCCGTCGATACCGCCATCGAAGGCCTGGGCCACCTCGACGCACTCGTCAACAACGCCATCTACGTGGGTCCGGGCAACGACCACCGCTTCCTCGACATCGACGCCGACATCCTGGATCGGCGTGTACTCGGCAACCTCACCTCGCAACTCGACGTCACCCGGCGGGCACTGGCCCACATGGTCGAGCGTGGATGCGGCACCATCGTCAACCTGACCAGCCCGGCCGGCTACGCCGCCCCCTTCGCCCTTCCCGGCAAGGGCGGTTGGGGAATGCCGTACGCCGTCTCGAAGGCAGGCTTCCACCGGATCGCCGTCCAGATCGCCTACGAGTACGGCGACCGGGGAATCGTGGCCCTCAACGCCCAGCCCGGCATGGTCGCCACCGAACGAATCATGGCCGTCGGCCGCAGCCGCGAACTGATCGCAAAGTACGGAGTCCCTCCAGAAGTCGTCGGACGGACACTCGCCCACGTTGTCGAGACCGCCCGCGGCGGTCCCGATGACCTGCCGTGGCCCAACGGCGACAACGTCGAGCTCCAGGACCTGGCCCACGAGCTGGGCTGGCTCGACAGCCCCGGCCGATTCCCCGACCCAGCCTGAGCCGGTGCTGGCCGCGACCGTCACCGAAGCGGGCGCCCGCTACGGCGACCGCATCGCCGTTCGCACCTCGACGGGAGCCGAGCTCACCTACCTCGACCTGGACCGGGCCTCCGACGAGGCAGCCGTCGGCCTGGCGGCGCTCGGCGTCACCCGAGGATCGCTCGTGCTCCTGTCGCTTCCGTCCGGACTCGACTACCTCGTCGCCTACCTCGCCGCTGCGAAGCTGGGTGCGGCAACGGGCGGCATCAACCCCCGGCTGAGCCCAGCCGAGCGCGGAGACCTGGCCTCCGCTGTCGGCCCGGACCTGGTCCTCGCCACCTCCGTGCTCTTCGACGGCCTTCCCGACGAACTGCACGTCGAGTTGGTGGACCCCGGAATCGGCCGCCCGCTGGCCGAACTCCGAGTAACCGGCGAGGCCCCACCCGCTGTCGCCATCGACCCCGACGAGGCCGTGTGCCTCTGCTTCACGTCGGGCTCGACCGGGCGACCCAAGGCCGCCTGGTTCGGCGGGCGCCAACTGCAGGCTGCCGCAGAACTCGACACCGGGGGCGCCTGGGGCGGTGGCCACCTCATCGCCGGCACGGCCATGGCCCACGTCGGGTTCATGACCAAGGTCCCCTGGCAACTGGCCTCCGGAGCCACGATCCACGTCATGGACCGCTGGTCGGCCGGCGAGGTCCTCGACCTGATCGACACCCATCGCATGCCGGCGGTGAACGGGGTGGCCGCCCAGATCGCCCTCATGCTGCGCCACCCCGACTTCGACCGCCACGACTTCTCCTGTGTCCGGGCGATCGTGGTGGGAGCAGGACCCTCGCCGCCCAGCCTCGTCCTGGAGGCACGGGAGCGCTTCGGGGCCCCGTATTCGAACCGCTACTCGTCGACCGAATCGGGCGGCACCGGGCTCGCCACGGCTCTCGATGCCGACGACGAGGAGGCACTCCACACCGTGGGGCGACCCCGCCCGGGAGTCGTCGCCGAGGTGCGCGACCCCGAGGGCCGTGCACTGCCGGCCGGCGAGGTCGGCGAGCTCTGGTTGCAAACCCCGACGGCGATGTCGGGCTACTGGCGCGACCCGGAACGGACGGCCGACGCTCTGGTTAACGGATGGCTGCGAACCGGCGACCTCGCCCGGACCGACGACCGGGGATGTCTCCGACTGTCCGGACGCACCGGCGAGATGTTCATCCGGGGTGGCTACAACGTCCACCCCCAGGAGGTCGAGGCGGCGCTCGGAACACACCCCGGCGTCGCCCAGATCGCAGTGGTGCCACGAGCCGACGACGTGATGGGCGAGGTCGGCGTCGCCGTGGTCGTACCGGCCGACCCGACCGATCCGCCGTCGCTCGACGACCTCCGGTCACACGGAGCGGACCACCTCGCCGCCTACAAGCTCCCCGAGGTGCTGCGCCTCGTTGACGAACTGCCGCTCAACAGCGGCGACAAGGTGGACCGGCGTCGGCTCACCGCCGACGAGCGCAACGACTGACCGGGCTCAGCGACGTCCCCGGCGGGAGCGGCGCTCACGCTGTTCGTCCCGGGTCCGTTGCTCGGCCAACTCGGTGCGCAACGCCCGGTACCGGGCCACCCTCCGGGCGTCGACGATCCCGTCGCCAACCGCCCCCGTCACGGCACAGTCCGGCTCGGAGTCGTGGGCGCAGTCGGCGTACCGGCACTCCGCAGACAGGTCCTGGAGGTCGCCGAAGACCCGGTCCAACGCCTCCTCGGTGTCGAGCAGGCCGACGGCCCGGATGCCCGGCGTGTCGATCACCAGCCCGCCTCCCGGCAGGTGGACCAGTTCACGGCTGACCGTGGTGTGGCGGCCCCTCGCATCGCCGCCGCGCACCTCGCCGATGGCAAGTCGGTCCTCGCCGAGCAGGGCGTTGACGAGCGTCGACTTGCCTGCGCCCGACTCGCCGAGCAGGGCCACGGTCCGGCCCGGCCCGGTGCGGGCCACGACCTCGTCGAGGCCCTCTATGCCACCGATGACGAGCACCGGCGTCTCCGGCGCCACCGCCCGGATGGTCGCCGCCACGTCGTCGGCAGCCCGGCCGGCCCGGGTGTCGGCCTTGGTGAGCACGACCGCCACGTCGGCGCCGCTGTCCCATGCGATGACGAGCAGGCGCTCGAGGCGTCCGGCGGGAAACGGCCGATCCAGGCCGTGGACGATCAGGACGGAGTCGACATTGGCGACGAGTACCTGTTCGAGGCCCGCCTCCGAAGGGTCACGGCGCGACAGGGTGTTGGCACGCGGCAGCACCTGCGAGATCAGCGCACCGAGTTCCGGGTCCTCGTCGAGTAACACCCAGTCGCCGGTAGCCGGGGCGACCTCGGACTGGGCCCGCTGCGAGTCGGAGAGAGCGCGAACGACACCCGCCGTCGTCGCCACATCGCACTCGCCTCGATCGACCCGCACGATGCGACCGAGGGTTCCCGAAGCGGGGTGCTCCCCACCGGGCCAGCCGTAGTCGTCGAGGTCGATCACCATCTGTTCCGATGCTAGGACGCCTGCGACGGGCGACCGGACGTCAGCCGAGGCGGAGCGTCTCGAGGGGTTCCAACCGGGCGGCCTTGGTCGACGGGTACAGGCCGGCCACGACCGCTACGACGACCGACACCGACGCCCACCGGAACAGGCCCGACACCGACAGGATCATCGTGTAGTCCCGCATCTCGGACACGCCCCATACGACGCCCGCTCCCACGCCTGCGCCGAGGATGCCACCCAGCACGCCGATCACGAGCGCCTCGATCAGGAACTGGAAGGCGATCGTGCCCCGGCTGTGACCGAGCGCCCGCCGGATGCCGATCTCGGACGAGCGCTGGATAACGGAGATCGACATCACGTTGGCGATGCCCACGCCGCCGACCACCAGCGCCAGCCCGCCCATCATCTTCGTCAGGTTGTTGAGGTTCTCGTCGACCTGGGACTGGGCATCGAGCAGGTCCGTCGGGACCTTCGTGTTGGCACCGTCCGGTCCGCCGAGGCTGATGACCGTCGGGATCTCCTGGGCGACGTAGCGGGTGTTCGTCGGTGCCCGGATGTACAGGCGCGTCGGGTCGGGGTCGTCCTCGTCCCAGTCCTCGACGGCGTTGGCGAAGGTGATGAACACCGCCGAGTCCATCGACGGTTCGAGCAGCACGTAGTCGAGGACCCCGACGATGCCGTAGTCGACGCCGTTCAACTGGATGCTCCGGGCCTCGTTGGCGATGTAGCCGTACTCGTTGGCGAGGTCCCGACCGATCACCGCCACGCGTGCGGCGCTCGATTCGTCGAACTCATTGAGGAACCGTCCGCTCACGAGCGGCACGTCCATCGTCTCGGGAAGGTTCAGGTGGGTTGCGATGATCGGGACGGGGAACGCCCGGTAGTAGTCCTCGGCCGCTGCGAAGGGCAGCGTCACGATGTTGGAGAGTTGAAGGGTCCCGGTCACGGATGTGACGTCGGGCAGGCGGGCAACCCGGCCGGCTGCCTCCTCGGGGATCCGCGGGTCGCGGCCGAAGCCACCGATGGCGTCCTGGGCGTTGGCGACGATGAGGTCGGTCCCGAGCTCGCGCAACTTGGCCTTGAGGTCGCCCTTCGAGCTCTCGTTGATGCCGATGGCGGCCACGATGGCCGCAACGCCGAGGATCGGACCCAAAAGGATCAACAGCGTCCGGATCTTGCGCGCGGTGAGTCCGGCGACCGCAACGCCTATGAGCTCACCGAAGCGTCTCATCTCACCGGCACCTGCGACTCGTCCGCCACGATTTCACCGTCGAGCATCGAGATCCTGCGCTCGGTGGCCGCCGCCACGTTCACGTCGTGGGTGACAAGGCAGACGGCCCGCTCGGGTGAGCGGAGGCCCGCGAAGATCTCGATCACATTGGCCGCGTTCTGCGTGTCGAGCGCACCGGTCGGCTCATCAGCCAGGATCACCAGCGGCTCGGTCACGATCGCCCGGGCGATGGCCGTGCGCTGCTGCTCGCCTCCGGACATCTGGATCGGCCGATGGTCGTGGCGGTGCACGAGATCGACCTTCTCGAGGGCCTCGAGGGAGCGTCGGCGCCGCTCCTTGCGGGACAGGTTCCGGTAGAGGAGCGCCGTCTCGACGTTGCCGAGGGCCGTCAGGTGAGGAACCAGGTGGAACTGCTGGAAAACGAAGCCGATCGCCTGGCCCCGGAGACGCGAACGTTCGGCGTCGGGCAGCGTGTTCACCTCGGCGCCCTGGATCCGGATCGATCCCGAGGTGGGGAGGTCGAGGACCCCCAGCAACCCCAGCATGGTCGACTTGCCCGAGCCCGAAGGGCCGACGATCGACAGGAACTCACCGGCCCGGATGTCGAGCCACACGTCCCGCAACGCATGGACGAGGACCTCCTCGCCGTACACGCGGGACACCCCCTCGAGGGACAGTAGGGACTCGCTCACCGGACTCGAGGCCATGCCGGTCAACGCCGGTCGATCTCCAGGATCACGTACTCGCCTGGCGACACGCCAGAGACGATCTCGACGTATGCACCGTCGAGCATCCCGGTCTCGATCTCGCGTCGCTCGATCTGGCCATCGGCCGTGACGATCCGGACGAGATTGGTGCCGCTGTCTGCGAGCACGGCGGCGATCGGTACCACGACGGCGTCGACGGCCTCCTCGACCACCACATCCATCGTGACGACCGCTCCGTCGACAGCCACCAGATCCTCGACTGCCTCGACCACGCCCTCATAGGTCTCGCTGCCGCCCTCGGTACTCGCCGAATCGTCCAGCTCGGTGATGACGCCCGGCGACTCCTGATCGCCTGCGGCGAGGTTCACCGTGACCACCTGGCCGACGCTGAGCTTGGCCCGCTCCGACGGCGAGGCGAAGATCTTGATGGTGAAATCCGGCTCCGTCAGGTTCAGGACGTTGCTGCCCTGGAGCACGAACTCGCCCTCGTCCACGTAGACGTTGCCGATCCTGGCCGGCCAGTCGGCAACGATCATGTCTGCCGGCTCGAAGATCACGTCGTCGTCGATCGTCCGGATAGCGATGTCGAGCCTGGTCTGGCCGGCTCGCAGCAGTGCCGTCCCGGTGAGGACCTCGAAGTCGACCCCCTGCTGGGCGCTGCCGGAGATGCTGTAGTTGACCGAGGTGTCGACCTCGGGTGCCTGGTCGGCGACGATCGTGACCCAACCGGTCTCGCCTTCGACCACCACGCCACCGCCCTCGAGCGTGAGCTCGGGCAGGTCGTCGGACTCGAGCAGGATCGTGGCGGAGACGACCCAGCTCAGGCCGTACGCCTGTTCCACGAATCCGGGAAGGTGATTGGGGTCGGGAACCAGCGTCACGGTCAGGAGTTCATCCACCTCGACGAGGTCGTCGGAGCGCAGCGTGACGCTGATGGCAACGGAATCGTTGCCCGTCGTGAGCGTGACGAACTCGTCGGGCTCGCCGAAGTCCTCGCCCTCGGTGACCGTGCCGCTCACAACGAAGTAGACGTCGATGTCTTCGACGACCTCGACGGGGGTCTCGACCGTGAAGTCCGCCGAGCCGCCCTCCTCGGTCGAATCCGCATCCGCACGGAGGGTGAGCACCGGCAGGTCCGGAACGTTCGGATCCGTGACCGTGACCGTCGACTCCGAACGGCCTCCGACGTTGTAGCGGGGGTTGTCCCCGAACAGCGCCGAGATCCCGACATCGAGATCCTCGTCGGGCTCGAGGTCGTCGTCTATGAGCGTGGTGATGACGAGTTCGGCGATCCCGACACCTGCCGGGAACAAAATGGAGTCATCGACCTCGTTGAAGTCGTCCTCGACCGTGACCTCGCCGCCCACGCTGATGTCGACGATCAGGTCCTGCTCGGGCACTGGTTGCGCCGTGAAGGTGAACGTGACCTGTTCGCCCTCGCTGATCTCGTCGGTGGAGGCCCTGACCGTGATCGACGGGATCGTCGATGCGGCACCTGCGACGTCATCCTGCGCTGGTGCCGCCACGTCGTCGTCGGCGGTTGCGACGGTGACCGACTGATCGGGCAGGGCGTCGAAGGCGTCGTCCGAACCGGCACCGACCACGGACACGGTGAGCGCCGTGTTCTGCTCGCCGTCGACGAGGGTGTCGTCGACGCCGGAGACCGTGACCACCTGGGCCGTCGACCAGTTGTCGGTCGTGAAGGTGAGCGTGGCAGACGTAACAGTCGCCTCACCGGTGTCGCCGCTCGTGATCGAGATCACCACGTCACTGGCCGGTGCGCGGTTGAGGACGACGGTGAAACTGTCGCTGGTGCCGTCTTCGCCCACGGTGGCGGCGGTGGTCCAGAGCGTGAAGCCGGCGGCCTCGTCATCGATGGTCGTGATCCGAACGGTTCGGTCTCGCAGGGAATCGAACGGATCGTCGGAGTTCGCATCGTCCACGGACACGACGACGGCGGTCACCCGGTTGCCGTCTACATCGCTGTCGTCGACGCCGGTGACGGTCACGCTCTGGGCCGTCGACCAGTTGGCGGTCGTGAAGGTGAGCGTGGCGGGCATAACAGTCGCCTCACCGGTGTCTGGACTGCTGACAGAGAGCACGACGTCGGTCGTGGGTTGTGCGTCGAGTACCGCGGTGAACGCCGTGGCCGAGCCACCCTCGGTGACAGCGGCACCAGCGTCCGACACGCTGAATCCGGCGGCGTCGTCGTCGGTGATCGTCACCGAGACCATCAGGTCGAGCGCCTCGTCGAACACATTGTCCGATGACTCGTCGACGACTGCCACGGTCACCGTGGCCGACTGTTCACCGTCGAGCAGACGGTCGTCGACACCCGTGAGCGTCACGACCTGTTCGGTCGACCAGTCGGTGGGGGTGAACGTGATCGTGGCTGGCGATGCGGACACCTCGCCGACATCGGCGCTGACCACGGACAGCACCACATCGGTTCCCGGGGCGATGCCCAGGACGACGCTGAAGGTGGCCGTTGCACCCGCCTCGGTGACGACGACCGACGTCGAGGAGAGAGAGAATGCCGACGGGATCAATTCGAGCGAGAGGCCACGGGAGCGGTTTGCAGCAAGGTGGGCGGCCCTGGTGGCCGGCCCGTAGGTTCCATCGGCCGTCAGGCCCAGCACCTCCTGCAGGATGCGGACCCGGTCGCCCCGTTCGTTCCAACGGAACTCGGCCAGCAACACGACCTCCTGATCCAGGGGCGCCACCGTCGTGGTCGGCACCGTGGGAGCAGCGGTCGTCGTGGTCGCGGCGGTTTCGTCCGGGTCGCCTTCGACGAGGCCGGCGGCCGCACGGATCTCGACGGTTGCAGTGTTGCGGGCGCCGATGTCGTATCCGGCGCTGTTGCCCGACAGTGAGATGGTGACGACCTCGTCGACCTCAGGTGTGGCACCGCCGTAGTCGTGGTCGATCTGCCAGGACGCCAGCCCGGAGCGCGTCTCCTCCGTGTAGAAGTCGTCGACGATGCCGACGTCATAGCCCTCGGCAGACAGGATCGTCTCGAGTTGGAGGACGTCGGGACCCTCGGAGCCGACGTCGAGCCGGCGATAGAAGGCGAAGTCGCCGTTCACGGCAACCGCACGTCGGCCGTCGAGGGCGAACAGTACGTCTCCCGGCTGGACCGTGTCGCCGTCCTCGACGAGCACATCGCTGATCTTGCCATCGACCGCCGAGTTGATCACCTGCAGTTCGTCGCGCCGCAGCTCACCGCGGACCGTGATCTCCTCGGTCAGGGTGCGGATGCTGACCACCTCGGCGATTGCGCGGTCGGTCTCGAGGTCGAACACCACCGTGTCGTCGACCCATGGCTGCCAGTAGGCGGCTCCCGCTGCTACGAGGGCGAGCACGATCAGCGTCGGCAGGTGCTTCTTCATGGTCTGACCGTCGCCTGTTCCGGTTGCCGACTCAGGAATCGTCGCTCGCGAGGTTCGCCTCGCTCACGCATGCGCGGATGTCGTCGGTGTTGATCCCACCGTCCGGGCCAGAGAACTCATCGCCGGGATTGAGCAGCCCGCTTTCGTTGGGCGTGAGGTCGCCGATGGTCCAGCCCTTGCGCTTCAGGCACACGGTGAGCTCGATGAACTGCTCGTTGTCCTCGCGGATCTGCTGCGGAGTCAACTCCGATCGTGAGGTGAGGAACTCCTGGTACACGGCACCGATGTTGGTGCGGCTGTTGCAGAGTCCGAGTGCCTCGAGGTAGTCGGGCTGGTTGACCAGGGCGTCGGGGCCGGCCTCCTCGTTCGGAATGCCGAGGAACCCGAAGCCCTCGCTGTCGAGGCAGGTGTTGAAGTCGTCGAGGGAGTCCATCAGCTTGAGGCCGGGGTTGATGTCCTCCTCGGCCAGCGGGATGGTCTCCTTGGGTGGCTGGGTGGTGGTCGTCGTGGTCGTGGTGGTCGTTGTGGACGTGGTGGTCGAGGTGCTTGCGACCACAGCGTCGGGATCGGGCCCCTCGGTGGTCTCCGAGGGGGTGGCGCCGGTGGTGGTGGGCGCCTCCGTGGTCGTGGGCGGCTCCGTGGTCGTCGTCGTGCTCGTCGTGGTCGTCACGACCTCGTTCGTGAAGGCATCGTCCGGTAGGACGATCTCGACGTTTTCGTCGGAGCTGAGCACCACGATCGACCGGGTGCCGGACTCGGTGCCGCTGCCCGAGCAGCCGGCCACCACGACCACCAGTAGAAGGGCGCGCAGCCACATCACGAAGGTCCGGGGAGTGGTCATCACCGCCAAGTGTACGAAATGCACTCGTAAAGCCGACTATCGGGCGACGATTCCGTCCATCTAGCCTGACCCCATGGCCGATTTCTTCCAGAACGGTGTCATCACCACGCTCCACGACCTCGGCGACCGGCCCACCGACGACCTCGAGGCCGAACTCTCGTCCTGGGCGGCCGAGCGACCCATGGCGCTCGTCATCCCCTGCCTGGCCTCCGAGATGGACGGACCGGCCCTCGGGCCCATGGTCGACGAGATCGCCCGCATCCCCTACCTCGACGAGGTGGTGATCGGCCTCAACCAGGCCGATGCGGCCGACTTCGACCGGGCACGCCGGCTCTTCGACCGCCTGCCCCAGCACCACCGCATCCTCTGGCACGACGGCCCCCGCCTGACCGCCCTCCACGGGGAGCTGACGGCCCACGGGCTCGCTCCCACGCAACCGGGCAAGGGCTCCAATGTCTGGTACTGCCTCGGCTACTTCCTGGCATCGGGTCGCGCCCAGACGGTGGCGCTCCACGACGCCGACGTGCGCACCTATGACCGCCGCATGGTCGCCCGCCTTCTCTACCCGGTGGCCCACCCGTCGTTCGAGTACGCCTTCAGCAAGGGCTACTACTACCGGGCCTCGGCGGCGTCCAGCGGTGTCGGCGACGATGCCGGCGAACGCCTCTACGGTCGGGTGAGCCGCCTGTTCGTCACGCCACTCGTACGGGCACTCGGGCTGGCGTTCGGGCGCAGCGACTTCCTCGACTACCTCGACAGCTTCCGCTACCCGCTCGGCGGCGAGTACGCCATGCACGTCGACCTGGTCCGCACCCTACGCATCCCCGCCGACTGGGGTCTCGAGATCGGCCTGCTCGCCGAGGTGTACCGCCGCTACACCACGGCACAGGTCTGCCAGGTCGACATCGCCGACCGGTACGACCACAAGCACCAGGACCTGTCACCCGACGACGCCGGGAGCGGCCTGCACAAGATGAGCATCGACACCGCCCGCTCCCTGTTCGCCCGACTCGCCGCCTCGGGCACCGTCCTGACCCACGAGGGGTTCCAGAGCCTCGACGCCACCTATACACAGGCGGCCCTCGACCTCGTCGACAAGTACGGGGACGACGCCGCCATCAACGGCCTCGCCCACGACCGCCACCAGGAGGAGGCCGCCGTCGAGGTGTTCGCACGGGCCGTGATCGAGGCCGGCGAGCACTTCCTGGCCGACCCCAACGCCGACTCGCGCAGCCCCAGCTGGTCGCAGGTCCGGGCGGAGGTGCCCGACCTCCCCGAGCGGCTGGCGAAGGCGGTAGAGGCGGACCAGGCCGGCTGATGGCGGCCGGCCGGGCCAACGGTGGAGGTGATGGGAATCGAACCCACGACTTCTACGTTGCGAACGTAGCGCTCTAGCCGACTGAGCTACACCCCCGTGGGCGGGGTGGATCGTAGCGGTGGAGAATGAACGCTGGACGAAGCCCCTGGTGGCTCAGTTCGCCTGGCGCCTCAGCACCGCCTCGTCGCGCATCGCACCACCGGCGTTGAGCAGCATCGAGCTCGCCGGCCGGAACGGCACGACGACATCGCGGCGCTCCACCTCCCGCTGATGGCGGTTGGTGACGAGGAACGCATAGCCCACGAGGGCCAGGTCGACGAGGAAGTGGATCGTCCAGACGATGCCGCCCACGGCGATCCCGCCGAAGAAGGTGAACCCGGCCACTCCCCCGAGGGCCAGGAGCACGTCACGGCGACGCCGACGGGCGGAACCGGAGTCGCCAGGGACCGAGGTCACGGAATGCTGGATGAGCCGGAGGCCATGGGCGTCGAGGCGGCTCGAGGCCGACAGGGCGGCGATCGGACGCGGCGACGACGATCGTCTCGTCCGGCGGATGACGGGTGGAAGCAGCAACGCCGTCCACAACACACCGAGTCCCAGAAGGATCAGCACCTGCCTGTGTCCTCTCGCATCCACTGTTCGGCCATTGGTCGCTCAACGTAGCGGTCCACCGTTGCGAAATGGTGGATTTCCACGCGCGGGGTGCGCGAATCCACGCGCGTTGCGCGCGCTGCCGTCAAGAGGCCGGCTCAGGCCTCCCGGCGCCAGGCGCCCGACCGGCCCCCGTCCTTCTCCCAGAGGGCCACGTCGGTGATCACCATGGACCGGTCGAGTGACTTGCACATGTCGTAGACCGTGAGCGCCGCAACCGTGCAGGCGGTGAGCGCCTCCATCTCGACGCCGGTCCGCTCGACCGTCTCCACGATGGCCTCCACCGCGACATGGGACTCCCCCACCTCGAGATCGACGACCACCGAAGTCAGCATCAGCGGATGGCAGAGCGGCACCAGCTCGGATGTGCGCTTCGCCGCCTGGATGCCAGCCACCCTGGCAACGGCGAACACATCGCCCTTGGCCACCGTCCCCCCGGACAGCTCCGCAGCAGTCTCGGATGACATCCGGATGCGGGCACGAGCCACCGCCCGGCGCCGCGTCGGCTCCTTGTCACCGACATCGACCATACGTGCGCGGCCGGCTTCGTCGAGGTGCGTGAACTTCCGGCCCCCGGCTTCCATGTCTCCGGGGTCGGCCATGTCGCCGCTCAGCCGCCGATCTGCGACATCGAGCGGGCCGGTCGGATGAAGTCGACGTGGCCGATGCCGTGGCCGGCCCACTTGGCGGCGACCGCCCCCTCGAAGACGGCGGTCAACTCCTCGTCATCAGCCCCCGAGCGCAATGCCGCCCTGAGGTCGAACTCGTCGATGGCGAAGAGGCAGTTGCGGAACTGGCCGTCGGCGGTGAGACGGATCCGGTCGCACGAGTCGCAGAACTTCCGGGTCACGCTGGCGACGACGCCGATCTCGCCGCCGCCGTCCGAGTAGCGGAAACGGGTGGCCGGCGCCGATGTCCGCTCCACCGCATCCAGCGGGTACACGGCGTCGATGGCGGCCACGATCTCCTCCTGGCTGAACACCGAGCGTGCATTCCATGCCTTGTCGGCGTCGAGGGGCATGAACTCGATGAACCGGACCACGACGCCCTTCTCGCGTCCGAAGCGGGCGAAGTCCACGATCTCGTCGTCGTTGACCCCACGAATCACGACCACGTTGACCTTGACGGGATCGAAACCGACCTCGATCGCCGCTTCGATCCCGTCGAGCACCTTGGGCAGCTCGTCCCGCAGGGTCATTTCGGCGAAGCGATCGGCCCGCAACGAGTCGAGCGAGACGTTGATGCGCTGCAACCCGGCGTCCGCCAACCGTCCCGCCAGAAGGCGCAGGGTGGAGCCGTTGGTCGTCAGCGACAGGTCGGCCGGCAACGCCGACAGCATCCCGACGAGTTCCGGGAGGTTCGCCCGAATGGTCGGCTCACCGCCGGTGAGCCGGATGCTGTCGATGCCATGTCGCTCGACGAGCACCCTGGCGACGCGCTCGATCTCCTCGAAGGTGAGCAGGTCCTCGCGCGGCAACCACTCGAGTCCTTCCGCAGGCATGCAGTAGCTGCACCGGAAGTTGCACCGGTCGGTCACCGAGATGCGCAGATCGCGGTGAACCCGTCCAAAGCCGTCGACAAGGGGGCGCTTCACACCCCACAGCGTAGAGGGATGCTCGGCAAGTGGGCCACCGGCGTCAGCGAAGGATCAGGACCTCGACCTCGGCGCCGTCGGCAACCCCATCGCCGTCGGGGAGAACGGCCAGCCCGTCTGCGCCCGCCATCGCCGTCAACTGGTGCGAGCCCTGACCACCGGCGGACGACACGTGGTAGGCGCCGTCCCGGTAGTCGACCACGACCCTGGCGAAGTGGGTCTTCCCGTCGACCCTTCGGGTCATCGCTCCATCGGCGACGGCACGCACCAGCGGCCGTTCGGTCGCCGTGTGTCCCGCCATGGCCCGCAGGGCCGGGCGGGCGAACAACTCGAAGGAGACCATCGACGACACCGGATTGCCCGGCAGGCCGAACACCGGCACCCCGTCGACCGTCCCGAACGCCAGGGGCTTGGCCGGCCGGATCGCCACCTGCATCCAGCGCATGTCGCCGATCCGGTCGAGCACCACCTTCACGTAGTCGAAGTCGCCCATGCTCACGCCGCCCGTCGTGAGGAGGGCATCGCAGGCCTCCACGCCCGCTCGGAGGGCGACCTCGATCGCCTCCTCGTCGTCGGGCACGAGGCCGAGGTCGACGCCTTCGAACCCCGACTCCTGGACCAGGGCCAAAAGGCCCGGCCGGTTCGAGTCACGGATCTGCCCGGGGGCGAGGGTGCCTCCGTCCGCCACGAGCTCGTCGCCGGTCGAGATGACACCGACCCTGGGGCGTCGGAACACGGGCACCTCTGCCAGGTTGATGCTCGCCAGCACGCCGACCTGTCCGGGGCCGATGGTCGTGCCCGCCGGGAACACCACCTGCCCGGGCTCGAGGTCCTCGCCGGCATTCCGGACATGGTTGCCCACGGGCACCTCGACCTTCACCTCCACCTGTTCCGCATCGACGGGACCGGACACGCTCGTGCGCTCGACCATCACCACGGCATCTGCGCCGGACGGCATCGGGGCACCGGTCATGATCCGAACGGCCTCACCCCGGCCGACGACCTGTTCGAACACCGCACCGGCGGCGAGCGTGCCGACGACCGCCAACCGAACCGGCGCTCCGATCGTGTCGGCGGAGCGGAGCGCGAAGCCGTCCATGGCCGTGTTGGCGAAGGGTGGCACGGCCTCCGTCGCGACGACCGCCTCTGCCAGCACCAGGCCGAGCGCCCCATCGAGCGCCACGGTCGTGGCCACCGGGACCGGGCAGCGGTCGAACACGTGGGCCTGCGCCTCGTCGAGCGGAATCATCGGATGCTCCGGGGGTGGTCGGGAAAGGGCGTCGCCAGCGGTCGGAGCGAGGCTACCCAGTGGATCCGTCCGGCTCGCCGCCCGGGTCCGGCCCCTGCCATGTCGCCTCGGTCCCCGTGGCCAGCCGCCGGATGTTGCCCTCGTGGCGCACCAGGACGAGCAACGAGATCGCCACCGCCACCCCGACCTCCCGCCCCGTGCCCCCCAGCGCCCCGATGAGGATCGGGCTGGCGACCGCCATCACGATCGAGCCCAGGGAAGCCGTGCGACTCAGGCGGGCAGCGGCGGCGAACAGGACCAGATCGGCGACGGCCACCAGGGGAAACAGCACGAAGACGCCGCCACCGGCCGTCGCCACCCCCTTGCCGCCCCGAAACCTGCGGGTGACGGGCAGGACGTGGCCCAACACGGCCGCCGCCCAACAGAACAGGGCCCACGGCCGCGAGAGGACGACCCACCCGAGGCCGGCGGCCATCGCACCCTTGCCGAAATCGACGGCGAACACGTACAGCCCGGCACGACGACCGACCGTCCGATAGACGTTCGTGGCACCCGGATTTCCCGACCCGGCCCGGGTCGGATCGATGCCGCGACGCCCGGCGAAGAGATGGGCCGAGGGGAACGTGCCGAGGAGATAGGCGCCGACAACGAACAGCAGCGCCAGGGGAACCTGATCCGTCATGACCCAATACTCACCGCAAACGCGACCCTTCCGGCGCATTTGGGCATTCGGGGTCTTCCGGTAGGCTTCCCGCTCGGCCATCGGGGAGCAGTTTTCCCGATCGGCAACCATCATCTCCGCCCCACACACCCGGACCCTTCAATCCATGCCCACGTATGAATACCGCTGCAAGCAGTGCGCCACCGAGTTCGAGGCTCGACAGTCCTTCGCCGACGAACCGTTGACCGACTGCATCGACGCGTCCTGCGGAGGCTCGGTGAGCAAGATCTTCCGGGGAGTCGGCATCTCGTTCAAGGGCGACGGCTTCTACAAGAACGACCACGGCTCGTCCTCGAAGACACGACGTTCGGACTCGGCATCCACGGGCTCCGGTTCGTCGGACGGAGGTTCCGGTTCGTCGGACGGAGGTTCCGGTTCGTCGGACGGAGGTTCCGGTTCGTCGAATGGAACGTCTGGTTCCTCGAGCGACACCTCCGGTTCGTCGGGTGGCACGAGCGAGAAGGCGCCGGCCTCGAGCTCGACCAGCAGCTCCTCCGACTGAACCCTTCGCCGGGCCCTCCCCCGCCCGACCTTTCCACTCCCCCTTCTCCACTCCCCGCCATCCGCTCACACCGGGAGGCGCCATGGCGTACCTCTTCGCCCGCATCCGCATGTGGGCCGCACACCACCGACTGACCTGGTGGATGGCCGCCGGGGTCCTCGCCCTGATCACCGGCCTCGCCGTCGACGCCGCAGCGTCAGCACCATCGTGCCCGACCACGGTCGCCGCATCCGAGGACGACCGTCCGGGCCCACGATCGGGAGAACGGGCGATCGCCCTCGACCGGAGGGCCGACCGGCTCACGCTCGAACCCGGAGACCGCGTCGACCTCTACGCCGTCGACGACGTCTCGGCGTCCGGCCGACTGCTCGTGAGTGCCGCCCGTGTGCTCGACCTCGACGACACGACGATCACCGTCGCCGTTCCCCGCCGCGATGTGGCACAGGTGACCACCGCCCGCCGATGGGGCGACGTGGCACTCGCCCTGGTGCCCCCCGACTGAACACGTCGGCTCAGCGGAAGGCGAGGACCGCCAGGACAGCCAACCCGGCCAACACCCGATACACGACGAAGCCGCCGACCCCCCGGTGCGACAGCAGCCGCAGCATCCCGTGTACCGCGAACCAGCCGCTCACGGCCGCCGCAAAGGTTCCCACGGCGAACGCAGCCCACCATTCCGACGGCACCCTGACGTCGAACGCCGACAACAGGCCCGCCCCGGCGATCACCGGAAGGCTCATCAGGAACACCAGTCGAGCCGCCGCCACCCGTTCGATCCCGAGCGCTCGCGCTGCCGTGAGTGCCGCTCCCGACCGGGAGACCCCCGGCTGGAACGCCAGCCCCTGCGCCACCCCGAGTGCAAGCGCCTCGCTGACCCGCAACGACCCGGGTTCGCGCTCGCCGGGCCGTCGATCGGCGGCCCCCAACAGCAGGCCGAAGCCGATCAGGCACACGGCGACCAGCCATGTCCGATCACCGAGATCCGCCGACGAGGAAAGCACCAGGACGCCGATGAGGCCGGTCGGTACGGCCGTCACGAGCACGAGGCCTCCGATCCTGGCGTCGGTAGCGTCGTGCGGACGCCTGGCCGCCGACGCGAGGAGCGCCACGCCGTAGCGGCGGATGTCGTCGCGCAGGTAGGCGATGACGCCCACGAGGGTGCCCAGGTGCAGGGCGACGTCGAAGGCATTCTCGAGGGCCTGGTCGCCGCCGAAGTCGTCCCAGCCGAAAAGCCACGGCACGACCGCCAGGTGGCCGCTCGAAGAGACCGGCAGGAACTCGGTGAGTCCCTGGACGACGCCGAGGAGCAGGGCATGGAGCAGCGACATGTTCGTCCTGAGCGCCGATGCCCGTCAGGCGCCGGAGACGGTCACGTCGCCGATCACCAGCGACACACCGGCCGCATGCATCGGCAACCACTCGAGGTCGCCACCGACCTCGGAGACGTCCTGGAGCATCTTCTGGATGGTCGATGCGATCGTGAACTCGCGGACCGGCTCGGCGAGTTCGCCACCCCGGATGCGGAGGCCCTCGGCGCCCGTGGAGAAATCGCCGCTCACGGGGTTGACGCCGGAGTGCAGACCGCTCACGCCCTGCACGAGCAGCCCGTCATCGACGTCGGCCACCATTTCGGCCTGGGTCCGGGTGCCCGGAACCAGCGTCAACGCCTGGATGCCGACGCCGGGCGTCGAGGCATAGCCGCGAACCGCCGAACCCGTCGAAGCACCACCCGAGCGCCGGCCCGTGTAGCTGTTGTGCACGAAGCGCAGCAGGCGCCCGTTCTCGAGCAGCACGTTGCGACGGGTCGCCAGTCCCTCGCCGTCCGCTGCGGTCGCCGTGAACGCAGCGGTATCGGTGGGATCGTCGATGAGGGTCAGCAGCGGAGCAGCGACCTCCTCACCGAGCCGGTCCGCGAACAGCGACCGCCCCTTGAGCACGCTCTCGCCGTTGAGCGTCGATCCGACGATGCCGAGGAACTGGGCGCTCACCCAGGGATCGAGCACGACGGTGAGGCGCGCGGATTCGGGCTTGACCGCCCCCAACAGGCGGGTCGCCCGTTCGACGGCTTCGGCTGCCGCCCTCTCCGGGTCGAGGTCGCCGGGCTCCCGGCCGATCGAGAACCCGAAGCCGGTCTGGGTCTCGTCACCCTCACCGGCCAACACGTAGACCGACAGGTAGCACCCGGTCTCCCGACTGGTCGACCGGATGCCCGTCGTCGTCACGACAGCCGACTCGGCGATCGTGTCGACGTACTCGGCGGACTCGATGCCGACGATGCGAGGGTCGATGTCGGCCACCAGGCGCTCGAGCTCGAGGGCCGCTGCGATCTTGGCCTCGGTCGGGTGGTCGGCGAGTGCCGCCCGATGGAGGTCGAGCTCGATCGGCACGACCCCGTCCGGCTCGGCCACGGCGCACCACTCGTCCGGCGTGGCGAAGGCGACGTTGTCACGGGCCTCGGCAAGCGTCTCGGCGAGAACGTCGAGGTCGAGCGTTCCGGCGTGGGCGAAGCCCTGTCGGCCATCCCGCACGACCCGAATGCCGATGCCCTGCGACTCTGCGACCGTCAGGGACTCGACCTGCTGCTCGTAGGCACGGACCTCGGTCTCGCGCTCGTGGACCGCATAGACCTCGACGTGTTCGTCGTCGTTCGCCCAGCCGACGATGCGGTCGGCGATGTCGAGGAGTTCGGGCACCTCAGGCCGCCGTACGGTCAGGGTCGTGCGCCACCTCAGGCCGCCGTGCCGCCGACCGTCAGGCGGGTCACGCGCAGCGTCGGCGTGCCGTCGCCCACGGGAACGCCCTGGCCGTCCTTGCCGCAGGTTCCCGGCGACCCCATGGCGAAGTCGCCGGCGATGGCGTCGATGTCACGGAGCACGTCGGGTCCGTTGCCGATGAGGTTGCCCTCGCGGATCGGCGCCGTGATCCGGCCGTTCTCGATCAGGTACGCCTCGGTCATGCCGAACACGAAGTCGCCGGTGGCGGTGTTGACCTGCCCGCCGCCCAGTTGGGCCACGTACACGCCCCACTCGGTGTCGGCGACGATCTCGTCCGGGTCGGCGTCGCCGGCGGCCAGGTAGGTGTTGGTCATCCGGACCATGGGCAGGTGCTGATAGCTCTGGCGGCGTCCGTTGCCCGACGAGTCGCGACCTTCCTTGCGGGCCCGGAGGTGGTCCCACATGTAGTCGGTGAGGACGCCGTCCTCGATGAGGACGTTGTGGGCGGCTGGGCGGCCCTCGTCGTCGATCGCGTAGCAGCCCCACTCGCCAGCCATCGTGCCGTCGTCGACGAGGGTCACGAACGGTGCGGCGACGACCTCGCCCCTCCGGCCGGCGAACACCGAGGCCGACTTGGCGATCAGGTCTGCCTCGAGGCCGTGGCCGCAGGCCTCGTGGAACAGGACCCCGCCGCCACCCGGACCCACCACGACCGGCATCTCGCCGCTGGGTGCGGGTACGGCATCGAGCTTGGTGATCGCACGGCGGGCCGCTCGACGGGCCAGGTCCGCCACGTCGACCCGGTCGAAGAGCTCGAAGCCGACGGTGTGGCCGACCGACTCGCGGCCGGTCTGCATGCCGCCGTCTCCCGAGGCGACACACGACACGGAGAAACTCGTCCGGACCTGGTCATCGCCGGTCAGCAGCCCGTCGGAGTTGGCGATCTGGATACGGCGACGGCTGTCCGCATAACGGGCGGTGACCTGCCGGATGGCGTCATGCTCGGCCCGGGCGACCCGGTCGGCATCCTCCAGCAATGCCACCTTGCGGGCCTTCGGCACATCGGCCGGCAGCACGGCGACGGCGCTTGACCGCGGCGACCGGTCATCGTCGAGCGACACGGTGCGGTCACCCCCGCCGCCGCTGGCAGCGGCGGATGCGGCCCGGGCCGCCGAGCGAAGTCCTTCTGGCGAGAGGTCGGCCGTGTGGGCGAAACCGGTCGTCTCCCCCACCACGACCCGGATGCCGGCGCCACGGCTTCGCCCACCCGTCAACTCCTCGACCCGGCCGTCGTCGAACAGGGCCGACATCGACCGGCGATCCTCGACGAACACCTCGGCGAAGTCGCCACCGTTGCGCAGGGCTGTGTGCAGCGTGTCCTGCAACAGCGACGGGTCGAGCAGCCCCTGCGGCCGGTCATCGATGCTCGTCATGCCTGCGCTCTCCTCGTGGTGCCCTGATCATCGGGATCATCGGCTGCCGAGCCGGTCATTCCACTGCTCCCGGCAGGTGCGTATGGTACCGGGGTGCCCGTGACCGTAGGACTGCAGGGTCGGAGTCGCCTGACGGTCGGCGACGATGACACATCCATCGCCTTCCACTCCGGCGACGTGCCGGTGCTCGCCACACCGCGCCTGGTCGCATTGCTCGAGGAGGCCTCGTTGGACGCGCTCGCCGGCCGACTCGACGACGGCCAGACCACCGTCGGCATGCGAATCCAGATCGACCACCTGGCGCCGACCGGCGTGGGTGCCGAGGTCCGTGCGATCGCCACACTCGACGCCGTCGAGGGCCGGCGACTCACCTTCAGTGCCGAGGCGACCGAGGGCGACACCCCGGTCGCCAGCGCCACGATCACGCGGGTCGTCGTCGAAACGTCCCGCTTCCTGGAGCGGGTGTCGTGAACGTCCGCACCCCCGATGTCCCGACCATCTCCGTGGAACCCGCCGACCGGGCCGACGGACGCCTTCGCCGCCTCTCGGAGGAGGGCGTCGGCACGGGCCTCCACTGGTGGGCCGAGGCACTGCTCGTGTTCACCTTCTACGTCGTCTACTCGTGGAGCCGCAACCAGTTCGGCTCGGCGAACGTCCACCCGTCGGAGGCATTGCGAAACGCCGTGCGCGTCATCGACCTCGAGAAGGCCCTCGGCCTGTTCCAGGAACTCCGGGTCCAGCAGCTGTTCCTCGACCGGACCCTCTTCCTCCAGTTCTGGAACCTCTTCTACGGCACCTTCCACTTCGCCGTCACGATCTTCACCCTGGTGTGGCTCTACCGTCGATTTCCGGCCCTGTATCCCCGGTGGCGGTCGTCGTTCCTCTGCACGACCGGCCTGGCACTCGTCGGTTTCAGCCTGTTCCCGCTGATGCCTCCCCGCCTGTTGGCCGACTGCGGAGAGTTCGGGGGATGCCTGGCCGCCTACCCGTTCATGGACACCGTCTCCGAGGCCGGCGGCCTCTGGTCGTTCGACTCCGGGACGATGCAGAAGATCTCGAACCAGTACGCCGCCATGCCGAGCCTCCACTTCGCCTGGGCGACGTGGTGCACGCTGGCCCTCTGGCCGGTGCTCCGACGCTCGTTCTCCCGGGCGCTGGTCGTCGCCTATCCGGTTCTCACCCTCTTCGCCGTGATCGTCACCGGCAACCACTACTGGATCGACGCCCTCGGTGCAATCGTGGTCGTCGGCGCCGGCGTGCTGATGGGGCGCAGGTTGGCCGACTCCTGGCACCGTTGGAGCCTCCGCAGCACCTGAGGCACCCACCCCCGGGGACCGAACACCGGGTGGGGCGGCTACCGTTGTGCGCTTCCCCGGCTGCGGAGAACCCATCCCTTGCATCTCGAATCGATCCGAACCCCGGCAGACCTCCGCGACCTCGGCACCACCGAGCTGCGCAGCCTGTCCGCAGAGATCCGCACACGCCTGGTCGAGGCGGTCGACCGCTCGGGCGGCCATCTCGGCTCCAACCTCGGCGCCGTCGAGTTGACCATCGCCCTGCACCGCACCTTCGACAGCCCCCACGACATCATCCTCTGGGACACCGGCCACCAGACCTACGTCCACAAGATGCTGACCGGCCGCCTCGCCGACTTCGACACCCTGCGCCAGCCCGGCGGGCTGTCCGGCTACCCCTCCCGGTCCGAATCGGCCCACGACTGGATCGAGAACTCACACGCCTCGACCGTGCTCTCGTACGCCCACGGGATCGCCACCGCCCAGGCCGCAACCAACAGCGGTCGCCGGGTCGTCGCCGTCATCGGTGACGGCGCGATGACGGGCGGCATGGCCTTCGAGGGGCTGAACAACCTCGGACACAGCGGCCTCGGCGTCACGATCATCCTCAACGACAACGGCCGTTCCTACGCCCCGACCGTCGGTCGCCTCTCGGAGAGCCTCATCCGCATCCGATCGAACCCGACCTACATGCGCCGGCAGCGTCGGCTCGAGGAGTTGGCCGAGAACCTGCCGTGGGTCGGGGAGATCGTCGAACGGGGCATCAACGCCACCAAGGCCGCCATCCGCGAGATGCTCGAGCCGACGGCGTTCTTCGAAACCCTCGGCGTCCACTACCTCGGTCCGTTCGACGGCCACGACATCGCCGAGATCGAGGAGGCCCTCGCCAACGCCAGGGCGTTCGACGGACCGGTCGTCGTCCATGTCCTCACTCAGAAGGGTCGTGGCTACGAACCGGCCGAACTCGACCCGATCAAGCACATGCACGACACCTCCGGCATCAAGCCCGGCAGCTACACCGAGGCCTTCACCGAGGCACTGGTCAAGGCTGCGGAGTCGCGGCCCGAACTCGTCGCCATCACGGCCGCCATGCCCGACTCGACCGGCCTGCTCCCGTTCCGCGAACGCTTCCCGGACCGCTGCTTCGACGTCGGCATCGCCGAGCAGCACGCGGTCACCTCGGCGGCGGGCATGGCCATGGGGGGCCTGCGGCCCGTGTTCGCCGTCTACTCGACCTTCCTCGCCAGGGCGATCGACCAGGTCAACCTCGACGTCGCCCTCCACGGGCAACCGGTCGTCTTCTGCCTCGACCGTGCGGGCATCACCGGCGACGACGGGCCGTCGCACCACGGCGTCCTCGACCTCGTCCTGCTGTCGACGGTGCCGGGAATGACGATCTTCGCCCCGTCGTCGTATCAGGAGCTCCAGCAGATGCTGGTGGACGCCCTCGATCTCTGTGACGGGCCTGCCGCCATCCGCTGGCCGAAGACGACCGCACCCCATGTGGGCTGGGACGAGATCGGCTCCGGCTTCGCTGGTCGGCAGGTCCGCGAGGGCGCCGACGTCTGCCTGCTCGGTGCCGGGAAGATGTTGGCTGCCGCGACCGGAGCCGCCGAACTGCTGCATGCCGAGGGCATCGCGGCCACGGTCTGGGACCCGCGGCTGATCCGACCGCTCGATCCGGCGATGCTCGCCGACGCCGCACGGCATCCGCTGGTGGTCACCATCGAGGACGGCTTCCGTGAGGGCGGGTTCGGCACGGCGGTGCGTTCCGCGCTCGCCGAGACAGCGCCGGGAACCCGGGTCGGCGTGCTGGGGGTTCCGGTGGCCCACCACGCCCACGGGAAGCCGGACGATCTGTTGGCGTCCTTCGGCCTCGACGCCGCCGGCGTGGCCGAACACGTGCGTCGGTCGCTCTGACCGACCCGGCGGCTCAACGGCCGCTCGGTCGATTGCCCTGGCCGACCCAGCGGGTCAGGTATCAGGGGTCAGGTATAGAAGGGGTTCTCGCCGGCCGAATGGTCGGTGGCGTCGATCACATCGAGAATCTCGGGGATCGCCTCGAGGATGGCGGACCGGATGCCCTCGGTCAGCGTGGCGGCGCTCATGGAGCAGCCCTGGCAACCGCCACCCATGGTGACGTAGGCGGTCGAGCCTTCGACGCCGATGAGCGTGGCGTACCCGCCGTGCGATGCCAGTGCGGGGTTGATGCGTTCGGCGATCAGCTGGCCGACGCGCTCCGGCAACTCGCCGGTGAGTTCGAGGGTGCCCATGTCTCCCAGCGGATTGGGACGGTTGGGATTGCGGACCACGAGCCCGCCCTGGGTCGGGTTGCTGGGAAGGTCGAGGGTGGAGCCGGCCAACTTCTCGCGGTCGTCGGAGGGGACCAGCAGGGACAGGTCGCCGATCTCCCAGCGGATGTCGTCGTCCGGGGCGGCGTCGAGTTCGAGGAACGCCAGGTCATAGACGTAGTCGACTCCCTGGGAACCGGTGATCGAGACCCGCAGGGCCAACCCGGTGGGGTCGTCCTCTTCGTTGCGGATCTCGAGGACCTTGGCGAGTGCCGCCTCGGTGACCACGATCACCTGGTCGATCTGTGTCACATGGTCCAGTGCGTCGGTGTCAGTCATGCCCGAAGCCTAGCGGTGCCACCGGGACCCACATCGGAGTAGCCGGATGACAGCCGGTAGGTTGCCGGCATGTCCGACACACCCTCCGAAGGAACCACACCCGAGATCGTGACCATCCGCCGCGAAGGCGACGTGGCGGTCCTCGAGTTCGACGACGGCAAGGCCAACGCGCTCGGCAACGCCTCGATCGACGCCCTGCTGGCAGCCCTCGACGAGGTCGACGGGAACGCCGACGCCATCGTGCTGGCCGGTCGTCCCGGACGCTTCTCGGCGGGCTTCGACCTGAAGGTCATGCAGTCGGGAGCCGAGGCGGCCCAGGCGATGCTCGCACGGGGCGTCGACCTGTTCCTGCGCCTCTACATGTACCCCCGCCCGGTCGTGGCCGCCTGCACAGGGCACGCCATCGCCGCCGGGGCGATCATCCTGATGTCGTGCGACCTGCGGGTCGGAATCAGGGGCGAGTTCAAGATCGGGCTGCCCGAGGTGACCATCGGGATGCCGCTGCCCTTCTTCGCCACCGAACTGGCCCGCGACCGCATCTCCAAGCGCCATTACGCCAGGGTCACGGCTCTTGGCACCATGTACGACCCCGACGGCGCCGCCGACGCCGGCTTCCTCGACGAGGTGCTCGACGGCGATCCCGTGGCCGCCGCGATCGACCGGGCGCAGGCCCTGACCGGCATCAGCCGCGGTGGCCTCCTGCGCACGCGGACAACCGCAAGGGGCGCCATCGCCGACGCAATCCGGTCCGGGCTCGACGAGGACCTCTCCCACTTCGCCGTCGCCGGCGACTGACGCCCACACCGACCAGCCGATGGACCGGGAGTCCGACTACGACGCCCTGCTGCTGGTCGCCTTCGGCGGACCCGAGGGCCCCGACCAGGTCGGCCCCTTCCTCGAACGCGTCGCGGCGGGACGCGAGATCCCGCCAGAACGCCTCGCCGAGGTGGCGGCCCGCTACGACCGGTTCGGCGGCGTGTCGCCGCTCAACGGCCACATGCGCTCCCTGGTCGCCGCCATCGGCGAGCGGCTGGCCACGCGCCATCACGACCTGCCGGTCTTCTGGGGGAACCGGAACGCCCACCCCCTCCTCGTCGACGTGGTCGCTTCGCTGCGGGATGAGGGCGCCGAGCGGGTCCTCGCCTGGGTCTCCAGCCCCTACAGCTCGTATCCGACCTGTCGACAGTACGGCGACGACCTCGACGCCGCCTGCCGGGCGGTTGGTTCCGGTGCGCCCCGCATCGACCGGGTACGCCCCCACCACGACCACCCCGGCCTGATCGAACCAGCAGCTGATCGGCTCATCGACGCGCTCGCCGAACTCCCGCCCGATCGCCGCGACGGTGCCCACCTGCTGTTCACGGCCCACAGCATCCCGTCCGGCCTGGCGGCGACGTGCGGCTACGAGGCGCAACTCCATGATGCGGCCGGCCTCGTCGCCGGGCTGGCCGACCCCGACGGCAACCACCCGTGGGAGGTGGTGTGGCAGTCCCGGAGCGGCTCCCCCCACGTGCCATGGCTGGAACCGGACGTCGGCGATCGCATCGACGCCCTCGCCGCCGACGGCGTCCGGGCCGTCGTCGTGGCACCCCTCGGCATGCCGATCGAGAGCTTCGAGATCGCCTGGGACCTCGACGTCGAGGCGGCTGGGCGCGCCGCAGCCGCCGGCATCTCGTTCGTCCGGGCACATGCCGTCGACGACGATCCCCGATTCGCCTCGATGGTGGTCGACCTGTTCGAGGAACGCCTCGGCGGCTCCACGGAGCGGCGCTCGCTCGGCGGGCTCGGAATCCGTCCCGATACCTGCCCTGCCGACTGCTGCCCGGCGCCCAGCCGTTCCTGAAGGCATCCCCGGACCGCCGATCGGCGGGACCTATCGTCGGAACCGTGGACAGGACAGGGACGCGACCGGGCCGGTGAACCACACCCGGATCGCCGCCGAAGTTCTGCGTTTCCGCCTCGGCACCCTCGAGCAGGCCTCCGGCACCACCTTCGACCTGATCGAAGCCGCCGAGATCGTCGTCGCCTGTGGCGACCCGGGCGTCGATCGGGCCCTGCGCGTCGTCGGCGAGACCTGGCGGGCGGCCGGCCTGTCCCCGGGGGCGATCGACCACCGCTGGTCGGCCGGAGACGTCGCACGGATGCGCAACGTGGGCGGAAGCGCCCTCCTCGACGCCATCGACGACCTGGTGGCCGGACTCACCCGCTGTCGCTCCAGGGCCTGAATCACCAACGGGGAACCACCCTTCCGCCTCGGGCATACCCCGGAACCACGGTGCTCCCGACTACCGTCGGCACGACGGCCAGCGGGGCCTGTCACAGGGCCGCGGCATGCTGTTGCTCCAGTTGACGATCAACGAATCCATTCCCCGAGCACACCAGAATCCGAGGACCCCAGCACCATGGCCCAGCAGCAGAAACTGCTCGCGGACGAGGCCCCCTTCGCCAAGGAGGTCATCGACGTCCCGGTCGCCGACGAGATGCGCGAGTCGTTCCTCGCCTACTCACTGTCGGTCATCACCTCGCGTGCGATACCCGATGTCCGCGACGGCCTCAAGCCGGTGCAGCGCCGCATCCTCTACTCGATGCTCCGGATGGGCATCCGTCCGGATACGCCGCACCGCAAGAGCGCCCGCGTGGTCGGCGACACCATGGGCCGATACCACCCCCACGGCGACACCGCCATCTACGACGCCCTGGTCCGCATGGGCCAGGACTTCTCACGGGGGATCACGTTCGTCGATCCGCAAGGCAACTTCGGGTCGCTCGACGACCCTCCCGCCGCCCCCCGCTACACCGAGTGCCGCCTGAGCGCTGCGGCCATGGCCATGGTCCGGGAGCTCGACGAGGACACCGTCGACTTCCGCCCCACCTACGACGGCGAGTCCGAGGAGCCCATCGTCCTCCCCGGCCTGCTCCCCGGCCTGCTGATCAATGGCACGTCGGGCATCGCCGTCGGCATGGCGACCAACATGCCGGCCCACAACCTCCGGGAGGTGTACGACGCCATCGAGTTGGTGATGACCAGGCGCCGGCCCAAGCCCACGACCGACGAGCTCCTGGCCCTCTGCCCCGGACCCGACTTCCCGAGCGGCGGCATCATCATCGACGACGGCATCCGACAGGCCTACGAGACCGGCCGCGGCAGCATCCGCATCCGGGCCCGTGCCGAGGTCGAATCCGTCGGCCGGGGCAGGCAGGCGATCATCGTCACCGAACTCCCCTACCTGGTCGGCCCCGAGCGGGTCATCGCCAAGCTCAAGGAGCTCAACGAGGCCGACCGCCTGCCCGGCGTCGCCGACTTCAAGAACCTCAGCGACCGGTCGATCGGGCTGCGGATCCAGATCCTCGTGCGCAGCGGCCACAACCCCCAGGCGGTCCTCGGCGAGCTCTACCGGCTCACCCCACTCGAGGAGACCTTCGGCATCAACAACGTGGTCCTGGTCGATGGCGAGCCCCGCACCCTCGGATTCCGCGATCTCTGCGACCACTACGTCAAGCACCGACTCGAGGTCATCGCCCGACGCACCCGACATCGACTGGAACGAGCCGGCGACCGGCTCCACATCGTCGAGGGCCTCCTGATCGCCCTCGATGCCATCGACGAGGTCGTCGCCATCATCCGGGCGTCGGACGACACGGCCGCTGCCCGCAAGGCGCTCATGCAGCGCTTCACTCTGAGCCAGGTGCAGACGGACCACATCCTCGACATGCCGCTCAAGCGCCTCACGGCCCTCGAGAAGCTCCGCATCGAAGAGGAGCGAGATTCCCTGCTGGCAACGATCGCCGACCTGCAGAAGCTGCTGAAGTCGAAGGAACGCCAGCGCACCACGGTGCTCAAGGAGCTCGCCGGGGCAGTCGATGAGTTCGGACGGCCCCGGCGCACCGAGATCGTCCACCCCGACGACCTCCCGGTCTTCGACGCCACCGAGGTCGCCGACGACATCGTCGACGAGGCCTGTGTGGTCACCCTGTCGACATCCGGCCAGATCGGTCGCCTTCCCGTCGATGGCGCCCGTCGGGCAACCCCAGGGCGACACGACGTACTCGTGACCTCAATCGTCACCCGCACCACCGAACGGATCACCGCCGTCACCTCCGACGGGCGTGCCCTGCAGGTGCTGGCGGCCGAACTCGGCGACGCCACCGGGCGCACACGGGGCGGCGGCGCCGCCCAGGTCTTCGGCACCAACCGTGGCGAGGCCATCCACACGGTCGTCGCCGGCGGTGACGAGCACCTCGTGCTGGTGACCGCCGAAGGCGTCACCAAGCGCCTCACCCTCGACGAGGTCCGCGGGACCAAGCCGGGAAAGACCCTGCTGTCGCTCAAGTCGGGCGACCACGTGGCCGCCGCCTTCTGCGCTCCGGACGGCATCGACGTGGTGATCGTCGCCAGCGACGGCCAGGTCCTGAGGACTCCGGTCGATGGCATCAGCATCCAGGGACGAGGTGCCTCCGGCGTCGCCGGCATGAAACTCCGCCCCGGGGCCAGGGTCATCGGCGCCGGACCGGTGCTCGGCGACGACCTGCTGTTCACGGTCGGTGACGACTGCAGCGCCAAGGCCACGCCGATCTCCGACTTCGACAGCAAGGGACGCGGCGGCGTCGGCATCCGTGTCGGCAAGCCGGTCGCCGGATCGACACTCCTCCTCTCCCGGGTCGGGCAACCGCTCGGACTTCTCACCGTCATGGCCGCCGACGACGACCCGAAGAAGGCCGACCCGTCACCCGTGCCGTTCCTGCTCGAGCCCACCCGGCGTGAGCTCTCGAGCACCTCCACCGAACGACAGGTCCTCGACCTGGGTCCGGCGCGGTGGTGACCATGGCAACCAGGGCACCTGCAGATAAGCCCATCAAGAGGTCCGCCAAGCCCAGCACCAGGACCTCGTCGGCGAAAGCCTCCGGCAATGGCTACGACGCCGATGCCATCCAGACGCTCGAGGGCCTCGAAGCGGTCCGGAAACGGCCGGGCATGTACATCGGCGGCACCGGCAGCCAGGGCCTGATGCACCTGGTCTGGGAGCTCATCGACAACGCCGTCGACGAGGCAGCAGCCGGCCACGCCACCAGGATCGACGTCACCCTGCACCGCGACCAGACGGTCGAGGTCGCCGACAACGGACGCGGCATCCCGGTCGACGAACACGCCAAGCGCAAGGTCTCGGCACTCGAGGTCGTCTTCACCGAACTCCACGCCGGCGGCAAGTTCGGGGGCGGGGCCTACGGGGCCTCGGGTGGCCTCCACGGCGTCGGCGCCTCGGTCGTCAACGCCCTCGCCTCACGGCTGGTCGCCCAGGTCGACCGCGGCGGCCACACCTGGGAGCTGGCATTTCGCGACCGGGTGGCCGGTCAGTGGAGCGACCGCACCTTCACGGCCGGCCACGAACTCCGGAAGGTCAAGCGCATCGCCAAGACCAAGACCGGCACCCGCATCCGCTTCCTGCCCGACCGCGAGATCTTCGACGCCGACGCACGCATCGACTTCGATCAGATCTGTGACCGGGTCACCCTCTCGTGCTTCCTCGTTCCGGGCCTCAAGGTGCGGGTCCACGACAAGCGATCCGCCGAAAGCGAGCCGTTCGAGTTCGTGTCACGCGGTGGCCTCGCCGACCTCGTCAACAGTCGCTCCAACGACGACCGCGCCTCCGAGGTGATCTTGCTCTCGGGTATCGAGACCTTCACCGAGCGGGTCCCGGTCGACGGCAAGATGCGCGATGTCCAGCGCGATTGCGCGGTCGATGTCGCCATGCGCTGGATCAAGGGATTCGACACCTCGTTCCAGTCGTTCGTCAACACCATCCCCACCGAACACGGCGGCACCCACGTTGCCGGCTTCGAACGGGCCGTCACCCGTGCGGTCAACGACGTCCTGCTCAAAGACGCCCGCAAGTTGGCGAAGCTGGCCAGGTCGAACAAGCACCGCGCGACGAAAGAAGACATCCAGGAGGGGCTCGTCGCCGCCCTCAAGATCGAGTTCCCCGAGCCCCAGTTCCGTGGTCAGACCAAGCAGGAGCTCGGTACCCCGGCGGTCGAGAAGATCGTCTACGACATCGTCAAAGCGGGGCTGACCGACTGGTTCGGCGGATCGGGTCCCAAGACACACATCAACGCCGTCCGCGAGAAGATCGCCACAGCCGTCGTGAACCGGATTGCCTCGAAGCAGGTGCTCGAGAACCGTCGCAAGGCGGCCAGCATGGGATCGACGGGCATGCCCGACAAGTTGGCCGACTGCCGGGTCCACGGCCCCGACGCCGAGCTCGTCATCGTCGAAGGCGATTCGGCGGCCGGTCCCGCCAAGATGGGTCGCAACTCGGAGAACACGGCAATCCTGCCCCTCCGGGGCAAGGTCGTGAACGCCGGCAAGGCCACGCTCAAGCAGGTGCTCGACAACACCGAGGCCCAGGCCCTGTTCGCAGCGATCGGCGCCGGGCAGGGCCGCGACTTCGACCTCGACAGCGCCCGCTACGGCCGGATCATCATCCTCTGCGATGCCGACGTCGACGGCAGCCACATCCGCTGCCTCCTCCTCACGCTCATCCACGAGTACATGCGGCCGCTGCTCGAGGCCGGCCACGTCTACGCCGCCCAGCCACCCCTGTACAGCTGCCGCGTCGGAGACACCCTCCACCGGGCCTTCTCGGAAGAGGAGCGCGATGCCATCACCGCAGAACTCACCAAGGGGCGCCGCAAGGTGACAGGCCTCACCTGGAACCGTTTCAAGGGTCTGGGCGAGATGAACGTCGACGAACTGGCCGAGTGTGCCCTCGACCGGGACAGCCGGATCCTGCGCCGCCTCACGATGGCGGACGCCGAGGAGGCCCAGGAGGCGGCCAGGATCTTCGACGTCCTCATGGGCAGCGACGTCGGGCAGCGACGCGACTTCCTCATCGAGCACAGCACCCTGCTCGATCCCGACGCCCTCGACATCTGAGACGTCACGGCTCCCGGCTACCTGGACCCCCCATGGCAGAACTCCCCCGCTTCTTCTCACCGTCGGCCGCCGGCACCTACCGGCAGTGCCCGCTCCGCTGGAAGTTTCGATACATCGACAAGTTGCCCGACCCACCCGGTGAGGCGGCGCTCGTCGGCACCTTCGCCCATCGCGTCCTCGAGCACCTCTGCGACGAGTCCGCCGACGCCCGGACCACGGACCGCGCCAAGGAGTTGGCCGGGGAGGCCTGGCGCTGGATCTCCGACCGGAGGGACTTCTCGGCGCTCGATCTCGATGCCGCCGCACAACTCGAGTTCCGCTGGAAGGCGTGGTCCGCCATCGAAGCGCTCTGGCAACTCGAGGACCCCGCACACGTGACCGTGCGCTCCACCGAACAGCGAATCTCGACCACCCTCGACGGTGTGCCGTTCCGCGGCGTCATCGATCGGCTCGACGAGGCCGACGACGGTTTGGTCGTCACCGACTACAAGTCGGGCAAGCCACCCCGCAATGACCGCCGCAACGAAGCCCTGGCCCAGGTCCTGCTGTATGCCGCAGCCATCGAGTCCGAAACGGGCGAACGCCCGGTGCGGGCGCGACTCCTGTTCCTCGGTGGCTCCAGGGGAATCGTGGAGACCCGTGTCGACGACGAGCGACTGCACACCACGACGGGGAACCTGACAGCAACCTGGACCGCGCTCGGCGCCGACTGTGCGAACGACTCGTTCGAGCCGAGTGCCGGACCCCTGTGCGGGTGGTGTCCCTATGTCGACCGGTGCGAAACCGGTGCCGACGAGGTCCGGCGTCGTGCAGCGGCCGGACGACTCAAGCCCGAAGCCCCGGCCCGCCTGGCGCTCGGACTCGCCGGCGCCTGACGCTCCGGCCGGACCGTCAGCGCAACCGCCGACGTTTCCGCAGCGCCACCAGCACCACCAGTATCGCGGCGATTGCGGCGAGAACCCCGAAGCGGTGGAGTCGGTCGGCGTGCTCGTCGGTCAGTTCGATGGGCGGTGTCTCGAACGGTCGCACCTTGCCGTCCGGCCGATCGGGGACCACCTGCTCCTCAGCGACCGTGTCAGCGAGCGTCGCGTCGTCCGGCATGGAATCCCGGACGTCGTCGACCGGCGACTCGGTCTCCTGATCGGGAACATCGACTTCCTCGACGTCTCCGAGCAGGGAATCGACCGGACTCACTGCGGCGGGTCGACTCCGGACACGTCGGGCCTGGGGATCGTAGGCATTCATGTGGTCTCCTCTCCGAGCACTCGATCCAGAAGGACATCGAACTCCGCCGCCGCCTCGGTGGCACCCGGTCGACTCCCCAGCCCATGGATCGGCAACGACTGGGCGGATGCCTCGGCCACGGCGGCCCGGAGGTGCACCGGTGGCAGACAGGCCTCCGGATAGGTCTCGGACAACTGCTCGTGCCAGTACCGGGCGTCCCGGGTCCGGCCCAGTCGGTTGATGGCGATCCCCACCAACCGGGGACTTCCATCGGTGCGACGCAGGCGAATTCGCTCGATGGTCTGGACCATCCGTGCGACCCCGTCAGCGGCCCAGGCGCCCGGCTCGGTCACCAGGAGGACCCGGTCGGCGGCGAACAGGGCGTTGATGGTGAGAAGGCCGAGAGACGGCGGACAGTCGATGATCACCAGTGGCCACGACGAGCCGTCCATCGCCAACTGGAGCCGGTCCTGGCCACCCAACGGGTCGGTGGCGAGTTGCGCCTCCCGGACCGAGAGCGCCGGAGACGCCGCAGCCAGCAGGGGGAGGCGCCCGCACTGGTGGGGCCACCCCGTGGACTCGACCGCAGCACGGAGGCCACCGGGTCGCTCCTCCTGGAGGACCAGGTCGATGCCTCGGGTGGGTTCGAAGACACCGAGTCCCGTGGAGGCATTTCCCTGGGGGTCGAGGTCGATGACGAGTGTCTCGAGGCCCCGGGCTGCCGCCGCCGACGTCAGCCCGAGCACGACGGTCGTCTTCCCGACTCCACCCTTTTGGTTCACCACCGCGACCACCGGCATGGGGGCAACCTATCCGACGCCACGCGACGGCAGATGACCCCGGTTCGGTGATCGGTACGGTGACGACATGCCCGAACTCCCGGAGGTCGAGACCGTTCGATCACAACTGGAACCGCTCGTATCGGGCCATCGCATCGTGGACGCCGACGCCCACCCCTCGTCGAAGTTCTCCCAGGCCCCGGCCGCCGTCGGGCATCGGATCGGCGCAGTCAGGCGCCGCGGGAAGTACCTCCTGTTCGACCTCGACGATGGCGACGCCGGTCCCCGCGAGCTCATCGTCCACCTTGGCATGACCGGCGGCCTCCATATGTCCCCATCACCCGACGACGATCCCTACCGTCGGGCCCGATGGGGGCTCGACGACGGCAGACACCTCGTGTTTCGCGACATCCGCCGGTTCGGCCGCATCGCCGTCGTCGCCCACGGCGACCACCGGTCGCTGCCAACCCTCCACGAACTCGGGCCGGAACCATTCGATCCCCGCCTCGACGCCGCCGGGTTTCACGCCAGCCTCTCCCGGAGCAACCGCCGTATCAAGACCCACCTGCTCTCCCAACGACCCATCGCCGGGGTCGGCAACATCTACGCCGACGAGGCGCTCTGGCGATCCGGCATCCATCCGGGGGCAAGGCGGGTCGGACGTGAACGCTCCGGCCGCCTGCTCGATGCCATCCGTGCGGTCTTCACCGAAGCCCTGGAACACAACGGCACGACCCTGCGCGACTTTCGGACGGTCGATGGTGCCACGGGATCGAACCAGGACCGCCTCGACTGCTACGGGCGCGCCGGCCTGCCGTGTGGACGGTGTGGCGCAGTGCTCACCAGCAGGGTCCTCGACCAACGGACCAGCACCTACTGCCCGACCTGCCAGGCCCACTGACTTTTTCACGCACCGACCGGCTGTTCCGCCAGCCGGCCGTCCGGCAGGTGCGTGAGGTGCCCCCTTCGGAGGAGGGCTGCCCTCTACGCTCGGCGCCGTGCACTCCCGCATCCTCCATCGACTCCTCGTGGCGTCTCTCGGCATCGGGCTTGCCGCTCTGTCTGCATCCACCGTGGCCGGGGCCGGCCCGCACGACGGGGACATCGCCGCACTGCGGTCCGGCATCGGGTCCGAGGAAGCCGAGATCGGGCTCCTCGAACAGCAGATCGGGCTCCTCGAGCAGGGGATCACCGATCTCCGGTCCCTCGTCGCCGAGGGCGACCAGGCCGTCGTCAACCTCGAGTTCGGCATCGCCGAGGCCGAAGCCAGGATCGCCACCGAGGACCAGGAACTCGAGATCCTCCCCGTGCGGATCGAACTGCTTGCCGACTTGGTCATCGAGCACTACCTGGCGCTGAATGAGCCGACGACGGTCCGACACGTCATGGCCATCGAGTCGTACGTCAAGAACGACGAGCGCATGAACGCCGTCCTCACCCAGTCCGCCGAGATCACCGGCGAGGCGCTCGACAACCTCCGGACCCAGATGCTGTACGAGGCAGTGATCGACGCAGCGAGCGACGACCTCGACCGGGTGTACGCCCACCTGCGACTCGACGGTGACCGGGCCCTGTCGCTCTACGACCTCGTGGCATCGTCCGAGGAGCGGCGCCGCCTCGCCGTGGACGACCGTGACGAGGGCATTGCCACCCTTCCCACGATGGAGGGCCGCATCGCCTCCTCCGAGGACGAGATCGCGAGCGCACGCACCGGAATCGCGGCGGTACAGGACCAGATCGCGGGGGTTCGCGGGTCAATCGCCACCACGTTGGCGGAGATCGCCCGCCTCGAGTCGCTCAACGTCGCCCACACGTGGACAGGCCTCCAGGGACGCGACGTCCACCGACCTGCGCTGGCGGTGAAGATCGACAACGCATCGGCGGCACGTCCCCAGACCGGAATCAACGAGGCTGACGTGGTCTACGAGGAGATCGTCGAGGCGGGGCTCACCCGCTTCATCGCTGTCTTCCAGACGACCAGCCCGGGGACGGTCGGCCCGGTCCGCTCGGGACGGACCTCCGACCCGATCCTCCTCGAGGGGTTCGACCGACCGCTGTTCGCCTATTCCGGCGCCAACCGCGGAACCAATCAGGCGATCGACGCCTCCCCGCTCGTCAGTGTCGGCTACGACGACGCATCGTCCGCCTACTGGCGTTCCTCGTCCCGACGCGCACCGCACAACCTGTACGCCTCGACCGACAGCCTCTGGGCGATCCACGCCGATCGCACCGACATATCGCCGGCGCCGTTCACCTTCGGCTGGGATGGGCAGCCGCTCCCCGAGTCGGCCATCGCCGTAGAGGGTGTCTCGATCGACTTCGGCCGGGTGGTCACCGACTATGCATGGGACGGCTCGGGCTGGCAACGATCAACGAACGGAGCGGCACACCACGACGCCGCAGGTGTACGCGTGGCACCCACCAACGTCGTCGTCCAGTTCACGCCCTACGGCAGGAGCGCTGCGGACAACCGCTCGCCCGAGGCGCTGACGGTGGGCTCCGGAACTGCATGGGTGTTCACGGCCGGCCACCTGATCGTTGCCGAGTGGCACCGGTCCGACCCGGGCCGTCCCGCCACGATCATCCTCGACGGCGAGCCGGTGCTGCTCCGGCCGGGCCGCACCTGGGTGGCGCTTCCCGATGCCTCACAGCCCGGGAGCGTCGCCTGGCGCTGAGCCGGGGGGGCCGGCGCCCACCCGCCGGTCAACCAGCGAACAGTTCGGCGGGTGCTGTGCCGTCGGGGAGGACGGTGAGCCGTTCGACCCCGTCCTCGGTGACCAGCAATGTGTGCTCGAACTGGGCGGTGCGCCGGCCGTCGAGCGTCACCGCTGTCCAGTTGTCGTCCCAGAGTGCGCAGGCCGGATCACCGAGCGTGAGCATGGGTTCGACCGTGAAGGTCATCCCGGGGACCAGGACGGTGTCGTCGCGAGGGTCGAAGTAGTGCTTGACCTGGAGGCCACTGTGGAACTCGGTGCCGACCCCGTGGCCGATGAACTCGCGGACGACGCCGAGCCCGTGCTTGCGGGCGTGGCGCTCGATGGCCCGACCGATCGCATGTACGGGTTGCCCCGGGCGCACCACGTCGATCCCCAGGTCCATTGCGGTCCTCGTCTCGTTGACGAGCCATCGGGAGTGGTCGTCGACGTCGCCGACCAGGAAGGTCACCGAGGTGTCGCCGTGGACGCCATCGAGGAAGATCGTGACGTCGATGTTGATGATGTCGCCGTCGGCCAGCGGTCGGCTGTCCGGGATGCCATGGCAGATGACCTCGTTGACCGACGTGCACACCGACTTGGGATAGCCGCGGTAGTTGAGCGGACTCGGGTAGCCGCCTCTGGCGAGGGCGGCCTCATGGACGATTGCGTCGATCCGGTCGGTCGTGATACCCGGCTCGACCGCCCGTCCGGCCTCGACGAGGATCTCGGCGGCTGCAGCACCCGCTCGCCGCATGCGCCCGACTTCTTCCGAGGTCCGCACCGACGACGACCGTGAGGGTCCCGGGTCGCCGCTCGCCGCGTAGGGGGGCCGGCCGATGCCCGGCGGTACGGCACGGGTCGGGCTGAGCAGGCCCGGTCGGACCGGGGGTTCGGACACCGGTGCATCGGGTGTGTTCCGCCGTTTGCGCTTCGCCATTGGGCGAGGTTACCGGCGTGCCCCGGTACGCACCGATCGGACTCAGCGAAGAAAGCGGCTGACCGCGTCGACGACGCAGGCGGGTCGGTCGCTGCCCTCGATCTCGACCGTGGCCCGGATCACCGTCTGATAGCCGCCAGGCACCTCGTCGACCGAGACGAGATCCGCTGCGACGCGGACCCGGGAGCCCACGGGGACCGGCGCAGGGAACCGCACCTTGTCGGTCCCGTAGTTGATACCCATCGAGATGCCCTCGACCCGCACCACCTGGGGCAGGAGGAAGTTGGTGAGCGCCAGGGTCAGGTAGCCGTGGGCGATCGTCGAACCGAACGGGCCGGCAGCAGCCATCTCGGGATCGACGTGGATCCACTGGTGGTCACCCGTCGCATCGGCGAACAGGTCGATTCGGGCCTGGTCGATCTCGAGCCACTCGCTGTGCCCCAGATGGCTGCCGACGGCATCAGGGAGTTCGTCGGGGCTGGTGAACACGGTCGCCATGGGTGGTTCTCCTCGGGGTTGCGAGCCTCCGGGCCGGGAGCGCCCGACGACACTACGCTGCACGCCGACCTGACCCGATACCCCGACCAGCAGGTGGAGACCGACCCATGGCCGCAACCGGAGGCACCCGTGCCGTCGTGGCGGCGCTGGCCGCCAACCTCGGCATCGCCGTCGCCAAGTTCGCCGGCTTCCTGATCACCAGTTCGTCGGCGATGCTGGCGGAGAGCGTCCACTCCGCCGCCGATTCGGTCAACCAGGCGCTGCTGCTCCTGGGCGGCCGCCGCTCCCGCCGTCCCGCCACGCCGGAGCACCCGTTCGGATACGCCAGGGAGCGCTACTTCTGGTCGTTTGTCGTCGCCCTCGTCCTGTTCATCCTCGGGTCGGCGTTCGCCCTGTTCGAGGGCATCGACAAGCTCCGCCACCCTCACGAGATGAGCGGGCTGAGCTGGGCGATCGGCATCCTCGTTTTCGCCATCGCCCTCGAGAGCTGGTCGTTTCGGACTGCGGTCGTCGAGTCGAACCATCTTCGCGGCGACGCGACCTGGGGCCACTTCGTCCGCCACACCAAGCACCCCGAGCTGCCGGTCGTGCTCCTCGAGGACCTCGGTGCGCTGATCGGCCTCGTGGTCGCCCTGGTGGCGGTCACCATGGCCGAGGTCACGGGGGAGCCCCGCTGGGACGGAGCGGGAACCGTCGTCATCGGACTGCTCCTCGGGGTGATCGCCCTGGTCCTCGCCCGCGAGATGAAGAGCCTGCTGATCGGCGAGGCCGCCGACCCGGATGACCGGCGGGCGATCGTCGAGGCGATCGAGTCGGCGCCTGCAACGCGGCGCATCATCCACCTCCGCACCCAGCACCTCGGACCCGACGAGATCCTGGTCGCCGTCAAGGTCCTGTTCGACGGGTCGCTCGACATCGCCGGCGTGGCTGCTGCGATCGACGACATCGAGGCGCGTGTCCGGGCCGTGGTACCGGCGGCACGCCCCATGTACGTCGAGCCGGCTCTCGAGCAGCCGCCCGCCGGCTGAGTCCCGGTCAGGGCTGGTCGGGCAGGTTCGTCCAACCCTTGCCGCCCGCTCGGCCGTACCAGCCGCTTGCGGCCAGCGTGCCCCCATCGACCATGAGCGTGTTTCCCGTCATGAACGACGACAGGTCACTGGCGAGGAACAACATCACCTTGGCGAAGTCGAGCGGCTGCCCCCAGCGTCCGAGCGGGATCCAGGAACCGATCAGCTGCGGATCCCGGCCGCGCAGCATCTGGTCTCCGGGCGTCTGGAGCGTGTCGGCCATGTCGGGGGCGATGCAGTTGACGCGGATGCCGTCCTTCCCGACTTCGACCGCCAGGGACCTGGTGAACGCCGACACACCGGCGTTGAACGCCGAATAGGCGCTGTTGTGCGGCACGCCCCGGAATGCCTCGACCGTCGAGACGTTGATGATGATGCCACGCCCCTGCTCGCGCATGGCGGGTAGGAAGGTTCGGGTGCAGCGGAACACGTGGTGGAGCTGGATCTCGTACTGTGCGGCCCACTGTTCCTCGTCGGTGTCGACGAACAGCCCGTTGGGCCGATAGTCGCCCACGTTGTTCACGAGGATGTCCACGGCGCCACCCGCGATGTCGGTGGCGGTGGCGTGGAGTGCCTCGATGGTCGGGGCCTCCCGGATGTCACCCACGACGGCGACGGCCGTTCCTCCATCCGCTTGGATGTCGGCGACAGCACCCTCGGCCAGCTCGGCATCGATGTCGTTGACCACGACGGTGGCACCTGCCGCAGCGAAGAGACGGGACGTACCGCCCCCGATGCCGCCCCCACCCCCCGTCACCACGGCGGTGGACCCCGCCAACGAGACCATCGCTGCCACATCCGATGACTGCATGCTCAGAATCCCCCGATCGACCGACGCTAACCGTCCTGCCTACCAGTTGGACCGTGCCCGTATCCAGCCAGCGGCCTTGCGCTGTAGGCGAACCTTCACGCCTCAGGACACCGAGGCCCCCAGCAGGCCGCCGATCAGATAGGTGGCCCCGCAGGCACCGCTGGCCACCAGCGTCTGGCGCAGGATCATGCGCCACGCAGGTCGTTCCGTCAGGCGGGCCAGAACGCCGCCGACGAGCGCCGCCGCACCGACCCCGAGCCCGACCGAGGTCCAGACGGCAGCCGTTCCCTGCCATCCGAGCCAGGGCACCAGCGGAATGAAGGCGCCCAGTGCGAAGAACACGAAGCTGGCGACGGCCGCCTTGACGGGGTCGCCCAGCTGCTTCGGGTCGACGCCGAGCTCCTCCCTGGCGTGGACGTCGAGGGCCACCTCGGGGTCGGCCATGAACTCGGCAGCGACCCGAATCGCCTGTTCCGGGTCGAGGCCGCGCTCCCGGTAGATCGAGGCCAGCTCCTGGGTCTCCATCTCGGGGTTCTCGCGGATGGAGATGCGTTCGATCTCCAGCTCACGCTCGACCAGCTCAGCCTGGGCCTTGAGGGACAGGTACTCGCCCGATGCCATCGAGATCGCTCCGGCCAACAGGCCTGTGATGCCGGCCAGTCGGACGAGGGAGGGGTCGGCGCTCGCTCCGGCGAAGCCCAGGATCAATGCCACGTTCGAGACGAGTCCGTCGCTGACCCCGAACACCGCAGCCCGCGCGGACCCGCCCTGCACATCCCGGTGGCGGTGGACCATCGACGGCGACATGCGTCGGAACCTAGTGCGCCTCGCCGGGGCACGTGCGAAGGTCAGGAGGGGTCACCGGGAGGCAGGGGATCATCACAGGGATCCACGTCGAACTTCGGATCCGACCGCCAGGCCCCGTCCTCCCAGCCGACACCGACCGTGACCCCGTGATCCGCCGCGATCGCCTCGGCGACGACGCGGCCGGCCAACTCCGAACCCTCCCGACAGAGGTGGACACCATCGACCTTGCGAATGGGCCAGATCACGCCGTTGCGCTCGACCAGGCGGACGTGCTGGCCATCCTGGCTGAATGCTGGCGTGAGGTCCACGATGAGCACCCGCTCATCCCTCTTGCCGAGTTCGACGACCAGACGGTTGAGCCGTTCGGGCGACGCCTCGTCAGGTGGGGCCGGCAGCATCGTGAGCCAGTAGACGTCAGCACCGTCGATGGCGAGGACTGCGACGGCGATGTCCATGAGGAACGCGAACTGTTCCTCCCAGTCGGCATCGGTCGGCGTGGGTCGCCGGAGACCCCCGGCGACGACGCCCTCCTCGATGTCCCAGACACCCGCCTGGAGCACGACCACATCGGGTCGGACCTCCGCGACGAACTCGGCCCACGCCTCCCACCAGGGGAACACCGGCCAGCGGCTCAGTCCGAATCCGACCTGGGTGCGGTTGGCCACGTCGACGAGGCCCGTGCCCTCCAGTGCGGCCGTCAGCCCGGGCTCGATCTCGTAGGTGACGCTGTCTCCGAGCACCAGGACGCGCAGCGGATCGTCGGTCGTCGGGATCCGCCCCCGGTGTGGCGGCGCCGTCGTGGAAGTCGTGGTTGTGGCCGGAACCGTCGTCGTGGTTGTGGCCGGCAACGTCGTCGTGGTTGTCGTTGTCGGAGACGTCGTGGTGGATGTCGTCGTCGCGGCGGGAGCTGTCGTCGTCGCGGCGGGAGCTGTCGTCGTCGCGGCGGGAGCTGTCGCCGTCGCGGCGGGAGCTGTCGTCGTCGCGGCGGGAGCTGTCGCCGTCGCGGCGGGAGCTGTCGTCGTCGTGGTGGATGTCGTCGTGGTGGATGTCGTCGTGGTGGATGTCGTCGTGGTGGATGTCGTCGTGGCAGACGATGTGGTGGAGGCAATCCGGCCACTTTGCCCATCGACGGGCAGCCCGCCTCCGCCGCAGGCGAACAAGGTGCAGAGGCCGAGCCAGATCATCAGCCTCCCCTGACTGCGACCAGAGCGACCAAGTCTCACCACCTCGTCGACTCCATGGTTGGCCGCCTCCTCACACCGTTCCGGGAGGTCCGCACCCTACGACCCGGATGTTGCTGCCCCGCTGGCGCGCCACGGCCGCACCTCGACACTAGGTTTTGCGGCCCGATGACCGATCCCCTGCTCACACCGCTCACCGTCGGAGCCCTGACGCTCAAGAACCGGGTGTTCTCGAGCAGCCACACGCCCGGCTACTGCATCGACGGCAAGGTCACCGACCGCTACGTCCGGTACCACGCAGAGAAGGCACGTGGCGGCATCGGCCTGACCATGGTCGGCGGATCCTCCAACGTGGCGCCCGACTCGCCGTCGATCTGGGGACAGCTCTACGCCGGCGATGACGACGTCGTGCCCGGTCTGCGTCAACTGGCCGAGGCCGTCCACGCCAACGGGGCCGCGGTGATGTGCCAGATCACCCACATGGGCCGGCGGACGATCTGGGACGACGGCCACTGGCTGCCGACGATCGCCCCGTCCCGGGTCAGGGAGCCCGCCCACCGCAGCTTCCCCAGGGTCATGGAGGAACCCGACATCCGGCGGGTGGTCGCCGCCTATGCGGCCGGCGCCCGGCGCGTCGCGGACGCCGGACTCGACGGCATCGAGATCATCGCCTACGGCCACCTCATCGACCAGTTCTGGAGCCCGGCGGTCAACCGCCGCACCGACCGCTACGGCGGCTCGCTGGACAACCGGCTGCGTTTCGGCCTCGAGGTGCTCGAGGCGATCCGCGACGCGATCGGCGACCGGGTCCTGCTCGGCATCCGGCTCTCGGGCGACGAGCGTCTCGACGACGGCCTCAGCCAACAGGACTGCACGGACATCGCCCGGCGGCTGGCGACGACGGGACTGCTCGACTTCGTCAACGTGATCAGCGGCAACATGGCCACCGACCGGGCCCTGGCCGAGGTCATCCCACCGATGGGCACGCCGATCGGTGCCCAACTCCCGGTGGCTGCTGCGATCAAGGAGGCCGTCGACCTCCCGGTCTTCCACGCCGGCCGCATCCCCGACCTGGCCACTGCCCGGCACGCCATCGAACAGGGGCTGGTCGACCTGATCGGGATGACGCGTGGTCACATCGCCGATCCGCACATCGTCGCCAAGTTGGAGCGGGGTGAGGAGGATCGGATCCGAACCTGCGTCGGCGCCTCGTTCTGCCTCAGCCGGATCTACGTGGGCCTCGAGGCACTGTGCATCCAGAATCCCGCCACGGGCCGAGAGGCCACGATCCCCCAGATCACGTCTCCCGGGACGGGTCCGGCCCGCCGGGTCGTCGTCGTCGGCGCCGGCCCGGCCGGCCTCGAGGCAGCCAGGGTGTGCGCCGAGCGCGGACACGACGTCGTCCTCTTCGAAGCCATGGCGGAGACGGGTGGCCAGCTACGACTCGCCGCCCGGGCGTCCCAACAGCAGCGGGACCTGATCGGCATCGTCGACTGGCTGGAAGCCGAGGTCCGCCGCACCGGCGTCGACCTCCGGCTCGACTCGCCGGTCGACGCCGACGACGTCGTCGCAGAGGCACCAGACGTCGTGGTCGTGGCCAGCGGCGGTTGGCCGGACACCGAGGTGCTGCCGTCGGGGGCCGATGGTGCAGACCTCCTTGTCAGCGTCGCCGAGGTGATCGCCGGCCACTCCATCCAGGGAGGCACCGGATCGACCGTTCTCGTCTACGACGACCACGGCAACGTCGAGGCGCTCTCATGCGTCGAGTTCCTGCTCGACCGTGGCCACCCAGTCGTGCTGGTCACGCCCGACCGCATGGTCGGCCCCGAACTCATCGGCACCGTGTACCCCGCCTACCTCGAGCGGTTCCACGCTGCGGGCGTCGTCATCATCCCCGACCATCGCCTCGTCGCCGTCCGCCGGATCGATGGTGGCCTCGAGGCCGTGCTGGCGAACGCCTACACCGGCACCGAACAGCGGCGGACCATCGACCTGGTCGCCGTCGAGCACGGCACCGTGCCCAATGACGACATCTTCCACGACCTGGCCGCTAGGTCCGCCAACGGCGGCGTGACCGACCTCGACGCCCTGCTTGCCTTCGAGCCACAGCCGGCCTCCGGAAATGGCTTCGAGGTGTACCTCATCGGCGATGCACTCGCCAGCCGGAACGTGCACGCAGCCATCCACGACGCCCGGCGGCTCTGCCAGGCGCTCTGAGACGCCCTGGCTCAGCCGGACGCCCGCGTGGTGAGCCAGGCGCCACCGACCAGCACCGCAGCACCCAGCACCTGCCACCCGGCGAGTACCTCCCCGAGGACCACGACGCCAAGCACGGCGGCGACCACGGGCACGAGATAGGTCACGACCGACATCCGGACCGGGCCGACCCTGCCGATGAGGGTGGCGGCTGCGAGGTAGGCGAAGCCGGTGCCTCCGAGCCCGACCGCCAGGTTGGCGGCGAAGGCCTGCGCAGACCACGAGGACTCCGCCAGCCCGAACAACCCGAACGGCAGGGTCGCAACCGTGGCGACCGCGAGCACGCGCACGAGTACGGCAGGCGAGCCGTAGCGCCGCTGCAACGGTCCGGCGAGGTTGGCGGCGACCCCGTACGAGGTCACGGCGAGGAGCACGAGCAGCACGCCCAGGGCGTTGGTGTCCCCCGACGTGGCCGTGGGCAACCCGATCAGCAGGATCCCGACGATCCCGGTGAGGATGCCCGCCACCTGGAGGCGGCTGCTGCGCACGCCGAAGCCGATCGCGGCGACCAGCACGGTGGCCACGGGCATCCCGCTGTTGAGCATCCCCGCCACCGAGGAGTCGATCCACTGCTGGGCGAGGGGGAACATCGTGAGCGGGAATGCCATCCAGGTGATGCCGAGCACCACGATGCGCCCGTGGTCGGCCCGGTCGACCGGTCGGCGGGCGGATGGGAAGGCGAGCAGGGTGACGAGGCCCAGCGCCGGTCGGAGGAAGGCGACGAGGCCCGGATGCTCATGGTCGAGGGCCACGTCCATGAACAGGAACGATGCCCCCCAGATGCCCGAGGCGATGATCAGGAGCAGCCAGTCGAAGGGCAGGAAGGGTCGTGCCTCGGCCGTTGGCCCCGTCGACTCGTCACGATCTGCCGCCACGGCGGCACGGTACCGGTCCCCGGGCTGGGTACTCCCGCCCGGGAGCGGCCAGACTCGGACCATGCGCAGGCTCACCCTCCTTCTCGTCGTTCTCACCGTGGTCGCCATCGGCTGCTCGGGATCGGCGACCGATGACGTGGTCCCGGCGGTCACCACGACCACCACGGTCGCCCCCGCCACGACCACCACGGTCGCTCCCGCCACCACCACGACGACGGTCGCCCCGACCACCACCACGACAACGGTCGCCCCGACCACCACCACGACAACGGTCGCCCCGACCACCACCACGACAACGGTCGCCCCGACCACGACTACGACCACGACTACGACCACGACGCTCCCGCCGATCGACTGGGAGGGGATCGTCACCGGGGTCGTCGACGTGTGGCTGGCCGAGGGGACGCCGATCACCCCGGGTGTCAGCGTCGCCGTCCTGCTCCCCGACGGCACCGAGGTCCTCGTGGCACGCGGCATGGCCGACCTCGTGGCCGAAGAACCGGTGACGACGGACGACTACTTCCGCATCGGCTCGATCTCGAAGACGATCACCACGGTCGCCGTGCTCCAGCTCGTGTCGGAGGGCCTCATCGACCTCGACGAGCCGGTGGCCACCTACGTGGGCGACCTGCTCGACGGGTACGTCCTCGACGGCATCGACTACGGCGACCTGGTCACGGTCCGCCAGGTGCTGAACCACACGGACGGCTTCGCCGAGTACGCCTTCGACCTCGAATTCTACACCAGCATGTCGACACGCCTCGAGACGGTGGTCGAGCCGGAGGAGATCGTCGCCTGGGCGCTGTCGAGGGGGCCACAGTACGTGCCCGGCACCGCCTACGTCTACAACACGGTCGGCCACAGCGTCGCCGGCCTCATCATCGAGTCCGTGACCGGCAAGCCCGCCCACCAGGTCCTGCGGGAACGCATCTTCGACCCGCTCGGCCTCGAGGCGATCTTCCTGCCACCCGCCGAGGACCCCCCGGTGTCCGTCGTCCACGGATATGCGGCCACCATCCTCAAGGCTGCACTCGACGCGATCCCAGCCACTGCGAGCTATCCCGAAGCCGACCTGGGCGACCTCTACGACATGCTCGTGATCCCCCAGGAGGCCATCCGCTCGGCCGGGTGGACCGGCGGCGGCATCGAAGCGCAGCTCGTCGATGTGGCCCGCATCTTCCGCGCCATGTTCGATGGCACGCTCCTCGACGACGCGGCGGTCGCCGAGTTCCTGACGACCAGCGAGTTCAGCAACTACGGCCTCGGCATCAGCGTCGGCACAACTGGCGACACGACCAGCTGGTCGCACGGTGGTGGCGTGCCGGGCTTCCGCAGCCACGCCGCCTACTACCCCGAACTCGACATCGCACTCGCATTGTCGACCAACGTCCTGCCAGCCGACCCCGACGTCGGAGCGCTGGCCGAACGGATCCTGGGCGCACTCACGGCAGCGGAACCCGAGCCGCTCCCCGTCTCGGCCGATCCCGACGCCCTCGGAGCGATCCTGTCCAGCGAACCGGTCGACCTGGGTGGCTGGTCCCACCTCGGTGAGGCCTGGCGGGTCGTCTACCGGTCACAGGCCGTGAACGGATCGCCGATCGAGGTGACCGGCGTGATCATCGCCCCACCGGGGAACGCCGACGGTCCCCGACCGGTCCTGTCGATCACCCACGGCACGACGGGCCTCGCCGACGAGTGCGCCCCTTCGCTCGACTTCCCCGACGACTACGTCCTCACGTTCATCACGCCGTTCCTCGAGAAGGGCTGGGTCGTGGTCGCCACCGACTACGAGGGCCTCGGTGGCCCGGGTCTCCACCCCTACATCGTGGGCGAGAGCGAGGCCCGCGGTGCGTTCGACATCGTCCGTGCGGCCCAGACAGTTCCCGGCCTGGGCGCCGACGGCCCACTCGTCGTCTGGGGACACTCCCAGGGCGGTCACGCCGCCATGCACGTCGCCGAGCGCTGGACCGACCTGGCCCCAGAACTCGACCTCGTCGGCGTAGCCGCAGGGGCGCCGCCGTCCCAGTTCCCCCTCCTGAGCGCCTTTCTGCGGGGCGGTGACTTCCAGGGCTACCTCACGATGGCCGGCGCCGGCCTCGCCGCCGCCTACGACGAGCTGGACCTGGCACCGCTCGTCGCCCCCGAGTACCAGCACCTGCTGGGCGAGCTCGAGAACGGTTGTCTCGGGCACATCTTCGACGTGTTCAACCCGATCCCCTACGAGGACCTGCTGACGGTCGACGACATCTTCACCCTCCCCGAGTGGAACGCCCGCCTGCTCGAAAACGACACCAACCAACGGCCCAACGAGGTGCCGACGATCATCCTGCACGGCGACGAGGACGAGCAGATCCCCGTGGCCTCGAGTGAGGTACTCCTCGCCCAGCTCTGCGCCCTCGAGGGCCACGCCCCGCTCGAGCGCCGTGTCTACCCTGGCACCAACCACGGTTCCTCGGTCATCGCCTACAGGGACGACCTGATCGCATGGCTGGAAGCCCGCGTGGCGGGCGAACCGGCGCTCGACCAGTGCGGGTCAGGCGCCTGATCCCCGATCCGGGAACAACACCTGCACGAGGGCGACCACCACGCCGACACCGACCACCTGCATCAGCACGAACATCGGCGCCGATGACGGCTCGATGCCGGCAAACGTGTCGGACAGCGTGCGGGCCACGGTGACCGCCGGGTTGGCGAAGCTGGTCGATGACGTGAAGAAGTAGGCGCCGCCGATGTATGCACCGACCACATACGGCATCGCCGACGTGCGGTCGGTGCGCAGCAGGCCGAACACGACCAGCAGCAGCCCGACCGTCGCCACGACCTCGGCCAGCCAGAGGTGCCCGCCGCTGCGGACCTGAGTCGATGCCTCGACCCACGGCAGATCGAACATGAGGTTGGCGAGTACGGTGCCTGCACAGCCACCCAGCACCTGCACGGCGACCATTCCCGGCACCTCCCGGCCCGAACGGTGTCCCAACATCCAGGCCGCCAGGGTGACCGCCGGGTTGAAGTCGGCTGAGATCGTCCCGAAGATCGAGATGATGGCGATGAGCACCGCAGCGGTCGCGGCGGAGTTCTCCAACAACTGCAGGCCCACGTCGTCGGGGCTCAACCGCTCGGCCATGATCCCCGACCCGACCACCCCGATCAGCAGAAAACAGGTGCCCACCCCCTCGGCCAGCAGTTCACGGCGGTGTTCGGAAGACACGATCGACACCTCGGCCGGGATCAGTCGGTGGCGTGGAGGAGGCTGTAGACGACGGCGTCGACGAGGGCCTGCCAGGAGGCCTCGATGATGTTCTCCGAGACGCCGATGGTCGACCAGGTGCGCGAGCCGTCGGTCGAGTCGATCAGCACCCGGGTGACGGCGCCGGTGCCCTGGCTGGTTTCGAGGACGCGCACCTTGTAGTCGGTGAGGTGCAGGCGCTCGAGGCTCGGATGCCGCTCGCCGAGCGCCTGGCGCAGCGCCGCGTCGAGGGCGTTGACGGGGCCGTTTCCCTCGCCGGTGGCGATGACCCGCTCGTCGTCGATCCAGAGCTTGACGGTGGCCTCGGTCTCGACATCGACGGCAACGTCGTTCCACGCCCGGCTGCCGCTGCCCGAGCGATGGCCGACGTTGACCGAGAACGACTCGAGGCGGAAGTAATCGTGTTCCCAGCCGGCGGCCGCGCGCATGAGCAGCTCGAGGGAGGCGTCGGCCGCCTCGAAGTGGTAGCCGACGTACTCGAGCTCCTTGAGGGTCTCGACGATATCGCCCATCGTTGCGGCGTCGAGGTCGAGCCCCAACTCGGCGGCCTTGAGGGCGATCGTCGACTTTCCGGCCATCTCCGAGACCACGAAGCGGGTGCCGTTGCCGACGAGTTCCGGGGACACGTGCTCGTAGGCGTCGGAGCGGCGGGCGATGGCACTGGCGTGGAGGCCCGCCTTGTGGGCGAAGGCCTTGGTGCCGACGTAGGGCTGCTGCGGGTCGGCGGCGAAGTTGACCAACTCGGCGACGTGGTGCGCCACCGACGTGAGGTGGGCCATCCGACCCTCGGGGAGGGTCTCGACGCCCATCTTGAGGGTCAGGTTGGCGATGATCGGCACCAGGTCGCAGTTGCCGACCCGCTCGCCGTAGCCGTTGATCGTGCCCTGGACCTGGGTGGCCCCTCCGGCCACTCCGGCGAGGGCGTTGGCGACGCCGCAACCTGTGTCGTTGTGCAGGTGGACGCCGACCGGGGTGTCGAGGTGGGCGACGACGGCGCGCACCGTCGTCTCCACCCGCCCTGGCAGCGAACCGCCGTTGGTGTCGCACAGCACGAGGCAGTCCGCACCGGCCATGGCAGCGCCCTCGAGCACGGCGAGGGCGAACTCGGGGTTGGCGTCGTAGCCGTCGAAGAAGTGCTCGGCGTCGAAAAAGACCGTGAGCCCATGGTCCTTCAGGAACCGCACCGAGTCGGCCACCATCGCCACGCCCTCCTCGAGCGTGGTACGGAGCGCCTCGGTGACGTGGTAGTCCCACGCCTTTCCGACGATGCACACCACCCCGGTGCCGGCGGCGACCAGGTTGGCGAGCGTCGGGTCATCGTCGACCCGGCCCTTGACGCGGCGGGTCGAGCCGAAGGCGACCAGCTTCGACGTGGTCAGGTCGAGCTCGGTGCGGGCGCGCTCGAAGAACTCCTCGTCCTTCGGGTTGGCGCCCGGCCAGCCCCCCTCGATGTAGTGGACGCCGAGGCGGTCGAGCTGCTCGGCGATGCGCAGCTTGTCGTCGACCGTGAGCGAGATGCCCTCCAGTTGGGCGCCGTCGCGCAGCGTGGTGTCGTAGATCTCGACGGCGATCGGCAGGCCGCCCGACGACGGGACAGGGTCAGTCGACATATTCGTTCCACTCGGCGTATTCGGGGCGCTTGCCGCGGACCGCCTCGTAGAAGACCTCCTGGATGGCGCGGGTGAGGGGCCCTGGGTCGCCGATCTCGCGGTCGTCGACCGACCGGATCGGGACCACCTCGGCGGCGGTGCCCGACAGGAACGCCTCGTCGGCGGTGTAGAGGTCGCTGCGCAGGATGTTGCCCTGGACGTAGTCGAAGCCGAGGTCCTCGGCGATGCGCCGCACAGCGCTCTGGGTGATGCCCTCGAGGGCGCCGGCACTGCTCGGCGGGGTGATGATCGTGCCGTCGATCACCGCGAAGATGTTCTCACCGCTGCACTCGGACACGTGCCCCTGCGGCGAGAGCAGGATCGCCTCGTCGTAGCCCGCCTTGAGGGCCTGGACCTTGGCCATCTGCGAGTTGATGTAGTGGCCACAGCCCTTGGCCGCCGGCGGCATGGCGTTGGGGTCGTGGCGCTGCCACGACGAGATCATCGTGCGCACGCCCTTGGCGATGCCCTCGTCGCCGAGGTAGGAGCCCCACGGCCAGCAGGCGATGGAGACGTCGACCGTGCACGGGATCGGGTTGAGCCCCATCTCGCCGTAGCCCAGGTAGGCCAGTGGCCGGATGTAGCAGGACGGGAGGTCGTTGACGCGCACGGTGTCCTTGACCGCCGACACCAGGGCGTCGACCGTCCACGGGATGTCGATGCAGAGGATCTTCGCCGAACGGAACAGGCGCTCGATGTGTGGCGTGAGCCGGAACACCGCCGGCCCACGGTCGGTCTCGTAGGCACGGATGCCCTCGAAGACACCGTTGCCGTAATGGAGGGTGTGCGTCAGCACGTGGATCGTGGCGTCGTCCCAGTCGACGAGATCGCCGTTCATCCAGATCTTGTCAACCTTCTCGATCGGCATGCAGCCTGCTCCTGATTGCTTGTCGTTGCGTGTGTTACCGGACGCCCGCCGCTGTCGACGGACCCTGGACCAGCGCGGCGATGGCGTCGCCGATGGCGACCGTACCCTCGACCTGGGTGGCCGGGTCGGCGCAGGCGGCGGTGATGCGCCGGGCGGCGTCCTCCTCGCCGAGGAAGTCGAGCATCATCGCCGCAGAGAGGATCGCGGCGGTCGGGTTGGCGATACCCATACCCGTGATGTCAGGCGCCGAGCCGTGGACCGGCTCGAACATCGACGCACCGGTGCGTGCCGGGTTGAGGTTCGCCGACGAGGCGAAGCCGATGCCCCCCGACACGGCACCCCCGAGGTCGGTGAGGATGTCGCCGAAGAGGTTGTCGGTGACGATGACGTCGTAGCGCTGCGGATCCTGCACGAAGTAGATGCATGCGGCGTCGACGTGGTTGTAGGCGGTCCCGACATCGGGGTACTCGGCGGCGACCTCGTCGAAGGTGCGCTCCCAGAGGTCACCCGAGAACGTGAGCACGTTGGTCTTGTGGACGAGCGTGAGGTGGTTGCGTCGGGTGCGAGCCAGGTCGAAGGCGAACCGGACACAGCGCTCGACCCCCATGCGGGTGTTGACCGAGCCCTGGGTGGCGATCTCGTGCGGAGTTCCCTTCCGGAGGAATCCCCCCTCGCCGGCGTAGGCGCCCTCGGTGTTCTCGCGCACGACGCAGAAGTCGATGTCGCGCTCGGCGAGCACGAATGGCCGAAGGTTGATGTAGAGGTCGAGTGCGAAGCGCATCTTGAGCAACAGGCCGCGCTCGATGAGCCCCGGGGGAACATCGGGCGTGCCGACGGCGCCCAGGAAGAGGGCATCGAGCCCACGCCATTCCTCGACGACCTCATCGGGCAGGACGGTTCCGTCGCGGAGGTAGCGGCCGCCGCCGAGGTCGTAGTCGATGGTCTCGAGCTCGACGCCGGCCGACGCGACGACCTTGAGGCCCTCGGCGACGACCTCGGGTCCGATGCCGTCACCGCCGATGACGCCGATGCGATGTGCCACGGAGGTGCTCCTGATGATTCTGTGTCGGTCTGCGGTGGGAAGAGGTGTGCCCGGAACGGAAAAACCGCCCACCGAGGTGGACGGTCGGGGCGCACGCCGGGAGGACGTGCGCTACGAAATGATGATCACCGGGCGGGTAGTACTCACGCCCCGCAGTGTACCAAGCCCCCTCGGGGGCTGGTCAAACGGCCGTGCGGCGTCGCGGCACCAGAGCGTGGCTACGCTTCGGTCATGCCGAAACCACAGCAGTTCTCCCCCGACGCGCATGCCCGCCTCGCCGCCGAGTACGAGGACCTCACCACCCGCGGACGCATCGACATCGCCCGCAAGATCGAAACGGCCCGCGAACTCGGCGACCTCTCCGAGAACGGCGACTACCACGCCGCCAAGGAGGAACAGGGCAAGATGGCTGGCCGCATCCTGCACCTCGAGGCCCTTCTCCTCGACGCCGTGATCTTCGAGGGTCCCACCGGGGACGGCGAGACCGTCACGACCGGCGCCGTGGTCACCGTGCTCTACGAAGGCGACGACGAGCCCGAACAGCTCCTGGTCGGCTCGATCGAGGAGCACCGCGGCGACCTGATGGTCGTATCGCCGGGTTCGCCGCTCGGATCGGCACTGCTCGGTAGCGCCCCCGGTGACGAGGTCTCGTTCGAGGCACCCGGGGGCACCCTCACGGCCTCGGTCATTTCCATCGACGGCTGAGTGACCGGGACGTGGCCCGTTCCGCTGACCATCACGCCCCTGCGCCGACCAACCTCCTCGAGGGGGCGCCTCCGCTGCGCACGCTCCGACTCACCGGTCTCGGCAGCCTGACCGTTCGCGACTCGAGGGCTCCGCCGGGGACTCCGGACGCCCCGGTCGTGTTCCTCCTGCACGGATGGTGGATCGATGCGGACCTCAACTGGTGCCGGACCTACCGGTCCCTGACGGACCGGTGCCGCGTCGTCGCCTGGGACCATCGGGGCCACGGGCGCCATGGCCTGCGGGACGGAGGCCACTTCCGCCTGGAGGACTGCGCCGACGACGCCGTCGCAGTCGCCGACGCCCTCGGCATCGAGACCTTCATCGTCGTCGGCTATTCGCTTGGTGGCGCCGTCGCCCAACTGGTCGCCCGACGACATCCACAGCGGGTGTCGGGCCTCGTCCTCTGTGCAACGGCATCGACGTTCGCCCCGACGCCCGGCCTCCGGCGACAACTCCGCGTCCTGCGCCTGGTGGCGCCGGCCGCCCGCCTGATGGGGGACGTGGCCTGGAAGCTGGCCTGGCGCATCGCCGACCTCCGGGGTGGCCTCGGCGTTGGCGATGCCGACGTCGACCGCTGGGCGAGGAGCGTCATCCGACAGGGAGACCTGCGCCTGCTCCTCGGCGCCGGTGCAGCGCTCGGCGGATTCGACGCCCGCGGCTGGGTACAGGATCTCACCGTCGCATCCGCCGTCGTCGTCTGCACCGTCGACGGGGTCGTTCCCACATCTGACCAGCGGCGCCTTGCCGGGGCCCTTCCCGCCCCGCACGTGGAGGACGTCGACGGCGACCACCTGGCCTGCGTCAATGCCCCCGATCGCTTCCTCCCTGCACTGCACCGGGCGCTCGATGCGGTCACCGGAGCCTGAGCAGGCGTTTTTCGCGAGGCCGAGCGCGGACCCTGGCCCACGACATCTGCGATGATGGGACGATGGATGTGGCGGTCACCGGATCAACGGGACTCATCGGCTCGGCACTCTGCACGGCGCTCGAGGCACGTGGCGACCGCGTGGTGCGCATCGTGCGGCGCTCGCCGGGTGTCGATGGCGAGATCCACTGGGACCCGACCGGCGGCCACCTCGACCCGGTCGACCTGCGGGGCATCAATGCCGTCGTCCACTTGGCCGGTGCGGGAATCGCCGATCGCCGCTGGACCCGCGCCCAGCGCACACGGATCCTCGAGAGCCGGACCCTCGGCACCGCACTCCTGGCAAAAGCCCTTGCCGGAACCCGAGGCGACGGTGGGCCGTCGATCCTCGTCAGCGGCTCCGCCATCGGCATCTACGGCGATGCCGGCGACCGCCTCCTCGATGAGCACGGTCCCCGGGGCACCGGGTTCCTCGCCGACGTCTGCGCCGCATGGGAACACGCCACGGAACACGCAGAAAACGCCGGGGTCCGGGTCGTCCACGCCAGGACGGGCGTCGTGCTGTCCCCGCAGGGGGGCCTGCTGGCCAAGCAGCTTCCCCTCTTCCGGCTCTGCCTCGGCGGGCGCCTCGGGAGCGGGCACCAGTACCTGAGCTGGATCTCGCTGCGGGACGAGGTGGCGGCACTCCTCTGGCTGATCGATCGGGAGATCGAGGGGCCCGTCAACCTGGTGGCACCGCTGCCCGTCACGAACGCCGAGTTCGCCCGATCCCTCGGAAGCGCTCTGGGCCGCCCGGCCCGCCTTCCCGTCCCGTCGGTGATGCCCATGATGCTCTTCGGCCGGGACCTCGTCCGCGAGCTCATGCTGGCAAGCACCAGGGTCCGACCAGGTGTGCTCGAGGACTCCGGCTTCGCCTTCGCCGACCCTGAAATCGGTGGCGCTCTGCGTGTGATGCTGGGTCGTTAGTCGGGGCGACCCACGGGTTTCAGTCGAAGAACCGGGAACAGGAGCTGCCAGCCCACATCTGGAGGACCCGGCCGGACTCGGTGGTGTTGCTCGCGGCACCGGAGATCCCGCCGTCGAGTCCGACCGCGTCGAGGCCGAAGTAGCCGGCGGGGTCGGTCTCGGCGGCCTGCCCGATGGAGAAGCCGACCGGATAGGCCATGCGCATGTCGGCGACAGTCGATCCGATGCCGATCCGTTCGAGGGTCCAGAAGCCCGAGTTGACGGAATCGGTACCGCTGAGGAACCACTGGCCGAACGTGGCGCCGAAGCCCGGCACACCCGGCACTGCCACGGTCGTGGTCGTCTCGCCTTCGCTGGTGGCCGGATCCCCATCCTCTCCTGCTGGTGGGGCGTCGGCGGGGTCTGCATCGACCAGCACCAGCTCGAGCCCACCGAATCCGACCCGTCGAACGAGCGGTTCCACACATCTCGGGTCCGACCCCCATCCGCTGTCCCGGTCGGGTGCGCCCAGCACGCCGGTCACGGCATCGAGGACGGTGACCGCCGAACCGCCCAGGTCCAGGACCGTGGAGTTGTCGTCGGCCGCGAACAGCATGAGGCCCACCTCCGAGAGGCTCACGGGACCGAGCGGTGGCCGGGTCGTCGTCGGAGGCGGCTCGGTGGTCGTGGTCGTGGTCACCTCGGGCTCTGTCGTGAGCGGCGGCTCGGTGGAGGTGGTCGGTTCGGTCGTGGATGTGGTCGTCGGCTCGGTCGTCGTCGTGGGCGGCTCGGTCGTGGAGGTGATCGTCGGCTCGGTCGTCGTCGTGGGCGGCTCGGTCGTGGAGGTGGAACTCAGCGTCGTGACCGGTGGCGTCGGTTCGTCGTCGCCTCCTATGAGCAGGTATCCGAGTACTGCCAGGACGGCCAGCAGCAGGAAGCCCAGGAGGGGAACCGGCGTGCGTCGCGGCCGCCCAGTCCCATGCGCCGACCGCGATGGCGGCGGAGTTGCCGTCGACTGCGGAGCATCGAACACGGAGCGGGGCCCGATCGACACGACGCTCGGTGGCGCCGGCTGGCGGACGGGTTCGGGGGCGGCGCCCTCGATATCTTCGCGGGTGACGATCGGCAGCGGGCCGGTCGGCGCATCGCCGTGCCGGAGCCAGAGCAGTGCGCCCAGGACCCCCGTGCGTTCCGGCTCCATGCCCTTGATGCCCGGAGGGGCATGGCCGCCGAACGCCGACCAGGCCCTGATCTCGTCGAGGATTCGTATGTCGCCGACGAGGCCCCGACCGGCGGCGGCCTCGTACGTCGACTCGTCCGGTCCACCGGCGGCCCGCACGACCACCACCTGATCGGGTACGCCGTCGAGCACCCGGAGACAGCGTGCGTAGGCCTGGGCCAGGAGGTGGGCGAGGACGGTCTCGGCGGGGAGCGTGCGGCCGGATGCCTCGACGAAGCCGTCGTCGAGGAGTCGCCCCATCACATTGTCGATGAGGCCCCCGGGTTCGACGGTGGCCCTGCGCAGGGCCTCCTCGCCGACGGTCACGTCCCCCTCGGTCGAGACGTGGAGCACCATCGGCATGCCGGCTCGATCGTCGCCGAGGGCGACGAGGTCGATTCGGCCCGCCCGATCGACGGCGGCATGGGCCTCGAGCAGCCCGAGGTGCAGGGCGAGGATGCTCGGGGCGCTGCTGGCGTCGGTCATGGGCCTCGGGCGGGACGATCGGGGATGGACAGGACGTTCTCGTGGGCGACCCTAGAGCCTTGTCACCCCCTTCGGGTCGACGCCCCGGGGGTATCGGGACGCCGGGGTCCGGCACCGGTGAGCCATACGCGACGCTGATGGAGATTCTCGTGGCATCCTCAGGAGCGATGGACCTCCGGCAACTCACCCACCTGCTGGCCGTGGCCGAGCACGGCAGCTTCTCCGCAGCCGCCCGCTCCCTCCACACGGTGCAGTCCAACGTATCGACGCACGTGGCCCGGCTCGAGAGAGAGCTGGACACCGTGCTCATCGACCGTCGCTCCATGCTCCCCACGGCCGAAGGAGAGGCGGTCATCGAGCGGGCCCAACGCATCCGTGCCGAACTCCAGGCACTCCAGGACGACATCTCGTCCATGCGCGAGGAGATCGGTGGCACCGTACGCATCGGTTGCATCGGCACCACCGCCCGCTGGATGGCCACACCCCTCCTCGAGCGGTTGGGGTCCCGCTATCCCGGACTCCACCCGATCCTCGTCGATGCGACCTCGGGCTCGCTGTACCCCCTCATCCGTTCCGGTGAGGTCGACCTCGCCATCCTCAACGGTCCGGTACCGGACACCGACTTCGAGACGGAACCGTTGTTCGACGAGGAGTTGATCGTGGTCACGACCAACGACCATCCCCTGGCCAGGCACGAGGCGGTGACCATCGAGGAACTCGCCAAACACGAGGTGATGCTCACCCCGACCGGAACCACGTACCGCGACACGCTCGACGCCGAGTTCGCCGCCGTAGGCCTGCGACTCCGACCGAAGGTCGAGATCGACGGCCTGCACCTGCTCACCTCGCTCGCCTACCAGGGCTATGCCCCCGCCCTGCTGCCGGCCAGCGCAGCATCCGGCATTCCCGCCGGGAACTGGGCACTCGTCCGCATCGAGGGCCTCGAGCGCCGCTCGGTGGTGCTGACCCGCAACCGGAGGACCACACCGTCGCTGCCCGTGCAGGCGACCCGTGAGCAGCTACGCGAGGTCATCCGCGACATGGGGCCCCACCAGCCCGGGATCCATGTCACGATGACGGACGATCCAGAGTCCCGCCCCGGAAGGAAGCCGTGACCGCCGTCGATGCCCCGATGACCTCCCTCCCCCTGCGCTCCCGCACGGGGGGCACGGTCAGCTTCGGCCTCGAAGAGCTCGCCGGCCGCAGGGTCATGGTGGTCGAGGTCGGTGGGAAGAACCGCGGTGCCCTGCGCTCCGGCGACGGCGAGAACCTTGCCGTCGCCGCCAGGACAGCACGCGAGCAACGTGTCCCGTTGGTCTGCTTCGTGGCGTCGAGTGGAGCCGACCTGACCGAGGGAGTGGCCGCCATCCACGGCTGGGGCACCGCAGCCCGCGAATTCGTGGCCTGCTCGGGCATCGTCCCGATGATCTTCTGCGTGACCGGTCCCGCCGTATCCGGACCAGCGCTCCTCCTCGGCCTCGCCGACCTCGTCGTGATGGTCGACGACGCCTACGCCTTCGTGAGCGGCCCACAGATGGTCAAGCGGTTCACGGGCGAGGAGCTGAGCAACGAGGGCCTCGGCGGCGCCTCGATGCATGCCCGCACATCGGGCGTCGCCCATTTCAACGTCGCCGACCGCGACGAGGCGGTCGAACTCATCACCGAGTTGCTGGGCTTCCTTCCGGACCACGCCGATGCGCTTCCAGCGCCGGTGCCGAGCATGGATCCCGTCACCCGACTGACCCCCGAGGCCGGCGACCTCCTGCCCGAGACCGCCACTGGCAGCTACGACGTCCGGCACGTGATCGCGTGCATCGTCGACGACGGGCACCTGCTCGAACCCCGGGCCGCCTTCGCCACCAACCTGGTCACCGCATTCGCGACGATCGGCGGGCGTCCCGTCGGCATCGTCGCCAACCAGCCGCAGTCGGTGGCCGGCACCCTCGACATCCCCTCCTCCCAGAAGGGCGGTCGGTTCGTCGCCTTCTGCGATGCCTTCAACCTGCCGCTCGTCACCTTCGTCGACACCTCGGGCTTCTACCCGGGCAAGGATCTCGAGTGGCGGGGCATGATCCGCTACGGCGCCCAGATGGCGTTCGCCTACGCCAGGGCCACCGTGCCGAGGATCTGCGTCATCCTGCGCAAGTCGTACGGCGGCGCCTACATCGTCATGGACTCACGGCACATCGGCAACGACATGATGCTCGCCTGGCCCTCCGCCGAGATCGCGGTCATGGGTGCCAAGGGAGCCGTCGAGATCCTGCACCGCAAGGCCTCCGACGAGGAGCGGGTGGCGCTCGTGTCCGCCTACGAGGAACGCCTCCTCAATCCCTACATCGCCGCCGAGCGCGGATCGGTCGACCAGGTCATCGAGCCCGCCGACACCCGGAGCGCACTGGCCGCCGCCCTCGACGTGCTGATCGGCAAGCGCGAACGGCTCCCGAAGCGGCGCCACGACAACACGCCACTCTGATCTCCCCGGATTTTCGGGGCATCGACCACCACCAGAGCGCCGCGAACGGGCCGGATCGCGGCCGAATGCGAAGAATCCACGTTTTTCGACCTCGGCCGGGCTGTTTCGGGCCCGTCGGTGCCCGGTAGGGTCGAAAAGTCAACGAAGACGCCTGATCTGTCCCTCCGTGATTCGAGGCCGCGACGTGAACGAAAGCATCACCCTCACCGACAACCGGACCGGCGCAAGCGTCGAGGTCCCGATCGTCAACGGCACCGTCGACGCCCGCGAGTGGGCCGACCTGCTCCCCGGCGTGTACTTCCACGATCCCTCGTTCGGCACCACCTCCGGCGCCGCCAGCGCCATCTGCGAACTCGACGGCGATGCCGGCTACCTGCGCTACCGCGGCCACCCGATCGAACAGCTCGCCGAGCAGGTCAGCTTCCTGGAATCCGCCCACCTGCTGCTCTTCGGCGAACTCCCCACCCGACTCCAGCTCGACGCATTCACCGACGAGATCGCCGAGGCGGCGTTCATCCACGAGAACTTCCACAAGAGGATCCTCGAGGGCTTCCGTAACGACGCCCACGCCATGGGCGTCCTGGTCTCCAGCGTCGCCGCACTGTCCACCTTCTACCCCGAGGGCAAGGACGTCGAGGATCCGACCATCCGCCGCTCGCAGATGATCCGCCTGCTCGCCAAGATGCCGACCCTGGCGGCCAGCGCCTACCGCCGCAGCGTCGGCCAGCCGTACGTCCAGCCCGACCCGGACCTCGATTACACCACGAACTTCCTGACCATGATGTTCCGACCGGCCGAGGGCGGATTCGAGGTCGATCCGGTGCTGAGCAAGGCGCTCGACCTGTTGTTCCTGCTCCATGCCGACCACAGCCAGAACTGCTCCACGACAACGGCCCGCACCGTCGGCAGTTCCCACGCCGACCCGTACATCACCCTCTCGGCGGCCTGCGGCGCCCTCTACGGACCCCGCCACGGCGGCGCCAACGAGGCCGTCCTGCGGATGCTCGAGGAGATCGGCTCGTATGACCAGGTCGACGACTTCGTCGCCAAGGTCAAGACCGGAGAACGGCGCCTCATGGGCTTCGGCCACCGGGTCTACAAGAACTACGACCCCCGGGCCAAGATCCTCAAGGACGCCGCACACAAGGTGTTCGACGTGACGGGAAAGAACCCGTTGCTCGACATGGCCCTCAAGCTCGAAGAGGTGGCCCTGGCCGACGACTATTTCGTCAGCCGCAGGCTCTACCCCAACGTCGACTTCTATTCGGGCCTCATCTACGAATCGATGGGCTTCCCGCACGAGATGTTCACGGTGCTGTTCGCCATCGGCCGCACGCCGGGCTGGCTGGCCCACTGGGACGAGATGCTCACCCAGAACTCCCGCATCGCCCGACCCCGTCAGCTCTACACGGGCAAGGCCACCCGGGACGTCGTCCCGATCAACCAGCGCTGAGGCGCTCCCGGCTCAGCCGGCCTGCACGTCGAGGGCGATCTTCCCGACGTTGGCGTTGCCCTCCATGTGGGCGTGTGCGGCTGCGATCCCGGTGATGTCGAACCGGCGGTCCACGACCACCCGCAGGGTGCCGTCCCCGAAGCGAGGCACGACCTCGTCGGCGAACGCCCGGCTGACGGCGACCTTCTCGTCCAGTGACCGGCCACGCAGCACGGTGCCCACGATCGTCGCCCGCTTGGGAAGCAACTTGCCGAGGCCGAAAGTGGCCCTGCCGCCGCCCATCACCCCGACCTGCACGATCGTGCCGCCCACGGCGAGGGCATCGACGTTTTTGTCGAGGTAGTCGCCGCCCACCACGTCGAGCACCACGTCGACACCGTGACCACCGGTGTGGTCGCGCACGGCGGCCAACCAGTCGTCGGTGGCGTAGTCCACTGCCAGCGAGGCCCCGAGATCGATGCAGGCGGCGCACTTGGGCCCCGAGGCGGTCACGACGACGTCGGCGCCCATCGAGCGGCAGAGCTGGATGGCGGCGGTGCCGACCCCCGAGGCACCGGCGTGGACCAGTGCGGTGCCTCCCGCCTGAAGTCCTCCCTGGAGCACGAGGGCGTCCCATGCGGTGATGAACACCTCGGGCAGGGCGCCGGCTTCCGTCAACGGCATCCCGACCGGCACCGCCATGGCCTGGTCCCCATGGACCACCACCTGGTCGGCATGGGCCCCGCCACCGGTGATCGCCATGACCTCGTCCCCCACCGACCACCGCCCGACGTCCCGGCCGACGGCTGCGACCCGCCCGGCGAACTCGAGGCCCGGCACCTCGTGCTCCATGGCCGGCCCCGGGTAGAGGCCCATGCGTTGGAGCAGGTCCGCACGGTTCAGGGCACTGGCGACCACATCGACGAGCACCTCCTGCGGCCCGGGCTCCGGAGCCGGGATCTCACGGATCGCCAGCACCTCCGGACCGCCGTACGACTCGATCACCACGGCGCGCATGACGAGATCATGCCCCAGCCGGGAACCAGGGCATGCGCTCGCAGCGTCGAAACCCGTGAGACCCCCCACCTTGGAGACCCTGATGCGCCACCCGGCACTCGTGTTCGCTGCACTGCTCGCCCTCGCCGGCTGCTCGGAAGAATCCGGCAGCACTCCGATGGCGTTCGGGTTCGCGCCCGATATCCAATGGACGGCGACGGCGCACACCGGCGACGGAGACCAGCGGGCTCCGTCGGCAAGCCCCTTCCACGTCACCTTCCGCAGCGACGGTCGGATCGTCGGCAACGCCGGGTGCAACGGGTTCTTCGGCGAGTGGTCCACGAAGGGCGACAGCATCGCCGTCGGTCCCATCGGCATCACCGAGATGGCCTGTTCCGACCGTCCCGACTGGTTCGACATGCTCGCCCTGTTCACCGGGGACCTGACCCCCCTGGGTGGCGAGACCGTCACCCTCACGACGTCGGACGGTGTCGTGATCTCGCTCGAACCCGGACCGGTGAACCCGCCAAGGGAGACGTCCGGCGACCCTGACCGGCCGGTCTCGACGGTCAACGAGGGCTGACCGCCCTCAGCGGCCCTTCTTGATGTCGGAGTACGGGATGTCCTTGTCGACCCTGGGCTCTGGCGGCAGGCCCAGCACCCGCTCCCCCACGATGTTGCGCTGCACCTCGTCGGTGCCGCCGCGGATCGACATCGAGGGTGCGGTGAGGAAGGCCAGGTGGCCCGACGATTCGTCGAGCATTCCGGCCGCCCCGGAGAGGTCCTTGACCAGGTAGGCCCTGGCCTTGAAGGCAGCGACGCTACGCAACTTGGCGCCGGATCCCTCCGGGCCGGGGACGCCGTCCCGCCCCGCCATCGCCGCTGCGGCCCTGGCGGTGGTGAACCTGTTGACGCGGTCCAGCACGTAGGCGCGCATCGCACGGTCGCGGGCCACGGCATCGGCAAGGCGGCCCGAGGCAGCAAGGCCCGACAGCCAGCCGGGCACCGCTCCCTCGTCCTCATCGGATCCGCCGAAGGAACGGCCGCCGAGCGATGCCCGCTCGTGGGCGAGCGTCTCGATCGTTATCCCCCATCCTCCGCCGAGGTCACCGATCCGGTCCGAGTCGGGAACCCTGACCTCGGACACGAACACCTCGGTGAAGTGCCGGTCGCCGTTGACCTGCACCAGGGGGCGAACCTCGATCCCGGGATAGTGCATGTCGACGGCAAACATCGTGAGGCCACGGTGCTTGGGCAGGCTCGGGTCGGTGCGGGCGAGGCACATGCCCCACTTCGAATAGGCGCCCCGCGACGTCCAGACCTTGGATCCCGTGAGGATCCACTCGTCGCCGTCGCGCACCGCCCTGGTGCCCACATTGGCGAGGTCCGAGCCGGCATCGGGCTCGCTGAACATCTGGCACCAGATCTCCGAGCCGTCTGCGATCGGCCGCAGCCAGCGGTCCTGCTGCTCGGGGGTGCCCCGATCCCGGAGGACCGGGCCCACGAGGCTGATCCCCACGCCGTAGGGGTACAGGTCGGCCGAGGCATAGTCGCCAAGGGCAGCCGAGATGCGCCTGGCCTCGTCGTCGGTGGCGCCACGGCCCCCGTGTTCGACCGGCCAGGTGGGCACCATCCAGCCGCCGTCCACGAGCGCTTCGAGGTACCGCAGGCCGACACCGAGGTCGTCGCTGCCGGCGCCGAGCACCGTCGCAGGCACGTCGGGGTCGCGCCGTTCGAGGATCGACGAGAGGGCCTCGTGGATCTGGTCGTCGGTCAGCGTCACGGGCGCATTGTGGCCGCTCAGGGGCCGATTCCGACAACCCACCCCTGCTCGGCCATGATGTCGTTGTGCACGACCTGTTCGAATCCGCCTCGGCCCTCATCGACGACGTCGTGACACTGCGACGCCAACTGCACGAACACCCCGAACTCGGCCTCGACAACCCACGCACCCAGCAGCGCATCCTCGATGCCCTCGAAGGCCTCCCGCTCGACATCCGCACGGGCAGCGGCCTCACGTCCGTGGTCGCCGACCTCGAGGGAGCGTTCGACGGCCCCACGGTCCTGCTGCGTGCCGACACCGACGCCCTGCCGATGCCCGAGGAGAGCGGCGAGCCGTTCTGCTCGCAGATCGAAGGTCGAGCCCATGCCTGTGGCCACGACGCACACACGGCCATGCTCGTCGGTGCTGCGAAGTTGCTGGTGGACCGGCGCTCGGACCTCCACGGCCGGGTGCGCTTCATGTTCCAGCCCGGCGAGGAAGGCGGCGGCGGCGCTGGCGTCATGGTCGACGAGGGCGTCCTCGACGGCGTCGACCGGGCCTTCGCCATCCACATCACGCCCAACCTCCCGGTGGGCTGGGCGGCATGTCGCGCCGGACCGCTGATGGCCTCGACCGACGGCATGCACGTGACGGTCCGGGGCCGAGGCGGCCACGCCTCGATGCCCCACTTCTGCACCGACCCGGTGCCGGCGATGGCAGCCATGATCACGGCGATCCAGACGGCGGTCACCCGCGAGATCGATGCCTTCGATCCGGCGCTGGTGACCGTGGCGCACGTCGAGGCCGGCACGACCGTCAACGTGATCCCCGAGACGGCCTTCTTCGAGGGCACCATCCGCTGCGTGTCCGAAAAGACCCGTCGACGGATCCGGGAGGCGGTCGAACGGGTCTGCACGCAGATCGCTGCCGCCCACGGGTGTTCCGCCGAGGTCGACCTGGTCGAGGGCTATCCGGTCACCGTGAACGACGCCGGCGAGGCCGCAAGGTTCGCGGCGGTCTGCGAGGCCACGCTCGGCGAGAAGTCGCACTTGACGCTTCCCTCGCCGGTCATGGGCGGCGAGGACTTCTCGATGCTGCTGCAGCGGGTCCCCGGAGCCATGGCTCTGCTGGGCGTGTGCCCGGCCGACATCGCCGACTCACGCGAGGCGCCGCCGTGCCACTCGAACCGGATGCGCCTCGACGAGGCGGGCCTGCGCCACGGCATCGCCCTCCACGCCGCCATGGCGCTCGACCGCTAGACCACGCACATGGGCGTTCCCGTCGACGACTTCGCCACCCTGATGGCGCTCGAACCACACGGACCGGACGTGTTCGTCGGCATCAGCCCCGACTATCCGTGGGGACGCGTCTACGGCGGCCAGGTGGTCGCCCAGGGCCTCCGGGCGGCCATGGCAACGGTTGATCCCGACCACCTCATCCACTCGGTCCATGCCTATTTCATCCGTGGCGGCACCAGCAACGAACCGATCCGGTTCGAGGTGGACCGGATCCGCAACGGTCGGTCGTTCATCACCCGCCGTGTGGTCGCCCGCCAGTCCGACGGCGCCATCCTCAACCTGGCGTGTTCGTTTCAGGTCGTCGAGGACCAGGCCGACGTCCAGGAGTCGTCGCTCCCCGCCGATGCCGGCGAGCCGGGGTCCGGAACGAACGAGGACTGGGACCTGCTCGCCCGACGTGTCGTTCGTCGGAGCGTCGGTCGGGCGGCTGCATGGATGAAGGTACGCGGACCACTCGGCGACGATCCGATACTCCACGCCTGTGCCCTCGCCTACGCCTCCGACGACCTCGCCACGACAGCGATTGCCAGCTCGCACCCGCGCATCGCCGAAGTGAGCGCCAACCAGACCACGTACGGCGAGGTGTTCATCGGCGCCAGCCTCGACCATGCCATCTGGTTCCACCGACCGGCACCGGCCGACGAATGGCAACTCCACGAGTTCCGCTCGCATGGCCTCAACGGCGGCCGGGGCCTGTCGATCGGCGAGATCTTCGCCGCCGACGGCACCCACGTGGCGACCGTCGCCCAGGAGGCCATGCTCCGGGAGCGCACGCGTTGACCACGGTGCTCGTCCACCTCAAGGTCGACTACCTCGGCACCGACCGGATGGGCGACCGCTTCCCGGGCGTGCGGTTCGTCCAGGTCGATCCCGACGGGCCCGTGGACGCCGATGTCCACGGTGAGGTCCTGGTGACGCGCGGCATGAAGTCGCCCAACCTCGCCGAGGTGCTCGAGCGGGGAGTCGAATGGGTGCACTGCACCGGCCACGGCGTCGACGAGATGCCACTCGAGGCCGTCGGAGACCGAACCCTGACCTGCGCCCGCGGTGCGACCGCCGTGCCGATCGCCGAATGGGTGGTGGCGATGCTGCTCACCGCCGCCAAGCGACTCCCCGCAAGTTGGATCGACGAACCGCCGGAGCGCTGGTTCCTGTCCCGTCTCGGCACGCTCGAGGGCGCCACGGTCGCGTTGATCGGCTACGGATCGATCAACCGGGCCGTCGCCGCCCGGCTCGCACCGTTCGGATGCCGACTGCTCGCCGTGCGACGGTCGGGCGCCCCGGTCGACGACCCCGGCGTCGTGGTCGTGGCCGACGCCGCAGCCGCAGTCGCCGAGGCCGACCACGTGGTGATCGGCGTCCCGTCGACGCCCGAGACCCGACACCTCGTCGATGCCGACTTCCTGGCCGCCTGCCGAAGCGGCACGCACCTCGTCAACATCTCACGGGGATCCGTGGTCGACCAGGACGCCCTCCGGGCGGCCCTCGACTCGGGACAGGTCGGGCTCGCCTCACTCGACGTGTGCGATCCGGAACCCCTGCCCGACGGGCACTGGCTCTACACCCACCCCGGGGTCCGCCTGAGCCCCCACATCTCGTGGTGCAGCCCGAACTCGTTCGACCACATGGGCACCAACTTCGCCGCCAACCTCGAGCGCTGGCTCGACGGCAGGCCCCTCGAGGACGTCGTCGACCGCGCCGCCGGCTACTGAACCGCCTGCTTCTGCCCGACTGCCGGCCCGGCGACTAGGTTCGCCCACCTGACGACCCGGGGGGTACCCGCCATGCCGCTGTCCGAACGATTTCTCGAACTACAGGGTCAGGTGCGCAACTGGGGACGGTGGGGTGACGACGACGAGCTCGGCACGCTCAACCTGATCACGCCCGAGGTGGTGCTGGCCGCCAGGGACTGCATCCGCACCGGCCGCACCTTTCCGCTGGCCGTCCCGCTCGAGCACGACGGGATCCAGGTCGGGTTCATCCCCGGCCGAGACAACCCGACACGGACGATGCTGATGGTCGACCAGGGCATGGACCCCGACGGTGATCCGGACCTGTTCCACACCAGCGACGATGCCGTCCAACTCGGACTCCAGGCCGGCACCCACTGGGACGGCCTCTGCCATGTGTCCTACTCGGGCAGGGTCTACAACGGCTTCGATGCCTCGACGATCACGGCCGAGGACGGTGCGACCCGGTGCGGCATCGAGAAGGTCGGGTCGCTGTGCTCGCGCGGCGTGCTGCTCGACGTGGCCAGGGCCAAGGGCATCGACCTGCTCGACTGCCCCTACGCCATCACCGCAGACGACCTCGACGAGGCGGCATCGATGGGTGGTGTCGAGGTTCGAGCCGGCGACATCGTGCTGGTCCGCACCGGACGGATGCGGCTGTACCACGAGTCGGGTGGCATGGCCTACTGCCTCGGCCCCAGCCAGGACGGCTCGAACGCCGGGCTCTCGCTGTCGACGGTGCCGTGGTTCCACGAGCGGGACGTCGCCGCCGTCGCCAACGACACGCTCACCTTCGAGGTGTACCCCGCCGAGGACGTCAACCTGGCGGTCCACATGCTCCACGTGGTGGACATGGGCCTCACGCAGGGCCAGAACTGGGACCTCGAGGCGCTGGCCGACGATTGTGCGGCCGACGGCGTCTACGAGTTCTTCCTCACGGCGACACCCGAACCGTTCGTGGGCTGCGTCGGCTCTCCGGTGGCACCCGTCGCCATCAAGTAGCGCCTGTCGCCTGCATGTGACGGACCCTCCCCGTGACGGGTGGCACCGGTGAAAGTGGTCACCCGGCCGAGGCACCGGCCTTGGACACCGTCACACTCGAGGGAGCAACCCAGCCATGCGGAGAACAACATGACCACGAACACCGCCACCACCCGGACCCCCCTCGCCGAGCTCGAACTGTTCGCCGACCTCTCGAAATCCGAACTCCGCTCCCTGGTGCGGCTCATGACCCCCGTGCGGGTCCGGGCAGGACGCGACCTCACCCGCGAGGGCGAAACGGGTCGTGAGTTCATGATCATCGTCGACGGCACCGCCACGGTGCGCCGCGGCGGCAAGGTGATCGCCACGCTCGGCGCCGGCGACTTCGTCGGCGAGCTCAGCATGCTCGCCGGCATCCCCCGCACCGCCACCGTCACCGCCGACTCCGACCTGACCGTCGAGGCGCTCAACCGTCGTGAGTTCGCAAGCCTCCTCGACGAGAGCCCGCGCCTCGCCCGCAAGGTCCTGATCGGCGCCATCCGTCGCCTGCACGCCGTGGACCACAGCCCGGCCGACTGACACGGGCATCCACCGGGGTCCGCTGGACGCCGGCTGCGGCGGGCAGGACCCTGATCCCCACTCCCACTACCGTGCCGGCATGCGCCGTCGCTGCACGTTGTACCGGGACCGGGTGCCGACCCTCGACGAGCTGACCGGGTCCGGGCCGGCGACGATCGACGTGGTGCTCGGCGACCAGTTCCTGCTCGGCGTCCGAAGCGGGCCTGTGCGCGAACCCGAATGGTCGGCCATCGCCTGGACCGATCCGGACGACCCGGCCCCCGACGGTTGTCGCTCCTGGCTGGTCGACACGGTCGTCGTGTGGGGTTCGGTGGACCCACCTGCCGTGAAGCAGGTCTCGCTGGTCATCCGGCTCGGGGGGCTCGATGCAGCCGCATTCGCCGACCGCTACGGGTCCCACGGTGCCGTGGCGAGGGCCCACCACGGCATGTCCCGATACGTGCAGAACCTGGTCGCCGCCGGGCCCCCCGGACTCGACGCCGTGTCTGAGCTCTGCTTCAACTCGGAGCGGTCCTGGGCCGACGAGTTCTACCTGCAGCCGGACTCGGCTGCGATCGTGCGCGACGACGTGCGGGCCTTCATCGACCTCCGGGCGACGTCCTCGGCGCTCGTCGCCGAGACGGTGGTCCGGCCGTGACCTCTGCCCGGATCGTCGTGGTCGGGTCGGCCAACCTCGACATCGTCGTGCCGGTCCCCCACCATCCGTCCACCGGCGAGACGGTGCTCGGCGGCGACCACGTGCTGGTGCCCGGTGGCAAGGGCGCCAACCAGGCGGTGGCGGCCGCCCTCCTCGGTGGCGATGTCGCCTTCCTGGGGCGGGTCGGCGACGACGACGCCGGATCCCGGCTCCGGGCATCGCTGGATGCCGCAGGGGTCGATGTGACCCGACTGCACACCGACGACGGGGCTCCCAGCGGCATCGCCCTGATCGGCGTCGATGCCACCGGCGACAACGCCATCATCGTGAGCCCCGGTGCGAACGCCCGGGTGTCGCCGGGAGACCTCGACCCGGACCTGTTGGCCGACGCTGCGGTCACGCTTCTGCAACTCGAGGTTCCCGTCGATGCCGTCCTCGCAGCGGCGCGCGCCACCGGTGGAACCGTCATCCTGAACCCCGCTCCGGCCGTACCCCTCCCCGAGGGTCTGCTCGACGCCATCGACATCCTCGTGCCCAACCGGCTCGAGTTGACGGCACTGGCCGGCGACGGAGAAACCGTCGAACAGGCACGCTCCCTCGGCGTGCCCACGGTCGTGGTGACCCTTGGTGCCGATGGCGCCCTGCTCGTGACCGGAACCGAAGCCCTCCACATCCCGGCTCCGGAGGTCGAAGTGGTCGATACGACCGCCTGCGGCGACGCCTTCTGCGGCGCATTGGCCGAGGCGCTGGCGCGCGGCACCGACCTTCGGGATGCCGTGAAGCGTGCCGTGCAGGTGGGCTCGCTCACGGCCACCCGGCCCGGTGCGCAGACCTCCCTCCCCAGCAGCGCCGAACTGGTTGCGGCCTTCGGTGGCTGAACGGCTAAGACTCCGCCCATGACCGACCGCCCCCGCATCATCCTCGACTGCGACCCAGGTGTCGACGACGCCATCGCCATCATCACCGCCGCCCGCTGGACCGACCTCGTCGCCATCACCACGGTCTCGGGGAACGTCGGCATCGAGCACACCACCGCCAACGCGCTGCGGATGCGCGACCTGTTGGCCATCGACGTGCCGGTGCACCGGGGAGCCGCCCGCCCGCTCGTCGCCGAGCCGTTCCACGCCAGGCACGTGCACGGCATGACCGGCCTCGCCGACGTCGATCTCCCACTCGCCGACCTGTCCCCCGACTCCGATGACGCCGTCGAGGTCATCGTCGAGGCGACCCGGTCGGAGGAGGGGCTCCACCTGGTTCCGGTGGGGCCACTCACCAACATCGCGCTGGCGCTGCGTGCCGACCCGCTGATCGCCGGCCGGGTGGCCTCCATCACGCTCATGGGCGGCGGTGCGAGCGGCGGCAACGTGACCGCCGCCGCCGAGTTCAACATCTACGCCGATGCGGAGGCAGCCGACGAGGTCTTCCGGGCCGGTGCCCCGGTCACCATGGTCGGATTGAACCTCACCCACCAGGTCCGCATGGACGCCGGCCACGCAGACGCGTGCCGCTCGTTCGGACACCGGGTGGGCGACGTAGCTGCGAAGTTGATCGACTACAACGTCTCCGTCCATCGGGGCGGCGGCCTGCCGGGCAGCGGCGCCATGCACGACCCCTGTGCGGTCCTTGCTGTCTCCCATCCGGATGTGATCCGCTCGGAGTCCCGCCACGTCGTCGTCGAGGTCGACGGCACCCACACCCGTGGCCAGACCCTCGTCGATGAACGAGGGGCGATGTCGCGTGAGCCGAACTGCCGGGTCGCCTACGAGGCCGATGCCGACCGGGCGCTGGACCTGATCATCCAGGCGGTCCGTGAGGCCCCCGGCTGCTGAGCCCTCAGCGCCTGGAGCGGTGGATGGTCGCCACCCAGCCGCCGGTGGTCGGGACCGTGGCGAGGACGACGGTGCCCTCGAGCAGCAGCCGCACCACCGCCCCGGCGTCGACGCGCTGCGGGTGGATCTCCCACACGAGTCCCCGCTTGGGATGATTCTGCCGGGCGACCCAGTCGGTTGGCGGGGCGACGGCTGCATCTACCAGCCGCTCGACGGCATCCCGACCCGCACCGTGGGACAGCCCCACGGAAGCCGGCTCACGATCTGAACCGGGCACGAACGTCCCGACGGGAACCTTCGGGCCGCGGGCCGTGAACCAGGTGAACATCCCCGGTGGTTCGACCCGATCCTCGTCGTCGACGCCCGGTTCGACGTTCATCCACCCCTCCCCATCCGATGCGAGCGCCTCGACTGCCGCAACGAGGGGGCGGTGGTCGTCGTCGATGTGCAGGATCTCGATGTCGTGACGGGCCACGGGGCGACGCTACTCCCGGCCGGGTCGAGCCGGGGCGGTGCCGGTACGTTGGCGCCGTGCCCACCCCAGCCGCCGATCGGCCCCTGCGCATCGCTGCCCTGGTCAAGCAGATCCCCAAGTTCGAGGAGATGCAGCTGGGCGACGACGGTCGCCTCGTGCGACGAGGTGTCGAACTCCACATGAACGACTACTGCCGCCGCGGAGTGCGCACCGGCTGCGACCTGGCCGCGGCCACGGGCGGCACCTGCACGGCGATCACACTCGGGCCGCCCGAGGCCCACACCGTGCTGCGGGAGGCGATTCTCTGCGGCTGCGTGGATGGCCTTCACGTGTCGGATCCGGCGTTCGCAGGCAGCGACACGCTGGCAACCGCCCGGGCGCTGGCTGCCGCCCTCGAGGCCCACGGTCCCTGGGACCTGGTGCTCTGCGGTCGCAACTCGGTGGATGCGGACACCGGTCAGGTGCCCGCCCAGGTCGCCGAGTTGTTGGACCTTCCCCTCCTGACCGGCGTGCGGGAACTGGACCTCGACGGGGAGACCGTGCGGGTGCTCCTCGAGCACGACGACGAATGGGTGCGCGCCGAGGTCGACCTGCCGGCGGTGCTGTCATGCGCCGAACGGCTGTGCGACCCCTGCAAGGTCAAGGAGCCCGAGGCATGGGCCACCGTCGATCCCGGCCTGCTCACGACGATCACCGCAGCAGAACTCGGATCCGGCCCGTGGGGGCAGGCCGGAAGCCCGACATCCGTGGGCGAGGTCCGGATCCTGGACGTCGAGCGGGCCGGTGAGCGCCTGCAGGGTGCAGGAGCCGAACAGGTCGACCGGGTCGTCGAGGTGCTGCGCGACCGTGGAGCGCTCTCCGCCGACGACCACGTGTCGGAGCACGTCGCCGAAGCGTCGCCGGACGGCCCCGAGGTCGTCGTGCTGGTCGAACCTGGCCGCGAGCGGGTGACCGCCGAGCTGCTGGCTGCTGCCGCCGGACTCGGAGCCCGGGTGACGGCCATCGGGACCGGGGTTGCAGGTGACCTGTCGGCACGGGGCGCCGATCGGGTACTCGACGTGGGCGGGACGCTCCACGAGGACGACCTGGCGGCGATGCTCGCCGAACATCTCGCCGACGATCCGCCCTGGGCGGTCCTCGCCCCCGGCACCGCCTGGGGCCGCCATGTCGCCTCCCGGCTGGCGGCCCGCATCGGTGCCGGCCTCACCGGCGACGCCGTCGGCCTCGATCGACGCGGCGACCGGCTGGTGGCGCTCAAGCCCGCATTCGGCGGACGCCTCGTCGCCGAGATCTCCTGCTCCTCGGCGATCCAGATGGCGACCGTGCGACCCGGCGTCCTTCCACTCCCCGACCCACGGGAGCCCGGCCAGGTCGAGCTCGGACACCTCAGCGGTCACGATCGGGGCCGGGTGCGGGTACACGAACGCTGGCGGGACGATGACGCCGACCTGCTCGCAAATGCCGAGGTCGTGATCGGCGTCGGCCAGGGCGTGAACCCCGACGACCTCCCGCTCGTGCGTGCGTGTGCCGCTGCCCTCGGTGCCGAACTGTGCGCCACCCGCAAGGTCACCGACGTGGGCTGGATGCCGAGGGCCCGCCAGGTCGGCATCACGGGACACTCGATCGCTCCGCGCCTCTACGTGGCGATCGGCATCTCGGGTCGCTTCAACCACACGGTCGGGGTCCGTCAGGCCGGGACGATCGTGGGCATCAACACCGACCCGGACTGTGAACTCTGGGCGGGGTGCGACATCGGCATGGTGGCCGACTGGCGCAAGGCGCTCCCCGCTCTGGTGGAACGGCTCGTCGGCCCCTAGCCGGTGGCGGCATCGACGCCGGCCGCACGCAGGGCTCCGGCGTCGACCCACTCGAGCGTGAGGATGTGAGTGGCCTCGAGGACCACCTTCGGGGCGTGGCCGGCCTCGTGGGCCTCCTGCCACCGTGAGGCGCACAGGCACCAGCGGTCCCCGGGGGCAAGGCCGGCGAACCCGGGCCGCGGCGTCGAGAGGTCGTTGCCGGCCCCGGCCGAGAACTCGAGGAACTCCGCGGTCATGACGACGCAGACCGTGTGGACGCCGAGGTCATCGGCACCGGTGTTGCAGCAACCGTCCCGGTAGAAGCCGGTGAGCGGTTCGTGGCTGCAGTCGACCAGTTCGCCGCCGAGCACGTTCACGCCCATCAGGTGACGTCGCGGCGGCGGAACACGACGATGCCGGCCGCCGCGAAGACCGCCGCGTAGGCGGCCAGGAGTGCGCCCGCCGAGAGGTAGGTGTGCGACGACACGATCTCCCAACCCTGATCCTTGACCATCTTGCCGGCGTCACCCTCGGTGATGAAAGCGACGGCGTTCTGGAGCGGATCCCACCGGTGGAAGCGTTGGAGCCAGAGCGCAATGACGATTCCGGCGACGATGTTGTAGCCGAGCATGCCCATGATCGCTGCTGTCGTGTGCTTGGTCATCAGGGCCACGGTGGCGGCAATGATCCCGAAGAGCCCCGCCACGATGCCCGTGCGGAGAATGACCGATGCCAGGTCCAGCCAGAACCGGCCATCGACACCGGCCGTGGTACCGCGCCAGACCGCCGCCGGCCAGAGGGCGGCAGAAAAGCAGGCGATGGCGAACATCGTGATGAGGGCCGAGCCGAGGAACGCGACCAGGTACTTGGCGGCCAGCAGGCGGTGGCGCCGCGGCTCCCAGAGCAGGACCTGCTCGATGGTGCCGTAGCGGTATTCCGCACCGAGGAACGAGGCGCCGACGACGCCCCCGAACAGCAGCGCCACGGTCATCCCGATCCCGCCGACGATGCCTTCGAGACCCGGGTAGGGGTAGTTCCCCCAATTTCCGTACCCGTCCTCGACGAATCCTGATCGCGTCGGCCGTTGTTCCGACCAGTCCGTGATATCGCCGCCGAAGTCAGACAGGAGATCGGTCGCCCGAAAGCCACTGTTCCACGTATCGGGATGCGAGTTGATGAACACCAGCACCCCGACGAGTGCGCCGATCGCCAGCACCGTGAGCACCAGGCCGCGGGCCAGGCGGCGGGCGAGGAAGCGTTCGAGTTCGCTGCCGAGGAGGCGCAGGAAGCTCATGCGCCGGACTCCCCGTCCGTGAGCGCCAGGAAGACCTCTTCGAGGTTCTGGCCCTCGATCCGCAGGCCCTGCAGGTAGATGCCCTGGTCGGCGAGCGTCCGGGTGATGGAGGAGGTGTCTTCGGGAGGCGACTCGACGACGACGGTCCCGGGACGGCTGCCACCGGCTGCCTCATAGCCGGTGGCCAGCAGCACGGCCAGTGCGGAATCGACTCGTTCGACCTGGACAACGGCCCGGTCCTGCGTCCCCGATGCCATGACCTCGTCGACCGAGCCGGCGGCCACCACCCTGCCGTGGTTGATGATCACGATCCGGTCACAGACCTGTTCGATCTCGCCCAACTGGTGGCTGGAGACGAATACCGTCTTCCCCGAATCGGCGAGGTCGCGCAGCATGCGCCGCATCTCGACGATGCCTGCAGGGTCGAGGCCGTTGGCGGGTTCGTCGAGCACGAGGAGGTCGGGGTCCTTGAGCAGGGTCGCCGCGACTGCGAGACGCTGCTTCATGCCAAAGCTGTACTTGTGGAACTTCATGCCGGCAGCGTCGGTCAGGCCCACCAGTTCGAGCACGCGGTCCATGTCCGAACGGGAGTAGCCGCCGATCCGGGCCAGCAGGCGCAGGTTGCGGCGCCCGGTGAAGTCTCCGAAGAACTTGGGCTGCTCGACCAGCGCACCGACCCGACGGATGGCGGCCGCAGCTCCGGACGGCATCTTCTCGCCCAGCAGGCGGACGGTGCCGGCCGTGGGACGGATCAGGCCGAGCATGCAGCGGATCGTGGTTGTCTTGCCGGAACCGTTCGGGCCGAGGAAGCCCACGACCGTGCCGGGATGCTCGATCACGAGGTCGAGGCCGTCCACGGCGAGCGTGGGTTCGGCGCGGAAGGTGCGGTACTCCTTGCGAAGCCCCGCCAGTTCGAGCACGGTCACGGCCGGCACCCTAACGGCCGATGCAGGACGATTTTGGTCGCCTCGGGTCGGACCGGGGGCGGCCGAGTCCAACTAGCGGCTGTGGCTGTGGCTACTGCCCCAACAGCCCTTCGACTGCACCCAGTGGTGCCTGCCGCCCGATGTCTCGTAGAGGAGGTATGCGGCGATCTGCACCTGGGCGACCGGGTCGGCGATCGATGCGCCCCCGATTCCCGCCGCCTCGGTGCGCTCCTCCCAGAACTTGGGGAGGTGCTGGAACCAGCCCGTGGCACGACTCGACTTGTTGACGGAGAAGCTGAACACATCGTCGGGCAGGGCGCTCGACTCGCAGAACGCCACCTCCTCGGCCCAGGCGTGGTCCTCGGGCTTGAGGTAGGTCTGGATCAGCTGACGCAGTGTGGGAGGGCCCGCTGGGCGATCGACCTCATCGGGCTTCACCGCCGGACGGTGGGCGACGAACTCCATCTTCGGGGGAGCCGTCGTGGTGGGAGCGACCGTCGTGGTGGGAGCGACCGTCGTGGTGGTCGTCGAGGTCGGAGCAGCGACCGTGGTCGTCGTCGAGGTCGGAGGAGCGACCGTGGTCGTCGTCGTGGTGGTGGGCGCACTGAGGCCACCGGATATCGGGGAGCCGAGGTCCGTCGAACCACAACCGGCCCCGAGGACCAGCACGGCCGCCAGCGCGGCGAACAGGCGGAGGGAGGGAGGCAGAGGCATGAGAGGCATCCGGGGTGGGCGCTGTCGGCTGTGAGTTGCAGCGATCTGCGCGACCCTTCTGAGGACGTCCCCGTCATCCTAACGATCCACAACGTACAGAACAGAACTTTCCCACGATGTGGGAGGTGATTGCCGTCACAGTCGGCGCCGTTTCCGGATTCACGCTCTCCGTCTTCATTCCGGTGGCGGTGGCTGGGTCCATCTGCAAGGATGTTTGCCCTAGGCAGGCAGGGGGAAACGTTGACGTACGAGGGCGGAGTGTGGGGCCGGTCATGGCACGCACTCATCGCGCTCGCACTGCTGGCTGCGGGTTGTGGCGGTGGAGGAGGTGAGGGCAGCACCCCTTCGACGATCGACATCATGAGCGAGGAGGAGGCCGACCGGGTCTTCGAAGAGCTCTGGGTGGAGACCGAGGCCGCCACCGAGACCGACGACGGCGGACGCTCCCTCGGCTTCGAGATCGAGTCGCACGGCTGGTCCTTCGCCAACTACGCCGCCAACACCGCGCAACAGTTCAGCACCGCCGACGCCATCGCCCTGTTCGGTGCCGAGGCCGTCTGCGGCTCCACCGAGGGCGGGTGCACCCCGACGCCGGCCGCCAAGGAATGGATCAACATGGTCGCCCAGGCCATGTCCGGGGGCGTCTGCGAGGGCATGACCGTTGCGATCCTCGACCGCTTCCTGGTCCGCACGGACCCCGGTGCCTTCGACGTGCGCAAGGACCGCCTGGTCGAGCGCTCGCTCTCCCGCCTCTTCGCCACCCAGTTCCTCGGCGATGTCATCGACGCCACTGCGCAGTGGCGGGCACAGCCGATCAAGGCGATCGTCGCCGAGTTGGGTCGCTCCCTCTCGGATCCGCGCAACGAGCAGTACACGATCGGCATCTACTCCTCCCACGGAGGCCACAGCGTCCTCCCCTACCGGCTCGAGTGGGTCGATCGGACCAATGTCCGGGTCTACATCTACGACCCCAACTGGCCGGGCGAACTCCGCTGGATCGACATGGACGTCAAGGAGGACACCTGGGTGTTCGCCTTCGCCGCCACCAACCCCGACGAGGCCGCCGACGCCTGGAGCGGCGGACAGGGCACCATCGACCTGACGCCCATCAGCTCCCGGACAGCGCCGTTCCCTGAGCCGTTCTCCGGCGCCGGAAGCGGTGAAGGAGGCCAGGGGTTCCTCCTCGCCATCACCAGTGCTGATCGAAACTGGACGGTCAAGCACGCCGACGGCACGTCGTTGCAGGGTGACGAGGCGGTGCCCGGCGAGGGCGGCGTCGTCGCTTCGATCCGTGGTTCGTTCGGCGTCTCGACCGCCATCATCCGGGTCGATGCGTCCGAGGTCGATATCGAGACGGGGTCCGAGGCCTTCATCGCCGTGCAGACGGAGACGGGTGTCGCCTCCATCGAGTTGGAAGCAGCCGGCTCAATCGGCTTCGAGATCTCCGAGGAGACGCAGGACCTGGCCCTCGAAGTCGCCACCGGCACGGCCGCCACCGTCTCGATCGCCACCGCGACCGAACACATCGTCGTCGAGAAGCCGGCGGACCTCGAGATCGAGATCTCCGTCACCGAAGAATCGACCCAACTCGACTACAAGGACGAAACGGGCACCATCACCCAACAGATCGAGGTCGAACGCAGCGACGAGCAGCAGGACGTGCAGATCGACACGACCTTCAAGGTCGAATACACCGCACCCGTCGAGCTCCCCGAGCAGATCCGAGCCGAGGAACTCGAGCTCGAGACGGAGACCCGGGAGATCTACCTCGAGGACTTCGTCGAGGGGGTCGTCAGCGCGGAGGGCGACTCGTTCTACGACGTGCTCGACGAGGTCGAAGCCGACGAACTCGACAACTGGGAGTTCAAGGCGCAGGTGGTCGACCTCGGCTTCGAGGACTTCGACCCGTCCCGCGACCGGACCACAGAGCAGACCATTGCCGCTGACTTCTTCGGGGGCGACCCGGTCGACCAGTTCGTCGATCCGGGCAGCGGCTGCTCGCGAGTCGTGTATGCGAACGGCACCCGTGGCCAGCTCTGTCCTGACGGCAGCGGCGAGTGGGTCGATGGCCGCGGCGGCGTCCAACGGTGGGGCCCCGGCCGTACTCCCGACCCGGCGGAACTCTTCTCGGGCATGACCGCACCCGACGAGGGCCTCGGCATGGGAGGGCTAGGCGAACAGTTCCCCGACGACATGCCGGAGGAGATGCGCGACCTCCAGCCGACGTCGTTCGAGTTCGACGAGGCGACCGGCTGCGAGTCGGTGACCTTCGAAGACGGCTCCACGGGATCGCGCTGCCGCAACGAGGACGGCTCGTTCACCAACACGTTCACAGGCGCCGACGGCGAGACCCAGGAGTGGGAGGAGGCCGGCTTCGTGGACCCGATGATGGCCCCACGAAGATCGTCCGACGAACCGCTGCGTCCCGAGGACGCCGCCCGCTTCGGTAACTTCGACGAGGGCATGCGTCCCGAGGACTTCATGGACGAGATGATGCCGGGTGGCGCCGACCTGCCCGAGGAGATGCGGGACAAGATTCCCGCCATCGTGATGTTCGACCCGGAGACCGGCTGCGAGGAGGTCATCTTCGAGGACGGGACCACCAGTTCACGTTGCATGAACCCCGACGGCACCTTCTCGAACACGTTCACCGACGAGTCGGGCGAGGTCCAGGAGTGGGAAGAGGAACCCCCGCCGATGATGCAGCGTCGCATGCCCGTCGACATGGACGGCGGGATGATGCCCGACGGCGGGATGATGCCCGACGGCGGGATGATGCCCGACAATGTGCCGGAGGAGTTGCGCGACCTGCAGCCCGTTGCTACGGAGTTCGACCAGGAGACCGGCTGCGAGATCATCACGTTCGACGACGGATCGGAAGGCCGGAGTTGCCCGAATTCCGATGGGTCGATGACCAACACCCACGTCGGCCTCGACGGCGAGGTCACCGAATGGGACGAGCCCGGCATGGGCGAAGGCATGGGCGAAGGCATGGGCGAAGGCATGGGCGACGGCGGCTTCCAGCCTGACGGCGGCTTCCAGCCTGACGGGGAGTTCCAGCCTGACGGCGGCTTCCAGCCTGACGGGGAGTTCCAGCCTGACGGCGGCTTCCAGCCTGACGGGGAGTTCCGGCCC
>Ga0209554_1000060_pt1 | contig 77983 bp, 72 predicted proteins | sample MarorgKNORR_S2LV_5_FD_188221 | JGI IMG/M metagenome (GOLD analysis project Ga0209554, IMG submission 188221) | Marine microbial communities from the Southern Atlantic Ocean, analyzing organic carbon cycling - Bottom_A/KNORR_S2/LV (SPAdes) (version 2) | ecosystem: Environmental > Aquatic > Marine...
GCTGCGGTTCGGCGGGGTCGGTCGGGGTCTGGTGGTGGTCAGGGCCTGGGGTCGGTCGGGGTCTGGTGGTGGTCAGGGCCTGGGGTCGGTCGGGGTCTGGTGGTGGTCAGCGGGTGTCGTCGTCGCGCTCGGCGTACTTGAGGCCGTCGAAGTAGTCGAGCTTGTGCATCAGGCGGTCGTTGCCGGCCTTGGAGCGCATCGAGCTGAGCCCCCGGGACAGGTCTTCCGACGCCGCCCGCATCCCCTGCGAGTCGCCCCGGAAGTTCTGCGTGTTGCGGCCGTCGAAGCCGAGGCGGCCGGCTTCGCCGTAGCTGTCCTGGTTGGCGCCGAGGAACACGAAGGTCCATCCGGCATCGCGCAGGTCTCCGATGCGTGCGAAGAGCTGCGACCGGGTGAGCCGTCGGCTGGCGTTCTCGAGGCCGTCGGTGAAGACGACGACGACCGGATCGACCGTGCCGTTCGCCGGCCCGTCGCCGAGTCGGCGTTGGGCGTCGTCGAGGAGGGCGCCGATGGCGTCGAGGAGCGGGGTCGCCCCCCGGGGCCGGTACTGGTCGATGGTCAGGTCGGCGACCTGGTCGATGGGTTGGGCGGTGGCGAGGACCTCGTATGGGTCGTCGCTGTCGAACTGGGCCAGGGTCACGGTGCACTCGCCCTCACCGTTGCGCTGATCGGCGAAGAAGCGGTTGATGCCGCCGACGACGTCACCCTCGAGGCCCTGCATGGAACCCGAGCGGTCGAGCAGGACCGAGACGTCGACGGGCACGGCGGTCGGGGTGGTGCTGACTGGTGCTGTTTCGCCGGTTGGGTTCGCCTGGACGTCGATCCAGGCGCCGGTGGTCCAGTCGAACGTGCGGGTGACGGTGGTGGTGGTGGTGGTGGTGTCTGTCGTCATGGTGATGCCCCTTCGAGTTCGTGGCTTCTTTAGAGTCGCGATGGCAATATATCACTTATCCTCAATTAGAACAATTCCGACTCTTATCTGGCTGAATGATTGTGTCGCCTCCACCCTTAGAGTACGCTGCGGGTGTGACAACGGATCCGACACACCCGGAGACAACCAACTACCCCCCCTTTGCGGTCACGGCAGACATCACCGTGTTCACGATTCGGGACGAGCGCTTCCATCTCCTCCTCATCGAACGGGGGACGCCCCCGTTCCTGGGTCGCCTCGCCCTCCCCGGGGGCTTCCTGCACCCCGACGAGTCGGCCGAACAGGCCGCCCGGCGAGAACTGCTCGAAGAAACCCGACTCGATGCCGGCAGCGGACACCTCGAACAGCTGCGCACCTACTCCGACCCCGACCGGGATCCCCGGCAACGGGTGGTCACCGTGGCCTTCTGGGCGATCCTCCCCGACCCGGGCGAGGTGCAGGGCGGGACCGACGCTGCCCGGGCGCTCTGGTTTCCCGTCGACGAACTCGAGGCCGACATCAGGGCACATGCGGGTCCCGGCGGCCACCTCGCCTTCGATCACGACCTGATCGTCACCGACGCCATCGAACGTGCCCGTGCCAAGCTCGAGTACACGACCGTCGCCGCACACTTCTGCCCTCCCGAGTTCACGATGACCCAGCTTCGACGCGTCTACGAGACCGTCTGGGGCCAGCAGCTCGAGCCGGCCAACTTCCGCCGCAAGGTCGAGAAGATGAACCAGGGCTTCACCGAGCGCACCGACCGCACCACGCGCGACCTCGACGCCGAGTCCGCTCCTGTCGGGCCGGCGACCAGACAACCCTGGTCGGCCACTCGCTCGATGGCATCGGTTCCGAGTGCCTCCTTCCTGATGGAGTCCCGGCAAATGGCCGCTCCCCCGAGGTTCCCCATCCCTGAGGCTCCTCCCGAACGCACGTGGCGGTCCGACGATGCCGATGCGGCCCCGGACGCCCCTTCGATGGCTTCGAGTTCGAGTTCCCCCGACACGGGTTCGACAAGACGCGGACGACCCGCTGCCCTGTACACGAAGGGCGACAAGGACGACCTCGACCAGCCGTTTCGGCGACCGCGTTCCTAACGCCGCGACGAGGCCCCGGCATAGACGGCCAACCCGGCGAACTGCCCCTGGGTCCAGCTGGCAGACTCGAGGCTCGACCTGACCGCTAGACGACTGAACGCACGGTCGAGGTCGGCAAGCTGCAGCAGGTCATATTTCTGGGACGACTCCAGCAGGTCGCCGACCTCTACCGGGAGATCAGTGAACGCCACCGACCCTCCCTCGGTGGCCGCCACCTCGTCCTCGGTCCGGTCGAAGCGCTCGGCGAACGCTGGTCGCTCGAGTCCGGTGACACCTCGTGCCGCCAGGGCGAGGGCGGCGGCCACCGGGTGCCGGTACTCCCGGACCAGAAAGTCCTCCGCCATCATGAGGCAGAGGAAGGTGAGGTCGGCCGCCGGCTCGCGCCGGTCGTCGTCGATGGACCCGACCGCCCTCATGCCGCCAGCCACCAGAAGTCGCGCAGGGACTCGAGCGCCGGATCGTCGGCGGCGAGCTGGCGCATCCGCTTCCTCGCCCGATGGTAGATCTGGCGGGCGTTGTCGGGCTTGACGCCGTAGAGCCGACCGACGGTGTGCGACGGCGACGGATCGCCGAACGACTGCTGCTGGAGGTATTCGACGACGATCAGGTAGTCGCGCTCGCTGTGGTTGTCCTTGAGGGTGGTCAACATGAGGGCGAGGCGGGGGTCGTCGTTCCGGAGGCGCGTCAGGATCAGGTCGTCGCCGTCGCCGGTCGGCGACCACGACTCGTCCTCGACGCCGTCGTCGTCCGGTAGGGGCGAGGTCCGGTGGCCGACGACCTCGGAAACCCGGTGGAGGATGGCCCGGTGCGCCCACCGCCACGGCATCGCCCCCCCGTCCGGGGACCAACCACCGGCGCGCTCGCGTACGACCAGCCACGCGTCGGTGACCAGGCCGCCCATCTCGTCCTCGTCGGCGAGGATGTCCCGGCGGCCCATGTCGGTCACGATCTGTCGGACGTTGTAGGCAACGCGGCGGTCGAACTCGTCCACGAGCGTGAAGAAGGCCGCCTCGTCGCCGTCGACGATGCGGGCCATGAGTTCGGTGACACGCGACCTGTCGTCGCTGCGACGGGCACCATCGTCGTGCGTGTGCTTCTGCATGATGCGTCCTTTCCGGGGGGAGTGACGCCGATCGGAACCGGCACCCCGCAGCATGCAGAAGGGGTGTGACAGCCTTCCCGAAACTGGCCCAGAAATGGCCTCTGACCTGCGGTTTCACCGCCCGCGAGAAAAATCAAAACTGGGCGGACAGCAACCGACACCCCAAAGAACGGGGTGTTGCAGAGCAGCAGGACTCAGGCCTCGGTGTCCGGGACCTCGGGGACCTGGGGGGAACGAGGCAGCGACTCGAGCTCGGACGGGCTCTCGAGGGGGTCCGTGCCGACGCCCAGTTCGGGGAAGCGCCGCAAGGTGACGAGGAGGCGACCCTCGACCGACCCGATCAGGTCGTTGTACGACCGCACGGCCTGGTCGAGGCCCCGACCGGTCTTGCCGAGGTGCTCCAGGACCTTGCCCATCCGGCTGTACAGGTCCTCGCCGAGGTCGGCGATCAGGCGGGCGTTCTCGGCGATCCGGGCCTCCTGCCAGCCGCGGGCGACCGACCAAAGCAGTGCCAACAGGTTCACGGGCGAGGCGAGCAGCACCCGCTTCTCCATCGCATCCTGGAGCAACGAGACGTCGGACCGCAGGGCATCGGCGAGGAACGACTCGCCCGGGACGAACAGGACGACGAATTCGGGTGCCGGACCTTCGTTCTGCTCCCAGTACTTCTTGGAGGCGAGGGCATTGACGTGGGCCCGAAGCGCCGCGGCGTGGCGAGCCATGTGGCGGTCGACATCCACTGCGTCTGTCGCCGCCTGGGCATCGAGGTAGGCGGACAACGGCACCTTGGCATCCACCGCCAGGTGCGCCCCGTTGGGCATCCGGACCCGGACGTCGGGTCGCCCGCCCGCACCCTCCCGGTTCTCGCCGGTGGCCTGCTCCTCGTAGTCGCAGTAGGGCACCATGCCGGCCAACTCGATCACGTTGCGGAGTTGATTCTCGCCCCAGGCACCACGCGCCGTCGGCGAGCGGAGTGCTTCGGAGAGCGTCGAGGTCGTGGTGGTCAGTTCGCTGATCTGACGGACCATCTCGCCGGTCATCTTCTCGACGGCGCCCTTCTCCTGTTCGTGTGCAGTGCGCAACTTGGCGACGGTCGCGTCGAGGAGCTTCATCTGGGCCGCGAACGGGTCGAGCAGGTTCTTGGTCTTCTCGCGTTCGGCACCAAGGCGCTCGGTGGCCAGCGCCAGGAACTGCTCGTTGTTCGCCGCGAGGGCATCGACGGCCGCTTCGCCCACCTGTGCCCGGACCTCGGCCGCCATGCGCTGGGCCAACGCCTCCTCGTCGATCGAAGAGGCGGCCGAACGGGCACTCCGGGTCGCCCAGACCAGGGCGGCGACCGCCACGGCGAGACAGACGAGGGCCAAGAGAAGCATCAGCACGTTCATGTCATGCACCGTAGGCGCGGGCTGTGACACCAGAGCGGCAGACCCCCGGTGGGCCAGCCGGTCAGGTCGCCCAGGTGGCCGGGTCGACGGCGCAGGCGAAGCCCTGCAGCACCTCGTCGGCCATCCGGCGTTCGGCGTTGGCCCGGGCGACCTCGGCCAGCCGGTCGATGGCCTCGACGCCCGACATCCCTGCGGCGTCGAAGCCGCCCTGTTCGCCGACCAGTCGGGAGCGCAGCCCCCGCACCAGGTCGGCGTCCCAGAACGACACGTTCATCTCGGTGTCGCCCTGGAACGACGTGAAGATCAGGTTGGCAGATCCGATCGTGGCCCAGCCGTCGTCGATGACGGCGACCTTGGCGTGAACGTAGACCTCCTCGTAGCCCCACGACCGGCGGGCGACCGGTGCGGCGAGGCAGAAGCCCTCACGATCGCCGAGTGCGGCCAGGGCGGAGTAGGCGGCTGCGATGCCGGGGTGTGCCCGGGCAGCAGCCAGCACGGGCATCGGGTCACCAGGCACCATCGCCACGACGCGCACCCCCCGGTCGAGCGCCTCGCCGATCACCTCGAGCGCCGCCCGGCTGAGCAGGATCTGGTGCTCGAGGTACACGTAGTCGCGGGCAGCATCGAAGGCCGCCAGGTACTGCTCGCGCACCGTGTTCTCCCCGTCAGGCAGGTCCTCGTACAGCCCGGGCAGCACGCTGCGGACGATCTGCGCACGGGTCCGACCGACGGGCGCCGACCTGCCGGCAGGTAGCGGCAGGTCGTCGGTGCCGTCCGGCGGCCAGGCGCCGTGCTCGCGCCCTCGTTCGGAGGCACCGTTCCAGCGGATCGCGAAGTTGTCGTGGACATCGGTCGCCACCGGACCCCGGACGAGGCAGTGCACGTCGTGAACGTTGCCGTAACGCCACGGCTCGGACGCCTCGGGGTGGTCGGGTCCGACCATCGAGCCGGCGCCGATGTTGATGCCGCCCACGAACGCCACCTCGTCGGAAGTGCCGGCATCGACCAGCCACGCCTTCTGGTGCTGGCACTGCCGTCCCACCGAGTCCCAGCGTGCCTGCCATGCAGAGCCCCGGTCGGCAAGCAGGTCGGCGGCCGCCTCGTCCCCGCGGAACACGTCGTCGGCATCGCCCCCGGCAAAGGACGCGTCCGGGTGCCAGAACAGCACCCGCACGTCGAGGCCCCGTCCGGCGGCACCGTCCATCAGGTCGAAAAAGGTGCCCCGACCGCCCGGGAACCGGGCATCGACCTCGAGAAAGGCCACGCACACCCACACCGATGAGACGGCCGACTCGACGGCGGCGGCGATCCGGTCGAAGGCGACCCCACCGTCCACCAGCGGTTCGACGAGGTTGCCGTCGCGGGGCGGGAACGCTCCACCCGTCGCCGACGGGATGTGGTCGCCAGGACCCCGGTCAGAAGGCGTCACGGGCACTGCGGTCGACCGATCCTCAATTCCCCGCCCGTTCCACCAGCCTGCACACGGCGTCCACGATCTGCTGGTGGGCGCCGAGAGGGAGTTCGTGGCCCATGCCGTCGATCCAAACCAGTTCGGCCCCGGACACCGCCGCCGCGGTCTCCTCTGCACCCTGCGGGAGCACGAGTCGGTCGGAGGTCCCGTGGATCACGACCGTCGGAGCCGTCACTCCACGCAACGCCTCCGTACGGTCGCCATCGGCGAGGATCGCCGCCATCTGGCGCGCCGTACCCTCCGGGTGCCAGGCCCGGTCGATGCTCGCCTCGATACTCGTCCGGGTCCGGTCCTCGTCGAACGGGAACCCGTCACCGGTCAGCAGGCGAGACCCCTCGATGCCATTCTCGATTCGACCCTCCCGGGTCCCCGGATCGTCGGCCATGAGCACCGCCGAAACCTCGGGGTCGCCGATGATGAAGCGTGGCATCGACATGATCGAGCACAGCGACCGCGTCCGGTCGGGGTGTCGGATCGCCACCTGCTGGGCGATCATCCCGCCCATCGAGGCGCCCACGATGTGCGCCGAGTCGATCCCGAGGGCGTCGAGCACGCCGACGGCGTCATCTGCCATGTCGGAGAGGGAATAGGGCGACTCGACCGGTCGGCCGGCCACGGCATCTTCGAATACGGCCTCCATGTCGGGGACTCCGGCCCCGTCGAACCACGACGACAGGCCGACGTCACGGTTGTCGAACCGAATCACGTGGTGGCCGGCATCGGCGAGTTGACGACAGAGTTCCTCGGGCCACACGATCATCTGGGCGCCCAGGCCCATGATCAGAAGTAGCGGCGGATCCGCCGGGTCGCCGAACTCCTCGACCTCGATGTCCAGTCCGTTCACCGAAATCCGTGACACCGAATGCCCCCTTCGTTTCGTCGACGCGTCAGGAGTTAGGTTCGCGCAGTGGGCGCAGAACTCTGGCAGCGGACAGCCACCGAACTGGCGGCCTTGATCGCCTCGGGGGAGGCCTCCAGCCGGGAGGTGGTCGACGCCCACCTCGGACGCATCGACGAGGTCAACGGCCACTGCAACGCCATCGTTCGCGTGCTCGCCGACGAGGCCCGTGCCGGCGCCGACGCTGCCGATGCAGCGGTGGCCACCGGCGCCGACCTGGGCCCCTTCCACGGCGTGCCGTTCACGGTGAAGGAGAACCTCGACGTGGCGGGGACCCCCACGACGCAGGGCCTGCCTGCCTTCGCCGAACTGGTCGCCTCCACCGACGCCCCGATCGTCGAGCGGATGCGGTCCGCCGGTGCCATCCCGATCGGCCGGACCAACCTGCCCGAACTCGGCATGCGGATCAGTACCGACAACCCCCTCCACGGCCTGACCCGCAACCCCTGGCACCCCGGGCTCTGCGCCGGCGGGTCGTCGGGCGGCGAGGGATCGGCGATCGCCACCGGCATGTCACCGCTGGGCCTCGGCAACGACATCGGCGGCTCGGTCCGCAACCCGGCCTTCTGCTGCGGGATCACGGCACTCAAGCCCAGCCACGGCCGCCTCCCGTCGTTCAGCGTCTTCGACCACGACCAGAACCCGCCCCTCTCTTCGCAGGTGATGCTCACCGACGGCCCGATGGCACGTTCCGTGGCCGACCTGCGCACGGCTCTCGGGGTGCTCCACGGAAGGGATCCCCGCGACCCCCGGTCGGTGACGGTCCCGCTCGAGGGACCCGAAGCCCCACGACGTGCGGCCGTGGTCCGCGAGTTGCCAGGGACGGACCTGCACCCCTCGGCGATCGACGGGGTGGCCCGTGCGGCGGACGCCCTGGCGGCTGCCGGCTGGGAGGTCGTCGATGCCGTCCCGCCCGAAATCGGTCGCTGCGCCGAGATCTGGACGCACCTGCTCGCCAACGACATCGGCGACCTCATGGAGGTGGCACGGCCGATCCTGAGCGAGGAGCTGGGTGCGATGCTCGATGCGATGGCCGCCGTCTACTCTCCCGAGCGGCTCGCTCCGGCCGTCGTGCAGACCGAGTACATGCGCCTCGCCCGGGAGTGGAGCCTCTTCCTGGTCGATCACCCGGTCCTGGTCATGCCGACCTGGACGCAGCCGCCGTTCCCGCACGGCGCCGACCTCTCGGATGACATCGGAATCGGCGGTCTCTCCGAACTGCTGTGCTGCATCATCCCCGGCAACGTGCTGGCCCTGCCGGTCGTGGCGGTCCCGGTCGGAGTTGCCGACGGGCTGCCGCTCGGCGTGCAGTGCTACGCCGACCGCTGGCGCGAGGACCTCTGCCTGTCGGCGGCCGGCGACATCGAGGCGGCCCTCGGCACGATCACCCCCATCGACCCGGTGACCTGACCGCTCTCCGGCCGACTACCTCGATCAGGCGGGTTTCGTCGCCCTGATCAGCTTGACGGGGACGCCGCCGCCGATCGTCTTTTCGCCGGTGGCTTCGAGGCCCCGGGCACGCAGCGCCGCCTCGATGGCCACCACGTCCACGATCGTGGTCTCGGCCTCGTGGTCGTGGTGGGAGGCGTGCAGGGGATGGTCGGGATGGGTGAAGTCCTCGTCCATGAGCACGATCCGGCCGCCGGGGGCGAGCACCCGGACGAGCTCGTCGAAGGCGGCCTCGAGATCGACCCAGTGGTGGACGGCATTGACCGTCCAGAGCACATCGACGGAAGCATCGGCGACCGGCAGCGACTCGGCGACCCCGTCCGCCACCGTGATCCGGGACCTGGCCCGCTGGAATGGCCGCCGCATCGTCAGGATCGTCCGCATGAACCGCGACGGATCGACGGCGGTGACCGAGGCGCCCCGGCGGGCCGCCAGCACCGTGGCCGGCCCCATGCCGGCGCCGATGTCGACCGCCCGGTCACCCTCGCCCGGCGCGGCAAGGGCGAGCATGTCCCGGTTCACGTCCGACTGCCAGAACTTGCGGATATGGAACAACCAGTGGAACTTCGTCGACAACCGCTTGTCGTGGTCGTGCCTGTGGTGATCGTGCCCGCGGTGGTCGTGGCTCATGTCGGCTCCCCCAGCCCGAGTTCCCTGGAGATCACGAGCCGCTGGATCTCACTGGTTCCCTCACCGATCTCGAGGATCTTGGCGTCCCGGTAGAAGCGGGCGACCGGGGTCTCGTCGATGAACCCGTAGCCGCCGAAGATCTGGGTGGCCTCCCGGGTGGTGGTCACCGCCGCCTCGGTGGCGAAGAGCTTGGCGATGGCGGCCTCGCGCTTGAAGGGCCGCCCGGCGTCCCGCAGCCCTGCAGCGTGGTAGGTGGCGAGGCGGGCGGTCTCGAGCGCCACGGCCATGTCTGCGCACTTGAACGCCACCGCCTGGTAGGAGCCGATCGGGCGGCCGAAGGCGTTGCGCTCGCCGGCGTACCGCACGCACTCCTCGAGGCAGCCGGCGATCAGCCCCACCGACAGTGCGGCGATCGCCACCCGACCGTCGTCGAGCGTGGCCAGGAACTGGGCGAAGCCGCGTCCCGGCTTCCCCAACAGGTTGGCGACCGGCACCCGGCAGTCCTCGAAGACCAGGCCGTGGGTGTCGGAGGCGTGCCATCCCAGCTTGCGGTAAGGCGGCTCGACCACGAGGCCTGGCGTTCCGGCGGGCACGACGATCGTCGAGATGCCCTCTTCGGTCCGGGCGGTCACGGTGATCAGGCTGGTGATGTCGGTGCCCGAGTTCGTGATGAAGGTCTTGGCTCCGTCGATCACCCACTCGTCGCCGTCGAGGCGGGCACGCGTGGCGGTGGCGCCGGCGTCGGAACCGCCGCCCGGCTCGGTGAGGCCGAAGGCTGCCAGTCGGCGGCCGGCCACCAGGTCGGGCAGCCACTCGGCCTTCTGTTCGTCGGTGCCGTACTCGGCAATCGGTCGGGCACCCAGCGACACCCCGGCTTCGAGCGTGATGCCGATCGACTGGTCCACCCGGCCGATCTCCTCGATGGCGAGGCACTGGGTCGTCAGGCCGGCGCCGGCGCCACCCCACTCCTCGCCGAACATCAACCCGAACAGGCCGAGTTCGCCCATGGCCAGGACGGTGTCGGTCGGGAAGACGTGGTCGCGATCCCATGCCTCGGCGTGGGGCCGGATCTCGGCCTCGGCGAACTCCCGGACCACTCCCCGGAAGGCCTCCTGTTCATCGGTGAACTCGAGCATGACTGTCTCTCCCTAGACCGGTGGCACACCGTGACGGCGTCGGGAGAACCCACGGTCCTTCGACGCAGCCATCGCCAGTCGCACGATCAACTCCCGCCGCAGGTCCTCTGGCTCCACGACGGCATCGACCACCAGGTCCGAGGCCAGGCGCAGCAGGTCGACGTCCTCGTCGAACTCCTGCCGGCGGGCCTCGACGAACGCCGCCCGCTCGTCGAGGTCGGCGATCTCGGCGATCTTGTTGGCGAACACCGCGTTCACAGCGGCATCAGCGCCCATCACGGCGATCTCGGCCGTAGGCAGTGCCAGGCATGCGTCGGGCCCGAACCCGGGTCCGCACATGGCGTAGAGCCCGGCGCCGTACGCCTTGCGCAGGATGACCGACACGGTCGGCACAGTGGCCTCAGAGACCGCCGTGATCATCTTGGCACCGTGACGGATGATGCCCTGGCGCTCGACCTGGGTGCCGATCATGAACCCCGGCACGTCGGCCAGGTAGACGAGCGGCACGTTGAAGGCATCACACAGCCAGATGAACCGGGCCGCCTTGTCGGCCGAGTCCACGAACAGCACGCCGCCGTTGACCGCAGGATTGTTGGCGACGATCCCCACGGGGTTGCCGTCGAGGCGACCGAAGCCGACGACCAGCTCGGGGGCGAACAGCGGCTTGAGCTCGAAGAACGAGTCGTCGTCGACCAGGCCCTCAACGACCCGGCGCACGTCGTAGCCGACCTTGTCGTCGGTCGGGATGGTGTCGGCGGTCAGCGGCGTCGACGGACCGGCCGGGGCGCACACCGGCGGCGGCTCCTCCCAACTGGTGGGCAGGAACGAAAACAGCCACTTCGCCTGTTCGATGGCGTCGGTGTCGTCGTCGGCCAGATTGTCGCCGCAACCGGAGACCGTGGCGTGCATGCGGGCGCCGCCCATCTCCTCGAGCGTGACATGCTCACCGACCACGATCTCGGCCATCCGTGGCGATCCGAGGTACATCGAGGCATTGCCCTCGACCATGAACACGGCGTCGCAGAACGCCGGGATGTAGGCGCCTCCCGCCGCCGACGGTCCGAACAGGCAGCAGATCTGCGGCACCCGCCCCGAGAGCATGACCTGATTGTGAAAAATGCGCCCGGCGCCGCGGCGCCCCGGGAAGAGTTGCACCTGATCGGTGAGCCGTGCGCCGGCCGAGTCGACGAACCAGAAGATCGGCAGGTCGGCCCCTAGGGCCCGCTCGGTGAGTCGGATGATCTTCTCGACTGTGCGGGCACCCCATGAGCCCGCCTTGACCGTGGGGTCGTTGGCCATCACCAATGCGGGGCGTCCCTCGACCAGGCCGCCGCCGGTCACCACGCCATCAGCCGGCAGGTCGCCGGCCAGGGCGTTGGCAAGCAGGGCGTCCTCGACGAACGTGCCCGGGTCGAACAGCAGGTCGATCCGCTCGCGTACCGGGAGCTTGCCGTCGCGGGCGAGGCGTGCCGCACCCTTTTCGGTCACCGCACGGGCCGTCGCGGCCAGGCCCCGGAAGTCGTGTGTCACGGTCCTCGTCGCCCCTGCTTCCCCTGCTGTCCCTGTATCGAGTGTTCCGCGCCCGTCGTCGGTCGGCGGACACGCATCCTGCCACAGGCCCGGCATGCCTGACCTGCCCGAACCCGTGCGAGACTCCGCCCCTGACCGACGCCGTTCCGACCGACGGAGCATCGATGTCCGACACGCAGAACCCGCAACCACCCAACCCCCAGCCCCTGAGCGGCAACGAGATGCCCCGCTACGGCGGCATCGCCACGTTCATGCGCCTGCCAGGTCGCATCGATCCGGCCGACCTCGACGTGGCCGTCGTCGGCGTGCCGCTCGACATCGGCACCTCCAACCGTCCCGGCGCCCGCTTCGGGCCACGCGGCATCCGCGACGAGTCGGTGCTGCTGCGCCCCTACAACATGGCCACCCGGGCGGCGCCGTTCGACAGCCTCCGCATCGACGACGTCGGCGACGTGGCGGCCAGCCCCTACGACCTGCTGGCGGCGGTCGATGCCATCGAGGCGTACTTCGACTCGCTGCTCGGACACGGGCTGATCACCGCTGCCATGGGGGGCGACCACACGGTCGTCCTGCCGATCCTGAAGGCCATGGCCAAGCGTCACGGTCCCGTCGGCCTCGTCCACATCGACGCCCACACCGACATCAACGACACCATGTACGGCTCGAAGATCGCCCACGGCACCCCGTTCCGGCGGGCCGTCGAGGCCGGCGTCCTGGACTGCGACCGGGTCGTCCAGATCGGCGTGCGCGGCACCGGCTACGCCGCCGACGACTTCGACTGGTCCCGTGACCAGGGCTTCCGGGTGGTCCAGGCCGAGGAGTGCTGGTACCGCAGCCTCGAACCGCTCATGGCCGAGGTGCGCGAGCAGGTCGGCGGCGGGCCCGTCTACCTGAGCTTCGACATCGACGGCCTCGACCCGGCCTTCGCCCCTGGCACCGGCACCCCCGAGGTCGGTGGCCTCACCATGCCGCAGGCCCTCGAGGTCATCCGGGGCTGCCGTGGACTCGACCTGGTCGGCTGCGACGTGGTCGAGATCGCCCCCATCTACGACACCAGCGGGATGACAAGCCTCGTCGGCGCCAACCTGCTCTACGAGATGCTCTGCGTGCTCCCCGGTGTCCAGGTCAGAGACTGACACCGCACCGCCGGCGGCCGACGGCGGACCGGGGCTCCTCCCGTACTTCCTGATCCTCGGCGGGATGTCGGCGGGCCTGGCGTCGATCATGACGCTGCTGGCCGAACTGCGGAGCGAACTCGGCTTCTCGGAGGCGGGCATCGGCCTGGCCATCGGCGCCGGTTTCGGTGCCGCCTTCGTCGCGACCCTGGTGATGGCCCCACATGCCGACCGGGGAAAGGCTCCGACACTGCTGCGGGTCGGCATCGTGCTGGGCATCTGCGGCCTGCTCATTCTGGCCATCAGCGACAATCTGTGGCACTTCGTGGCGGGCCGGATCGTCTTCGGCTTCGCGCTCGGGACCGCCGGGCCGGGTGCCCGCCGCACGGTCATCGTGGCCGACCCCGACAATCTGGGCCGCAACATGGGCCGACTCGGCGCATGGGACGTCGGCGGCTTCGTGATCGGCCCGCTCGTGGCCGCCGTGCTCAACGGCGTGGGCGGCTTCCGGCTGACGTTCTGGGTGTTTGCCGGGCTGCTGGTCCTGCTGCTCCCCATGTCGTGGCGGGCGCGGCCCGACACGGCTGCACGGGACACCGAGGGCCTGGGTTTCCGGGGACTCTTCAGGATCCGCCGCCTGGTCGGCGCCTTCTTCGTCGTTGCCGCCTACTTCGTGTTCATCGGCGCCATGGAGGCGGTCTGGATCCTCGAACTCGACACCCGTGGTGCCTCGAGCATGGTCATCGGCATCGGCCTCACGATGGCCGCCCTGCCGATCCCGCTCCTCTCCCCGTGGGGCGGTGTCCTGGCGCAGCGCTACGGCGCCCGCCGCTGGGCGATCGGGAGCCTGTCGGTGCTCAGCCTCGCCATCGTCTTCTACGGCATCGTCCCGGGCGTGCTCTGGCTGCTCATCGTGACCATGCTCACTTCAGTCCTCGAGGGCTTCGGCTTCCCGTCGGCGCCGATGCTGGTCGCGGCGGCGGTCACCGAGGAGCGGCAGGCATCGGCACAGGGGCTCATGGGCGCCGTCGAGCTGGCGACGGGTGCCGTGGCCGCCATCGCCTTCTCCGTCCTCTATGGCGCGACCGACGACCTGATGGTCTGGATCTGCACGTCCGCGGTCATGGTCGTGCTCCTGGCTATAGGCGCCGTGCTCACCCGTCCTCCGGATCGCCAACCCGTGCGACCTGGCGTACCCTTCGGCCTGATCAGGAGGCTCTTCGAATGACCAATGCACTACTGCATCCCTTCACCCCCGCGGCGAAGCCACGTTCCGAATTCATCAACATCGTCCGCGGCGAGGGATCGCTCGTCTACGACGACACCGGCAAGGACTACGTCGACGGGCTGGGCAGCCTCTGGTACTGCCAGGTGGGCCACGGCCGCACCGAGATCATCGATGCGGTCACCGACCAGATGCGGCGGATCGAGGCGTACAACATCTTCGACCCGTTCACCAACGAGCCGGCCGACCGTGTGGCCGAGATGATCGTCGAGCGGTCGCCGTTCCCCGACGGCCGGGTGTTCCTGGGCTGTTCCGGTTCCGAGGCCGTCGACACCGCCATCAAGATCGCCCGCCAGGCGATGCAGCGCCGTGGCCAGGCCGATCGCCAAGTCGTCGTGCGCCGCACCAACGGCTACCACGGCACCAACCTCGGCGGCACCTCCGCACAGGGCATCGCCCCCAACCGGGAGGGCTGGGGCGACCTGGTCCCCCACTTCGTCGAGGTCCCCCACGACGACCTCGAGGCGTTGGCCCAGGTGTTCGCCGACCAGGGCGACCGGATCGCTGCGATCATCACCGAGCCCGTGCAGGGCGCCGGCGGCGTGTTCCCCCCGGTCGACGGCTACCTCGAGGGCATGCGCCGCCTCTGCGACCAGCACGGCGCCCTGCTGATCTTCGACGAGGTCATCTGCGGGTTCGGCCGCACCGGGGAGTGGTTCGGCGCCCAGACGTTCGGGGTCACCCCCGACCTGATCACGTTCGCCAAGGGCGTCACCTCCGGCTACCAGCCGCTGTCGGGGGTGTTGCTGTCCCGCGACCTCAGCGCCGAGTTCGAGGAGCCGGGGTTCCTCCTGCGCACCGGCTACACCTATTCGGGCCACCCGGCGGCCTGTGCCGCAGGCATCGCCAACATCGAGTTGATGGAGGCCGAGGACCTGATCGTGCGCGGCCGCCACGTGGGTGAGCAGGTCCGCAACGGGCTCGAGGCCCTCGTCGGCGACGGGCTGGTCGAGTCGTGGCGCGGGATCGGCGCCGTCTACGCCGCCGAACTGGGCCGCGACTCCATCCCGGTGCGCAACGCCATCCTCGATGCCGGGGTGATCGTCCGCCCGATCGGCACCTGCCTGGCCATCTGCCCGCCGCTCGTCATCACCGACGACGAGGTCGGCCGCATCATCGACACCATGGCGGCCGCCCTGAAATAGGGACCGGGAGGCCGGCGCTAGCCGGTGCCCCAGGAGAACGTGAGCTTCTCCATCTTGAGGATCGAGAAGACCTCGGTGGAGGCCACGCCCTCGATGGCGCGAACCCGGTCGTTGACGAGTTCGAGCAGGGCGTCGTTGTCGGTGCAGATCAACTCGGCCAGCACGTCGTAGCGGCCGGCGGTGATCAGCACGTACTCCGACTCCTCCATGGCCGCCACCGCAGCGGCGACCCGCCGGACGTCGCCGGTCACGGTGATGCCGACCATGGCCTGGGTGTTCAGGCCGAGGCTGAGCGGATCCGAGATCGCCACGATCTGCACCACGCCGCGGTCGAGCAGGCGGTTCACGCGCTGGCGCACGGCCGCCTGCGACAGGCCCACCTTCGGGGCCAGTCTGGCGTACGCCATGCGGCCGTCGACCTGGAGTTCGCGGATGATCGCCTTGTCGACGTCGTCGAGGACGAACACCTCGCTCCGTGGTTCGGACACGGTGCTCAGACCCCCAGTTCCGCCATGGCCTCGGTGAGCGCCGTGCGCAACTTGGCATTGATCTCCTCGAACTGCTCGGGCCCGGCGATGAGCGGCGGTGAGAGTTGGATGACCGGTTCTCCCCGGTCGTCGGCACGGCAGATGAGGCCCAGTTCGAGGAGGCGGTTGGAGAGAAACCCGCGCAGCAGGTGCTCGCGCTCCTCGTCGCTGAACGACGACCGGGTGTCGCGGTCCCGTACCAACTCGATGCCGTAGAAGTAGCCCTCGCCACGGATGTCGCCGACGATGGGCAGGTCCATGAGGTCGTCGAGGGAGGCCCGGAAGGCCACCTCGTTGTCCAGGACGTGGCCCACGATGTTCTCGTCCTCGAAGATCTTCAGGTTGGCGAGCGCCACTGCGCAGCTCACCGGGTGGCCGGCGAACGTGATGCCGTGGAGGAACGACTCGCCGGTGCCCACGAACGGCTCGGCGACCCGGTCGCTCACGATCATGGCGCCGAGGGGGGCGTAGCCCGAGGTGAGGCCCTTGGCCGACGTGATGATGTCTGGCTGGTAGCCGTAGCGCTCGCAGCCGAACATGTATCCGATGCGCCCGTAGGCGCAGATGACCTCGTCGGAGACCAGCAGCACGCCGTGCCGGTCGCAGATCTCACGCACCCGGGCGAAGTAGCCGGGCGGCGGCACGAAGCAGCCGCCGGCGTTCTGCACGGGTTCGAGGAACACCGCCGCAATGGTCTCGGGGCCCTCCCGCAGGATGGCCTCCTCGATGGCGTCGGCGGCGTGGAGCGAGCAGTGCGGCTCGTCCTGACAGGTCGGGCAGCGGTAGTGGTTGGTCTCGGGCACCTTGACGGCACCTGGCACCAGCGGCTCGAAGACGGTCTTGATCGACTCGAGGCCGGTGATGGAGAGCGCCCCCATGGACGTGCCGTGGTAGGCGAGGTTGCGGCTGATGACCTTGATGCGGTCGGGCTGGCCGAGCAGCTTGAAGTACTGGCGGGCCAGCTTCCAGGCCGACTCGACCGCCTCGGATCCGCTGGTGGTGAAGAAGATCCGGTTCAGGTCACCCGGGGCCAACGAAGCCAACTTGGCCGCCAGCTCGATGGCTGTGGGATGGCCGTAGGTCCAGATCGGGAAGTAGGCGAGCGTCGCCGCCTGGTCGCCGGCTGCTCGGGCCAGCTCGGGCCGGCCGTGGCCCAACTGGCTGACGAACAGCCCGGCCAGGCCGTCGAGGTAGCGGTTGCCCTTCGAGTCCCAGACATAGCAGCCGTCGCCGCGCTCGATGATGTGCATGCCATCGACGTCGTTGTTCAGCACGCTGAAGTGGCCCCACAGGTGGCGTTCGGCCAGGTCGGCCAGTCGTTGGTGTTCGCTGCTCATCGTCTCGTCCTCGTGTCGTCAATGTGGTCGTAGAATAATGAATTAGTTGCTACAACGCAAGACAACAACGGATTGCGTCTTCGAATACGTCGCTGTCAACGAATTCTGTGGTCTTCAGCCGCCACCCCACAAAGAGCCACCACGTGCACCCGTCCCTCGCCGACGTCCGACCCACCCGTCTTCAGGTTGGAACGCACCGATGGGACTTCAGCACCCTGCACCGCAGCGTGCTGAAGTCCCTGATCGGCCGGAGTCATGGGATTCATCCCTCCACGTCCATTGCCCTGTGCCGTATCCCTCAAATCCGCGATGATGAAAGCGTGACCCGCTTCCCCCGGTGGTCCCTGGCGCCGCTCCTCGTGGTCGCTGCCTGTGGCAGTGCCGCCACGACACCCTCCTCCACCACGACCACGCTCACCTCCACCACGACCACGCTCGCCGCCACCACTACGGCGCTCGCCGCCACCACTACGGCGCCCACCACCACGACCACGCCCACCGCCACGACCACGACCGCCGCCGCGACGGACCTCTTGGCAGCGCTCATCGTGGCCGACGTGGAACCGCCGCTCGACTACGACCGGGGCGACTGGGGGTCCGGCTGGTCCGACGCCGACGGTGACTGCCAGGACACGCGCCAGGAGGTCCTGGTCGAGGAGTCGGTCAGCCCGGTGATCCTCGAGGACGGCGGCTGCCGGGTCGACATCGGGCGTTGGTACGGGGCCTTCACCGACACCTGGTTCGACGATCCCGGCGACCTCGACATCGACCACTTCGTCCCGCTGGCCAACGCCCACCGCTCGGGCGGCTGGGCCTGGGACCGGGACACGAAGCGGGCCTACGCCAACGACCTCGGCGATCCCGGCCACCTCATCGCCGTCTCGTCATCGGCCAACCGCTCGAAGGGCGCAAGGGGCCCCGAGGAGTGGACGCCCGAAAGCATCGGTTTCCACTGCGAGTACGCGACGACCTGGACCCGGATCAAGATCAGCTGGAGCCTCACCGTCACCCCTGCGGAACACGATGCCCTCTCCGGGCTGCTGGCGGGGTGCGACGCGTCGGTCACCCTCGGCACGACCCCGCCGGCACCCACCTCCACCACGACCCCTCCGCCATCGACCACCGTCGGACAGACGACGACCACCGGAGCCGGCGACACCCCAGCCGATCCCGGGAACTCGATGAACTGCTCGGACTTCACCACCTACGCAGAGGCGAAGGCCTGGTTCGACACCTACTTCCCCGACTACGGGGATGTGGCGCTCCTCGACAATGACGACGACGGCGAACCGTGCGAGTCGTTGCCAGGCGGCCCCTGAGCCCGGGCCCCGAGAAGCGCCGTACCGGAACCTCAGGCGCCGGCGGCGGTGAGGGCCCTTTCTGTGAGCACCCGGGCCAGGTGGGCCCGGTAGTCGCCGTCGGCGTTGTTGTCGGTCGGCGGCTCGGTGCCGTCGGCGGCAACGGCGGCAGCGTCGCCAGCCGAGGCTCCACCGGCCACGGCGGCCTCGACACCCGAGGCCCGCAGCGGCGTGGAGCCCATGTTCACGAGCGCCACCCCGGCACCACCCTCGGCGACCACCACGCCGACGATGGCCCAGTCCTGGGCCCGTCGGTTGAACTTCTGGTAGCACCAGCCACCGGTCGAGACCGGCACGCGCACCTCGGTGAGGAGTTCGTCGGGGCCGAGCGCCGACTCGAGGAAGCCGGTGAAGAAGTCGGTGGCCGCGATCTCGCGGCTGCCGCCCGGGCCGGACGCCACGAGGGTGCCCCCCAGGGCGAGCACGGCTGCCGGCAGGTCGGATGCCGGATCGGCGTGGGCCAGCGAACCGCCCAGGGTGCCCCGGTGCCGCACGGCCGGATCGCCGACCTGTGCGGCCACGTGGGCCAGCAGCGGACAGGCGGCCGCCAGATCGGCAGAGTGCTCGAGCGCGCTGTGGGTGGTCAGGGCGCCGATGCTCACGGTGTCGCCGTCGATGCTGATTCCCGACAGGTCGTCGAGCCGGCCGATGTCGATCAGCACCGAAGGCGTGGCGAGGCGCAACCGCATGAGGGGCACCAGCGACTGGCCGCCGGCCAGCAGCTTGGCCTCGTCGCCGGCCTCGGTGAGGGCGGCGATCGCCGCCTCGGCGGAGTCGGCCAGGACGTAGTCGACCACTGCGGGGATCATGCCGATCCCCCCTGTGCCGCCTCGATGGCTCGTCGGACGGTCATGGGCGAGGCCGGCATCGTGATGTCGGTGATGCCCATCGGGCGCAGGGCATCGACGACGGCGTTCATGACCGCCGGCGTCGAGGCGATGGTGCCCGCCTCGCCGATGCCCTTCACCCCCATCGGGTTGGAGGGCGACGGCGTGACCGTGTGGTCCAGCTTCATGTCGATGCACTCTGCGGCCGACGGAACCAGGTAGTCGGCCAGGTTGGCGGCCCTGCACTGCCCGTCGGCGTCGTAGGCGGCGTCCTCCCAGAGGGCCTGGGCGATGCCCTGCACGATGCCTCCGTGCAGCTGGCCCTCGACGATGAGCGGGTTGATCTGGTTGCCGCAGTCGTCGACCGCTGCGTAGTCGAGCAGCTCGACGGCGCCCGTGGCCTCGTCCACCTCGACCACCGCGATGTGCGTGCCGAACGGGAAGACGAAGTTGGACGGGTCGAACGTGACCTGGGCCTGCAGGTTGGGCTCCATCCCGTCGGGCAGGTCGTGGGCCGTGAAGGCGCCGAACGCGACACCGGCCAGCGGGACCTCCTTGTCGGGGCTGCCCCTGACACTGAACGTGCCGCCGGCGAACTCGAGGTCGTCGGCGTTGGCCTCCAGCATGTGGGCGGCGATGGCCCTGGCCTTGTCGATGACCTGTTCGGTCGCCATCCAGATGGCGGTGCCGCCCACGGCCAGCGACCGGGACCCGTAGGTGTCCATGCCGAGCGGTGAGATGGACGTGTCGGAGTGGAGCACCTCGACGTCGTCGGGGTCGATGCCGAGCTGGTCGGCCACGATCATCGACCAGCAGGTCTCGTGGCCCTGGCCGTGCGGCGTGGCGCCGGTGACGACCTGGACCTTGCAGGTGGGCAGGATCCGCACGGTCGCCGACTCCCAGCCGCCGGCGCCGTAGTTCAGCGCCGCCAGGGTCCGGCTCGGGGCCAGCCCGCACATCTCGACGTACGACGAGATGCCGAGGCCCAGGTGGGTGGTCGACCCGGCGGCCCGCCGTTCGGCCTGTTCGGCACGACGGCCGTCCCAGTCGATCAACTCCTTGGCCCGGTCGAGCGTGGGCTGGTAGTTGCCCGAATCGAAGATCAGGCCGGCCGGCGAGTCGTAGGGGAACTTCTCGGTCGGGATGAAGTTGCGGGACCGGATCTCGTCCTGGCCGACGCCCACGGCCACGGCCAGTGCGTCCATCGCGCGCTCGATGGCATACGTCGCCTCGGGACGGCCGGCGCCACGGTAGGCGTCGGTCGGCGTGAGGTTCGTGAACACGCTCTTGCAGGTGAACGAGTAGACGGGCACGTCGTAGAGCCCGTGGTACAGGAAAGCCCCCAGCAGCGGCACGCCGGGCGCGACCAACTGCAGGTAGGCGCCCATGTCGGCGAGCAGGGTGGCCCGCACGGCGGTGAGCTTCCCGTCGGCGTCGGCGGCCAGCTCGATGGTCTGTCGCTGGGCGCGGCCATGGACGGTCGACCCGGCGGCCTCGGTGCGTCCCTCGGTCCAGCGCACGGGCACGCCATGGCGCTGGGCGAGGACTATGCAGAGGATCTCCTCTGCATAGACGTTGAGCTTGCAGCCGAAGCCGCCCCCGACGGATGGTGCGATGACCCGCAACTTCTGTTCGGGAATGCCCACCGTGAGCGCCGCCATCACCCTGAGGACGTGCGGGATCTGCGTAGACGAGTAGAGGGTCATGTCGCCGTTGTGCGGCGCCGGTACTGCAGCCACGCCGCGTGGCTCCATGGCTGTCGGGATGAGGCGCTGGTGCACGAACGTCTCGGTGATGTGGTGTTCGGCGGCGGCGAATGCCGCCGTCACGGCGTCCGGCTCGGGGGTCAGCTCCCAGACATAGGACACGTTGGTCCCACAGTCGTCGTGGATCACGAGGCGGTCGGTCTCGGCGTCCTCGATCGTGACGACGGCTTCGAGCGGCTCGTAGTCGACGACCACGCCCTCGATGCCGTCCGCCGCCGCATACCGGGATTCGGCGACCACGACGGCGACGATGTCCCCGGCGTAGTTGGCCTTGCCCTGGGCGATCGGGTAGTGGGCGGGGTTCTTCATGTCGTCGGTGACGGGCCAGGCACAGGGCAGCGGGGCCGCCCAGGCGTCGGCCAGGTCTTCGCCGGTGTAGACGGCGACCACGCCGGCGATGGCGAGTGCCGCCGAGGTGTCGATGCCGGTGATGCGGGCGTGGGCGTAGGGGCTGCGGACGCAGGCCAGCCAGAGGGCGCCCGGAATCTGCAGGTCGTCGATGAACTTGGCCTCGCCGGTCAGCAGGGCCGGATCCTCACGGCGGAGGCGGGGCTTGCCGACGATGCCGCCGGTGAACGGGGTCTCGGTCACGGTCATGTCTGTGTTCCCCTCACTCGCCGGCGGCCAGGACGGCCGCGACGATGTTCTGGTAGCCGGTGCAGCGGCAGAGGTTGCCCTCGAGGCCCACCCGCACGCCGTCGGCGTCGAGGTCGTCGTACTCGTCGAGCAGCGACACGGCGGCCATGACCATGCCTGGCGTGCAGTAGCCGCACTGCAGGGCATGGCACTCGTGGAATGCCTGCTGCATCGGGTGGAGGCCGTCGGGGCCGGCGAGGCCCTCGATGGTCGTGACGTCGGCGCCGTCGACCTGTGCGGCGAGCAGCGTGCACGACTTGGCCGAGCGGCCGTCGACGAGCACGGTGCAGGCACCGCACGAGCTGGTGTCGCATCCGATGTTGGTGCCGGTCAGCCCGAGGACGTCGCGCAGGTAGTGCACGAGCAGCGTCCGTGGCTCGACGTCGGCGGAACGGACCGTCCCATTGACGGTGACGGAGACCTCCATCGGCTTCCCCCTTGGGTCTTTCCGATGGGACGTCGCGGCGCCGTCGCCGCGTGCACCCGTTCCACCGGGGTCGCGATGATGGCACAAGATCCGGGGTCGGGCCACCGGACCGACTCAGTCCGCTGCCAACAGGTCCTCGTAGCGGGCGTGGTCGACCGCGAAGAACGCCACCAGGACCACCTCGTCGATGGCATCCGGGTGGTGGTCACCGAACGCCCGGACCGTTTCGACGGCGATCCGGGCCGCTGCCTCCTTCGGGTAACCGTAGACGCCGGTGGAGATGGCAGGGAACGCCACGCTGCAGGCCCCGAGGTCGGCCGCCACCTCGAGGGAGCGCCGGTAGCAGGAGGCCAGTTGGTCGGCCTCGCCGTGGGCGCCGCCCTTCCACTCGGGGCCGACCGCGTGGATGACCCAACGGGCCGGCAGGTCGTGGCCGCCGGTCGGCTTCGCCTCGCCGGTGGCGCAGCCGCCGAGGCCCCGGCATTCGTCGAGCAACCCTGGACCGGCGGCACCATGGATGGCGCCGTCGACGCCGCCCCCGCCGAGCAGAGCCTCGTTGGCGGCGTTGACGATGGCGTCGACGACCAGGGTCGTGATGTCGCCCCGCCAGTACCGCAGGATCACGATGCCGCCTCGACGACGATGACCTCGGCGTTGTGCCCGGGTGACCTGCCGAGCGACGCGTCGGCGGTCACGAGGGGGAGGCCGAGGTCCTCGGCCAGTGCGATGAACGCTGCGTCGTAGGCACTGAGGTTGTGGCGCAGCTCCCAGACCCGGTCACGGAGCAGGGTGTGCGGATAGCGCTCGATTCGCAGGTCGCCGAAGTCGGTCAGGACCGCTGCAGCCTGTCTGTCGGTGAGCTCACCGAGACGCTCCAGCCGTGACATGGCGTGCAGGAACTCGACATCGAGCAGGTGGGGGGCATGCATGCCCTGCTCGGTTCGAAGTGGGGTGCCCCGGTAGGCGCCGGGATCGAGGAGCAGGTTCACCGCTGCCGACGTGTCAATGACGATCACGGTCGCTCTCGACCCGACCGCACCGCCGCGACGACGACCTCGGCATCGACGGCGATCGGGCGGCGTTCGGCGCGGTCGAGTACCTCGGCGACGGTCGGCTGCCCGACCATCCACCGGAACTCCCTGCGCAGGTACTGCGACAGTGAGAGGCCGGCGGCCTCGGCTCGTGCGGTCAGCACGCGGTGGGTGTCGTCGTCGACGTCGCGGACCTGGATCGTCTTGGCCATGCCCGCAGGCTACTGCATGGATGTAATTGCATGCAATCTGCATGCAGTCCACGGAGATGGTCCCTCAGCCCTCCGGGGCGAGCACGGCCACGATCGCCGTCACGACATGGCCGGTCAGGGCCGACCGGTCGTGGCGGCCGAGGAGCACCGGGTTGTTGAGCCCCTGGCACAGGACCACGAGGGCGTCGGCCAGCTCGTCGGGGTCACCGTCGCCGATGCGGCCGGCTGCCTGTCCGAGCTCGACGAACCGCCGGTTCAACTGGCGGGCCTCGGCTTCCCGGTGTCGATAGGAGCCCCGCAGGAGCCGGCTCTCGGGAAGGCGGGCGAGGGCCGATCGCAGCACCAGCGCCTCCTCGTCGAACACCTCGACCAGGCCGTCGACGAGCGCTCCCACGACGCACCCGAGGCCCTCGTCCAGCAGGTGCTCGACGTCGAGGGTCCCGGCCGTGACCGCCACCAGTCGGTCCAGCGCCCGGTCGAGGGCACCGGCCAGGAGGCCGTCGCGCCCCTCGGGGACACGGTTGTAGACGGTGGCCACCGAGACGCCCGCCGTGGCGGCCACCTGTTCGGTCGTGAAGCTGCCGTCCTCCCGCAGCGCCACCACGGTTGCGTCGATGAGCGCCTCGCGGGTGCGTTCGGCACGGCTCGGTCCCTGCATGATGAAACTTTAGCCTCATTCCAGTCTGTCTTGCAGTTTCTGTAATCATCCTCTAGTTTTGTTCCCCATGACCGACCTGTTGGCCGCCGCCCGCTCGCTCGGCCCTTCGCTGGCCGAGCGCTCCGAGGCCATCGAGGCCGCCCGCACCCTCCCCGACGACGTCGTCGCCGACCTGCGCGACGCCGGCCTCTTCCGGCTCTTCGTCCCCGCCTCGTTGGGCGGCCCGGAGGCCGACGTCCTCACGGGCATCGACACCATCGCCGAGGTCTCCCGCCACGACGGGGCCGCCGGCTGGTGCGTCATGATCGCCGGCACGTCGTCGCTCATCGCCGGCTTCCTCGACGACGAACACGCCCGCACGATCTACGGCACCACGGATTCCTGCACCGGCGGGTTCGCCGCCCCGGTGGGCACCGCCCGCATCGTCGACGGCGGCCTGTCCGTCACCGGCACCTGGGCCTGGGGGTCCGGCACCCGCCACTGCACCTGGATCGGCGGCGGCACCCGGATCGTCGACGACGACGGCCGGCCCCTCCGACGCGACGACGGCCTCTTCGCCCCGTTCACGTTCTTCCACCCCGACGACGTCGGGTTCCTCGACACGTGGCACGTCACCGGGCTCGCCGGCTCCGGGTCGGGCGACTACACCGTCACCGAGGCCTTCGTCCCCGAAGGTCGTTGGGCGCAGCTCACGACCGCCGAACCCCGCCTCGACGGCCCCCTCTGGCGCTTCCCCTTCTACGGGATGCTGGCCTGCGGCATCGCCGCCGTGGCCATCGGCCTCCTCGACGGCGCCGTCACCAGGTTCGGCGAACTGGCCGTCGGCAAGAAGCCCATGGGCTCCGGCCGCACGTTGGCCGAACGGGCCTCCGGCCAGACCGCCGTGTCGAGTGCCGAGGCCACCGCCCGCTCGACCCGGGCGTTCCTCCACGACGTGCTCGGCAGCGCATGGGAGACCGCATCCGGCGGCGACCCCCTGACCGTCGAGCACCGTCGCAGCCTGCGACTCGCCGCCTGCGACGCCGCCCAGCGGTGCACCGACGCCCTCCTCATGCTCGGCCGCGAGGCCGGCGGCGAGGCCGTCTACCTCCGCGAGCCGCTGCAACGTGCCGTGCGCGACGGACAGGTGGCCGCAACCCACGCCATGGTCGCCCCACGCATCCACGAACTCACCGGCCGCCTCGCCATGGGGCTGGACACGGACGTGACGCTGCTGTGAACTCGACACCCATGAGCACCCCCGACTCCACCGACGCGGCCTTCGAGTACCTGCGCTTCGAGCGGGACGGCGATGTCCTCGTCGTCACGATCGACAAGCCCGACGACCCCCTCAACAAGGTCGACGACCGCCTCCACCACGAACTCACCGCACTGTTCCCCCGGCTCCAGGCAGAGCGCGATGCCCGAGCCGTGCTGCTCACCGGCACCGGATCGTCGTTCTCCGCCGGCGGCGACTTCGACTGGTTCCCGCAACTCCGGGAGCCCGGACGGCTCGAGGACCTGCGCCTCGACGCCCGCCGGATGATCGACGACCTCCTCGACGTCCACCTGCCGATCGTCTGCGCGATCACCGGCCACGCCATGGGACTCGGCGCCAGCATCGCCCTGCTCTGCGACGTGGTCGTCATGGCCGAGACCGCCCGCCTCGGCGACCCGCACGTCCGGGTCGGCCTGGTGGCAGGCGACGGAGGCACCATCGCCTGGCCGCTGGCGCTCGGCCCGATGCTCGCCAAGCGCTACCTCCTGACGGGCGATGCGCTGACCGCCGCAGACGCCGAACGCCTCGGCCTCGTCGCCGAGACCACCCCGGACGCCGAGTCGTGCCGCGCCGCCGGCCTGGCCTGGGCGCAGCGGCTGGCCGCCGGACCCCCGCTCGCCGTCCAGTACACCAAGCAGGCGATCAACGCCTGGATGAAACAGACCTCGTGGAGCGCCTTCGAGCAGGCCAGCGCCCTCGAGATCGTGACCTTCGGCAGCGACGACCACGCCGAGGCACTGGCCGCACTTGCCGAGAAGCGAGACCCTCGCTTCACGGGCCGATGACCGAGGAGCAACCCATGACCGACGAGACCCGATTCGGCGACGACCTGAGCCTCTTGGAGGGGCTCATGACCACCCGGGCGATGCGGCGACTGTCCACCGAGCCGGTCAGCGACGAGGACCTCTGGACCTGCCTGCGGGCGGCCGTCCAGGCGCCGAGCGGCGGCAACATCCAGCCGTACCAGTTCCTCGTCGTGCAGGACCCTGACCTCCGGCTCGGCCTCGCCGAGATCTACCGCCGGGGCTGGGCCCGCTACGAGCCGGCGATCGCACCCACGGAGTTCCCCAACGACAAGGTGCGCGAGGGCTGGGAGCGCAACAACCGGGCCACCGTGCACCTGGCGGAGAACCTCGAGCACGCCCCGGTCCACATCCTCGTGCTCATGCCGTCGATCGACATGACCGTGCACGACGACGAGGGCCCGATGCCGGTCGGCCCCACCTACGCCTCGGTGTACCCCGCCGTGCAGAACCTGATCCTGGCCGCCCGCTCCCTCGGGCTCGGCACGACGATCACCACCCTGCACCGCATCTACGAGGACGAGGTGCGCGAGCTGCTCGGCATCCCCGAGCGCTACGAGGTGCTGGCCCTCATGCCGCTCGGCCACCCGACCGGCAGGTGGGGCGTGGCCCCCCGCTACCGCGGCGCCGAGAAGATCACCTCCTGGAACCGGTTCGGCGAGAAGCGCACCCCGTGACCCCGACACCCGGCGGCGCACACCACCTCCGGGTCGGCGTGTCGATACCACCCGCCGGGTTCACCGACCACGGGGACGCCGCCACCTACGTCCACGCCGCAGCCGAGGCGGGCATCGACCACCTCGTCACCGCCGACCACGTCGCCTTCTTCGGCGGTCGGGGCAGGGACGGCCTCATGACGGTGTCCTGGCTGGCCGGCCTGCATCCATCGATCGGGGTCTACGTCGGCGTCTACCTGTTGGCGCTGCGCCATCCGGTCGCCGTCGCCCGCCAACTCTCGACGCTCGCCGAGCAGGCACCCGGCCGGGTCACGTTCGGCGTCGGGGTCGGCGGCGAGGACCGCCACGAGATGGAGGTCGTCGGCGTCGATCCGGCAACCCGCGGCCGCCGGACCGACGAGGCGCTCGACGTGCTGCGCCCACTCCTGGCCGGGGAGACCGTCGACCACAGCGGAGATTTCTACGAGGCGCCGGCCGTGACGATCAGCCCGCCACCCGATCCGCCGATCCCGGTGACCGTCGGCGGCCGGTCGAACGCCGCCGTCGAGCGGGCGGGCCGCCGGGGCGACGGCTGGCTGGCCTCCTGGTGTTCGCCGCGTCGGTTCGCAGAGGGCGTGGCGCTGGCCGAACGGGTCGCCGCCGAATCCGGACGCACCGGGGTGGCGTGGCGGCACGGCTACCAGATCTGGGTCGGCCTCGGCGACACGCCGGACGAAGGGGCTTCACGCCTCGGTCCCGCCATGGAACGCTTCTACGGGGCGCCCTACTCGGCCTTCGAGAAGTACTCGCCGGTCGGCACCCCGGACGACATCGTCTCCTGGTTGCGGCCACTCGCCGAGGCGGGAGCGGTCGACTTCAACATCGCCCCCATCGCCGGCTCTCCCGACGAGGCGCTCGCCGGCGTCGCCGAGATCCGCCGCCTGCTCGTCGGCTGACTCAGGCGGTTGCGAGGAACTTCTCCCACCGTTCGTCGAGCAACTCGGTCGATGGTCGCGCCTTGCGCTGCCTGGGTAGCTGCAGCTGCTGGCCGTGAACGCCCTGGAGGGCATACCGCAACGTCGGGCCGTCCTCTTCGACGAGCACGTCGTCTCGAACCCTGATCTCATGGTCGGGCCGGATGCCGATGATCTCGGCGTCATAGGCGGCGTGATGGATCTTGCACATGGAGATGCCGTTGGTGACCACCGGATCTCCGCCTTCGGCGTCGGGCCTGATGTGGGCAGCGTCCAGCAACTCCGTGTGGCCGAGGTTGCACAGTGCGCACCGGCGCCCATACGCCTGCAGCACCACCGAGCGGAACACCGGCTGGTGGACCCGGACCTTGGTCATCCGCATGGCGTACCGTCGGACGGTCTCGAGGTCGATGACGTTCCGGTGTTCCCAGTGTCCGACCGACACCTCGTCGAGGGCCACGACGAACTGCATCTGACCGGGCTCCTCGCCAACGAGCGTCACCGGGTAGATCGGCTCGTAGAGGCCCTTGGCGATGCCCTTGAAATAGATCAGCGGAAGTCTGTTCTCCATGGCGGAGCGCATCGCCCGATTGTCGGCATTGAGGGGATCGACGCCCTGCCACTTGTACCGGAGCAGGCCGTCAGGTCCTTCGACATCTTCGTATGGCGCGATGCCACCTCCCGAGAAGGTGGTGACGAAGCTCAGGGCTGCCCCGAGCTGGCGCGGCTTCCAGATGCCCCGCATCGTCGGCATGAGGCGCACCCGTTCCCCCAGGTGGTCGAAGTCGGCGACCTCCGCCTGTCGCACCGGTCCCCCGGTCCGCAACTGCACGGCGCGCAGGTGCGCGAATGCCCGTTCGCGAAAGTCCCACTCGAGGCCGAGGTCCACGACACCAGGATGACAGCTCGGCGAGGGGCGTGCCCGAAAAACCTCAGCGGTCGAGGTAGGTCACGGGGACGGGCTCGCCGGCCGGTGGCATGACCGCCTCGGGGCCGTACACGGTCAACTGGTCGTCGGCCTCGAGGACCAGGTCCGGTTCGGCCGGCAGCACCACGCCGAGCCGGGTCACGGCCGCCACCTCGACCCCCTCGGGGAAGTCCAGCTGGGCGATCCGGTGGCCGATGAGGCCGGCGTCGTGGCCCTCCGGCAACAGGGCGTACTGGCGCACCGTCAGGTCGGGCAGCAGCGCCGTCTTCACATCCGCCTCGGTCATGGCGCGCCCCACCATCCGGGCCCCACTGTGGAGGAAGCCGGCCAACTCCCCCGCCAGGCGCAGCGACCGACCGGGGTTCGAGGTCGTGCCGGCCAGGAAGAACAGGGCGTTGACCCGCTCGCCCGACCCACCCCAGGTGATCGGGATGCTGATGCCGGACGCCGCCCGCACGATCACGAGGAGGTCGTCCTCGATGGCCTCGAACAGGGCGATGGGCGTGGCGGTCGGGTGGTCGTCGGACGGCTGGATCCACAACGAACCTGTCTCGAGGAACCGCTCGGTCACCCGCTCCTGGGAGAGGCCGATGCGATCGGCCAGCACCGACGAGGCCCGGTCGGCGGCCTCGGCGATGTCGGTGCCCTCCGGGATGCTCAGCACGGCGGCCCTGGCGATGAGGCCCGTGTAGTCGTCGCCACTGCGCAGGCCGTGCCCAGCCATGGCGGCGCTCATCTCCCGGTCGAGGCCGGTGTCGACGTCCTCGCCCCAGCGTTGGAACACGTTGCGGATGGCGCCGGCCCGCTTCGTGCGACCGGTCGCATAGACACGGTGCCAGGTCCACCCCATCACCGACACGACGAGGACGAAGCCCCAGGCCAGCGGGCCCAGGCGGGAGATCAGGGCGACCGAGACGAGGATGCCGATGAACTGGACGACCGGATACATCGGCGACCGGAAGGCCGGCGCATACGACGGGATCCGTGAGGCACGCAGCACCAGCACGGCGAGGTTCACGAGCCCGAGGGTGAGCAGCACGAAGGCGCTGGCCAGCTTGGCGATGGACTCGGCGTCGAAGGCCAGCACCACCACGGCGATGGCCACCGAGGTCACGACGATGCCGGCCACCGGAGTGCCACGATCGCCGACCGAGCCGAAACGGGCCGGCAGCAGCCCATCGCGTGCCATGGCCATCGGGTACCGGGCCGCCGCCATGATCCCTGCGTTCACCGCTGAGGCGAATGCGGCGAGGGCCGCTACCACGACCAGCCACGCCCCGATCCCCGGCATCACCGCCTTCGCTGCGGTGTGGATCGGCGCCAGGTCCTCGTGGAGCAACTCGGGCGGCACGACGGCGACGGCGACGAGCACCCCGAGCGTGTAGAGCACCGTGGCGACCACCAGCGAGAGGCCCATCCCCAGGGGAATGCGCTGGGACGGGTCCTCGACCTCCTCGGCGGCGCTGGCCACCTTGGTCAGGCCGCCATACGAGACGAACACCAGCCCGACGACCGCGAACACGCCCGACGATCCCGTCGTGAAGAACGGATCGAGGTTCGACCCGTCGAAGCCCCGCGACCGGGTCTCGAGCAGTCCGTGGACGAGGAACCAGCCGAGGACGACGAGGATGAAGCCGACCAGCCAGAGTTGCAGCGAGGCACTGGCCTTCGAGCCGACGATGTTGACCACCATGAACAGGCCGATGAGCACCAGGGCAAGCGAGCGGCTATCGAAGTCCACGATCAGCACCAGGTAGGCGCTCATGCCGACCATGGCGAAGGCGTCCTTGAGCACCAGCGACAGCCAGGTGCCGAAGCCGGCCACGGTGCCGACCGACGGACCCAGCGCCCGTTCGAGGAAGTAGTAGGCGCCTCCCGCCTTCGGCAGTGCGGTCGAGAGTTCGGCCACGCTGAGCATGGCGGGCACGGCGAGGAGGCCGGCGATCGGGTAGGCGAGGATGGCGGCAGGGCCGGCTTTGGCCGCCGCCAGGCCGGGCAGCAGGAACAGGCCCGACGAGAGCATCGCCCCCGTCGAGAGGGCGAACACGTGGCGCAGGCCCAACGAACGGGTCAGACGGCCGTTCCCCCCGGCTCCCATCCCAACAACCTAGGCGAGCCCGGGCGGAGCCGGGAACCGGCCGAGCCGATGTGGGTCAGACGGGGGTGGGCGAGCCGAGGAAGTCGAGGAGTGCGCTGTTGACCCCGGGTGCGTCCTCCTGCTGCATCCAGTGGCCGACGCCAGGGAGGATCACCGAGGCGTGCAGGTTCGGCAGGGTCTGCGGATATCGGGAGATGCTCCCGGCCCCCCACATGGTCGGACCGTCCCGCTCGCCGCCGATGAACAGGGAGGGTTGCCTGATCGGCGCCCGGTGGAAGGCCCGCAGGTCCTCCCAGTCGAGGTCGACGCAGCGGTAGCGGTTGAGGCCGCCGCTGAATCCGGCCCGTTCGAACTCGGCGGCGTAGAACGCCAGGTCGTCCGACGAGAGCCAGGGCAGGGGCCCGTCCGGGTACCGGAAGCGGTCCTGGAGTTGGGTGCCCGGGGCGACCCAGGCCATCGGCCGCTCGCCCTCGGGCAGCGGAGGGACATCACCCGAGGCGCAGTAGTAGAAGCCCTCCAGCCAGCGAGCCGGATCCTCAGCGATCTCGGCCTCGGCGCGGCCCGGCTCCTGGAAGTACTCGATGTAGAACTCCTCGTCGCCGCCGATGGCCCGGAACACGTCGGATGGCCGGTGCTCGTTGCGGGGGTCGTAGGCAACGGACAGGAGTGCCACGGCGCTGAAGACGTCCGGTCGGAGTCGGGCTGCTGCTGCGGCGATCGGCGATCCCCAGTCGTGGCCGACGATCACGGCGGTCGCCTCGCCCAGCGCCTCGACCACGCCGACGCAGTCGCCGGCCAGGTTGATGATGCGGTAGGCGTCGATCTCGGCGGGCGCCTCGGACGACCCGTAGCCCCGGACGTCGATGGCGGCCGCCCGGAAGCCGGCGCCGGCGAGGGCCACGAGCTGGTGGCGCCACGAGTACCACGACTCGGGGAAGCCGTGGACGAACAGGACCAGCGGTCCTTCGCCCACCTCGGCCACGTGGATGCGCATGCCGTGGGCATCGACGTCGTGGCGGTGGAGGCCGTCGATCTGCATCATGGGAGTTGCCCCTTGTCGCTGTCCGGGCGCCCCGGGTCCTCGACCGTGACGCCCCGCACCATCGTGCCGTGCGGCAGGGCCTCGGTCAGCAGCCGGGAACAGCCGGCCGCAGCCGCAGCCTCGACCACGAGTGCGTCGCGGACCGGGAGGCCGTGCTCCTCGGCGGTGTCGGCAGCGGCCAGGACGAGGTCGGCGTCGAAGGGGACGACGTGGAGCTCCGCCAGGTCGGCCAGTGCCCGTCGCGCGGTCACCGGTGGCAGGGGACGGGCCATGCGTGCGGTGACCACGTCGAAGAACTCGGCGAGCACCTGGGCCGACACGACGAGCGCCGGACCGCCTTCGTCGGGTACGACGCCGACGACCGCCCGTGCCGCCGCCTGACGGGCCGGCTCGTCGTCGTCGAAGAGTCGGACGAGGACCGACGTGTCGACGAAGACGCCCCCGCTCACGGGGCGCCCCCGGCCGTGATCTCGCGACCCCCCGAGCCGGCGGCCGACGAAACCGACAGGCCGACCAGCCGACGGCGCGCCGCAGCGGCCCGGTCGCCGGCCGCATAGGCGATCAACAGGTCGCGGACTACGGCGTTGACCGAGGTCCCCTGTTCGGCGGCGCGAACCCTGGCCCTGCGCAGGAGGTCGTCATCGACGGCGAGCGTGAGGTTGGCCATGGGTTATGTGTAGCACAGTATCCGTGTAACACAGGCTCCATCGACGAATCCTGGTCAGCGGAACCTCGGGATCACGTGTTCGCCGATGTTGCGGATCGTCTCGAGCATGGCCCACTGGGGCACCGTGCCCATCTGGTTCAGGAACAGAATCTCGTCGGCACCCGCCTCGACGAGGCGCTCGACGTAGCCGATGCAGTCGTCCACGGTGCCGTAGGCGTGGTTGGGGTTGAGCATCGCCATGGCCGGGTCGCCGAAGTCCATGGTGACGACCTCGGAGCCGATCCGCCCCGAGATGACCTCGATGCCGTCCCCCCTGATCGTCGTGGGGTCGTCCCACGAGTCCGGGTCTGGCAGCGGCATCTTCCCGTGGCTGGCCCAGTGCGAGATGGCCTCGAGGAAGAACCGCTGGCCCCGCAGCCCGATGCGCCGCGCCTCGATCCCGTCGTCGAGGACGATGGCCGGGCACAGGGCGGCCAGGTGCTCGTTGGGGGCCGACCCCACCTGGTCCTCGGGCCGGCGGCCGGCGAACGCGGTGCGGTACACCTCGTTCTTGACCGCCACCTCCTCGGGCCCGCCGAAGCCCAGCACCAGCGCCCCGATGCCGCGGCCGCCGGCGTCGAGCAGCGTCGCCGTGCTCGTGCACGCCTGGTACAGCGGCGGGTGGGGGTCCTGCAGGGGCTTGGGGTGGACGGGTCGGGGAGGGATGTCGATGAACTCGCCGTGGTGTTCGACCACCTCCTCGGTGAAGAACCTCGGGATCAACTGCATCGCCTCGGCGATCACCGGCGGCAGCGCCTCGAGCTCGTAGCCGAAGGTGCCGGCCTCCTGCTGCGTGGCGCCCTTGCCCATCCCGAAGTGGACCCGCCCTCCTGAGAGGATGTCGAGGGTGGCGATCCGCTCCGCCACCTTCACCGGGTGGTTCATCTGCGGCGGCAGGCAGACCACGCCGTGACCGAGTCCGATGCGGTTGGTCCGACCGGCCAGGTAGGCCAGGAAGGTCTCGGGTGCGCTCATGTGCGCATAGTGGGTGAGCGCCGTGTGTTCCACGGCCCAGATCACGTCGAAGTCCAGTTCCTCGGCGAGCAGCGACTGCTCGACGATGTCGGCGAACACCTGCCGCTCGTTGGCCGGCGACGGGTCGGCCATCTGTGCCTCGTAGATCAGCGAGAACCGCATCGAACCTCCCGGGGTGGCAGAGTGTGGCCATCGGCCACACCTTGATCTGCTAGTATGTGGCCAATGGCCACACATGTCAAGCCCACGGGTCGGGACGAGATCGTCGACGCCGTTCTCGACGCCGCCGAACGCCTCTTCGCCGACCACGGACCAGCCCATGTCTCGATGCGGGGGATCGCCGCAGAGGCGGGCGTCACCTACAGCCTCCTGAACCGCCACCTCGGCAGCAGGGAGGCACTGCTCGAACGTGTCCTGGTCCGGATCGAGGACCGTTGGGACCGACGTGACGTCCCCGACCGGGAGATCGTCGCCACGATTCTCGGCGACCGTCGAGACCCCGGCATCCACCTGCGGCTCCTGGCCTGGGCCCTGCTCACCGGCGAAGGAGACGTCCACACCCGCCACGTCTCGGCCCTCCGCCGACTCGGCGACGGCACCGACGACCCCGAGCAGGCGGCCGCCGACCTGGCGCAGGTCTTCGGATGGCGCTTCTTCGGAGGTTTCCTCACCGAGACCCTGGGCCTCGACACCGTTGCCGCCGACCGGGTCCACCGGCAGATACGGGACCGCCTCGTCGAACGATGACCCGGCTGGGGCACGCCGACCGCTCCTGTCCTAGGTTCGACGGTCGAACGCCCTCCCCCTGACCCCCCACGAGGACCTCATGGCCATCGGACCCGGACTGCACATCGAAGACCCCAGCGACGCCAGCCTCAACCTGGCCATGTCGGACAAGGCCCGGCCCCTCTACGACGCCGTCGTCGACTTCATCGCCTCCGAGGTCGAGCCGGTCACCCTCGAGTTCCACCAGTTGGGCGAGGTACGCGAGGACCACTGGGGCTACCACCCGGGCCAGCTCGACATCCTCGACAAGCTCAAGGCCAAGGCCCGCGAGAAGGGGCTGTGGAACTTCTTCCTCCCCGACGCCGAGACCGGTGAGGGCCTCTCCAACCTCGACTACGCCTACATCGCCTCCGAGCTCGGCAAGAACCCGCTCGCCTCCGAGAGCCTCAACTGCTCGGCCCCCGACACGGGCAACATGGAGGTCCTCGAACGGGTCGGCACCCCCGAACAGAAGAAGCAGTGGCTCGAGCCGTTGCTCGCCGGCGAGATCCGCTCCGCCTACGCCATGACCGAACCCGACCTGGCCTCGTCCGACGCCAAGAACATCGCCTGTCAGGCCGTGCGCGACGGCGACGAATGGGTCATCAACGGCACCAAGTACTACATCTCGGGCGCCGGCGACCCCCGCTGCAAGATCATGATCACCATGGTCCAGACCGACCCCGACGGGCCACCGCACCGGCGTCAGTCACAGATCCTCGTGCCGATCGACGCACCCGGACTCACCATCGACCATCCCATGCATGTGTTCGGCGACGACGACGCCCCCCACGGCCACATGCACCTGACCTTCGACGAGTGCCGGGTGCCGTACGACAACATCCTCCTGGGCGAGGGCCGCGGCTTCGAGATCTCGCAGCTGCGGCTGGGCCCCGGCCGCATCCACCACTGCATGCGCTCGATCGGCGCCGCCGAACGGGCCATCGAGCTGATGGTGCGACGGGGCCTCAGCCGACAGGCGTTCGGCAAGCCCCTCCTGAACCTTGGCAAGAACATGGAGGTCGTGTCCAGGGCCCGCATCGACATCGAGTCGATGCGCCTCATGGTCCTGCGGGCCGCAAGGGCGATGGACACCATGGGCAACGCCGAGGCCAGGGTCTGGATCAGCGCCGTCAAGGCGATGGTGCCCGAGAAGGTCTGCCGGATCATCGATGAGGCCATTCAGATCCACGGCGCCACCGGCGTGTCCCAGTGGACGCCGCTCGCCAGGCTCTACACCAGCCAGCGCACGCTCCGGCTGGCCGACGGCCCCGACGAGGTCCACCACTTCGTGGTCGCCCGCTTCGAGGCCGGCCGCTACGGCGACGGTCCTGGCGACGTCCCGATGCTCGACCACACCGGCCAGGTCTTCTCCGGTCCCTGAGCCAGAGGCCTAGCCGAAGGACAACGCCTCCTGGGTCGGCTCTGGCGGCGCCTGCACCACCTCGTCCGGCTGGGCCAGCAGTTCGTCGAGCGTCTCGACCCGTTCGAGCGGGATCGCTCCCAGACGAACGAGCGGGGCGTTCCCCGGTCCCTCTCCACTGCCACGCCAGGCGGCGACCCGGCCGAAGCCGCCCCGCAGCGCCTCCACCGCCCCGGCCCAGGTGCCGCCGGTGTCCTCGTCGCCGGCGACGACCACCGTGAGGATGGACAGCGCGTAGATCAACTTGTTCCTGCCCATTGCGGTGCCGACGCTGAACGGCGCCTCGGGTCCGTACGGCGTGCACAGGACCGTGCTCCCACCGAGGATGGCCCTTCGGGTATCCGCTTTCGACACGGCCCTCGACAGGGAGTCGGCGAGGACACCGGTCACGCAGCCCCCGGCATTGTGGGCTGCGCCCATCGCCAACCGGTCGACGCCACGGGCCCCACCGGAAACCACCGGCAGGCCGTTCGCCACCGCCCTCCCCGCAACCCGTCTGGCCACCTCGGCGCCCTCTTCCGACACGCCGCGACTCCCCACGATCCCGACGCCGGCCACGGACAGCTGGTCGACGGCACCGGCGACGTGGAGCAGCGGTGGGGCTTTGTCGCCGAGACGCTCGCGCAGGCGCATCGGATAGCCCTCGTCGTGGACCGTCACCGTGGCGATCCCCGCCTCGCCGTAGCGCTCCAGTTCGAAGGCCAGCCCCACCGCCCGGTCGAGCAGCCGGACCACACGCTCCGACAGGACCCCGTCGAGTCCGAGGGTGACCAGGTCGTCCACCGAGGATCCGAGCAGGTCGCCCGGTGAGTCGGACAGTGGCCAGAACTCGGACGCCTTCAACGGATCGACGCCGTCGGCGGCCAGCCGGCTGACCAGCAGTGCCGTCGCCAGTGCGTCGTCGGACCGGCTCACGTCGAACGGCCGGACGAGTCGGCCAGGACGAACGGGTACACCGGACCCGATCCGGCCTCCCGCAGGGCAGCCCCCACGATGGTCAGCGTCCAACGCGAGTCGACCACGTCGTCGACCAGCAGGACCGGTCCACCGGGGACCGGACCCCTCACCGCGAAGGCGCCGTCGACGTTGCCGAACTGGCTGGTGCTGTTGTGCATGGTCTTCTGTGGCACTCCCGGTCGCACTCGCTCGAGGACATCCTTGCAGGGAAGCCCGAGCCTGTCGGCGAGTCGGTGGGCGAAGTCGGCCACCGGCTCCCCACTCGATGTCGACGGCACGTGGGCGACCCACATCGGAGCCGGGTCGGGTCGCCAACGCCCGGCAATCAGCTCGATGGACGCATCGAGGAGGTCGTCGCCGAACTGGCCGTCCTCCTGCTTGCACCGGCGGACCTCGTCGCCCCAGCCACCGTCGCCCCAGCGGCTCAGCACCCGACCCTCCTCGAGGCGGTGGTCGGGCGGGATGTTCGTGGAGTCCGGCCACTTCTTCCGTGGCTCGACCGGCAGGAAGCCCGACCGAAGCGCCTCGACGGCCGCAGCCACCAGCGACCGGTCGAGGTCGAAGGTCAACGACGGTTCGGTGCACCGGTCGCAGACCCCGCAGCTCTGGTCGACCCGGTCGTCGAGCAGACCACGCAGGTGCTGCATCCGGCAACCCTCGAACGACGCGTAACCGCGCATCTGCTCCTGTTCCGCACGGCGAAGTTCCGTGACGGCCTCTGCCCGCTCCAGGTCGTACGACCAGGGTTGGAGCGTGCGCCGCCACCGGGAGCCCACCTTCTCGACCGCTCCCTCGACGTCGAGCGTCCGGAGCAGGTGGGAGAGCCGGTTCCGTCGCACATTGAACCGAACCTCCAGTTCCCTGAGGAGGAAGCCCTCCCCCGACTCCTCGAGGAACGCCACCACCTCGCCGGCCAGGTCTGGCGGAGGGAACGCGTTCTGGATGAAGAAGTCCTGGATGTCGCCGTCTTCGCGGCCTCGGAGCAGGACCCCCCACGACTCGTCGAGGCGTCGACCGGCACGCCCGACCTGCTGGTAGTAGGCGATCGGCGATGCCGGTGCCTGATAGTGGATGACGAAGGACAGGTCTGGCTTGTCGAACCCCATCCCGAGCGCAACCGTCGCCACGACGACGTCGACCTCGTTCCCGAGGAGCCGGCGTTCGAGTTCCTCCTTCTCTGCGGTATCGAGCTGCGCGTGGTAGGCCGCGGCGTTCAGCCCCCGGGACCGGAGCCAGTCGGCGACACGGCGGCTGTCGGCGACCGTGAGCGTGTAGACGATCCCGGAACCCCCGAGGCGGGGGATCGCCGTGGCGAGCCAGGCCATGCGCTCGGCAGGCGCAGGCAGGTCGAGGACATGGAGCCCGAGACCCTCGCGGTGCAACGGCCCACGGATGACCTGCAGCCGATCGCCGAGTTGGCCGGCCACGTCGTCGACGACCCGGTCGTTCGCCGTTGCCGTGCAACCCACGACCGGAACGCCGCGTGGCAGCCGGTCGAGTACCCGCCCGATGCGCTGGTAGTCGGGCCGGAAGTCGTGCCCCCAGTCGGAGATGCAGTGGACCTCGTCCACGACGAGGAGGCCCGCCTTCGAACCGACCTCGGGCAGGACATCCCGCTGGAAGGCCTCGTTGGCGAGGCGCTCCGGTGAGATCAGGAGCACGTCGACCTCACCGGCGTCGAGCCGGGACTCGATGTCGTTCCAGTCGTCGCGATTCGCATGGTTGATGCTGACGGCATGTACGCCCATGCGCTCGGCCGCAGCAATCTGGTTGCGCATGAGGGCCAACAGCGGCGACACGAGCAGGGTCGGTCCGGCGCCCCGGTCCCGGAGCATCCGCGTGGCGATGAAGTAGACGGCGCTCTTGCCCCAGCCTGTGCGCTGCACGAGGAACACCCGCCCCCGGTCCTCGACCAGCGACCGGACGGCCTCGAGTTGCTGCGGGCGGAACTCGGAATGGTTGTCTCCGGTCAACCGTCGCAGCAGGTCGTGCGCCTCGGCCTCGAAGTTGTCGCTCATCTCTCCTCCGGGGATCGCCGGCTTCACCGACCATTGTCACCCGGCGCTGTGACAGTCGCACGGGTACCCCGGTCAGGCACCACGGGCGAACGTGTGGTTCCCTTTCTGCACCCCACATGCTGAACCCCGGAGTAGCACTGCGATGACCGACGACCCACGTTCGCCCAAGGCTGCCGAGGCACAGACGCGTTCCGACCTCGACGCCTTCGCCGACACCCTCCCCCCCGACGACGGCAGCGACGCCGCCAACGTGGCCCGCGGTTTCATCGCCACCCGCGTCGAGCCGATCATCGACAAGCTGGTGCCCAACGCGTGGCTGCCGATCAGCTGGGACCTCTCGAAGTCGGACTTCGTGCACGGCCCCTGTCCCGACACCGTCAACCCGGCGCTCTGGCGCCAGGCCGGGTTCAACGCCAAGCACGGCCTCTACGAGATCTGCGACGGCTTCTACCAGGTGCGCGGCTTCGACACGTCGAGCGTCACGTTCATCCGCGGCGACCAGGGTTGGGTCGTGATCGACCCCCTGACCACCCAGGAGTGCGCCGCAGCGGCCTACGAACTCGTCACCGAGCACCTCGGCGAACGTCCGGTGACGGCGGTGATCTACACCCACTCCCACCTCGACCACTACGGCGGAATCCTCGGCGTCGTCGACCAGGAGCGCCTCGACGCCGGCGAGATCCCGATCGTGGCCCCGGAGGGCTTCCTGCGCGAGGCCGTGGCGGAGAACGTGGTGGCCGCCCCCGTGATGGGGCGCCGTGCCATGTACCAGTTCGGCATGCTGCTGCCCTGGAGCGAACACCACCACGTCGACCAGGGGCTCGGCAAGGGCGTGTCGACCGGATCGAGTGCGCTCGTCCCCCCGACCATCGACATCACCGAGACCGGCCAGGAGCTGGTGCTCGACGGCGTCCGCATCGAGTTCCAGCTCACGCCGGAGTCCGAGGCGCCGGCCGAGATGCACTTCTACTTCCCCGACCACCGGGTCCTCTGCATGGCCGAGAACTGCACGTCGACCATGCACAACGTGCTCACCCTGCGCGGCGCGCTCGTGCGCGACGCCCTGCTCTGGAGCCGCTACATCGACGAGGCCCTCGACCGCTGGGGCGACCAGACCGACGTGGTGTTCGCCAGCCACGGCTGGCCGCACTGGGGCGGCGACGACGTGCGGGAGTACCTCGTCAACCAGCGCGACCTCTACCGCTGGCTGCACGACCAGGCCATGCGCCTCGCCAACCTCGGCTTCACGCCCAACGAGATCGCCGCCCGCATCGACCTGCCGCCGGGCCTGTGGGCCGACTGGCGCTGCCACGGCTACTACGGCACGGTCAGCCACAACGTCCGCGCCGTCTACCAGCGCTACCTCGGCTGGTACGACGGCCACCCGTCGAGCCTCGACCCCTACGAGCCCACTGAGGCAGGCCGCCGCTACGTCGACTTCATGGGCGGGATGGACGAGCTGCTGGCCAAGGCGCGCGTCGCCTTCGATGCCGGCGACCACCGGTGGGTCGCCGAGGTGCTGCGCCACGCCGTCTTCTCCGACCCCGCCTGTGAGGAGGCACGCCTGCTCCAGGCCGATGCCTTCGAGCAACTCGGCTACCGGGCCGAGTCGGGACCATGGCGCGACGTCTACCTGACCGGCGCCCAGGAGCTCCGCGAGGGGACCCTGGCCGTGCCGGCCATCCAGCGGCCTCGGACCGAGGTGGTCCGGGGCATGACGCTCCAGCAGGTGTTCGACCTGCTGGCCGTCAAGATCGACGGTCCGGCTGCGACGGCGATCGGCCACCTGGCCATCGACTGGCGGCTGCCCGATGTCGACGAGGTGGCCCGGGTCGAGCTGTCGAACGGCACGCTCCACACCACGCCGGGGCGCACCCACGCAGCCCCGGACGCCACCGTCACCTGCGACCGGTCGGCGCTCGACGAAATGGTCGCCACCGGTGGGACCCTGGCCGGCCTCGTCGACGCCGGCACGGTCACGATCGACGGCGATGCCGACCGGGTGCTCGCCCTCTGGGACACCCTCACCGACTTCCCGCTCTTCTACGCCATCATCGAGCCGTAGGCACCGGGCACATGTCGGAGCCGATGCGGAGCCCCTTGACATCGCCGTGGGGGATCACCATGCTGCCGACGGGTTCCACCGTGTCCCCCGAGTGAACATGGGAAGCACATGACCGACACTGCAACCGGCGCCACCACCGAAGCCCCGCTCGGCACCACCCGCAGGGGCCGGGACGCACGCGCCAAGGCACGTCGCACCCGCGTCCAGACCTGGCTGCCCGAGCTCGAACGCAAGATCCCGTGGGTCGACCTCCTCACCCCCGAGCAGGTCCAGACGATCCACGACGCCTCCATGGACATCCTGGAGGAGGTCGGCATCGACTTCCGCTGCGACGAGGCGGCCGCCTCGTGGGCCGCTGCCGGGGCGAGCGTCGACGGCCACCGGGTGCGCATCGACCGCGAACACCTCATGGAGCTCATCGGGACCGCGCCGTCCTCGTACACGATGATCGCCCGCAACCCCGAGCGCACGGTCACCGTCGGCGACGGGAAGCAGATCTTCACCCCGGCGTACGGCGCCCCCTACGTCCTCGACCTCGACGGGGTGCGCCGTACGGCCACGATCGAGGACTTCCGCAACTTCACGAAACTCAACCACCTGTCGCCGGCGCTGCACATGTCGGGCGGCGTGCTGTGCGAGCCGATGGACATCGCCGTCCCCAAGCGGCACCTCCACATGACCGACAGCCTGCTGCGGTACAGCGACAAGCCGTTCATGGGGGCCGTCACGTCGAAGGAGCGGGCCGAGGACAGCCTCCACATGGCCGGCATCGTGTTCGGCCAGGACATGGTTCGAAACACCACCGTCATGACCTGCCTCGCCAACGCCAACACGCCGCTCGTGTGGGACCAGACGATGCTCGACAGCGTCCGGGTGTTCGCAGGCGCCAACCAGGCCACGCTGTTCAGCCCGTTCGTGCTGGGCGGGGCGTCGACGCCTGCCAGCACCGTGGGGGCCGTCATCCAGGTCAACATCGAGGCGCTCACCGGCGTGGCGTTCTCGCAGCTCGTGCGCACCGGCGCCCCTGCCCTCTACGGCCAGTGGGCGTCGACGGTGTCGATGAAGACCGGCGCCCCACAGGCCGGCATGCCCGAGATCTGCCACATGAACCTGCTCACCGCCCAGCTGGCCCGCCACTACCGGCTGCCGTCGAGGTGCAGCGGAGCATGCACGAGCTCCAAGATGGTCGATGCCCAGGCCGGCTACGAAGCCGCCCGCAACATGTACGGCGTGCTCATGGCCGGCACCAACTTCGTGCTCTCGACCACCGGTTACCTCGAAAGCGCCATGTGCCAGAGCTACGCCAAGTGGGTCCTGGACAGCGAGCAGCTCGAGTTGATGGTCCGCCTCAACGCCGGCCCGTCGTTCGACGACCTCGACGAGGTGCTCGCCACGATGCGCGAGGTGCCGCCGGGCGGCCACTTCCTCGGCACCGCCCACACCCTCGCCAACTTCCAGACGGCGTTCTCGATGCCCGAGATGATGAACAGCGACAACTACGAGCAGTGGCTGGCCGACGGGGCGCTCAGCGCCGAGGAACGGGCGGTCGCCAGGTGCCGCCAGATGCTCGACGAGTACGAAGAGCCCGTGCTTCCCGATGACGTGTCCGCCGAGCTCGACGAGTTCGTGGCCCGCCGCGAACGCGAACTCCCCGACCTGGTCCGCTGAACGAACCGAAGAGGAGACCGACATGACGACCAACGGCCAACTCCCCGATCCACCGCTGCTGCACGGCGTCTGCGCCGCCATGAGCACCCCGTTCGACGACTCGGGCGAGTCGCTCGACGAGGGTCGGCTGCGCGACCACGTCGAGAACCTGGTCGACGCCGGGGTCCACGGGCTCGTGCTGGCGGCCGGCACCGGCGAGTTCGCCTTCCTGTCCGCCGACGAAAAGCACCGGATCTTCGAGATCGGGGTCGACCAGGTGGCCGGGCGCATCCCGGTCATCTGCCAGACCTCGGCGATCACGACCGTCGACGCCATCGAGAACTCGCGGGCGGCCATCGACCTGGGTGCCAGCGCCGTGATGGTGCTGCCGCCCTACTTCGAGGGACCGCTCGAACGCGGCGTGCGCCACCACTACGAGAAGTTGGCGGCCGCCATCGACATGCCGATCGTGCTCTACAACATTCCCGCCCAGACCGGCTTCGACATCACCCCGGACCTCTACCGGAAGCTCATCGCCGTCGAGAACATCGACTACATCAAGGACAGCACCGGCGACCTGATCCGCATCCAGCAACTGCTCGGCATCGGCGGCAACGTGTTGGCCGGTGCCGACCCGCTGGCGCCCTGGGCGCTGCTGGCCGGCTGCCCCGGATGGATCTGGGGGGCCGCCAACGTCATGCCCCACGAGTGCGTTGCGCTCTACGACCTGATCACCGCCGGCCGCCACGCCGAGGCGCTCGACCTGTGGGCCCGGATGCTGCCGGCCAACCTGTTCTTCTGGGACAACGGGGTCGAGGCCGAGTACAACTCGGCGGTCAAGACCGCCACCAACATGGTCGGCCGACCCGTGGGGCCCTGCCGACGTCCGGTGATGCCGATGACCCGGCAGGGGCGGGTGGCCCTCCAGGCCGTCCTGTCGACGCTGCCGACCAACAGGGTCGATCGTGAACGGCTCGTGTACCGGGAGTGGGACGACGAACGTGACTGGCTGGTCCGGATGACGGATCGGGCCGGTGTAGGAAGGAGCCACCGATGACCAACAGGAGCCACCGATGACCATCGCACTCGCCGACGCGGCCGCCCTGGCCGAATCCGTCGCCCCGCCGACCCGTGCCCTCATCGGCGGCCGCAGCGTCGAGGCTGCCAGTGGCAGGACCTTCACGTCGCTCAACCCGGCCACCGGGCAGGCGTTCGCCGAGGTCGCCGAGTGCGAAGCAGAGGACGTCGACCGTGCCGTGAAGGCCGCCCGCAGGGCCTTCGAGGACGGCCCGTGGGGACGCCTCTCCCCGGCGGATCGCAAGCTGTTGCTGCTCCGGTTCGCCTCGCTGGTCGAGGCCCACACCGACGAGTTGGCCGTCATGGAGTCGCTCGAGGCCGGCAAGCCCATCAGCGACTGCGCCGACATCGACGTCCCCGACCTGGTGATGACGATGCGCTGGCATGCCGAGGCCTGCGACAAGCTCTACGACCAGCTCTCACCGTCCGGCCGCGGCTTCGTCGGCATGGTGGTGCGCGAGCCGATCGGCGTGGTCGGCGCCGTCCTGCCGTGGAACTACCCGCTGATGATGGCCGGCTGGAAGATCGGACCGATCCTCGCCGCCGGCAACACCTGCGTCATCAAGCCAGCCGAACAGACCTCGACCACCACGATCCGGATCGCGGAGCTGGCCATCGAGGCAGGCATCCCCGACGGGGTGCTCAACGTGGTGCCGGGCTTCGGCGAGACCGCCGGTGCGGCCATCGGCCTGCACCCCGACATCGACTGCGTGGGGTTCACCGGCTCGACCGAGGTGGGGCGCCTGTTCCTCGAGTACTCGGCCCACTCGAACCTCAAGGAGGTGCTGCTCGAGTGCGGCGGCAAGAGCCCCGTGATCGTGATGGCCGACGCCGACGACCTCGACCAGGCGGCCACGGGCATCTGCGAGGGCATCTTCTGGAACGCCGGCCAGAACTGCTCCGCCAACTCCCGGCTCATCGTGCACCGGTCGGTCGAGGAAGAGCTGCTGGAGCGCATCGCCGAGCGCAGCGGCGACTGGGTGGTCGGCGACCCGCTGGTCCCCGAGACCAAGGTCGGCTCCATGATCGAGGAGGCCCACATGCACAAGGTCCTGGGCCACATCTCCGACGCCCGCGAGTCGGGCTCGTCGTGCCTGTTCGGCGGCAACCGGGTGCGCCAGGAGAGCGGCGGCTGGTTCGTCGAGCCGACCGTCTTCACCGGCGTCGACCCCGACAGCCGACTGGCCCGCGAGGAGGTGTTCGGACCCGTCCTGGCCGTGACCTCGTTCGACACGCCGGAGGAGGCGATCCGCATCGCCAACGACACCGACTACGGCCTTGCCGCCACGATCCACACCACCGACCTGCGGACCGCCCACCTGGCGGCACGTGCCCTGCGGGCCGGCACCGTCGCCGTGAACTGCTACGGCGAGGGCGACATCACGACACCGTTCGGCGGCTTCAAGCAGTCGGGGTTCGGTGGCCGCGACAAGTCCATCGCCGCCCACGAGCAGTACACCGAGCTCAAGACCATCTGGATGGACCTCTCGTAGGGCATGGCAGCGGTCACCCTCCTCCCCCGGTACGACCGCGACAACGGCTGGTACGAGACCCTCCCGGAACGACCACCGACGGCCCCCCTGTCGGGCCGGGTCGATGCCGACGTGGTCGTGGTCGGCGCCGGCTTCACGGGCCTTGCCGCCGCCCGCCGACTCGGCGAGCTGAGGCCCGACGCCTCGATCGTCCTGCTCGAGGCCGGGCTGGTCGGCAACAGCGCCGCCGGCCGCTCGTCGGGCTTCGCCATCGACCATGCCCACAACCTGCGGGCCAAGGGCTTCGGCGACACGGCGGAACACGAGCTGCGCCAGATCGGCCTCAACCGGGCAGGGCAGGCGTACCTCGGGTCGGCGGTGGAGGCACACGGCATCGACTGCGGCTGGGCATGGGCCGGCAAGACGCACGCCGCATGCACCGCCAAGGGCGTCCGCCACCTCGAGCACTTCGCCGAATCCCTCGACCGGATCGACGAGCCGTACGAGGTCTTCGACGGGGCGGCCACGGTCGAGCGGTTGGGCATCGACTTCTACCGGCGCTCCCTTCACACCCCGGGCACCGTCCAGATGCAGCCGGCGGCGCTGGTCCGCGGGCTCGCCGACAACCTCCCTGACAACGTCACCCTCCACGAGCAGTCACCGGTGACGGGCATCGACGTCGGGCCACCACACGAACTCCACACCGACGGCGGCACGGTCCGCACCCCGGAGCTGGTGCTCGCCAACAACGGCTTCGCCGAAGGGTTCGGCATCGCCAGGGGCCGCCTCATCCCGGTCATCACCTGGGGATCGATGACCCGGCCACTGACCGACGAGGAGTCGGCTTCGATCGGCGGTGACCGCACCTGGGGCGTCATTCCCGCCGACCCGTCGGGCACGACGGTGCGCCGGCTGGCGGACGGAAGGATCCTCGTTCGCAACGTCTACAGCTACAGCAGGCGGTCCCGGATCGACGGCCGCGGGAGGGAGCGGGCCGGGCGGGCGCACCGGCGGTCGTTCGAGCGCCGCTTCCCCGGGCTCACCCACGTGCCCTTCGACTACACGTGGGGCGGCGCCCTCTCGATGGCCCGCAACGGCCAGCCGCTGTTCGGAAGCCTGGGCGACGGCCTGCTCGGCGCCCTCGTCCACAACGGCACCGGAATCAGTCGGGGCACCGTCTGTGGGAAGCTCATCGCCGAGATGGTCTGCGGCGAGGGCTCGGACCTGCTCGACACGATGCTGGCCATGGGCCGGCCCAATCGGAACCTCCCGGCACCGGTCCTCGGCTGGGGTGTCAGGATGTATGCCCGGCGCCTGCAACTGCAGGCCGGCCGCGAGATGTAGGGGGAGCACCCATGACACAGCGCGTCGCCCTGGTCACCGGAGCCACGTCGGGCATCGGACGCGCCTGCGCCCTCCGGCTGGCCGCCGACGGGTTCGCCGTGGTCGTGGGCGGACGCAGCTCCGAGCGGGCCACCGAGGTGGTCGATGAGATCACCGCCGCCGGCGGCACGGCCACCACCGCCCTCGGCGACGTGGCTGAGCCGGGCTACGGCGAGGCCGCCGTGGCCGCCACGGTCGCGGCGCACGGCCGCCTGGACGTGCTCGTCAACGCCGCCGGGGTCATCACCCGCTCCGACGCCGAGGGCACCACCGACGACGAGTGGCACCGGGTCATGTCGACCAACGTCGACGGGCTGTTCCGGGCCAGCCGGGCCGCCCTGCCGGCCATCCGTGCGGCCGGCGGCGGGTCGATCGTCAACATCAGCTCGACCAACGGCCTGGTCGGCGGGTCGGGCCTCGCCGCCTACTGCGCCTCGAAGGGGGCCGTCACGAACCTCACCAGGGCCATGGCCCTCGACCACGCCGCCGAGGGCATCCGGGTCAACGCCGTGTGCCCGGGCGCCGTCGATACCCGGATGCTGTACTCCGAGCGGTCCGACACGATCGACGAGGTCCGCGACATGAACCTGCCCGACATCCCCGAGGGCCGGATTCCCGACGGGTCGGAAGTGGCCGAACTGGTGGCCTTCCTCGCCGACGACCGGTCCCGCCACATCACCGGCGCCAACATCTCGATCGACGGGGGGTACACCGCACAATGAGCACGTCCAGCGAACCGCAGGGATCCATGGCCGACCGCATCGTCGTCGTCACAGGCGGCGCCAGGGGCATCGGTCGGGCGATCGTCGACCGCTTCGCCGCCGACGGGGCCACGGTCGTGATCGGCGACCTCACCGACCCCGGCGAGGTCGGCGCCGGCCTCGACGTTGCGGGGCACCGCGAATGGGTGCCCCTCGACGTCACCGACGAGACCTCGGTGCTCGAGTTCGCCCAGTCGGTCGAGGCCGGGCACGGCGGCGTCGACGTGCTGGTGAACAACGCCGGGATCATGGCCGAGCGGTCGATCACCGAGGAGTCGCTGGCCGAGTGGGACCTCACCATGGCGGTGAACCTGCGGGGGCCATTCCTCATGGCCAAACACCTGGTCCCCCTCATGGAGGGCCGGGAGGGCGCTTCGATCATCAACATGGGGTCGATCGAGGGGCTGGCCGCCAACCGCCACCACGCCGCCTACTGCGCATCGAAGGGCGGCGTCCACGCCCTGACCCGCGCCCTCGCCGTCGACCTGGGCCCCATCGGGATCCGCTGCAACGCCATCGCCCCTGGCTGGATCGACACCGACCTGAACCGGTCCTACATCGAACGCCACCCCGACCGCGAGCAGGTGGTCGCCGACCTGGCGCGCCTGCACCCGGTCGCCCGGATCGGCGACCCTGCCGACATCGCTGCCACCGCCTGCTGGCTGGCCTCGGCCGACGCCGGCTTCGTGACCGGCCAGGTCATCCAGGTCGAGGGCGGCCGCACGGTCCGCCTCTCGCTCCCGACGGCGCTCGAACCCTGACCGTTCAGGCGTCGAGCAGCGCCGGCACGTCGACGAACGAGGCAACAACCACGTCCGGGGTTCCGGAGGCGGCGGCCACCGCCTCTGGCAGGTACTTGCCGGTGCGCACGAGCACGCCGATGAGCTCGCAGCGCTGGGCGGCCAGCACGTCGTTCTCGATGTCGTCGCCCACCATCGCGATCCGTTCGGGCTCGAGGCCCAGTTCGGCGATCCCGGCTGCGAAGAAGTCGGGCGATGGCTTGCCGAGCACCACCGGCGTGCGGCCGGACGACTCCTCGAGCGCCGCCACGTAGGCACCGGTGTCGAGCTCCATGCCGGCGGCTGTTCGCCAGTAGAGGTTGCGGTGCATGGCGACGAACTCGGCGCCGTCCAACAGGTGCCCGAAGGCCCGGTTGAGCTGGGTGTGGGTGAAGTTGAGGCCGGCGCCGCCGATGATCACGACGTCGACCGGGCCGTCGTCGTCGGGGCCGACCAGGTCGATGCCCTCCAGGTCTTCACCGAGGTCGCCCGAGTTGAGGAGGAAGCAGCGGGCGCCCTCGTGGTGCCGCCGCAGGTACACGGCGGTGGCGGCGGGCGCCGTGAGGATCTCGTCGGGGTCGACGGGCATGCCGGCTTCGGTGACGAGGCTCGCCACCTGGGCCCGCGTGCGGGTGGTGGTGTTCGTGGCGAAGCGCAACGGCACGCCCCGGTCCCGGAGGTCGGCCAACGCCTCGGGGGCTCCGTCGATGGCGACCCAGGACACCGAGAGGACGCCGTCGATGTCGATCAGCAGTCCCTCGATCATGTTCTCGTCCCCCGTTCGGGTCATCCTCCCTCGGCACCCACCAGGTTGCCGAAGCGGTGGAGCGTCCGGCTGATGGACTGCTCCCGAAGGTACCAGCGCAGCTCGAGGCGCCCGGATGCCGTCACGGCCTCGTCGACGAGGTCGACCTCGGCGGCGATGGCGGCGCGGCGCACCTCGTCGGCGACGGTGCCGACGGCCCGGATGCGGCCGAACCGGTGGTCGGTCAGCGACGTGGCGAAGGCTGTGTCGTCCTCGTCGGCAAGGCGGCTGACCCGCGGCTCGACGCCGCAGCGACGGGCGGCGGCGAGCACCCTGGCGACCTCGGCGTCGGTTGCACCCTCGCCGATGCGGACGATCACGTCCGGGTGGGGCCGGTAGCGCAGGACGTTGGCCTCGCAGACCAGGTCGCTGGGATCGTGCTCGACGCCGTAGTGATCGGCCCACCAGCGATCGTCGTCGGACACGTGGCCGGCCAGGTCGGTGTCCGCTCCGGCCGGCCGCCAGGTGCCGAGCTGGAGCAGGTAGTCGAAGCCGCCGGCCTTGGCGCCGGGTCCGATGGAGGAGCGCTTCCAGCCGCCGAAGGGCTGGCGCCGGACGATGGCGCCCGTGATCGGCCGGTTGACGTAGGCGTTGCCCACCTCGACCCGCTCGAGCCAGCGGTCGACCTGTGCGTGGTCGAGCGTGTGGATGCCGCCGGTGAGGCCGTAGTCGACGGCGTTCTGGAGGTCGATGGCGGCGTCGAGGTCGGGGGCGGCCATCAGGCCGAGCACCGGGCCGAAGCACTCGGTGTGGTGGAAGTCCGAACCGGGCGCCACGCCGGCCTTGATGCCCGGGGTCCAGCAGCGTCCCTCGTCGTCGAGCCGGCGGGGTTCGAGGAGCCAGCGCTCGCCGGGGGCGAGGGTGGTGAGAGCGTCGGCCAGCTTCCCGGTGGCTGGACCGATCAGCGGCCCGAAGGTGGTCGCCGGGTCGGTGGCGGGGCCGACGACCAGTGAGGCGGCGGCGTCCACGACCTGCCGGAGGAACCGTTCGTCGTGGGCGACGCTCCCGACGAGGATCCCGAGGCTGGCGGCCGAGCACTTCTGGCCCTGGTGGCCGAATGCGGACCTCACCAGGTCGGCGGCGGCCAGGTCCAGGTCGGCGCTGGGGGTGACGATCAGGGCGTTCTTGCCGCTGGTCTCGGCGAAGAGTCGCAGGTCGGGCCTCCACGAGCGGAACAGGTCGGCGGTCTCGACTCCTCCCGTGAGGATCACGCCGTCGGCTGCGGTGACGATGCGCCGTTTCACGTCGGAGTCCGCCGTGTGGACGAAGCGCAGCAGGTCGGTGGGCACGCCGGCGGCCCAGCAGGCCTCGGCCACGATCTCGGCACATCGGCGGGTCCGGGACGCCGGCTTGAAGATGACACCGTTGCCGGCGGCGAGGGCGCCGACCACGCCGCCGCACGGGATGGCGACCGGGAAGTTCCATGGCGGGACGACTGCGACGACGCCGAGCGGTGTGAAATCGGCGGCGCCGACCCGTTCGAGTTCGAGGCAGCGCTCGGCGTACCAGCGGGCGAAGTCGATGGCCTCGCTGACCTCCGGGTCGGCCTCGGGCAGGGTCTTGCCGGCCTCGTGCGCCATGGTCACGAGCAGGTCGTCGTGACGGGCGATGAGCTCATCGGCCACACGGCGCAGGACCTGGCGGCGCTCGGACGCCGGTCGGGCCGACCATGCCACCTGTGCGGCACGCACCCCGGCGACCATGGCGTCGAGCTCGGCCACCGAGGCGACGGCCGGGGTCTGCGGCGGCAGCGCCTCGCGGTCGGACAGCGTCGCCAGCCACGCCCGGGTCGAGGCCATCGAGGGGTCGGTGTCGGGCTGGTTGGCGAAGCCGATCTCGGGCACCTCGATGGGCTCGGCCCCACGGCGGGGCACCGAGCCGACGGCCCAGCGCATGGTGACGGCCTCGCGGAAGCGGTCGGCCTGCTCGGCGAAATCCGGCGTGCCGGGCCGGAGCGTGAAGAGGTGGCAGAGGAAGTTCTCGGGGGCGGCGTTCTCCTCGAGGCGTCGGAACAGGTAGCTGATCGCCACGTCGAAGTCGTCGCGCCCGACGATGGGCGTGTAGAGCAGCATGCCGCCGGTGGCGTCGCGCACCGATCGGGCCTGGGCGGGCGCCATGCCCTGGAGCATCTCGAACTCGACCCGGTCGGCGACGCCGCGCTGCTCGGCCAGCAGGTGGGTCCAGGCCACGTCGAAGAGGTTGTGGCTGGCGAGTCCGATGCGCACGGCGTCGGCGTGCCCGGGGCGCAGCACCCAGTCGACGCAGCGCTTGTAGTTGGCGTCGACCTCGGCCTTGGTGGCGTAGGGCGCCTGGGCCCAGCCGTGCACCTCGGCCTCGACCCGCTCCATCGCCAGGTTGGCGCCCTTGACCAGGCGGACCTTGATCCCGGCCCCACCGGCTGCACGGCGACGCTGCGCCCACCCGGTGAGCCGCTGCAGGGCGTCGAACGAGTCGGGCAGGTACGCCTGCAGGACGATGCCGGCCTCGAGGCCGAGCAGGTCGGGCTCGTCGAGCAGTTCGGTGAACGCCCGGATGGTGAGCTCGAGGTCGCGGTACTCCTCCATGTCGAGGTTCACGAAGGTGGGTGGCGACGACGTCATCGCCCGCTGGTAGAGCACCCGGAGTCGGCCCTTGATGCGCTCGGTGGTGTGGTCGAAGGCCCAGAGGTTGATCTGGCTGGCGATGGCCGAGACCTTGATCGACACGTAGTCGACCTCGGGGTCGTCGATCAGCAGGAGGGTCTGCTCGAAGCGCCGCTCGGCCTCGCCGTCCCCGAGCACGGCCTCGCCAAGCAGGTTGACGTTGAGTGCGTAGCCCTCGGACCGGCGTTCGGCCAGATGCGCACGACGCCGGTCGGGTTCGGCGTCGACGACGAGGTGGCCGACCATGCCGCGCATCCGGCGGCGGGCCAGCGGCATCACGAGGCGAGGGAGCAGCGGAGCGAGGCGGGCACCGGCGCGCAGGGCCAAACGGTCGAGCGGGCCGAGGAAGCCGGGGAGGTCGCCGGCCGCGACGAGGCGGGCCAGCTCGCGGGCTGCGGCACGGTCGTCGCGGTGGCGGGCCACCCGGTCGACGAAGCGCATCGTGAAGGCCACCCCGTCCGGGTCGGCGATGAGCCCGGCGAGCCGGTTGCCGACGGCCCGTTCGTCACGGGTCTCGTCGGCGTCGGCCACGTTGATCCAGTGGGCGACGAGGGCGACGGCGTCCCCGGCGAGGCGGCCGGCCCCGTCGGAGGCGTCGATGTCGGACCGGGCGTCGTCCGAAGGGTGTGCGGCGGTCGTCTCGATCATGTCTTCAGTCTGAAGGAACGAACTTCCGGGGTCTTGTACGATCGGGACCCTGATGGCGTCCGAATCGGACAATTCGGCCCCCCACGCCCCTGATCACGGGCCGACCGGGGCGATCCAGCCGCTGCTGGAGCTCTTCGACTCGCTGCCCCAGGTCATGTTCTGCATGAAGGGCGCCGACGGTCGCTACCTGGCCGTCAACGACGCATTCGTGCGCCGGTCGGGTCGCCGCTCGAAGCGCGACGTCCTCGGCGCACGGGCGACCGACCTGTTTCCCGCCCCCCTGGCCGAGCGCTACGAGGAACAGGACGGGCATGTCTTCGCCAGCGGCGAGCCCCTCCGGGACGAACTCGAGCTGATCCGCCGGCCCGACGGATCGTTCGGCTGGTACCTCACGATGAAGCTGCCGGTCGAGGAAGCAGGCGAGGTCACTGCGCTCGTGAGCGTGAGCCGCGACCTGGCGACGCCCAGCGACGAGAGGATCGCCCTCGAGGCGCTGACCCGCGTCGTCGAACTCGTCCAGGCCCGCCTCGACGAGCCGCTGCGGGTGGCCGACCTGGCCGATGCGGCCGACTGCTCCGAGGCGCAACTGGAGCGCCGCATGAAGAAGGTGTTCGGCCTGACGGCCACCCAGTACGTCCTACGGGTCCGGGTCGAACGGGCCACCGAGATGCTCACCGGCAGCGACGACCCGATCGCCCTGATCGCCGCAACCTGCGGGTTCTACGATCAGGCTGGCCTCACGAGGCAGTTCGCCCGGCTGGCCGGCGAGACCCCGGCCCGCTTCCGGGCGTCACATTCGGGCTGACCTGCGGGCTGACTAATCGGGCGTCACATTCGGGCTGACCTGCGGTCAGACGCCGAGGTCGTCCCTGATCTCGTCGCCGTGCTCGTCGTTGCGGGGTGGCGGCCGCCGGACGCTGGTCGGCGTGGCGGACAGGCCGATCGGCGAGCGCACGGATCGGAAGGCGCCCTCGCCGTTGCCGAGCACGTCGATCGGGTCGAGCCCGAGCGCCTCGGCGGTGGCGAAGGCTGATCGGACGTCGTTGATCGGACCCGCCGGGATGCCGGCGGCCTGCAGCCTCCCGACCCATTCATCGACGGTGCCGCCGGCGAGGACCTCCTCGATCTCGGCGGCCAGGGCATCGACGTTGGCCAGCCGGCTCTCGTTGACGGCGAACCTCGGGTCGTCGCACCAGTCGGGGCGCCCGAGCACGTCGGCGAAGCGCTCCCACAGCACGGGGCTGGCGGCGGCGACGGCGACCATCCCGTCGGCGGCCCGGTAGGGCTCGTAGGGGACGATGGAGGGGTGCCGGTTGCCATGCCGACCGGGGTCGGCGTCGACGGCGACATGGGCGCTGCCCACGTTGAGCAGCCCGGCCAGGGCCGACTGCATCAGCGAGACCTCGACGTGCTGGCCCAGGCCGGTCTCCCGACGCTCCTCGACGGCGGCGAGGATGCCGATGGTCGCGTAGAGGCCGGTGAGCTTGTCGACCACGGCCGAGCCGACCTTGGATGGCCCGCCGTCGACCTCGCCGGTGACGTGCATGAGCCCGCTCATGGCCTGGACGAGGAAGTCGTAGCCGGCCAGGTCGCCGCCGGCGCCCGTGCTGCCGAAGCCGGTGACCGAACAGGTGATGACGCCGGGGTGTTCGGTGGCGAGCGAGTCGCGGTCGAGCCCGAAGCGGGCCATCGTGCCGGACCGGAAGTTGTCGACGACCACGTCGGCGCCGATGGCGATGCGTCGGGCCACGGCCAGGTCGTCCGGCATGCGCAGGTCGAGGGCGATGGACCGCTTGTTGCGGTTGAGGGTCAGGTAGTAGGTGCTGGTCGCTCCGTCGCCGTCGTCCCACCACGGCGGGCCCCAGGTGCGGGTGTCGTCGCCGACTCCTGGCTGTTCGACCTTGATGACGTCGGCGCCGAGGTCACCGAGCACCATCGTGGCCAGCGGCCCGGCCAGGACCCGGCTGAAGTCGGCGATGCGGAGGTGGCCGAGGGCGCCGCGCTCCGCACGGTCGTCGAGGAGGGCCATGGTGGTCAGTCTGCCGCGGCGGCGCTCAGGCCCGGTCGGCCACGTCCGGGTTCCTCCACACGATCAGCACGGCGTTGCCCCCGACGGCGGGGTCGTCCATGTAGTCGGGGATGGCGCCCAGGGCCTCGAAGCCGTTCTTCAGTTGGAAGCTGAGCGTCGGGTCGTAGAGCTCGCCGGTGACGACCCTCTCGACGTACTCGTCGGCGGTCATCTCGTGGAGGTGGTCCTTGTAGCCGGGGATCACGCCGCCGGCCACGATCCCCTGCTTGCCGAAACGGCGGACCACGTCCTTGCGCCGGACGTAGAGCTGCTGGCCGATGCCGAGTCGGCGGTAGTCGGGGTCGACGGCGATGGTGATGCCGTAGTACCAGTCGCCGTCGGCCGAGTGATTGCCACACGAGTTCTCGCCGATGAGGTCGTCGAGCGAGTGGTGGGGGTCGTCGAAGTCGAAGTCGATGAAGATCCCGACACCCATGCCGACGGGCCGGCCGTCGTGGAGTGCGACGAACCCGCCCTCGGGGAAGGTGTCGCAGTAGACCTCGATCTCCTCGGTGACCAGCAGGTCCTCGATGCCTGCCGTGGGGAACGCCGCCCGCTCGATGGCCGCCAGTTCGACGGCCCACTCGGCGCGGATCTGCTCGTAGGTGATGTCGTCGGCGGTGACGGTCACGGTGTCCTCCTCAGCCCGGGAACGGGATGTGCACGTACTCGTTGTGGCTGGGCACACCCCACACCGCCCAGAAGTCCTGTGTGCGAGGCCGCATGACGACGGCACCGCTGGACTCGATGTGGTGGGGATCGTCGGATTCGCGGCAGATCGAGTCGGGGTCGCGCGTGATCGCCATGCAGTCGTCGGCGCTGATGCCGTCGCGGTCGAGCAGGTCGGTCGCCCGCTTGAGCCGGCGGACGGAGCTGGCCGTGAGGTCGGCCGGCCGTTGGGCCTGCACGGCGGTGGCGTCGTCCCAGATGGTGTGGTTGGTGTGGACCAGGGCGTCGCCGTCGAGGCTCGCCCACGGCCGGGCGGTCGGCATGCCCTCGACCATGTAGCCGGAACCCGTGGCATCGAACAGGAGGTAGCTGTGGGCGCCGGCCAGGTCGGCGTCGAGCACGACCTCGAGCGCCTCTTCGGCGTTCGAACGGAGCAGCGCATCGCGGACGACCGTGGGCCAGGTCACGCCGGTGCCGCCGTCGAGGCCGGTGAGGTTGTTGATCCCGACGCACACGCCTGCCTCGTTCATGCCGATCTGGCCGAGGCAGCCGGTGGTGCTGAACACGAGCGCCGCCGGCCCGTCGTCGGGGCGGACACGGAGCAGGACCACGTGCTCGGTCGCCGAGTCGTGCATGTCCCAGGTCTGTGCGTAGAAGCCGGATCCCCCGGCCCTGGCGTCGGGGACGACGAAGGCGGTGCAGTCGTCCTCGACCACCTCGGCGGGATGGTGGCCGCCGACGGCGGCCCGGACGGTGTCGACGAAGTCGGTGAAGCCGCCGACCACGACCGCTTCGGCCAGCGTGATGCCGGCGCCCTCGGCGATCCCGCACATCTCCTCGTGGAGGGTCGGCGAATGGGCCGCATGGGCGGGGATGCAGGCCTCGGCGAGTTGCAGGATCCCGTCGCGGTCGAGCTGCCCTCCGCTCCATGCGCCGGAACCGGCCAGGCGGACGCGCTCGTCGGCGTAGGCACGGATCTCGTCGGCGTAGCCGCTGCCGTGGGCATGGCCCATGGCCGCCGGGCTGCCGGTCAGGTCGAGGATACGGAGTGCGGGACGCTTCATATCCGGCAGTCTGGCGCAAGGTTCGGGACATTGCAAGGGATTTCGTTGCCACAGTCATCCACTACAACGGATTCCGTTGTCACTACTCACTGTTCCGACGGTTTCCGTCGCTTCCCGACGGTGTCGTCAGATCGAACCATGCGCCAGAATGGCCCGATGGACGAGCCACTCCGCCTCACCGACGAGGTCGCCGAAGCCCTGGCAGCCGGACGACCCGTTGTGGCCCTCGAGTCCACGATCATCGCCCACGGCATGCCCCATCCCCGCAACGTCGAGACGGCGCTCACCCTCGAAGCCCTCATCCGATCCGGAGGGGCCGTGCCGGCCACCGTGGCCCTGGTCGACGGGAAGCTCCGGGTGGGGTTGACCGGCGACGAGCTCGAACGGCTCGGCACATCCGAGCAGGTGGCCAAGGTCTCCCTCCGCGACATGGGCGCCGTGCTCGCCTCGGGCGGTCTCGGCGCAACGACCGTGGCCGCCACCATGTTCGCCGCCCATCTGGCCGGCATTCGGATCTTCGCCACCGGCGGCATCGGCGGGGTCCACCGGGGCGACGGCGGCGACGCCTCCGCCGATCTGACGGCCCTCGGCCGCTTCCCCGTGGCGGTGGTGTGTGCCGGCGCCAAGGCGGTGCTCGACCTGCCCCGCACCCTCGAGGCGCTCGAGACCCTCGGCGTGCCGGTCCTCGGGTGGCTCACCGGCGCCTTCCCCGAGTTCTGGACGCAGGGCTCGGCCCTGCCGGTGAGCGCCCGGGTCGACGGAGCCACCCATGCCGCGGCCGTGCTCGACGCCCACTGGTCGGCCGGGCTGTCCACCGGCGTCGTTCTCGGCGTCCCGATCCCGGCAGGACACGAGGCCGACCGGGCCGTGATCGATGCGGCCATCGTCAGAGGCCTGGCGGCAGCCGACGCAGCCGGCATCACTGGCAGCGAGGCCACCCCGTTCCTGCTGGCCCACATCGCCGAAGCCACCGACGGCGCCAGCCTCGACGCCAACGTGGCCCTGGTGCAGGAGAACACCCGCGTTGCCACCGAGGTGGCGGTGGCGCTCGCCGCTACCAGGTGACCTCGGCCAGCCCGATGCCCGATTCCCCGGCCACGGCGTAGAAGAGCAACGTCCGACCGGCATCTTCGAACAGGGCCGGATCACGCAACTGGTGGACCGGACCGTTCGCCGCCCCCCGGATCGACGGTCCGACCGGAAGGTCGACGCCCTCCCACGTTCGCTCGGGCCGCAGCACCTCGAAGGGCTCGGATGCCCGCCACGCCGCCCAGTCGCCGTCGAGGTCGACCGTCGAGTGGAGGATCGCCTCGGGGGCGTCACCGACCCGCGTCCAGAACACGTGGAGCACGCCATCGCGTACGGACACGGCCGCATGGCGCATCTCGGGTTCGAACAGGGTCGGCCCCCGCTCCCACCCCCCACGCCCGTCCGGCGACCGGTAGGTGACGCCGGGCATCGCGAGTGCGTACGTCGCCCCGTCGTGGTGAAACGCCCGCAGGTAGGTGTGCGGAACCTCCCCGGGCAGCACCCGGAACGCGATGCCATCCGTCGACACGGCCACCTTCGAGACCTGGCGCCCCAGACCCGCCAGGCCGTGGAAGTAGCAGACCACCTCGCCGGCCGCCTCGTCGACGTGGACGTCCGGCGAGGCAACGTGCGGGATGGTCAGGTCGCCGTGCAGGTCGGCCGGCATCCGGTCGGCGCCGAGGGCGGCCTCGTAGCGGGTGCGGATCGCGTCGAGCTGTTCGTCGGAGGCCTCGGGCGGCTCCATCAGGAGCCCCGAGTCGGCGAGGTGGAGTGCCCCCGGCGGGTGGACGGTCCACGGGCCGGTGACCTCGTCGGCGAACGCCAGGCGGATGTGGGCGCCCTTGTGGTCGGCGAAGTAGAGGTACAGGCGCCCCAGCGGATCCTCGACCCAGTCGGGGACGCGCAGCACCGACGGACCCTGGATGTTGGTGCCGATGCCCGGGTGGGTGTCCGGGCCGACGATCGGGGCGTCGACCAGGCGGAAGGCCGTCGGCCGACCGGTCATGCCGGGGCGATCGCGTACTCGGCCAGGCGGGCGTGGAGCGGCATCGCTGCGTCGAGCACCGGTCGCAGGTGGTCGGGCACGGCGGCGGTGCTCGGCTCCCACGGCCGGAAGCCGGTGCTCGAGTGGGCGGCGTCGTACCAGTGCTTCGCCCAGACGCCGTCCTCGGGCTTGGGGCCGGCGGGCCACGAGAGCATGGCATCGTCGAAGTCGAGCCCCAGGCGGTGACACAGTTCGGTCAGGGCCGCTCGCGGATCGCGGCGCAGCACCGTGGCGTCGAGCACCACGGGCTCCTCCCCCGCCGCCAGGATCGAGTCGAGCAGCTCGACCTGCACCTCGAGGCCGGTGTCGGCGAGGGTGGCGTCGTCGAGCCGGACCGCCAGCGAGGCCAGCATCTCGGTGGGCTCGCGGATGAGCAGGATGTTGCGGCACTCGCCGAGGAAGGCCCGGTCCAGGTCGACGATGTGGTGGGCCATCTGCTTGAAGAACACGACGGACGTGTCGTAGGCGCCGAGCATGACCTCGGCCACCACCCGCTCCCCGTCGGGGTCCTGGGCGGCCAGCACCTCGTCACGGCCCGGATGCACGCGGCCGGAGACCCGCAGGTAGTGGGCGTACAGCGGTTCGTCGAGTGCGGTGGTGTCCGACCGTTGGGCGAACGAGTACATCAGGACCGTCGAGATGTTGCGCGGCCCCGAGCAGGAGTTGATGCGCAGGGTCACGCCCCGACGTCCCGGGCCACCGCCTCCCGGTAGAGCCCGCGGAGCCGCTGGGTCATCGGACCGGGGATGTCGCCGCCGATGGTCCGGCCGTCGACCTCGGTGACCGGCGTGAGGCCGCCGAACGTGCCGGTGACGAAGGCCTCATCTGCGCCGTAGACGTCGTCCAGGGAGTACGGGGCCTGGTGGGTGCGGATCCCGGCGGCTTCGGCCTCCTGGAGCACGACCTCCCGGGTGATGCCGTTGAGGTTGTAGACGCCGGTCGAGGTCCAGAGCTCGCCGTCCCGCACGACGAAGAAGTTGGTGGCGTTGCAGGTGGCCACGGCGCCGGTCGGGTCGAGCATGAGCGCCTCGTCGGCGCCGGCCTTCACGGCCTGGATGAGGGCGATGACCTCGTGGAGCTTCGAATGGCAGTTCAGGCGCTGGTCGAGGATCTCGGGGCCGGGTCGCCGCACCGTCGCCGTGAACAGGGTGATGCCCTCGTCGGCAACGGCCGGGTCGGCCACCTTGTGCTCGGCGATGATCACCATGTTGGGCCCGCCGATGACGTTCGACGGGTGCTGCGACGGGGTCTTCTTGTCGCCACGGGTGACCATGAGGCGGACGTGGACGCCATCGTGCATGTCGTTGCGGTCGACCGTGGCCTGCAGGGCGGCGGCCACCTCGTCCCTGGTCCGGCCGATGTCGAGGTCGATGGCGTTGGCCCCGGCGAACAGCCGGTCGAGGTGCCGCTCGAGGAAGGCGAAGCGGCCGTGGTGGAGGCGGATGCCCTCCCAGATGCCGTCTCCGACGAGGAAGCCACTGTCGAACACCGAGATCTTCGCTTCGGGGCGGACGAAGAACTCGTCGTTGATCCAGATCTGCACCGATGCGTTGCGCTCATCGGCGAGCGCCTGGTGGGTGCTGCGTGCCATCGCGAAAACCTATCCAGCCGTGACGTGGTCAGTCGCGGTTCCGGCCGACGAGAAAGACGACGCAGGCGGCGAGAAAGCACAGTGCCGACACGATGAACAATGTGTCCCGGTCCCGGATCGCCATGGCCGTGAACCCGATCGCGCAGGCGAGGAACAGCCACCAGCTGAAGAGTTCGGCATCGATCCGCACGGCTGGCATCCTCGCATGCTCCACCGGGGGGAGGGAAGCCGACGCGCTCAGGTGACGCCGCTCCGAGCCTGTTCGACGGTCAGGCGGGGGGTGAGCTGCTCGGTGGCGACGAGGAGGTGGAGCAGGGCGCCGGTCGTGGAGGCCATTGCCCGCTCGAAGGCCGGGGCGAAGTCGGCGGTCGTCCGGACCTGCTCGGCGTGCATGCCGTAGGCGCCGGCGATCGCCACGAAGTCGGGGTTCACGAGGTCGGTGCCGACCACCCGGCCGGGGTGGCGCAGCTCCTGGTGCATCCGGATCGTGCCGTAGTTCGAGTTGTCGACGACGAGCACGATCGGCCGGGCGTCCTCCTGGAGGGCGGTGCCGAGTTCGGCCAGGTTCATCTGGAGGTCGCCGTCGCCGGCGAAGCACACGACCGTGCGCCCCGGTTCGACCAGCTTGGCGGCAACCGCCGCCGGAAGGCCGTAGCCCATGGTGCCGTTCTGCGAGCCCAGCAGGCGGGCCCGTTCGCCGTAGAGCAGGAACTTGTTGGGCCAGACGCTGAAGTTGCCGGCGCCGTTGGTGACGATGACGTCGTCGGGGAGGCGGTCCCGCAGCCAGGTGGTGACCTCGCCCATGTCGAGGTCGCCGAGTTGCGGCGGACAATCGAGGGTCTCGAGGAACGCTGCACGTAGGTCGGCACGCCATGTCGCCCATCGGACACGGCCCTCGAGTTCGGCTGCGACGAGTGCCCCGACCGTCTCGTTCGGACCGGCGTGGACCGTGAGGTCGGCATCGACGACCTTGCCGAACTCTGCCACCGAGGAGTGGACATGGACGATCGACTGCCCGGCCGGTCGTTGCGACGAACCGGAACCGAAGAGCGTGTAGGTGCCCGTCGCCATCTCACCGAAGCGGGCGTTCAGCACGACCACCAGGTCGGCCTCTTCGAGCGCCCGACGGACCGCCGCCGGCATCGCCACCCCCGCCTCACCGGCGTAGCGGTCGTCGGTGTTGTCGAACAGGTCGTGGCGGCGGAAGGTGACGACGACGGGGAGGTCGTTGCGTCCGGCGAACGACCGCAGGTCCGCCAGCCCGGCCTCGGTCCAGCCGCCTCCTCCGACCAGCAGCACAGGTCGCTCGGCGGCCGAGAGCGCGTCGCGCACCGCCGCGACGTCCTCACCCGACGGAGCCCGCTCGACGACCTCCACGCGTGGTTCCGGAACGGCGGATGTCGACTCCCGCAGCATGTCCTCCGGGAGCGACACCACCACGGGGCCAGGCCGCTCCGAACACGCCGTGGTCCAGGCCCGCTCGACGACCGCCGGCAGGTCGTCGGCCGACTCGACCTCGACGACCCACTTGGCGAGGTCGTCGAAGAACGAGCGGTACTCGATTTCCTGGAAGGCCTCGAGGCCCCGGTGTTCGAGGCCGACCTGGCCGACGAAGAGCAGCATCGGCGTCGAGTTCTGCCGTGCGGTGTGCACGCCGATCGAGGCATTGGTGGCGCCCGGCCCACGGGTCACGAAGCAGACGCCAGGTCGGCCGGTGAGTTGGCCGTAGGCCTCGGCCATGTAGGCGGCACCCCCTTCCTGGCGGCAACCGACGAAGCGCAGCCGGTCGGAAACGTCGTACAGCGCGTCGAGCACGGCGAGGTAGCTCTCGCCAGGCACCCCGAAGGCGGTGTCGACCCCCTGGGCGAGCAGGCAGTCGATGAGCAGCCGTCCACCGGTCCTCTCCACAGGCGATTCCATGCCGCGCATCCTCGCACGGCGCTGCTCTCCCGCAACGCTGCCGCCGGACATCGGGGCGCTACCGTCCCCGGATCGGCTGAACCCAAAGGAAGGTTGCGATGGATCTCGGGATCTCTGGACGCACGGCGCTGGTTACCGGCGCATCTACCGGGCTGGGGCTGGCCTGCGCCCAGGCCCTGGCCGCCGAGGGCGTGCGGGTGGCGCTGGCCTCCCGCTCGGCCGAGAAGCTGGCTGCCGCTGCGGCCACGATCGACGGCGACCCGGTCACGCTCACCGTGGACCTGGCCGATCCGGCGAGCGTCGATGCCCTCGTCGGCGACGCCCTGGCCGCCCTCGGCCACGTCGACATCCTCATCGCCAACGGCGGCGGCCCGCCGCCCGGGAACTTCGCATCGACCGATGCCGACGCCTACCAGGCGGCACTCCAGCTGAACCTGCTGTCGATGGTCGCCATGACCAAGGCCTTCGTGCCACCGATGCAGGAGCGTGGCTGGGGCCGGGTCGTCGCCGTCACGTCGGCGGCGGTGCGCCAACCGATGGCCAACCTCATTTTGTCGAACACCGCACGGTCGGGCCTGACGGCGTTCCTCAAGACCACGGCCCTCGAGGTGGCCGGCGACGGCGTCGTGGTCAACACGGTGCAGCCGGGCCTGCACGCCACCGACCGGCTGGCCCAGCTCTACGACGACCTCGACGGGGTGGCCGGTTCGGTGCCCACGGGTCGCCTCGGCGATCCCGGCGACTTCGGTCGGATCGTGGCGTTCCTGTGCTCGGAGTCGGCCAGGTCGATCATCGGCGCGTCGATCCCGGTCGACAGCGGTGCCGTGAAGGGCCTGCAGTAGCCGGAGCGGCCCGGCCGGGGTTCAGGTCCGGATGTGGTGGAGGTCGGTGGACCGGCCCCTGAAGGCGGTGGTGCGGGGTGCGACCTCCGTCGGATCATCCGACAGCCCGTCGGCGACCAGATCGGCCAACTCGGGCATGTCGTCGACGCCCATCCCCCACCGGACGACCTCCGGCGTGCCGATGCGGAGCCCGCACATGGCCCCTTCTGCGATGGTCGGTGGCAGGCCGATGGCGCAGGTCAGGAGGTTCGCCCTGCGGAGCCGAAGAGCCGCTGCATGGCCGCCACCCCACCGTGAGGCGTCGAGGGCGAAGAGGTGCGAGGTGGTCGGGCCCTCGTCGGTCTCGACGACCGGCAGGCCGCGGCCGACCAGCGCTGCGGCCAGTGCGGAAGCGGTGGCGACCATGGCGTCTGCGTAGGCCCGTCCGTGCTCGATCCAGTCGAGCAGGGTGATCGCCAGTGATGCCGTCTTGCCGGCATCGAAGTTGGCGGTGAGCCCCGGGTAGGCGATGGCGTCGATGCGCTCGCCCAGTTCGGCGTCGTCGGTGAGGATCAGTCCGCCCGGCGGGCCGCCGAGGCTCTTGTAGGTGCTCATGGTGAGCATGTGGGCACCCTCGGCCAGCGGCACCGGCCAGCGGCTGCCGGCGAACATGCCGCAGGCGTGCGCCCCGTCGTAGAGCAGCTTCGCCCCGACCGAGTCGGCGATGGCACGCACCTCGGCCACCGGATGCGGCAGCAGGTTGAGGCTCGTGCCGAGCGTGATGAGCGACGGCCGGGGTCGATCGGGTACTCGCGGATGTCGAGCCCGTAGAGGCCGGCGGCGCCGTCCCGGTTGTGGGTGACGTGGCCGCCGATGGTGGGTGGCGGCACGAGCACGGTGTCGCCTGGCGCACAGGTGGCCATGAACCCGTAGAGGTTGGCGAGGGCGCCCGACCCGACACGGACCTCGGCGAAGCGGGCGCCGAAGACCCGGCAGGCCAGGTCGGCAGCGACGACCTCGATCTCCTCGATGGCCTCGAGGCCCATCTCGTACTTCTCGCCAGGGTGGCCGAGCGACGGCCGGGATCCGAGGCCGGCGCCGAGTGCCGACTCGGCCCGCGGGTTCATGACGTTGGTCGCCGGGTTGAGGTTGAGGCACTCGTCCTCGTGGATGGCCCGGTTGCGGGCGATCAGCGCCGCCAGGTCGTCATCGACCTCGTCGACCGAGCGGCCGGTCTGTGCGGCCAGGATCGCCGACTCGCGCTGTCGTGCGGGTTCGCTCAGCCAGGGGCGTGTCGTTGCAGGCATCCGCTGATCCTCGCCGGGGTTCCGGTCGGGTGCAACCCGATTCCTGCGCCGGGAAGCGGGTCTCAGACGTAGTCGCCGTACTGCTCGAGGGTGCGCACCGGGCGGGACAGGGCGTCCTTGCGGAACGGGTCACCCAGCTCCTTGGTGCACATGATCTCGATGACCGTGGTCTTCCTGTCGTTCATCTGGGCGTCGATGGCGGCCCTGAACGCCGGACCGACGTCTTCGAGCTGGTCGACGCGCACGCCCTCGGCACCCATGGCCCTGGCGATCTCCGAGTAGTCCTCGCCGCCCTCGAGCTCGCCGGCGACGAACCGGCGGCCGTAGAAGTCGACCTGGTTCTTCTTCTCGGCGCCCCACTGGCGGTTGTGGAACACGATGGCGGTGACGGGCATGTCGTGGCGGACGGCGGTCATGACCTCGACCATGCTCATCGCCCAGGCGCCGTCGCCCGCATAGGAGACGGCGGGGCGGTCGGGGGCGGCGGCCTTGGCGCCGATGATGGTCGGCAGGGCGTAGCCGCAGTTGCCCCAGCTCATGGCGGCGAAGAAGGAACGGGGCTCCTCGAAGCGCAGGTAGCTGTTGGCGACCGAGTTGATGTTGCCGATGTCGGTGGAGACCATGGCCCGGGGCGGCATGGCCTTCTCGAGCTCGCGCAGGACCTGGCGGGGGTGCAGCCAGTTGCCCTCCTCGTCGATGGCCTCCTTGATCATGTCGATGCTGAAGTCGTCGATCTCGTGGGTCCAGTCGTCGAGCTCGGCCTCCCAGTCGGCCTTCTCTGAGGCGGTGGTCGCGGCACGCTCGTCGCGGGTGGCGTCGCAGGCGAGGGTGCGCCCGTCGAGGCGATCGGTGAGGGCCCTGGCGGCGGCACCGGCGTCGCCGCAGATGCCGACCGAGATCTTCTTGACGAGGCCGAGCATCTTGGCGTCGGCGTCGATCTGGATGATCTTGGCGTCGACGGGCCAGTAGTCCATGTCGTGCTGGGGCAGGGTGCCGAACGGGCCGAGCCGGGTGCCGAGGGCGAGCACGACGTCCGCCCGGGCGATGAGCTTCATGGCGGCCTTCGAGCCCTGGTAGCCGAGGGGGCCGCACCACTGCGGGTGGCTGGCCGGGAACGAGTCGTTGTGGAGGTACGAGTTCACGACCGGGCAGCCGAGGCGCTCGGCCAGTTCGATGGTCTCGGCGACTGCGTCGCCCATGACCACGCCTCCGCCGGCCAGCAGCACCGGGAACTCGGCTGAAGCGAGGATGTCGGCGGCCTGGTCGAGGCTCTGCTCGCCGCCGGCGCCGCGTTCGATGCGGATGGGTTCGGGGATCTCGACGTCGATCTCGCCGTAGAAGCGGTCACGGGGGATGTTGAGCTGGGTCGGGCCCATCTCGAGGATGGCCCGGTCGAAGCAGCGGGCGGTGAGCTCGGCCATGCGATGCTCGTTGACGACGTGGCCCTGGTACTTGGTGAACTCCTCGAACATCGGGAGCTGGTTGGCCTCCTGGAAGCCGCCGAGGCCGATGCCCATGGTGCCGGTCTCGGGGGTGACGATGACGACCGGGCTGTGGGCCCAGAATGCGGCCGCGATGGCGGTCACGCAGTTGGAGATGCCGGGGCCGTTCTGGCCGATGACGACGCCGTGGCGGCCGCTGACCCTGGCGAAGCCGTCGGCCATGTGGGCGGCACCTTGCTCGTGGACGACGGGCACGAGGCGGATGCCGGCCGGGGTGAAGATGTCCATGGCGTCCATGAACGCCGATCCCATGATGCCGAAGGCGGTCTCGACGCCGTTGGCGACCATCGTCTCGACGAAGGCCTCGCTGGGGGTCATGCGGGTCATCGGGTGCTCCTCGGGCAGGCGGTTGGCCGGCGTGGTCACACGCCTCGGAGTGAGAGCCTATAACCAAACTGGAAGGGTGTCTAGATCGAAGTCGGATCCGAGTCTTCCCGGTGACCGCCCGGCGCCGGGGTTCGACCGGGTCGAGATCCCCGGGGAACGCGAGCGCCGACACGAGGCCGACCTGCTCCGGTCGGGCATCCCGTTCGCCGACGACGAAGTTCGAGACGGTGCGGGTGGTCATGTTCAGCATCTTCTTCGGGGTCGTGTGGATTCGAACGCCGGTACCGGGGACTCCGACGCCAAGGCGTCACACCGACTGCGTACCCAGAAGAGCCGGACGGGTGTCGTCCCGGCCGAACGGGACACGCGATCCACGGGAGGCATAAGGTGCAGCACGCAGGGGGTGATACCCGATGACCGCCACGATCCACGCCAGGAACCTCGACCACGGAGGAGCCCCGGCGTGCCTGATCGGCGGCCAGCGGTCAGCAGCCGAACCCCGGCTCCACCTGCTCGACCTCGACAACCTCCACGGCGGCCCCGCGCCCGCCCTCCTGCGGGTGGACGAGGTGCGGTCGCTCTACGACGACCTCATCTTCCCCGACGTCGACCTCGGGTACGTCGCCGTCAACAGCGCCCCACGGTCCCTGCCCTGCACCGCCCACGCGAGGGTCTTTCGGGTCCGCCAGCAGTGGCGGCCGTTCACCGTCCGCCCCGCCAGCGGTCCCGACGGTGCCGACCTGCGGTTGCTCGACGACGGCGGGTCGTTCCTCGCCAACGTGGACCTGGCCGACCGGTTCCACGACGTGGTCATCGGCTCAGGTGACCGGATCTTCAGCGAACTGGCATATCGGTTCCGCAGCGCCGGCCTCACCGTGCACCTGGTCGTGGAACGGGCCCGCAACCTGGCCAGGCCGTTGCACGATGCCTCCACCGGTTGTGTCTGGGTACTCGAGGGCGGCGGTTGCCTCCGCCACCCGCACCCGACGTCTACCGCAGACCGTCTCCTCCGTCGACCTCTTCGATGGTGAATCCGCCGATGCGGTGGTGGGGCCGAGGTCCGGTCGACATGCCGAGGGCGTAGACCACCTCGTCGGGTCGGGGCCCGTCGGGCACCACCACCGGAACCACGTCGTAGTGGCTGCGCAGGTAGCTGGCGTGCAGGTACACGAGCGGCAGGTCCAGTTGGCAGCCCAGCACGCCGACCTTCTTGGCGGCGGGCACCATGGCCTTCGGGTCGCCGAGCGCCGCCCGCAGTCCGGCTCCACCCGGTGCGTGCCACACGGCGGCCAGTTCGAGTTCGCCGTTCACGCCTGCGATGGCGCCCTTGCCGTAGCCCTCGATCTGTCCGCCGTCGTCGGTGAGGGCGTCGCGCAGCTCCTCGGCCATCGACGCCCCGAGGGGGATCAGCGATTCCATGAACCCGCTCAGGTCGGGTTCGTGCCGTCCGGCAAACGGATTGGCCAGCACGGCGGCGATCGAACCCCGCCTCAGGGGCTCGTCGAGAACGGGTCCGCCGGCGTGGTGGACGCGCTCGAGGGTGAGTTGGACCTTGCGGATGCGGAGGTTCTCCATGCCGTTCATGACAGCACGTTTCCGCGACCGGCGGTGACCTTCATGGCACGCACCTCAGTCAGCATGGAGGCGTGAGCGGACAAGGGCGAGGTAGGCGGTGCGGAGCCGCAGCGTGAGTGCGCCGGGGCCGCCGCCGCCGATCGTGTGGCCGTCGATGGCGACGATCGGCTCGACATAGCTCGAGGCTCCGGTGATCATCGCTTCGTCGGCGGCGAGCGCCTCGTCGAGCGTGTAGGTGCGCTCGTCGATCGGGATCCCCTCGGCCTCGAGCACCTCCAGCAGCGTGCTCCGGGTGATGCCGGGGAGGATGTCGTTCGACTGCGGGCGCACGAGCACCGTCCCGTCGACGACCGAGAAGAAGCTCACGGCGCCGCCTTCGGTGACGGTGCCGTCCGGAGCCACCAGCAGCGCCTCGTCGGCACCGGCCTCGGCGGCCCCCCACTTGGCGAGCACCTGGCCGAGCAGGTTCGTGGTCTTGATGTCGCGTCGGGCCCAGCGCAGGTCGGGCTGCGAGCTCATCGTCAGCCCCGTGGGCTCGACGTCCGCCGGGGCGCCGTGCAGCGACTGGGTGAAGCCGAACACCGTCGCCGTGAGGCCCGCAGCCGGCACGTACTCGCGTTCGGCGACGCCGCGGGTCACGTGGAGGTACAGGAAGCCCTCGTCGACGTCGTTGCGACGCACCAGTTCCGTCAGGATCCCGAGGAACTCCTCCTCGGTGTGCGGCTCGGGCATCGCTATCTCGGCAAGGGAACGGCGGAGACGGGCCATGTGCTTGCGGACGTCGACGATCGCTCCGTCGAGCACGCCCATCCCCTCGTACAGGGCGTCGGCGAAGAGCAGGCCGCGGTCCATGATCGGCACCTTTGCCTCGGCCTCGTCGATGAACTCGCCGTTCAGGTACACGATGCGGGTCATGCGGCGCGTTTCCCGTTCCTCATCGGCGGGACCCTACTGTGGGGCGACGACCGCATAGCCGAGGATCCGGGCGGCGTCACCGAGGCGTTCGTCGTAGGTGACGATGCCGTCGAGGTCGTCGCCGAGTTCGAGGGCCGTCGCCAGGTGCAGGGCATCGAGGCTCCGGGGCACCACGGGTTCGAGCGAGCCGGCTCGCTCACACACGGCGGGCGTCAGGTTGAGAAGGGGCATCGCGTCGAGGACCGCCCGGGCCTGCCCGACCTGTTCGGGCGCCCCGCGGCGGACGGTTCGGAGCAACTCGGTCCGAAGCAGGTCCCCGGAGACCACATCCCGTCCGGGCTCGGCCAGCCATCGGCGGAGGCCCGTCGATCCCTGCTCGGCGACGACCAGCTTCACCGCCGCCGAGGTGTCGAGGTACCAGGCCATCAGTAGCGCTCGGCGTCCCGAAGCTCAGCGAGCACCTCGGACAGTGGTGGTTGACCGCGGCGCCGACGGACCGGACTCGGGAGATCGGCCAGAGAGGTACGGGCCGACCGTGCACGTCCCGTGGCGATCAGGGCATCGAGCGGCCGATCGGGGATCGGGCCGAGGAGTGCGACGGGCCGACCCCGGTCGGTGATCGTGAGGACCTCTCCAGCAGCCGCCTCGGCGACGACAGCCGAGGCGTTCTGCTTGAGTGCCCGGATCCCGACGTCAGCCATGTACTACATTGTAGCACTTTGGTGTCGGTGATTCTCGCGCCCGGGAACGGGCCGCCTCAGTACCAGGCGTCGTCCATCGACGCCTTCTTCTCCGCCACGAAGGCGAGCAGATCCGCATCGACGGATGGATCGATGGCTGGCGGTTCGTAGTCGGCGAGCATCTGCTTCCACTGCCGGTTGGCGCGCTGCTGCATGTCGAGGCTGCCGTCCTCGCTCCACTGCTCGAACGAGTTCGTATCGGGGAGCGTCGACGGGTGGTTGGCCGTCTCGAAGTTGGCAAGGGTGTGGGCGGTACCGAGGAACGTGATCCCCGGGCCCGCCTCCCGGTAGGCGTCGGCGGCGAGGCTGTTCTCGTCGATGCCGAGTCCCTGCATCGTCCGGTGCAGTATCCCGAGGTGGTCGACGTCCATCACGAACTTCTCGTAGCCGATGGTGAGGCCGCCCTCGAGCCAGCCGGCCGCCTGGTGGACGAAGTTGGCGCCGGCCAGCACTGCGGCGCCCATGGAGTCGGCTGACTCCTGCATGGCCTGGGCGTCGGCCGTCTTCGAGGCGGTGTAGTGGCCGCCGCAGCGCAGGGGCAGGCCCAGCCGACGACAGAGCTGGCCGATGGCGTAGGTGGCGAGCACGGCCTCTGGCGTGCCGAAGGTGGGCGCACCGCTCCTGAGGTCCATGGTCGTGAGGAAGTTGCCGTAGACCATCGGCGAGCCGGGCCGGACCAGCTGGCTCAGGGCGATGCCGACCATGGCCTCGGCGTGGGCCTGGGCGAGCAGGGCGGGCTGGGTGACCGGTCCCATGGCACCGCCGATGATGAACGGCGAGATAACGCAGCCCTGGTTGGCCCTGGCGTATGCCTTGAGGGCGCCCGTCATGACGTCGTCGAACACCAGCGGCGAGTTGACGTTGATGTTCCCCTGGATGACGCAGTTGAGTTCGAGGAAGTCGTCTCCGAACACCAGCCGGGCCATCTCGATCGAGTCCTCGGCCCGCTCGGGGGCGGTCACCGACCCCATGAGCGGCTTCGTCGACCAGCGGAGGTGGGCGTAGACCATGTCGAGGTGCCGCTTGTTGACCGGGACGTCGACGGGCTCGCAGATCGTTCCGCCGGAGTGGTGCAGCCACGGCGTCGAGTAGGTCAGCTTCACGAAGTTCTCGAAGTCGGCCAGCGTGGCGTAGCGGCGCCCCTCGTCGAGGTCGGTGACGAACGGCGGACCGTAGGCCGGCGAGAACACGACGTGGTCGCCGCCGATGGTGACGGTGTGGCGGGGGTCGCGTCCGTGCATCCGGAACTCGGATGGGGCTGTCGAGCACAGCTGCCGGGCCAGGCCGGGCTCGAACCGCACACGCTCCCCGTCGATGCTCGCCCCGGCGCTCCGGAACAGTTCGAGGGCCTCGTTGTCGCCGCGGAAATCGACGCCGATCTCCTCGAGGATCCAGTCGGCGTGCCGTTCGAGGGCGTCGAGGCCATCTTCGTCGACGAGTTCGTAGGTCGGGATCCGGCGCCGGGGGTGACCGACCACCTCCACCGGCCGTTCGTTCTTCGCCATTCGTGCCGCCCGCCCGCCGCGCCGACGCTCCGAAGCCGCTATCGGGTCCCGTGCCATGACCAGATCATGGACCGGCGGCAAGATCGCGGCAACCCATTCATTGCACCGGGCTGCGCCGACGACGCCGCCACGCGGGATGATGGAGGTGATGGCACCTTCCGCCCTTCTCCTGATGTATCCGGGCCTCGACGCCCGGGTGCTCGACGCTGCGTCGAGGAACCGCCTCGGTCGCATCGTCGATCTGGTGTCGCCCGAGCCCCTCACCGGGACGGCCGGGGCACCGGACGCCGAGATCGTCCTCTCCGGCTGGGGGTGTCCGCCGCTGGACGCCGACGCACTCGACCGGCTCCCCTCCCTCCGGCTGGTGGCCCACGCTGCCGGCACGGTGCGGGGCATCGTCACGGACGCCCTCTGGGAACGTGACATCACGGTCACCTCTGCTGCTGCTGCCAACGCCGTTCCGGTCGCCGAGTTCACGTTCGCTGCGATCGTGATGCTCGGCAAGGATGTGTTCGGCATCCGCGACCGGCACCGCGAGGCCCGGGGCACGGCGACCGTCGTCGACCACGCTTCGGTCGGCAACCGGGGGCTCCGGATCGGGATCATCGGCGCCTCGATGATCGGACGCCTCGTGATCGAGCGGCTCCGCACCCTCGACGTCGAGGTCGTGGTCTCCGACCCGTTCCTCGATAGCGCTGCGGCGTCAGCCCTCGGGGTGGTCGGCCTCGAACTCGACGACCTGTTAGCGACCTCCGACGTGGTCTCGATCCACGCCCCCGCCCTGCCATCGACCCACCACCTGCTCGATGCGGCTGCGCTGGCCCGGATGCGCGACGGCGCCTGGCTGCTCAACACCGCCAGGGGCAGCCTGGTCGATACGGCCGCCCTCGAGGCCGAGCTCGTCTCGGGGCGCCTCAGCGCCTTCGTCGACACCCCGGATCCCGAGCCGCTGCCGACCGGGTCCCCGCTCTACGACCTGCCGAACGTGGTGCTCACACCGCACATCGCCGGGTCGCTCGGCAACGAGGTCGGACGGATGGGCGAGCTGGCCGTGACCGAGGTCGAGCGGTACGTGGCCGGCGAGGCGCCGCTCCACCCCGTCACCCGCGCCGACTTGGAACGCATCGCATGACGATCCTGGCCGGCCTCTGCTCGATCTCGTTCCGCGACCTCGCGGTCGACGAGGTCGTGGCGCTGGCGTCCGACGCCGGACTGGCCGGCATTGAGTGGGGCGCCGACCGGCACGTGCCGCCGGGATCCGACGCTGCATCGGTGGCCGACCGTTGCGCCGACGCCGGACTGGCGTGCCCCTCCTACGGCACCTACCTGTTCGCCGGACGGGCCTCGCACGACGAGGTCGCCGCCGCCTGCTCCACCGCCGTCGAGCTGGGCGCCGGGAACCTGCGGATCTGGGCGCCCGACGAGGCCGAGGCGGCCGACGTGGCCGACATCGCCGACCGGGCCGCCGAGCGCGGGCTCACGGTCTCGCTCGAGTTCCACCCCGGCACCCGCACCGGGACCGCAGCCTCGACCCTCGAGCTGCTCGCCGGAGCCGACCGGGAGAACCTGTTCACGTACTGGCAGCCCGACCCGGCGCTCACACCCGTCGATGCCATCGAAGAGCACGCCGCAGTCGCCGGGCACCTGTCGCACCTCCATGTCTTCTCCTGGGGGCCGGGCGGGTTCGCCGACCGCCTGCCGCTGGCGGACGGGGCCGACCTGTGGCGATCGGTCCTCGCCGCCGACGCAACGGGGCGCTGGAACCACGACCGCTGGGCCTTCCTCGAATACGTCCCCGACGACGAACCGGCATGTCTCGGCCGCGAGGCCGCCACGCTCCGGACCTGGATCGGGGAGGCCGACCATGCCTGATCCCCGGGCCAACCCCATGGCCGGCAACCCGCTGGCCACCCGGGCCGATGTCCAGCGGGCCGTACGCGACCTGGTCGAGCCGCTGCTCCCCCACCTCAGTCCCGGCAGCGCACGCATGCGGCTGGGCAGCGGCGCGGCGCTGTTCCCGCAGCGGGTCGCCGAGCTCGAGGGCTACGCCCGTCCGCTCTACGGCATCGTGCCGCTGGTCGCCGGTGGCGGCGATTTCGGCCACTGGGACCGCTGGTGCGAGGGGCTCGCCAACGGCACCGACCCCGACCATTCCGAGTACTGGGGGGCCTGCGAGACGGGACCCGACCAGCGCATGGTCGAGATGGCGGCCATCGGCTACGCCATGGCAACCGTTCCCGAGCACTACTGGGAGCCGCTCTCCGACCCGTCCAGGGAGCGCGTGCTCGCCTGGCTCGACGGCATCGACCGGTTCGAGCCGGCACCCAACAACTGGCAGTTCTTCCGCCTGCTGGTCCACCTCGGCCGCGAGAGGGTTGGTGCACCCGGCGACCCGGCGGCGGCACAGCGGTCGCTGGAGAAGATCGAGGACTATCACCTTGGCGACGGCTGGTACCGGGACGGGGCGCTGGGCAACGTCGACTGGTACCTCCCCTTCGCCTTCCACACCTACGGGCTCATGGTCGCGGCGTCGGGGCTCGGCGACCGGGAGGCGGCGGGGCGCTACGTCGAACGGGCGGCGGCGTTCGCACCGGATTTCGAGCACTGGTTCGCCCCCGACGGCGCCGCCTTCCCGTACGGCCGTAGCCAGACCTACCGGTTCGCGCAATGCAGCCTCTGGGGGGCGATGGCCGCCGCCGACCTCGAGGCGCTTCCGTGGGGCCGGGCGAAGGGCCTGTCGCTGCGCCACCTCCGCTGGTGGTCCCAGCGGCCGATCTCGGACCGGGACGGCGTGCTCAGCATCGGGTACGCCTACGACAACCGCCGGTTGGCCGAAGGCTACAACTCGGCCGGTTCGCCGTACTGGGCGATGAAGGCGTTCATCGGCCTGGCGGCACCCGACGACCACCCCTTCTGGACGGTCGACGAGGAGCCACAGCCACCGCTCGATACACCGGTCGACCAGCCGCTCGCCGGCTTCGTGCTCGACCGGGACAACGACCACGTGGTCGTGCTCTCCGGTCGCCGGTCGCCGTCGTTTTCGTTCCTCGAGCAGACGACGGCCAAGTACGGCAAGTTCGCCTACTCGTCCCGGTTCGGGTTCAGCGGCGATGTCGAGTTCGGCTGGGCCGACCTCGGCACCGACTCGACGCTGCTGGTGTCGGACGGCTCCGGTACCCGCACGCGTTGGAACATCGAGGACGCCTTCGTCGAGGACGGGATGGTCTGGTCGCGCTGGCGGCCATGGGACGACGTCGTGATCGACACCGTGCTCTGCGGCGGCACGCCGTGGCACCACAGGATCCACCTCGTGCGTACCGGTCGGCCCGTCACCGTCACCGACACCGGCTTCGCCGTCGGCGTGGACTCGCTCTGGTTCGGTCGGGAGGGCGGTGCCGACCAGGGTCCCGGCCATGTGTTGATCCGGACGCCCGAGGCGCTGTCGGGTATCCGGGGAGCCGATGGCGAGGGGAGCGCCCGGCCACTGCCGCCGAACGCCAACATGATGGAGCCGCACGCAGCCATGCCCACCCTCACCACCGAGGTCGAACCCGGCGACCACGTCCTTGCCCGCAGCGTCCTCGCGTCGGGCGATCCCGGGTCGACGATGTGGGACGCCCCGCCCGACCCGCCGCCCAGGGCATTCGCCCTCCTGGAACGGGAACGCGACCGGGTCGTCGATGCAGCGGCGCCCGACGCCGGGGCCGATGCGCTCCGGCGGCACCGCAGCGGCGGTGACGACCGGTGACCGAGGCACCCCACCCGGGTGCCGTGGTCCGTCCGGGTCGGACGATCACGGGCATGTCGGCGATCCTGCTGCCGTTCACCGACGGCGGCGAGGTCGACTGGCCCGGGTTCGCCGCACACGTCGAGCGGACGGCAGCCGCCGGACTCACCCCGGCCGTCAACATGGACACCGGGTACGTGCAGCTGCTCGACGACGCCACGAAGGCCGAGGTCCTGGCCGTCACGTCGGATCTCTGCGACGCATTCGTCGGCGGGGCCCACATCGCCGACGGGGCCGGCGACCCGTTCGATCCGGGCCGCTACGCCCGCGAGTTCGACCGCATAGCGGCGAGCGGTGGCACGCCGGTCGTGTTCCCCTCGCACGGCCTGAACGCCCTCGACGCCGACGGCTGGGTCGCCGCACATGCCCGGTTGGCCGAGGGCTGTGACCGCTTCATCGCCTTCGAGCTGGGGCCGATGTTCGTTCCGTACGGTCGCATCTACCCGCTCGAGGCGTACCGGGGCCTGCTCGGCATCGGCGCCTGCATCGGCGCCAAGCACTCGTCGCTCGAGCGCCCACCCGAATGGGACCGGCTGGCCATGCGTGACGAGGTCCGGCCCGACTTCCACGTGTTCACCGGCAACGACCTGGCCATCGACATGGTCTGCTACGGCTCCGACTACCTCCTGGGGCTCGCGACCTTCGCCCCCGACGTGTTCGCCGAGCGCGACCGGAGGTGGGCCGCCGGCGACGACGACGGCTTCCGCGACCTGAACGACCTCCTCCAGGAGCTGGGCGACCTCACCTTCCGCCAGCCGGTGCCCGGCTACCGCCACAACGCCGCCCAGTTCCTCAGGCTCCGCGGTTGGATCGGGTCGGACCATGTCCCCGACGGTGCCACCCGCAGGCCGGACGACGACCTCGATGCCCTCACCGACCTCGGCCGCCGCCTGGGGGTCCTCGGCTGATGGCGCCGGTCCAGGTCCGCAGGCTCGCCGACGCCGCAGCGTTCACCGGTCACCTGGCCTCGCTCGGCGTCGACCTGCCGTTCGACCACGAGGTCGACCCCTCGGGTCCGTTGGCGGCTGGGCTGACCGTGCATGACGGCACGGCAGGCGACCTGGCCGTCGGCAACCGTTGGGCGATCCTGCCCATGGAGGGCTGGGACGCCACCACCGACGGCCGACCCACGGACCTGGTCCGCCGCCGGTGGGCGAGGTTCGGCGAGAGCGGCGCCAAGCTGGTCTGGGGCGGCGAGGCCGTGGCGGTGACGCCGGAGGGAAGGGCCAACCCGAACCAGCTCTGCATCGGGCCGCATTCGCCGGGCGACCTCGCCGAACTCCGCAACGTCCTCGTCGCGGCACACACCGAGCGATTCGGCCCGGACGGCGACCTGCTGGTCGGCCTGCAACTCACGCACTCCGGCCGCTGGGCGCGACCCGAGGGTGGCCCTGCGCCGCGCACCGCCTACCGGCACCCCATGCTCGACGGCCGGGTCGGCGCCGACGAGGACAACGTGCTGTCCGACGACGAGCTCGAAGCCCTGTCGGACGACTTCGTCGAGGCAGCGGTGGCCGCCGACGGCGCCGGGTTCGCGTTCGTGGACGTGAAGGCCTGCCACGGCTACCTGCTGCACGAGTTGCTGTCGGGCATCGACCGGCCCGGCCCGTTCGGTGGGGGCCTCGCTGGCCGGACCCGGTTCCTCCGGCAGACGATCGAGGCGATCCGCAACCGGGTCCCCGGCCTCGCCGTCGGCGTGCGGCTGAGTGCCTTCGACCTCGCCCCCCATGTCGCCGGCCCGGACGGCGCCGGGGTCCCGGAGGACGGCCACCACCATGCCTTCGGCGGCGACGGCACCGGGGTGGGCCTGGATCTCACCGAACCCGGCCTGCTGCTCGGGATGCTCGCCGACCTCGGCGTCGGCATGGTCTGCCTGACCGCCGGCAGCCCCTACTACTGCCCACATGCCCAGCGGCCGGCGTTCTTCCCCCCGTCCGACGGCTACCTGCCGCCGCATGACCCCCTCATCGACGTGGCACGCCTCGTCGCTGCCACCGCCGACCTCAAGTCCCGGCACCCCGACCTCGTCGTCGTCGGGTCCGGCTATTCGTACCTCCAGGAGTGGTTGCCGAACGTGGCCCAGGCGGTGGTCGCAGGCGGCGGCGTCGACTCGGTGGGCATCGGACGCATGGTGCTCTCCTACCCGGACCTCCCGGCCGACGTCCTGGCCGGCAGGCAGATCGACCGTCGCCGGCTCTGTCGCACCTTCAGCGACTGCACCACCGCTCCCCGCAACGGCCTCGTCTCGGGCTGCTTCCCTCTCGACCCGCACTACAAGGCGATGCCCGAGCGGGTCGAGCTCACCCGGGTGAAGCGGGAAGCCGAGGCGGCCAGGGGCGGGCGTCGGGGTTGAGGCCGCTGGTTGGGATTCGCCCTTCCTGCCGCCAGCCTGAGCCATGTCCGAGATTCGCCGGTTGCTCGACGCCAACCGCGACTACGTCGACGACCACCTCGGGATCGCCGATGCCGAACCCAAGCGCCACCTGGCGGTCGTGACCTGCATGGACGCACGCATCGACGTGTTCGCCGCCCTCGGCCTCGACCTGGGCGACGCCCACGTGATCCGCAACGCCGGCGGCCGGGTGACCGACGACGTGCTGCGCAGCCTGGCGCTGTCGAGCCACGCCCTCGGCGTCGACTCGGTGGTCGTGATGCAGCACACCCGGTGCGGCCTGGCCGGGGTCGCCAACGCCGAACTCGCCCACATCACCGGTGCCGGCATCGACTTCTTCACCATCGATGACCACGTCGAGACGTTGCGGGCCGACCTTCAGAAGATCCGCGACACCCCGTACCTGTCGATCCTCTACGAGGTGGCTGGCTTCGTCCTGAACGTCGACTCCGGCCACATCACCGAGATCATCGAGGCCTGACCGGGCTCAGGCGATACCGAGGCGCTCGAACTGCTCGTCGGGTGCCTCGACGTCCCGGAGTGCGGTGTGCAGGAGGTCGAGCATCTCTGGTTCGAGCGGCTCGCCCACCCGATTCTCCTGCTCGTCGGGGTCGATGTCGAGGTCGTAGAGGTGGTGCCGGTCGCTGTCCGCCCCGGCAACCCAGAACGGGAGCATGTCACCGGGCTGGAACGGCTGGCGGATGACCGGCACGGTCGAGCCGGGCATGCGGTCGAGCACCGCACGTCCGTCGGGTGCCGGCAGTTCGTCGAAGCCGGCCATGTGGACCGGCATGGTCGACCAGCGGTTCGACCACATCGAGAGGGGGAAGTTGTCGCCCACCGAGGACCGGGCGTACTTGGTGGTGCCGTCGGTGACCTGGACCCACTTGCCGTACATGCCGCCGATGGCCCAGTCGCGTACCGAGTCGGCCTCGCCGGTGAGCAGCGGGACGAGGGAGCGCCCATGGGTGCGGTGCTCGACGGTCACGTCATAGACGTCGGCGATGGTGGCGAACAGGTCGACGTTGGTGGTGAGCGCATCGCAGGTGCCTCCACCGGAGCGGCCTGGCCACGAGACGAGGAGCGGCGTGTGGCCGAGCGGCTCGAACTGGGGAACGTTGGGCTTGCCCCAGATGTCCTTGCCGTCGCGCTCGTCGCCGAGGTAGTGGCCGTGGTCGGTGCAGACGACCAGCGCCGTGTCCTCCCACAGGCCACCCTCGTCGAAGGCGTCGAGGACCCGGCCGAACCAGTGGTCGATCATCGACAGCTTCGAGCCGTAGTTGGCACGGATGTGGCGGCCCTCCCGCTCGGTGAGCAGTCCACCGCTGATGGCGCCGTCGGCGTAGGGCGGCCAGATGATCCACTCTTCGTCCCATGGCTCGTCCTCGTAGCGGCCGGTCCATGGCGACGGCGTGTCGAACGGCTCGTGGGGGTCGAACTCGTCGACGAACAGGAACCAGCGGTCGTGGTGCGGCGTGGCCTCGCGCAGGAACCTCGCCGCCTCGGTCATGGTCCGCGGGCCCGGGTAGTCGGCCTCTTCGCGGAAGAAGGTGCGTGAGCGGTCGTAGGCCCTCTCGCCGGCCTCGGTGCCGGTCAGGCTGCCCCACCACCAGCCGCCCTTGCGGGCCGGCATCGCCGGAGCGCCGACCCACGACGGGTCGGAGTGCGTCCGCCACGGGTCGCCCTCGTGCCCCCGGACGTAGTCCCAGGCGCCGAAGTCGGTGTGGTAGTTCTCGCCGCCCGTCTCGAAGAGGTGCGGGTGGTCGGTGACGAGCATGCTCGTGACGCCTGCGGTGGCCAGCGCCCGGGTGACCGGTTGTTCCCAGATCTCGATCGAACCCCAGGGCTTCCAGAGGAAGTCGAGGGCCCCGACGAGGATGTCGTGGCGGGCGGGCATGCACGGCAACGA